>Ga0206127_1000056_pt1 | contig 123916 bp, 102 predicted proteins | sample Helgoland_Spring_6_FD_148646 | JGI IMG/M metagenome (GOLD analysis project Ga0206127, IMG submission 148646) | Pelagic subsurface seawater microbial communities from Kabeltonne, Helgoland, North Sea - Helgoland_Spring_Bloom_20160419_1 | ecosystem: Environmental > Aquatic > Marine > Epipelagic ...
ACTTAATGGATATCTTTTTGTTTCACTCCTGATATCAAAAGAGTAGTTGTCTCAAATGAGTGACCAAATCAGCGGTTCATCTTATGACAAACTTGAGTGATCAATTACAACCATTGTTGAAACTGGTTCAGAAGTATTTATAAAAAAATAACTTTCTATATTTGAAAGAGGTCAAATATTTTGTTGGGATTGTTGAGGGGTTTTTTCACTTCGGTGCTTTTGAGTGAGATACATAAGTGAGATACAATCGAACTCATATTGAATTTAATACAGCAAACTCAATGACTTGTTGTGCATTATGGCGCATGCAGGCAGCGGACTGGCGGACGCGGGTTCAAATCCCGCCGCCTCCACCAAAAATGGATAACCCCCTGTTTTACAGGGGTTACTCTATTAAATAACCCTGATTTTGAAGGAAAATCATCCTATCAGTTTACGGCAATTGCCACAGATCCGTCTGGGAATGCTAGTGAACTTTTAGTAACTATGGACCTATTAAATAAGGATGAGGCAGCACTAGTAATAACCTCAAGTACCGAAACAAGGATTTATGAAAATTCAGTGGCAGGTCACGTCTTATATACTGCTATTGCAGACGATACTAGTGATATAAGTTAGCGGGTGAACTTCTTATTAATCGACAAAACAGATTATGATGATGAAGAGTTTTGGATGCCAAATCACCTTAAATACAATGGGTGCTATCAGCTCTTTTGTATAGAGGCTTGTTAAGGTAATCTTGAAGCGCTTTCCCCTCTAGGGTTTGAGTTGACTGATCACGATATTACGCTGTTTGGGGGATGTTACAATTGTTCAAAGAGCCAACAATCACTAAACTAAATTAGTCAACTCTTCTGGCAGTTCGTCAACGCAACAGCTAGACTCACATTATGAGTTTTAATCGTTTATTTAATACTAAAGTCGGCTTGGCGCTTGGCGGCGGGGGTGCTAAGGGCGTCGCACATATTGGCGTTTTAAGAGCGCTTGAAGAAGCCAATGTAAAGGTAGATTATGTGTCAGGTACTAGTGTTGGCGGCATGGTGGCGGCAATGTATGCCTTCAATGTCAGTGTCGACACGCTAGCCAATATTGCTCGCGACCTGACCTTGTCTCACATTACGACATTCAAATTCAGTAAAACCGGTTTTTTTACCGCTGATCCGCTTAAAGAAATACTGATTGAGTATTTGGGTGAGGTCAATATTGAAGACGCACCAATCCCTCTAGTTATAGTTGCCACTGATCTTATTTCGGGTGAGGAAGTTATTTTTACCAAGGGTCCGCTTGCTGATGCTGTTTGTGCTTCGGTATCCATTCCTGGGGTGTATATTCCCATGCAGTTGAATGGCAGAACACTGGTTGATGGTGGTATTGTTCAGAGCGTGCCAGTGCAGGCGGTTAAAGCTATGGGAGCAGGGGTGATTATAGCCAGTAGGCTTGGTGGTGCAGGGCGCTATGAAGAGCCTAAAAATGTGCTAGATGTCATGCGTAATGCCTTTGACATTGCCCTAAATCACCGTACCCAAGAAGAAGTAAAACAAGCTGATCTATTAATTACTATGGATTTAAGCGACTTTAGTATCGCTGATAACACCGATCGCTATGAGGAGTTATGCGCCATTGGCTACGATGCTGGCGTGAGAGAACTTACCAAGATGGCGTGGTATCGTAAAAGCAATCTGCTACTTTATGTATGGCGCTTTATCTGTTTGCTAACACCATTTAAGGTGCCAGAAGTTTTAAAGCCTTAGTTGAGGAGGTTGCGATTATGGGTGCGATCATAATCTAGCTCCGGCCCCGTTGGGATAATCTGTGTCGGATTTATACTGGTATGGGGCTGGTAATAATGGACTTTTAAGGCTCTTGCTAATGGAGAGCTTAAACCTGTGATTACACAATATAGTTTGCCGAAATTAAATGCCTATGCTGTGTACCCCAAAAATCGGTTTTTATCTCGGCGCTTTCGACTTTTGATTGATCATATTTCGCAAAATTTAGGTGAAAAACCATACTGGGAGAATGATCTGAAAATCTAATCCTTATGAGTCATCTCCCTCTCCCTCGAAATTCTTCGTGATGTCTTAGATAGCGAAAACTTCAAAGCTTCTTCGACGGATGTGATGTAACACAGTAGGATTATTAATATAAATATATCATTACCAAGCAATAGCTTATAGTCTAATTTCAATTCCCGCCGCCCCACCAAAAAAAAGATAGCCCCCTGTTATTCAAGGGACTTTTCTTCAAATAAACAGCCCTCACCATACAATGGTGGAGGTTTTTTATTGCATAAAAATACTAAATTAAGATTAGAAAATGCTCAGTCTGCCATCAGGGAAGGTAATGCTGGTTAAATTTGTAGCTATTATCGAATGCTAGTCGCCGCGGCGTATAACAAATGATAAAATAGGGGTTATATAAGTCAATTTTCCCCCTTTAAGGGGCTTATTTTGACGCTTTCAACTCTATGAAAAAAAGACTTTAAATATGAATAAGCACGACATTACAGCATTATTTGATCAATGGAATGATGCGCTTCAGACTGGGGAGCCTAAGATTGTTGCAGCCCTTTATCATAGCGAGGCTATTTTACTGCCTACGATATCTAACAGCATTCGCCATAATCATGAAGAAATAGAAGACTACTTTGTGGGTTTTCTTAGCAAGCGTCCAGTGGGTAAAATTGATGAGTCTAATGTGCGTATTTATGACCAGCTTGCTATCAATTCAGGTAGCTATACCTTTGCGTTCAAAGATGGTTCTTCGGTGCAGGCGAGGTTCACTTTTGTTTATCAATGGGATGGTGAATCCTGGATGATTATTGAACATCATTCTTCAAAAATGCCAGTATAAGTAATGTATAAAACACTCTCTATGGTTTTTTGACAAACCATAGAGGGGTTAGGGGTGATAGGAAATTAGGTAATGAATTCTGATCGAAGCCATATTCATGCGGTTCCAACAAATGTTATTACAGGTTTTCTGGGGGTTGGTAAAACCTCAGCCATTTTACATTTATTGAATCAAAAGCCGTCCCATGAACGATGGGCGATTCTGGTCAATGAATTTGGTGAGATTGGCGTTGATGGCAGTTTATTGGAAGGTCAATCTTCAAGCCAAGAGGGTATTTTTATTCGCGAAGTGCCCGGTGGGTGCATGTGTTGTGCTTCTGGGTTGCCTATGCAGATTGCTTTAAATCAGCTGCTGGCAAGGGCGAGGCCTGACAGGTTGATTATTGAGCCAACAGGTCTAGGCCACCCTAAAGAAGTTCTTCAGGTACTTTCGTCAGAATATTACAAAGACATATTGTCACTGCAAAAAACGCTCACTTTGGTGGATGCCCGAAAACTGTCAGACCCTCGCTATATTAATCATGAAACGTATAATCAACAGATAAAAGTTGCTGACACGATTGTCGGCAATAAATTGGATTTATATGAAGATGAAGATATAGCAATATTAAACGCGTTTGTTAAAAAGCAGGGGCAACCCCATGCAAATTTGTTGCTAACCCAATATGGCGAAATTCCATTTTCAGCATTAGAGGGATCAATAGCACATCAGCCACCTATACATGGTCACATCCATCATCACGAAGCTCATGCAAGTCCGTTGGATATTGACACTCCAATTCCAGACTGCGGTTTTCTTAAGGCTGTAAATAAGGGGGAAGGTTTTAATAGTATTGGTTGGCGATTTTCCCCTGATAAGATTTTTAATCGACAAAAGTTGTTTTTGTTCTTAACGGGCTTATCCGCCGAACGTATGAAAGCTGTTTTTATTACTGAGGAGGGTGTTTTTGGTTATAATTTGACCCCTGACGCACTGACAGAGGTTGCATTGGACGATTGTCAGGAAAGCTGTATTGAGATTATAGCTGAAACTGTTGAGGACTCATTGCAACCGCAGTTGTTGGCTTGTTTATAAATTTGATGAAGTTGAATATTTAATGATAGAAGAAACTGCCGATAAGGCACAGGCTGCAAAAGCCGACTCCTGCTGTAGTAGCTCAAGCTGCAGTGCTAATGCTAGCCCGATAAAGCGCGTTGAACCTAAAGTTGGGCGCAATGACCCCTGCCCCTGTGGTAATGGTCGAAAATATAAAAAATGCTGTGGCACCTAGAGGTTTAATAGTCATGGGTTAAGACCTACCTGCGGTTAAACATTATCACAGGTTTTTTTGTCGGATCTGACGCCTTGTATTCCCTATTAGAAGCTTAGTTGCATCGCAAGATAAAACGCTCGCCCCATCCCAGGAATAACGTCACCAACGGCAATTGTGCTGTCAGTAGTTCGGTTGGTGCTACTTAGGTGGTTAGCATAGTAGCGATCAAATAGGTTGGTAATACCAGACCGTATTTTTACCTGCTCGTTAATAGACCAATTAGCGCCAATATTAATAATGCCATACCCTGGTGTTTCTGTTCCGCTGGCATAGGAGGCAATATGTTTTTGTTGTGCGTAAATAATAGATTCCACACTGAGTTGCAGGGGCGATTGGCTGGCGCTATAGCGCAGGCTGATGCGTGCATTAGCTGGTGCAATGCGGTATAGGTTGTCAACGGTATCTCTGCGCTTGCCGCGTACATAGCTAATAAGGCCATCTGCAGACCATTGGTCATTGATATTGAAATTCCAGTTGGCATCTATTCCATAAATTTTGGCATCGGTATTGCTATAAATCAGTGCGGGTGCACCGCCCATCATATTGCTTAGTATATTAGCTGCGGCGTTGGTGCTGGTAATTCCTTGAATATAGTTATCTACTAAACGGTAAAAAACTTGGGGGTGAATGCTGAATTTTTTGCTATTTTTACTGATTCCAACGGTTATTTCACGAGAAGTCTCAGGCTTAAGTGATAAATTGCCTACATAGTTACGCCCATCAGCTAGCCCACCGGTAATGGATAGTGGAAGCCAGAGATAAGTTTCTCGATATGATGGTGCACGTTGTTTTACCCCTAAATCGATAGTAACCGAGGTTTTGGCGTCAATAGATCGGTTTAGCTTAACCACCATATCGTTGGTGTTGTAGCTAAGTGATCGATCGGCGTCATTAAAGGCCATAGCGAGCATATTTGCCGGGCTGGCCATCATTGGCGTCATGCCTTCTGTGCCAACTTGGTCACTTTCTAGTTTGATGAGGTTATGGCGTAACCCCAGTTGATAACCCCAGCTACCTGAATCGCCGCTTAATTCGGCAAAGATACCCAGGCTATCGCGTTCGCTATTGATAAAGTTACGCACTTCAAACGCATTATTTTTCGGGTTGCTAATAATTGAGTGATGGCGCTGTAAGTTACCATCGGTGCCTATTTTTAATTCGCCCAATGATAATGGTAGTTGGGCATCAATTGACCAAGCTAGATTTTCTGCTTGGGCGTAATTTTTGCGATAACAGGTGGTGTTGGCCATTGGCATTGCGTTATTCATCGGCATCATATCCGACATTGGCATGGTTTCTGGCATCGGCATATCTTCGGATATCGCCATACAGGTTTTTTCACGCAGGCTAAAGTTGTCCATGCCGTGGTCTACATCGGCCCATGATAGTGCCATATTAATACGCCCTGGATTATCGCTTGTTTCTAAATTGGTGCTGAAACTAAGGCCGGCCATATCAGTATTAACATTTAAAATATCCATGGCTAATGCAGGAGTGCCACTATTGGCAACATCCTGTTGGCCGGCGAATACTATGAACTCCTGGTTTGTAGTTTTACTGCTGTAGGCTATATCGAATCGATCGCGCTGATATTGGGTACCTGCTACGGTTTTATTATCACCTGCAGAAAAATTATTACCTTGGTTATGGGAGGCAAGTAGGGAGAATTTTTGTTGCTTATTGGCCGTCACTAGCTGAACATCGGCATTGGATTGGTCGCCATTATCGTTGAGCTGAAGCGTTGTAAAGCCGCTGGTTGTGAATGCTTCCTCGGACGTATAGCCGCCGCGATTTAGCGTTGCTACCATATGCCCGCCAATACTCTCTTGGGCTAAACTAACCGGTGCTATGCCGCGATAAACTTTAAGCTCTTTCAATAGCCCTGAGGGTGCGTAGGACAATGGGCTATCCATTGCATTAGGGCCCCCGGTTAGGGTGGGTGCCTGATCAAGCTTTACCGAAATGCGGTCGCCATACATGCCTCGATACTGCGCAATACCGGTTATTGGCCCATTACCATTATTGTTGGCCCCTGGAATTCTTTTGAGTATTTCTGCGCTATCAATACTGGGTGATGAACTTGTTTGTAATGAATTACTGATTTGGTTCGATAGTGGAAAAGCCTGAACGGAGATTTCCTCTACCGATTGGTTTTGTGCTGCTGCAGCAAAAGAGGTTAATAATATCAGTACAGTGAAGAAAGTAATGCGCATAAAAAAAGGCCGATATGGATTGGATTAAGCGCGGCATAATAAAGTGTTAAGGGTAGTTGAACAATGCGACAAATTGTCGCAGCTAAGCTGTGTTAGGGGGTTAAAATATACGTGTTTCTCCTATATCAAATACCCAGCTACCTGCGTGTCCAAGGCTTGATGCCTTGCTCGCCTGTTTAAATCTTATCGGCGGCTCGCTAATAGGTTCATCGGCAAGGTCAAAGGTGCCAAAATGTATAGCAAGTGCCGTTGAGGCTTGCACATCCAGTACGGCCTGTACTGCCTGTTCTGGGTTCATATGGGAGAACTGCATCATTGCCTTAGGCTCGTAGGCGCCTATGGGCACGGCAGCTAAGTCAAAGGGCCCCAATTGTTCGCCGATGGTTTTGAATCCGTCAAAATAGCCGGTGTCACCGGCAAAGTAGAAACGTTTAATAGGGCCTGTAACTGCCCATGATGCCCAAGCCGCTTTGTTAGTATCATTTAGGCCTCGCTTGCTCCAATGCTGATTAGGCAGGCAGTGAATTGTAAGCCCGTCGAAGTTTAGGCTGTCACCCCAATCCATTTCTACAACATTGTCGATACCGTTTTTACGGAGTAATTGGCCATTATCCAATGGCACATAGAATAGGGTTTTTTCGTTTAGCTTAGCCAGTTGGCGCAGGCTGGGTAAATCTAGATGATCATAATGATTATGTGAAATAACCACAAAATCGATCGGTGGAAGCTGCTCTAAGGTTAGCCCGGGTGCAACCAAACGTCTGGGGCCAATCGGTGGTATTGGGCTAGCAGTCTTTGACCATATGGGGTCAGTTAAAAAATTTTTGCCATCCATTTGCACCAAGAGGGTGGAGTGGCCTACCCATGTAACGGTTGATTTATCGGTATTATCGCGCAACCATTGACCATCGTTGGGGTGTAATTTGGGTAGCCCCTGATAGTCGCGAAAGACTGTGCCAAAGCGGCGTAGAAAAAATGAAAAATAAACAGCTTTTGAGCCCTTAGACAGATGTTTGTCATGGTTGTGATAGGCACCCGTTTCATCTTTGGGTATTCCTTCAGATGATTTAAATGAGTTGGTCTGCCCGTAGCTCAGTGCCGCAAGGGCAAGGACCGATAAGGCCGCCAAAAGCCCCATTTTTTTAACTTTCATTATCTAATAACTCTTAATATGACTTGCGTGTATGTTTCATAACTACGCGGGTTATCATAAATTAGTTTAGGTGCAGATGCCCGAGCATTAGCGAGTTAAATAGGTTTTTAGGAAATAATAAGACAGTGCCACTAATTTCAGGGTCTAGTGAGTGCTTTATAGTCTCTCTGGGCTGTACTTTATACAACCCTGTGCACCGCCCAGAGAAGAACACAGTGCTGATTAGGCGTCAAGCATGCCCTTATCAACAATAAAGCTAATAATGTCATCAAGCCCAATACCTGTATGTAGGTTACTAAAAACATAGGGGCTAGTGGGTCGCATGCGTTTGGTATCACTATCCATTATATCTAGGTTAGCGCCAACGTAGGGGGCAAGGTCAATTTTATTGATAATAAGCAGGTCAGCTTTGGTAATGCCGGGGCCGCCTTTACGGGGTATTTTTTCACCCGCAGCCACATCAATAACATAGATGGTAATGTCGGCAAGCTCTGGGCTAAAGGTGGCGCTAAGGTTATCACCGCCACTTTCTATAAAAATAAGATCTAGCCCAGTATGAAGATTACTGAGCTCTTCAACGGCGGCTAAGTTCATGGAGGCATCTTCGCGAATAGCGGTATGCGGACAGCCGCCGGTTTCAACCCCCAGAATACGATCAGCTGACAGTGCTTCTGCTCGGGTAAGAATTTTTGCATCCTCTTGGGTATAGATATCGTTGGTTACCACTGCCAGATTGTAGGTATCGCGCATGGCTTTACACAGTGCTTCTAGTAAGGCTGTTTTTCCAGAACCAACAGGCCCGCCTACGCCGATGCGAAGAGGTGCTGAGGTGTGATCGATTGAGGGCATGAATTTTTCCTTATTTAAGATCTAAATAATCGAGTGTATTGAGTTTCGTGACGGCTACTGGCAATTGCCAGTGCGGGGGTTGAGCTATGGATATCAAAGTCTTTAATAGCCATTGCTTTTTCAACGGATTGAGGTATTTTTTCAGCCAATTGAAACATAATTTTTTGGCCATCTGTCTGGCCGAGGGGGATAAGCTTAACGCCCGCTAGCACGATATTTTCGAGCCAGCCCCAGCAGTATCCATAGCAAAGTTTTTGTGCATCAATGCCCCACTGATAGGCAGCAAGCGCAAACCCTGTCAGTTGGCATTTACCTACATAGGGTGCTAGATTTTTGGGAATTGATACCTCAAGATTAGGCAGTAATCTTGCAAGAGCAGCGCCACGTTGTTGCTCTTCTTTTCGTAATTCGGCAGTTTCTCTGCATGCAATCAACCATTGAGTCCAGCGCGCAATGTTGGCTTCATCTTGCGCTTTAAAGCCGTTCAGCAGCCGCACCAGAATGGGCAGTTCTAAGGTAATAATACTATGCATGAGAATACTGTCTAGCCAGTGCTTTAGGCTGTCAGTATCTGTAACCCACTGGGCTTCAATTGCCCACTCTAAACCTTGGGAGTAGGTAAAGCCGCCAATAGGAAGTGAGGGGCTGATTAGCTGATAAAGACGCAGTTCAGAAAGGTCGCAATCTAACATTATTATTTTTGCGCTCTGACGGCTTGAAGTCTGTTTTTTACTCCATAGGCTAGGGCTAAAACTGCGCTAATTGCGAGTAGGCTTATTAGATGCTGTGGCTCGGTAAACTGGTGAGAGAGACTTGATTCTACTCCATGGGGGCCATGGGCATAGGCATTGCTTTGACCCAAGCCATAAATAGCGGTAATTATTAGAGAGGTTACAATTTTTTTCATGGTGATTGCCTTTATAGGTTCAAAATATGTAATTAATGGTGATGGTCGCCATGAGGACTACTTTGGTAGGCTCCAGCTTCCGGCTCAAAGGGTGCGGTTTCTGTTTTGACGGCTAGCCCGAGCCCCTTAACCATGTCATCTAGCACATGGTCATGAAGGTAGCGTAACCACTGTGCTTCTATCTGCAGAGGCACGTGACGATTACCCAGGTGATAGCTTGCTTTGGCGAGAGCATGAGAATCATGACTGGTAACCGTTGAAACTATTTCTGGGGCGGCTTTAATTTTTACAATCAGGCCGTCTTCGCTTGCTACTAAGTTACCATCGCGAAGTACTTGCCCGCGTGGCAAAAAAAGTCCAGCTTCGCGTCCATCGTCAAGTGTTACTTTTAAGCGGCTTTTAACCCGCTCTTTAATGGGTAAGCTCAGGGTTGTATCGGCAGTTGCCTGGTGGGTAATAATCTGGGTAAATCGAATCATAGTCGGGGCTTAAAATAGAAAATAGCGTTGTGCCATAGGTAATTCTGTGGCGGGTTCACATACAAGAAGTTGACCGTCTGCTCGCACTTCATAAGTCTGGGAATCAACCTCAATTTGTGGCTTGTAGTTATTCAATATCATCTGATCTTTGGTAATATTACGACAATTTTTTACGGTGCCTATCAAGCTTTTTAAACCTAACTTTTTGGCGACCTCAGCTTTTACTGCAGCATCGGATAAAAATAACATTGAAGTATTGTTAGAGCAGGTTCCCAGGGCGCCAAACATAGGTCGAAAGTGAACGGGCTGCGGGGTAGGGATGGATGCATTAGGGTCACCCATGGGCGCCGCAGCAATCATTCCGCCTTTAATAATAGTGGCAGGTTTGGTGCCAAAAAAGGCCGGCTTCCAGAGTACTAAATCGGCTAATTTACCCGCTTCTATTGAACCTACTTCATGTCCTATTCCATGAGTGATCGCAGGGTTGACGGTGTATTTAGCGATATAGCGCTTAATACGGTTGTTGTCGTTGTTGCTAGAATCTCCCGCTAAGGGGCCACGCTGCATTTTCATTTTATGAGCGGTTTGCCAGGTTCGTATAATAACTTCACCGACACGGCCCATGGCTTGAGAGTCAGAGGCAATCATCGAGAAGGCACCTAAATCATGGAGTATATCCTCGGCAGCGATGGTCTCGCGACGAATACGCGATTCTGCAAAGGCCACGTCCTCGGCAATATTAGGGTCTAAATGATGGCAGACCATCAACATATCCAGGTGTTCATCTACCGTATTAATAGTGTAGGGGCGAGTGGGATTAGTAGAAGAAGGCAGAACATTAGATTCTGCGCAGGCTTTAATAATATCGGGTGCGTGACCACCACCAGCTCCCTCAGTGTGATAAGTATGAATAGTGCGGCCATTAATCGCCGCTAGGGTACTTTCCACAAAACCTGACTCATTGAGAGTGTCAGTATGAATAGCCACTTGCACATCGGTTTCATCGGCAACATTTAGGCACTCATTAATAGATGCGGGGGTGGTGCCCCAGTCCTCATGAAGTTTAAGGCCCATGGCGCCTGCGGCAATTTGCTCTAGTAGCGGTTCTGGTTGGCTGGCATTGCCCTTACCCATAAGACCAATATTCATGGGCAATGTATCTGCTGCCTCAAGCATACGATGGATATTCCAGGGCCCAGGGGTGCAGGTTGTGGCATTAGTTCCTGTTGCAGGCCCGGTGCCGCCACCTAACATGGTGGTAACCCCTGACATGAGTGCCTCATCAATTTGCTGTGGGCAAATAAAGTGAATATGTGAATCAACACCACCAGCGGTCAGTATATGCCCCTCGCCGGCCAAAACTTCTGTGCCAGGCCCGATAATAATATCAACGCCACTTTGTGTGTCGGGGTTGCCGGCTTTACCCACGGCAAAAATGCGACCATTTTTAATGCCGACATCGGCTTTAACTATACCCCAGTGGTCAATGATGACAGCATTAGTTATCACAAGATCAACTGTGTAAGAGCTGGGTCGTTGGCTTTGGCCCATGCCGTCGCGTATAGTTTTACCGCCACCAAATTTAACTTCGTCCCCATAAGTAGTGAAGTCTTTTTCAACTTCTAAAAACAGTTCGGTATCAGCCAGGCGCATTCTGTCGCCCGTCGTAGGGCCGAACATTTCGGCGTAAGCTTGTCGTGAAATTGATCTTGGCATATTAGTGTCTAGCCTTCGCTTAAGTGGGTATCGGGAAGATTTCCCATAACTTTGCCTTGAAAGCCAAAGATTTTTTTATCGCCAGCAAACTCTACTAATTCAACGGTCCGCTCTTGGCCAGGCTCAAATCGCACGGCGGTACCTGAGGCTATATTTAAGCGGAAACCAAGCGTGTTTTCCCGTTCGAAAATTAGCCCGTCATTAACTTCGTAAAAATGATAGTGAGAGCCAATTTGTATGGGTCGATCCCCTATATTGGCAACACTTACGGTAATCAGTTTGCGGCCAACATTGAGTTCAATATCACCCGCTGCTGTCTTGAGTTCTCCTGGTATCATCGGCTGGAATTCCTAAACAATGGGATTATGTACAGTCACTAACTTGGTGCCGTCGGCAAAAGTAGCTTCTACTTGAACATCGTGGAGCATATCTGCCACGCCGGGCATTACATCTTCAGAGCCGAGCAATGTGCGGCCATAATCCATTAGTTCGGCGACTGTTCGACCATCGCGTGCACCCTCAAGTATTGCGGCGCTTATTAGGGCTATTGACTCTGGGTAGTTAAGTTTAAGGCCCCTTGCTCTACGTTGTTGGGCTAACATAGAGGCTGTAAATAGCATAAGTTTATCTTTTTCGCGGGGCGTTAATTCCATTGTCGGTACTCAGCTTATGTATCCCATATACGCGGTGGGCATGGTGTTCGTTGAAGCCAATCAGATCGCAGTAGCGACCATAGGCAAGTAAAGTTATCGAGTATGGGCTCAATACGATCACCCAGTACCCTAATAACTAAGACTTCATCAACTAATGTAAGGCCGATTAAGTCTTTATAGGGATAAGCTAGCAATATCTGTTCCAACTTTTGCTTATGGTCTTCAGAAAAAGGTGCAGCGATCAGGCTGCCTTGCATTGCTTTGTTGCGTAGGCCACACGCAGACTGGCTTGCAGAAAGACCTTCGGTATAAAGTTGTTCGACTAATCTTAACTGACCATCAATAGTAATTTGGGTGCAACTTTTAATTGTGCCTTCTTCAAAGCCTTCTTTATTGGCGGGACGACCGAAGCAATGTATTTCCCAGCCAATAAATTTTCCGCCAGCTTCTATTGTGATGTCTGTTGTTAATTGTGACCTTGCACCACTGAAGAATATATTTTGTTGGGGCAGCCATTCGACAATAGCACCTTCGGACACCCGGATATGCTGTGATTGCCGGCTTTCAAGGCCAGCTTTTGAGCGATAAAATTTGGTAGCACCCGGGGTGGTGATTAAACAGTGCGCATTAGGCGCAGCGCTGAGATGTATAGTTAATGTATCTCCCCCTACAACACCACCTGGGGGGTGCAAGATATAGCTATGGCAGATATCGTCTTCGGGATAGAAGGGCCGCTGAACAGTGAGGGGGCCTTTTTGAGATTTATTGACTAGGCAGGTTTTTAGACCTTTGCGCTGATAATCTAGCTTAAGTTCAGCTTGCCATCCGGTTCGTTTTTCTGGGATTTTTTTATTGTCTTGCATAGAAAGGTTGTCTGAAAAATTGAAGTCTCAAGCTTAAGACTACCATCAGAAAATGCTGCTGAAAACGAAATTAAAATATTAATAGTTAAGCCGCCAAAATAGCACATCTATGGTGCATAAAAATAACAGCTGCACCAGAATAGAACGTCCATTTATGCAAGAAAACCGGGATTTTTATCCCGGCTTTTTTAATGTTAATTTTAGTGGCTGTTATGCAATAAAGGTACTGCCGCGGTAAGTATGTACGCAGGGTTTTTGAGGTTCTTTGGGTAATTGTTTATACCTAGAGCCACGATAAATTTTTGACAACGCTTGTCGATCGTTATTATCAGAAATAGATTTGCGGGTTTGGCTTACGCCACGGTATACCATTGTATTTTTTGGGTTGTTCATAACACTTCTCCTGTAAGCTTTGAAATTGCTCCGATAAAGGAAGCGGTCTTTTAACGCATGATCAATGCGAGGCATACAAAGCTTGCCTTAGCAATTAATACTTTAAGTGGGGCCAGGTAGTTGGTCAATCAATTTATACTCAATAAGCTATTTACTCAGGAGGGTATTGTCCAGCTAATGACGACCTTTGGCTTTAGGCGAATGGCGCCAGATGAGTTTGAAGCGGAACTGCAAAAAGCCTTTTCTGATTATATTTTTCTTTCGCTCTCTGAGCTCGGTGGCGAAGCGGAAGATAATCGTCGACTATATATTGAAGCGCAGTTTCATCTTCATAAATAAGTGAAATTGCTTGAGGGGCTCCCTCATCCTGCAGGAAAAACGGCTTATCGTATATCAGCTATGAAGGATACTTTGGATAAGTTGATTGAGGGGCGTGGGGATTTTTCGGCAGAGCGGGCCACAAGATTTGTTGAAAAAAACTTAGTTCGCCGGTTACGTGATATTTGGGTTGCTAATACCGCTACGCCTTTTCATGCGGGCAGTGATAACTCAGGGCGCAATCCGCGAGATTTCTTGCTCTGTTGTTTTTCGGCTGCAGGCGCCCAATACCCTTAGCATTACTAACTTGGACGCTAAAGATATTCTTCAATCCCTCTAGATATAACGCCTTGTGCCGATATATACGTTAAATAACGTAGTCCCTTGAGCTAAACAACGAATAGTTGAACCTGTGCTACATGATCCACAATGGATTCAAATTAATGAAGCTAAACAAATCTTTATTCTTAATTTGCAATCAATAACAACGAAGTGGACATCCCTAATTTAACTCTAGAAGGTAATACTATGAAATTAAACAAACTCATTACATCAATAGCGGCAGCTCTTTCCTTGACGCTATCGTTATCAGTCGTTGCTGCTGATACGATAAAAGTGGGTGTTTTACATTCACTTTCTGGCACTATGGCTATCTCAGAAACCACGCTTAAAGACACCGTTTTGATGATGATAGAAGAGCAGAACAAGAAAGGGGGCCTATTGGGCAAAAAGTTAGAGCCTGTGGTAGTTGACCCAGCATCGAATTGGCCATTATTTGCTGAAAAAACTCGCGAATTACTGACTAAAGAAAAGGTTGATGTGATTTTTGGTTGCTGGACTTCAGTATCACGTAAGTCGGTACTTCCTGTGATTGAAGAACTCAATGGTCTGCTGTTCTACCCGGTTCAATATGAAGGTGAAGAATCGTCTAAAAACGTTTTCTACACCGGCGCTGCTCCAAACCAACAGGCTATTCCTGCGGTTGATTATTTGATGAATGAACATGAAGTTGAGCGTTGGGTATTAGCAGGTACAGACTATGTTTATCCTCGTACTACCAACAAGATCTTAGAATCGTATCTGATCGCTAAGGGAGTAGCTCCTGCTGACATCATGATCAATTACACGCCGTTTGGACATTCAGATTGGCAGAGTATTGTTTCCGACGTTAAGAAATTCGGTAGTGCTGGTAAAAAGACAGCTGTAGTTTCTACCATTAATGGCGATGCCAATGTTCCATTCTATAAAGAGTTGGGCAATCAGGGCATCTCAGCCGAAGATATTCCAGTAGTTGCTTTCTCGGTGGGTGAAGAAGAGCTGTCTGGTTTAGATACAGGTCCACTAGTGGGGCATCTGGCGGCTTGGAACTACTTCCAAAGTGTTGAAAGCGACGAGAATAAAGCGTTTATCAAGCAGTGGAAGAAGTTTATTAAAGACAAAAAGCGCGTGACTAATGATCCAATGGAAGCAACTTATATTGGCTTTAATATGTGGGCGAAGGCAGTAGAGAAAGCGGGTACTACAGACGTTGATACTGTTGAGCAAGCTATGATTGGTATTACTACGCCAAACTTGACCGGTGGTATTGCGGTAATGAACAGTAACCACCACCTATCAAAGCCAGTTCTAATTGGTGAGATTCAAGATGATGGTCAAATTGAGACGGTTTGGGAAACTAATGGCACAGTGATTGGTGATGCTTGGTCTAATTTCTTGCCTAGCTCAAAGGACCTAATCTCAGATTGGACTGCACCGGTTAGCTGCGGTAACTTTAATACTAAAACTGCAAAGTGTTCAGGTCAAAATCTCTAATGTTCCCCCCTGTAATAGCATTGTTGAATACGAGGGGCCATTCGGCCTCTCGTTTTTTTTATGTTTAGTTTAATAACCTCAAAATATTCAATGGTGGTATTAAGGTGACCTATCTAGTTAAACGTTTTCTTATATTGACGCTGTTAGTCTTTAGCGTGGGCTCCTTTGCTACCGATGTGGCTGAGCCAGATCTCTACCAAATTTCCCAACAGTTGGTGGGTGCAAAGTTAAAGGCAATGCCAGCGATTGTCGAGCAATTTGAGGCGGGTGGTGAAGATGTTATACCTCTACTCGACGCGATGTTGAATGGGCGACTATTTATGCGCAAAAGCGACAAGCTGATTGTAATAGCCGAGCGTCAACAGAACGGTGATTATTTGCTTGTAGATGCAGTGAGTGCAGAGCCTCTTGTTGCTAGCCCGAAGAAGCAACTTAAAAAAGTAAAAGTTAATAACCGCTTGAGAGTCCAATTGCGGGAAGTTATAGCCAGGATTACATTATCGAGCGACGATCCCGATATCCGCGAAAGCGCGGTGAGACAGATGCTTTATAAAATGGGTGATCGCAATATTGTGATGTTAGCGCAAGCCAAAAAAATTGAAACAGATTCCAATATTATGGCGCTGATTGAATTAGCCTTAGCCATTAATATTCTAAAGACGTCCGATGTCCAAGCAGAGCGTATGAGTGCGCTGGAGACTATGGATGGCAGCCTGGAACCTATTGTATTTAATGCGCTGAGTGCATTGCTAGCTCAGGATGATGCAGGAAATAATCTCGAAGCGGATGCCGTAGTCCGTACAAAAGCACTGAAAATTAAAGATCGGGTTCAACGGAAAATTGATTTTTATGAGTTGATGGAGCAGCTATTTTTTGGCTTGAGTCTCGGTTCGGTCTTATTGTTAATTGCCACCGGCTTGGCGATTACGTTCGGTGTGATGGGCGTGATTAATATGGCTCATGGCGAGTTAATTATGATTGGCGCCTATACTGCTTACGTGGTTCAGCTGCTGATGCCACATAGTCTTGAATACTCCATATTGGTAGCCATTCCTATGGCCTTTTTAGTTGCCGGTGCTGTGGGTGTTTTGATTCAACGCTGTGTTATTCGCTTTCTGCATGGTCGGCCACTAGAAACATTATTAGCTACATTTGGTATTAGTTTAATTTTGCAGCAGGCTGTCCGCAGTATTTTCTCGCCACTGAACCGACAGGTAGTCAGCCCAAGCTGGTTGAGTGGTTCACTGGAACTTAATCCTATTTTCTCGCTGACCTATAACCGTTTATATATTTTACTGTTCGCATTGCTAGTATTTTTTATTTTACAGTTGGTGCTGAAAAGAACCTCTTTAGGGTTAAACGTACGCGCGGTATCTCAGAATCGAGATATGGCAAAAGCTATGGGTATTCGTACCGAGTGGGTGGATGCTATGACTTTTGGTTTAGGTTCGGGTATTGCAGGTATTGCTGGAGTTGCTCTTAGCCAGTTAACCAATGTTGGGCCTAACTTGGGCCAAGCTTATATTATCGATTCATTTATGGTCGTTGTATTTGGTGGTGTAGGTAACCTCTGGGGCACATTGGTGGGCGGATTTAGCTTGGGCATATTGAATAAGTTCCTTGAGCCTGTAACAGGGGCTGTACTGGCTAATATTATTATTCTGATATCAATTATCTTGTTTATACAGAAGCGTCCTCGTGGATTGTTTCCTCAAAAAGGGCGGGCAGCTGGATGAGTACAATTCGCAATCAATTTTCGTCGTTACATGATTTACGTGAAAAAGCCCCAGTATTTTTGGCGGTATTATTTGGTATAAGCATTTATGCCTCTGCTTGTAACCTTTGGTTGCCTGAAGATTCTATTTTTTATGTCAGTACCTACACTATTACGCTATTGGGGAAATACCTCTGTTATGCATTGCTAGCATTGGCGGTAGATGTGGTGTGGGGCTACTGCGGAATTTTAAGCTTGGGGCATGGCGCATTTTTTGCCTTAGGTGGCTATACCATGGGCATGTATCTGATGCGCCAAATTGGTGATCGTGGCGTCTATGGTGATCCTATACTGCCTGACTTTATGGTATTTTTAAATTGGCAAGAATTACCCTGGTTTTGGTATGGATTTGATCATTTTTGGGTTGCTATTCTGGCCATGATATTGGTGCCTGGTTTATTAGCATTTATTTTCGGTTGGTTGGCATTTCGCTCCCGTGTAGCCGGGGTTTATCTCTCCATTATGACTCAGGCTTTGACCTATGCTTTGATGTTGGCATTTTTCCGCAATGAAATGGGTTTTGGTGGCAATAATGGCCTGACTGATTTTAAAGATTTGTTGGGGTTTAACTTGCAGTCTGACAGCGTTCGTGTGGCGCTATTTTTATGTTCTGCATTGGTATTGGCCCTGGCTTATTGTTTAAGCTTATTAATCATGTCATCCCGATTTGGACGGGTGATTGTGGGTATTCGCGATGCTGAGGATCGTGCTCGATTTATCGGCTTTAAAACAGAAAATTACAAAGTTTGGTTATTTGTTTATTCTGCCATACTGGCCGCTATAGCAGGAGCTTTGTATGTACCTCAGGTCGGCATTATTAATCCGGGTGAATTCTCGCCATTAAATTCTATCGAAGTGTTGGTTTGGGTAGCTGTGGGGGGGCGTGGCACGTTGTATGGTGCAATCGTCGGTGCCCTGTTAATCAACTACGCTAAAACTCGCTTTACGGCCGTGTTTCCAGAAGTCTGGTTGTTTGCTCTCGGCGCTATGTTTGTATGTGTGACCATCTTTTTGCCACAGGGCTTGGTGGGTTTCTTTAGAGGCAAAAAGCTTCCTTGGCTTAAGCAGCAAAAAACGGGGAAAGAATAGGTATGACGGTTTTCAATACGGTTAAACAGGCGATTCAAAATCGCCACAGCGGTTTTTCCCCCACAGCGCAAAAACAGCCCAATATTGATATTTCTCATCAGGTACTTCTTTACGTGGAGGGGCTGTCAGTTAGCTTTGACGGTTTTAAAGCGCTGAATGATCTGAACCTGTATATCAATGATGGCGAGTTACGCTGTTTGATCGGTGCTAATGGTGCGGGAAAAACCACATTGATGGACGTAATTACCGGGAAAACAAGCCCTGATGCGGGTGATGTTTATTTTGGCCAAACCATAAATTTACTGGGTAAAACTGAATCAGAGATTGCTCAGTTAGGTATTGGGCGAAAATTTCAAAAACCAACGGTATTTGAGGAGCAAACTGTATTTGCCAACCTTGAGCTGGCGATGAAGGTTAATAAAGGCATTGCCTTTACATTGTTCGCGCGGTTATCGCCCTCAGAATTGGATTGGATTAGTGAGGTATTAGACACTATTGGATTAAAACCCCACTACACAATGCTTGCTGGTGCACTGTCTCATGGTCAGAAACAATGGCTGGAGATTGGCATGTTATTAATTGCGGACCCTAGGCTTATGTTAGTAGACGAGCCGGTGGCAGGGATGACGGCACAGGAGACTGAACACACCGCTGAATTATTGACCTCATTGGCTGGAGAGCGAACGGTAGTAGTGGTTGAGCATGATATGGAGTTTGTTCGTAGTATTGCTAAAACAGTGACTGTTTTACATCAGGGTTCAGTATTGGCAGAGGGAAGTATGTCTGATGTGCAGAATAATCCCGCTGTGATTGAAGTGTATTTGGGGGAAGAACAATGATTTCAATGAAAGGTATAAATCAGCTCTATGGTGGCACACAAATTTTATGGGATCTGGATCTGGATGTTGCTGAGGGATCCTGTACCTGTATTATGGGGCGTAATGGCGTAGGCAAAACCACATTGTTAAAATGTTTAATGGGGCTGTTGCCGATCAGCGCTGGTGAATTATTGGTTGATGGCGAAGATTTTACCCGTCAATCGGCTGAATCACGTGCTCGCAATGGGATTGGTTATGTGCCACAGGGGCGTGATATTTTCCCGTTATTAACTGTAGAAGAAAACCTGCGTGTAGGCTTAGGCGTACGCAAAGATAAATCAAAAAAAATACCTGAGAAAATATTCGAATTATTTCCTGTGCTGTTCGATATGTTACAGCGTCGCGGCGGTGATCTTTCGGGTGGACAGCAACAACAGCTAGCCATAGGGCGAGCATTGGTTATTGAGCCCAAAGTGTTGATATTAGACGAGCCTAATGAGGGCATTCAACCCAATATTGTTAAGCAAATTGGCGATGTAATCACCCTGCTTAATGAACAGGAAGGAATGACTGTAGTATTAGTTGAGCAAAAGCTAACATTCGCCCGACGTGTAGGTAAGGAATTTCAGTTAATGGAAAAAGGTCGAGTGGTGGCTTCAGGTGCAATGCCTGAATTATCCGAGGGTCTGATAGCAAAACATTTGGCGGTTTAGCGTCGAGAAATATAAAAAACAGGTAATTAATGTATAACTTTGGCGATGTATTTTAAAGCCACGGCTAACCTAAATATCACCATTGATTTTTAAGGCGCTTTTTGGCGGCATTAAATTATATGTCGATTAGACAATTCCGCTGATTATACACTATATAACTGATGCCTAAGGCGCATGCTTAAGTTTTTGGCACATATATTGCTTTATTATCTTATGCCCTTTATTTTTAAAAAATGTAAAAAAGACCCGCGCTCACAGGCTGAATCTAATGCTGAATGCGCAAGAATTAACGCCTTCTTTGAAAAAAGAAAATTGCCGAATATTCTGTCGTTTGGCTTTAAATTCCCTTTTTTGTTTATGATCAATATTACAATCATTGCCGCCGCGATAATTATTGTCTCTGTTAAAACTATATCAATCGATCCCCAGCAGTTTGAGGCTCTTAATAGTTTTGCTTGGGTTATATCATTAATCGCATCGTTAATGCTGGTAGTGGGAATTTGGTCATTTTTGCTGAGTCTGAAAGGACAGCGTTTAGCTCGTGAAGAGTTTCAGCGGCAAACCCAGTTGCTTATGAAGGAAATTACGGCGCGACAACAGATGGATTTGCAACTGCAGCAAGCCCGAAAAAAGGCGGATGCAGCTAATATAGCTAAGAGTCGCTACCTAGAACGTATTAGCCATGAGCTTCGTACCCCGCTTAATTCCGTGATGGGCTATGCCCAGTTGTTGGAGACGGCTGAAGATATTCCTGAGTCCCGGCGTGATTCAATCAAAGTAATGCGTAGTAGTAGTGAGCACCTAACAGACCTAATTGAGGGTCTAGTTGATATGTCAAAAATTGAAGCAGGTCGGCTAGATTTACATAGAAATGAAATCGATTTAGTGGCTATGATTGAACAGTTACTATTTATGTTTCAAATTCAGGCTCAGGCCAAAAATTTGGCGTTGCGTTTTACTCACCAGCAACGGCTCCCCGTGCATGTTATTGCCGATAATAAACGCCTACGTCAGGTGATGATTAATTTAATATCGAATGCCATAAAATTTACCCAGCAGGGTTCGGTGATCATTGACCTTAAATACCGTAATCAGGTGGCATTTTTTACGGTGACAGATACTGGTGTTGGTATAAAAGCACAAGATATTGCAACCATTAGAGAACCCTTTGTTCGCATCTACAACGAGGGCAACACAGCCAGTGGTAGTGGTCTTGGCTTGGCAATTACTCAGGCATTGATTCACTGTATGGGGGGTGACTTAAGCGTTGAAAGTGAATTTGGCGCGGGCTCTTTATTTACTGTTTCATTAATGCTGCCAAGTACAAGACAGGCTGTACGCCAGCCAGAAATTAATGAAAAGGTGGTTGGATACCATGGGGATACTATTAGTTTAATGGTGGTTGATGATGATATTAATCAACGCCGCTTGCTGATTGATACGCTTACCCCCTTAGGGTTCAATGTTATGGCGGCGGCGGATGGACCCTCCTGTTTAGCTCTGCTTGAGCAGTACACACCTGCATTATTTTTCCTCGATATTTCAATGCCTGGAATGACCGGGTGGGAGCTTGCTGAAACGTTAAGAGCGCGGGATATAAAGGTTCCTATTGTGATGATTTCGGCTGAAGCGGCTGAGGGTCTGGTGCAGGATACCGATGCGCCTCTGCATAATGACTATCTCGTCAAGCCAATTAATTTGCCGTCTTTGCTTAAGACCTTAGCTTTGCACTTAAATATTACAATGCATAGTGCAAAAGAGCCCTCAGTTAAAGCAGTAACTGAAGTCAGTACTACTGACCCTATGGTGGTTAAAGAATTACTTTCTCTGATAGAAATTGGTTACTTAGAGGGCTTTAAAAATACCCTGGCTAAGGCAAGGCAGCAGGGGGCCATCCACACAAAAGCATGTAATAGCCTTTATGACAGCCTAGAACGGCTTGATATGGCGCAAATTCGAACACAACTGATGGCCATAAATAATGAAACCTAATGTTAAGCATAGTGGTGTCGTACTGATTGTAGACGATGACCCAGGCACCATAAGCATGTTAAATACCGCGCTAAGTGAAGCGCAGATGACCGCGCTGGTCGCTTTATCGGGGGAGCAGGCATTGACCATAGCTAGACGAATACGCCCAGACTTAATTTTAATGGATGCCATGATGCCAGAGATGGATGGGTTTGAAGCCTGTAAGTTAATTAAGTCAGATGCCGTTATTGCTCATATACCCGTTATATTTATGACAGGACTCATTGCCAGCGAAGATATGGTAAGAGGCTTTGATGCCGGGGGTATTGATTATGTAACCAAGCCAATTGATATTAATGGGCTGATTGCACGCATTCGTGCACATTTGGTTAATTCACGAATTGCCACAGGGGCTAGGCAAGCCTTGGATACCCTTGGGCAACACTCTTTGGCGGTAGATTTGCAGGGTAATATCTTATGGTCAACACCCAATACACACGCTTTATTGGCAGGGTTTGGTGCTGATCAACTATGGATGTCGGAGGTACTACCCACTTATTTAGCGCCCTGGCTAGCACAGGGTGGCCAGCAGCCTCTATGTGTGGATGATCTTTCACAGCCTCTGTTGGTGAAGGCCATGGATATTCAGCAGGAGGCTGAAAGGCTACTGGTTATAGAGCTGGCTAATAAGCCAAAAGAAGAGGACCTTCTGCGGGAAAAGTTTCAACTAACGCCCCGGGAATCGGAAGTACTTACCTGGGTATCAAGAGGTAAAACTAACCAAGAAATAGCTATGATTCTTGATTTTAGCCCTCGAACAGTGAATAAACATCTTGAGCAAATTTTTAAAAAATTGTGCGTTGAAAATAGAACCACAGCCGCTGCTGTATCATTAAAATATCTCAACAAATTTTCTTGAAATTAGCTGACACTACGTAATGCCTACGTTATTTAACGTAATAATACCTTTTCCCCATGCTTGTATTATGAAATTTGTTGACATATTATTCGGACACGCAAGCTACTTAAGGTGGATGCGTTACATTGATTTTCTTGCCTACTAGGGGCATGTTTTATCAAAAAACAAAAATTTAACTTTGAGGTTAAAACATACTATGAAAACTTTTAATAAAACTTTAATTGCTGCTGCAACATTAACTACTCTAACTCTTGGTGCTGCTCCAACTGCACTAGCTCTAGACGCTTCTGCATCTTTGGCTACTTCATACCTATGGCGTGGTACTGAGCTTGGTAATGGCGATGCTGCTCTAGCTGTTGACCTAAGCGGAAGCACTGGCGCTATCTCTTATGGCCTATGGGTTTCTTCTGGTGACAGTACAAAGGGCACTGAGTATGATATCTATGCTAGCTACGGTGGTTCTTATGGTGATATCGGCTACAGCGTTGGTTATGCATCATACAACTACCCATCAGTTGGTTTTGGTTTTGACGATAATGCTGAGTACATCTATGGTCTTAGCTATGGTCCTGCAAGCGTAACTGTATTTGACGAAAAAGATGGTGACTACGAGTACACTTTAGTTGGTTATGAAGCAGGCGCTTACTCTTTCGCCTATGGTGATGACGAGACTTCGACTCACTTTGACGTAAGCTATGCAGTAAATGACTCATTGTCATTGACTGTAAGTAAGCCTGAAGATAAAGACGCAATCGTTGTAGCTTCATACTCACTACCGTTTTAATGATTGGTCGGAGTGTCTAAAGGGTCCAGTATTCTCCCAAGAACTGGAATTAGGCAAGCTCCTTAAAAGCAAGGAAGTTAGTAACAAAGTGTAATGTATGTTTTCAATAAGTAATAATGGGCCCCTTTGCGGTAATACGCTGAGGGGCCTTTTTTTTGGCCTCATTTTTTTAGGTGCTTTATCCCTGCTGTAATAGCGGTTGTGTTGAAAATTTACCGGTTGTTTATTAAACCTTTCCACAGAATTTAGCGTAAAGAGTAAAAATTAAGGTAATTAAGTTGTTATGAGTTTGGCGCTTAACTTTATGGGATTTCAGATAGGCTGGTTCGCCTGTGTGTTGTCAGCCGCAGCTGGTCAGAGTTCTCTGGGCATTATCGTTGCAGTTATAATATTAGGATTCCACCTCTACTGCACTCGGCTTCTGGTTCCTGAATTTATTTTAATGTTGTCAACTATAGCTATAGGCCTGGTATGGGAATCGCTTCTTATGTCGCCAGGCTGGCTGTATTACCCATCGGCTGCACCCGGTGCATTGATTGCGCCACTTTGGTTGGTTGCCCTGTGGGCACTATTTTCAACCACGATTAATGTATCCATGGCATGGTTAAAGGATCGCTGGGTTTTGGCTTCATTAATGGGCGCATTTTTTGGCCCCATGGCGTTTATTGCAGGGGAAAAGCTGGGTGCTGTTATTTTTGTAGCGCGCTATGAAGCTCTTTTTGCTTTAGCTATAGGTTGGGCGCTATTGATGCCCTTTATATTATGGCTGGCAGATAACTGTCAGCATCGGTTTCAATTTTTGGACAGAGTTAAATGAATATACTTTTAGCTATCAATATGGATCTAATGCTAGAAAGCTTGAAGATGCTTCTTCTTCTCGCCTGTATAACTTGGCTTGCTAGCTTAATTATCGAAGACGTAAGCATTGTCGACTATATTTGGTCGCTACTAACCCTTTTAGCGGTCGCTACCTACGCCTACAAAACCGGTGTAGGTAACCCGGTAAGTGCGGTGATGTTTTTGATGGTTGCGCTCTGGGCACTGCGTTTAACGTGTTTTTTGGTTAAACGGGGCAGAAATCAACCCGAGGATAGACGTTATAAGATTATTCGAGAGCGAAATTCCCCTAATTTTGGCTACAAAAGTCTGTATTTAATCTTTATCTTTCAGGCGCTGGTTGCCTGGGTGCTTAGCACCTTATTTGTCCCCATTTTCGAATCAGCTGCAAATACCGTGGCCCCCACTACTTGGAGTCTATGGCATAGCTTGGGTGTATTACTTTGGTTATTCGGGCTAGTTTATGAAACAGTAGCCGACCGTCAGCTGCATCTCTTTAATTGCAGAGTTGTTAAGGGGGGTTCCACCCTATCAACTGGCTTATGGCGTTACTCTCGTCATCCTAATTATTTTGGTGAATTTTGTATTTGGTGGGCCTGGTTTATTTATGCAATTCCTACCCAATCCCCTTGGATTTTAATGGCCCCACTTATTATGACGTTCTTGCTTTTAAAGTTTTCTGGGGTGGGTAATATGGAGCAGGGAATCACAGCGCGCCGACCGGATTATCAAGCCTATATTGAGTGTACTAATACGTTTTTTCCCGGTAAGCCTTTAAAAAGAGTGGTTGACGATTAAATAATGAAACTGCTTTTTGCTTGTGTTGCTTTAATTTTTTCTGGGCAATTGTTTGCCTACGGGGAGCTGGAGAAAAATATTAGTTTCGAAGCGTTATCGTTTGCTGTTTATCTCGATAATAAAGAGGCTGGAACCCATAATTTTATCCTTGAACATCAGGGTGAGCGGACTAAGGTTTCTTCAGACTTAAAGTTACAGATCAAAATTTGGGGGCTACTTCCCGTTGAGTACCATCACCAGGCAACTGAGTATTGGCAAAATGGCTGTCTTGAATCCCTTTCAGCGCGCACCAGCAAGCGCGGAAAAATATGGGTGGTCGATGGCCGGTCTAACTCCTTAGGGCTAACCATTAAAGCGGACAATATATCTAGAGTATATGGTGGTTGTATTAGAAGTTTTGCTTATTGGGACGCTTCCCTTCTTGAGGGAGATCAACTGCTTAACAGTGAAACTGGAGAGTTATTGCCGGTTCAAGTCAAAACTATCGATATTCAAGACAATGGCGCCAGGTCATTACTTATCGACGGTACGAAAGCTGATATTTACCTTGAATATGGTGCGGATGGTCAATGGTTATCTCTGAAATCTCGATTAAAGGTAGGTGGGGAACTACATTACATTAGACAGCCATAAATACGCCAATAAGGATAAGATTATGTGGATTAAGAAGACTGTTGTGTTGCTGGCGTTTTATGGATTGGTAGCCTGTCAGAATCAAAAGCCATTAGATACTGTAGATTATGTGGATATCGAACGGTTTATGGGTGATTGGTATGTTATTGCCAATATTCCGACCTTCCTTGAAAAAAATGCCTTTAATCCCATTGAGTCATATGAATTAGAGGATGACGGTACAGTAGCGACTACCTTTAGCTTTAATGCAGGCTCAATGGACGGTGAAAAAAAGGTGTATAGGCCAAGGGGTTTTATTAAAAACACTCAGACTAACGCCGAATGGGGCATGCAGTTTATATGGCCCATTAAGGCGGATTATCGTATCGTTTATTTGGATAATGACTATCAGCATACGGTGATAGGTAGAAATAACAGAGACTATGTATGGATAATGGCGCGAAGCCGGAAAATCTCTAAAGAAATGACGGTTGAGTTAACCCAATTTGTAGATTATATGGGGTATGATTCTACTCTATTAGAGTTTGCCCCGCATCAGTCCTTATTTAATAAGAAGTAATTAGAAAAACTATGAAAGTAGCGATTATTGGAACCGGAATATCAGGCAATGTTGCCTCATACCACCTTAATAAAAAACACGATATCACCGTTTTTGAAGTCAATGACTATCTTGGCGGCCATACCCATACCCATGATATTGACCACAGAGGTAAGCAGTATTCGATCGATACCGGTTTTATTGTCTTTAATCATAAGACGTACCCCAATTTTATAGCGCTTTTACAAGAGTTGGGTGTTGAAGAGCAACTTTCCACGATGAGTTTTGGTGTGAAATGTGAAAAAACCGGGCTTGAATATATGGGCTCAACCATTAATAGCCTATTTGCCCAGCGTCGTAACTTTTTTCGTCCTTCTTTCTGGCGAATGATTCTTGATATTCTTCGATTTAATCGTGAGGCTACCGACCTTTTAGGTAGCCCTAATGATGAAACTTCCCTTGGGGAATACTTGAAGCGCGGCAAGTATAGTCAGGTATTTATTGATCATTATCTGGTGCCTATGGCGGCGGCTGTATGGTCGGCTGATTTAACCCTGATGTATCAGTTCCCCGCACGTTATCTAATTCAGTTCTTTCATAACCATGGGTTATTAAATGTTAATGATCGTCCTGATTGGTACGTCATTAAAGGCGGCTCAAAAACCTATGCAACAGCATTAACCCGTTCGTTTAAAGATAAAATTAGGCTTTCGACACCAGTCACTAAAGTCCAGCGAGCTGAAAAGGGCGTTGTGGTGACAAGTTCAAAAGGCGAAGAGTACTTTGACGCGGTATTTTTCGCCTGTCACAGCGATCAGGCACTGAAAATTTTGAGCGGTCCAACTGATAGTGAGACTCAGGTTTTAGGTGCCATTAAATATCAAGATAACGAGGTTTTACTTCACATCGACGCCTCGGTTTTGCCTAAGCGAAAAGCCGCCTGGGCCGCTTGGAACTATCATCTTATCGACGGTCATCAGGGACAGGTTCCGGTGACGTACAATATGAATATTTTGCAGGGCCTGGATTGCGATGAGCAATTTTGCGTAACCCTTAACAATAGTGATGCAATTGATAAAACCAAGGTTTTAAAGCATCTGCACTATCAGCATCCAATTTATACCAAAGAGTCAGTAGCAGCTCAGTCTAGGCAGTCTGAAATTAATCGCGATCGTTTTTATTTTTGTGGTGCCTATTGGCGTTATGGATTCCATGAAGACGGTGTGGTCAGTGCGTTAAATGCGCTTAAGAATTTTGAGCGTGACTTTCAATGAACAGTCGCATTTACAGTGGTTTAATAGGCCACTGCAGGCACTTCCCAGCCATTAATCGATTTCAGTATAAAGTGTTCATGCTTTATCTTGATTTAGATGAGCTTGAAATGGTGTTTAATCGCTTTTGGTTATGGTCAGCGGGCAAGGCAAATTTTGCTTGGTTTAAGCGCTCAGATCATTGGGGTGATGACTCACAGCTCCTAGGCGAGTCAATTCGTGACCTTGTGCATAAAAAAACAGGCCAACGACCGGCGGGCCCCATTAGGCTATTGACCAATTTGCGGTATTTCTTTTACAAATCTAATCCTGTCAGTTTTTATTATTGCTTTGAGCCTGATGGCCATACAGTGCAGGCTGTAGTGGCTGAGGTGACCAATACTCCCTGGGGCGAGATGTATTGTTATGTGCTTGGTGATCAAGAAAAACTAGCGACAGTTCAAGAAAGGGAAGATAACTTATTTTTTCGTACGGCTAAAGAGTTTACGGTATCCCCATTTATGCCCTTAGCTATGGAATACCATTTTGAATTTTCGGTGCCAGGCGAAAAGCTATTGGTAAAAATGCAGAATCATCGTGACGGCAAACTGATATTTGATGTGGCCCTTAGATTACAGTCACAGCCTATTAGCGCGAGAACGCTGGCAAAACAGTTGCTAAAAATGCCGCTAATGACCATTAAGGTGACCGTTAGTATTTATTGGCAGGCCATCAAAATTTGGCGTAAGGGTGTTCCCTTTCTTGGCCATGCCCATGAAAAAACTAATAATATAGGGAAGCATAAGTGAGTAAACCTACATCCAAAAAGATACCTAAATTTCCCATTCGCTGGATGGACCGTTTATGCCGACCACTGTTGTTTGCGCGGCTTAAAAAGTTACAGGTAGGTCAGGTACGCATTTTTGATCAGTTCGGTGAAAGTGTATTTGGTCAAATTGACGCAGTCGACAACCTTTCAGTGGATATCGATGTGGCAGATCAGTGTTTTTACTCTGATCTCGCCTTTGGCGGGACGGTTGCTGCTGGCGAAGCCTATATGCAGGGTTATTGGCGTTGCAGTGATCTTACTCAATTAATTCGCATTATGCTGCGCAACCGCGAGGTTATGGATCAGGTTGAGGGTGGTTTTTCTTTCTTTAAGGCGCCACTATTACGGGTTATGCACTGTTTAAATCGTAATAGTCAGGCGGGAAGTAGACGTAATATAGAAGCTCATTATGATCTTGGAAATGATATGTTTGAGTTGTTTCTTGATCCTACCATGATGTATTCCTGTGCCTACTATCCCAATAATACGTCTACTCTGGGCGAGGCGGCGGTAGCAAAATTAAAGCGTATATGTGACAAGCTACAGCTAAATGAGTCAGATCATGTGGTGGAGATTGGAACCGGATGGGGCGGGTTTGCTATATATGCGGCAACCCATTATGGCTGCAAGGTAACTACTACCACTATTTCTAAGCAGCAATATGAATTTGCCAAGGCTCGAGTTGTCAAGGCGGGCTTAGAAGATAAGATCACATTATTAATGGAAGATTACAGAGATTTACAGGGTTCCTATGACAAGTTAGTTTCAATTGAAATGATTGAAGCTGTTGGCCCTCAATATCTTGACACTTACTTTGCCAAGTGCAGTGCATTATTAAAGACTGATGGACTGATGTTAATTCAGGCCATTACAATTCAGGATCAGTACTACGATCAGGCGTTAAAGTCGGTAGACTTTATTCAGAAGTTTATTTTTCCTGGTGGGTTTATTCCCTCTGTCAGTACAATTACTCAGTCGGTAAAAAAATCTACTAATACTCGTCTCTTTCAAATGGAAGATATCGGGCCGCACTATGCGACAACATTACAGCATTGGCGTGAAGGTTTTTTTGAAAATATTGATCAGGTCAAGGCGCTGGGTTATTCCGACCAGTTTATAGCTATGTGGGAATTTTATCTTTGCTACTGTGAAGGCGGTTTTCTTGAGCGTGTTCTTGGTACCTCGCACCTAGTGTTCACCAAGCCCAGAAATCAAATCGATTGGCGTGACTCAGCATAACGTTGATAGCGTCTGCAAGCGTTGCTACTCTTTACTTAGATGAAGATTTAATCGGGGCGGGTAGTCCTAGTTAAGTCAGTTCATTTAGTCGAACAACTTATATATTTAAAAGAGTTACTCTACTATGTAGTAATTCTTTGCCATTTTTTTGGTGCGGGGTTTAACCTAAAAATTATATTTGGAAATTGACTCAATGTATAAATATCTTCTAGTTCTTATATCTTCAATGGTTCTAGCCAGCTGCGATCAACCGGTGGCAAAAGATAGCTCTCAAAGTGCCAGCAGAGAAACCTTAACGGTCTACACAACCGCTAAAAATACAGATCAGCGGTTAGCTAAAACAGGAAATTATCAATTTAAACCGCGCGTTCAGCCGACTGAAGGCGAAATATCTATTTTTGTAAACTCGAGCAAACAGTTCCAAACCTTTTTGGGTATTGGTGGCTCTTTTACTGATGCAAGTGCCGAGGTATTTGCAAAACTAGATAATGACAAGCAAGAAGAATTTCTTAAGGCCTATTACGATACTGAAGAGGGTATTGGGTATAGTCTTGCGCGAACCACTATACATAGCTCGGACTTTGGTAGCGCCAGTCATACCTATATCGAAGAGGGTGATAAATCTCTTGATACTTTTTCTGTCGATAAGGACAAACAATTCCGTATCCCATTAATCAAAAGAGCAACAGAGGCAGCAGGGGGAGAATTGATGCTTTATGCCAGCCCCTGGAGTGCGCCGGCATTTATGAAAAGCAATAATAATATGTTGCGTGGTGGTAAGTTGTTACCTGAGTACTATGATACCTGGGCTGCTTACTATACAAAATTTATTGAAGCTTATGAGCGTGAAGGCATGCCTATTTGGGGTATTACTATTCAAAATGAGCCCATGGCTGTGCAGCGCTGGGAGTCAATGATTTATACCGCTCAAGAAGAGCGAGATTTCCTAAAAAATCATCTTGGACCTGTTATGGAAAAGGCCGGCTATGGAGACAAAAATATTGTCGTCTGGGACCATAATCGTGACCTGATCACCGATCGTGCCAATGTAATTTTGGATGACCCAGAGGCTTCTAAGTTTGTCTGGGGTGTAGGCTATCATTGGTATGAGACATGGGCAGGTGGCGACAGTATGCATGAAAACTTAGCTGCGGTTAAAGAGTCTTATCCCGATAAACAGATCTTATTTACTGAAGGCACGGTGGAAGGATTTAGAGAAGATCGTTATCAATACTGGCCCAATGCCGAGCGCTATGGCCGATCAATGATCAAGGATTTCAATATTGGTACCGTTGGCTGGACTGATTGGAACCTATTATTGGATCATACCGGCGGCCCAAATCATGTGAGTAATTTCTGCTTTGCGCCTATTCACGCAGATACCCGTTCGGGTGAGTTAATTTATACGCCAACCTACTATTATATTGGCCACTTCTCTAAGTTTATCCGTCCAGATGCCAAGAGAATTAGCACCAGTAGCAGCCGAAGCGTCCTATTAGCAACGTCTTTTGTGAATACAGATAGCCAGATCGCAACAGTGGTAATGAATGAAACAGATCAAGCGATTGATTACCATTTCTTTGCTGATATGCAGCAGGTCAGCTTAAGTATTCCTGCGCGAAGTATGCAGACATTAGTTTACTAATAACCTATGTAGCGTATCGGGCCTGTGCCCGATACGTTTCAGTCGTATTGGCGATATTTGGTCGGCGTGATACCTTCTAATTTCTTAAAGAAGGTATAAAAAACCGACTTACTATTAAAGCCCACAGCTAGATAGATATCAGTGATTGTAGTATTACGCTGGGCCGGATCCTTGAGTATTTTCTTAGCCTCTTCAATTCGATAGCTATTAATAAAAGTATAAAAGTTAGCCCCAAAGTGCCGGTTAATTATTAGAGACAGATCTCGCGGCATCATCTCTAGTGTTTCTGCAAGGCTATCAAGTGTAATATCAGGATCCATATAAAGCTGACCTTGTTTAATTTTTCGGTCTATTAACTCGGCTTGCTCAATATCTATCAAAAATTCTTCAGTAGATTTCTTTGTTGTCTCTTGCTCATTGACCTGCTCAAACATACCAAAAAAGCGAATCGCGGTGAATACCAAAAGGTTCACTAGTAAAAATGTCGCATAATAGCCGGTAAGCCCGATATTGGAGTAGATAACATGCTCAAGTGTTATAATTTTTGCCGATAACAAAATTATCTCTAGCGACATAACAATCATAAAGCCCACAACTAACGCGCGCAGCCAAGAGATATGTGCCTTTTCCATATTGGAATGTTTGTCTTGAAGTCTAATGCCATATCGGCTTATTAAAACAAAGCAAGCAATAGCATAGATAACTCGAATCCATTTACTAAAAAACTCAACCACTACAAAGCTTGTGCTGTAAACAAATGACTCACTATTAAGTAGTTCTATTCTTACACCCAGTGTTTGGCTGTAAAAATTTATCGCGAGAAATGCAGTGTAAGCAGCAAAGGGTAAAAGATGTAATAGGTCAAACCGCCTAAGGGTGAAGTCGCGAAATACTAGAGATTTTATACATAGAAATAACAATGGCCCGTCAAGGTAGTATGCAATGCCAGGAACAAAATAAAGGGATGACCAGTGCTCTCTGGCATGGACTTTAAATTCAGCACCCCACATCATTAACTCATTTATAGGTATTAGCGAATGAGCAAATAGAAAGGCGGCAAGAAAAAATGTACTTTTGATTTGATTGTTATTGGTTAGCCAAAGCATTAGTGCAAAAAGCATGCACTGCAGGGATGTCATTAAAAGAATAACATCGTGAAAATTAAATAAAACTGATTTAAATTCTAGACTGCTCATTATTACTATCTTTCATTAATTATGTTTAGAAAACCATTTAATGGTTCTGTATTTTTTGTCCGTGTTTTTCTTGATAATACTACAAGATTTTAGTTGATCACATGGGGTTGGCTTTGAAGCGTTCTTTATATGCGCTGAGCTGTATTTTAAAATAATAAATTACACATAAAATGCCTTGTAGCTTGTATTTTCTACACATGTTAGAAGCATTGTAATGATGTGTGTTTATTTTTGTGTTCGAGTGCTTTAGTCGGACGCAATAAGTTGATTTAGTAGTTAAGTTAAGCTTATAAAATGTTTTGGGCTAGCGGTTTTTAAAAGCGTAACCTTATAATGGAAATAAAATTGTCACTCGCGCAGCATAACAAAAATAAAGAACAAGAAGAGGTTTCAAATGATGGCTAATAAAGTGCGTATCGCGCTGGCTTTACCCCTTATATTTTCCCTAGCGGCCTGTGGTGGAAAAAGTGGAGGTGGTGACGCCGATCAGAATGTTGTACGCGATATTTTTGCAGTTGGCGATATTGTAGAAGCTAAAGAAGATGGCGGTGCAGTGATCGGTGATATAAGCACCAATGATCAGGGTGAGAATCTTAGTTTTTCTCTTGCTCAGGGCCAGGCTATGGAAAACGGGACTCTTGAATTTAATGGGGATGGTACATTTTCCTACACTCCCGATGAAGATTTTTTTGGTTCTGATTCGGTAAGTTATGTGGCATTAAATGATGACACCGGCGCAACCTCTACAGCAATGCTTACTATAAATGTTATCAATGATTTTGAGCGTATTGAAGAATACGGTTGGGAATTGGTGTGGAGTGATGAATTTAATACCACAGATTTTTTTGATGCTAGCTTATGGTTAGGAGAAAATATCAGCGTCACAGGCGGCAGTCTAAAAATAGATGCTGTAGAGGGTAAGACCACAGTACTTAAAGGTATAAACCCAATTAATAGGGGTCGCATTGAGGCCAACGTCAGAACGGCTGCTGGTGTTGATGTAATGTCAGCATTTAAATTAGTTCCAGTAAGTGATACTTATGATGGCGATAACGCACTTAGTTTAATGCAGGCGAAAGGCGGCATTATGACTGCTGGAGCGCATTATGGCTTAGAGAAAGTTAGTGGCGTTCTTATGAATGATGAATTGCTAGCCACTGCATCCGATGAGTTTCATAACTATGCTATTGAATGGGGCGCTAGTAAAATCCGCTGGTATATTGACGGTACCCATGTGTACACAGTCGATACGCTTAATCTTTGGGGTTATAACCAGGTTGGCGAAGATATTATTGCCGACACCGAAGGGCCTTTTAATCAGGATATGCAAATTGTATTTGAGTTGACCGCTCAGGGCGATGACTTGCCTGCTCAGATGCTGGTAGATTACATCAACGTCTATACCTGCGATGCTAGCGTTGAGGCTAGCGTGGAAGAATGCGCTTCTAAGGAAAAAACTAAAATTTCACGTGCTGCCAGCGACAGAATCGAGTCTGTTGGGGTTGAGGTTACTGAATTATTTACTGATGGCCATAAAGATCCAGTGACTGAGGCGTTAATCTCTGATCTACACCCATTGAGCTGGCACTACACGGAAGATGTTGTTGAGCTAACAATCACCCCTTTTAATGAACCAGAAATTAAAACCCTTTCTGTGGAAGATGAGCATGGCTTGGTGTTAGATTTCACAAGTCAGCTAGGCACGGCAGCGGTTGGTATTGGGGTTGAGAGCGCTGAATTAAATGGCCGCAATATTGCGTTAAATTTTGATCTTATGATCGATAGTGAAGCTACAGATGCTGAAAATATAAAAATCAAAATGGAATCTGGCGACAGGAACCATGGTGTGGTCACCTGGAGTCTTGAGGATCTCACCTTAGATGAATGGCAGAGCTACAGTATTCCAGTCACTGATTTTATTAATAATCCGGCGATCGAGCTAGGTATCGAATACCCCCTTAACCCAGATAATTTGACATCACTGATAACAGTTGAGGCTGATGGGGCTGCGCATTTCCAATTGGATAATATTAATCTCAACTGTATTAACTCAGAGGGCTGTATTCAGGGGCCGTTGGCACTTCAGACTGCTGCAGCGCCTAAAGCAGACCCCATTCGCTATGAAGCTGAAAATTATATTTCTGAAAGTGGAACAGGTCTTGAGGATACCACTGATGAGGGTGGCGGTCAGAATGTTGGTTTTGTTAGTGATGGTGATTTTGTAAGTTATACCATCAATGCTCCTGGTATTGGGCCATACACCCTGGACTATCGCGTGGCCAGTAATGGCGGTAGTGAAGGTTTTGTTATGTCGCTAGATGGCGTGCCTGTTCATACTCAATCAATCCCCGACACAGGCGATTGGCAAAATTGGATCACAATAACATCTTCTGAATTCGAGTTGACTGCAGGGGTATATACCATGCAAATCGACTTTATTGATGAAAATCAAAACCTCAATTGGCTTGAGATACAGCCACCGATTACTGAATTTTTGGTTGAGGCTGAAGATTTTGACGTCCAAAGCGGTATTGATTTAGAAGATACCTTAGATAATGGCGGTGGAGAAAATATTGGTTGGATCGATCAGGGAGATTTTGTTGAATATACGGTCAATATTCCATCAACCGGTGAGTACTTGATTGAATATCGTGTAGCTGGGCTCTGGGATACCCTAGGGCTTGAGAACACTATTGGTGGTGTTTTAGTTGATACACAGGCGATGGATTCAACAGGAGATTGGCAAAACTGGGTGACTCAGAGCAGTGTTGTTGAATTAACTGCGGGTGAGCAAACCATGCGTTTGGACTTTATCGATGGGCCTATCAATATCAACTGGATCAGATTGACCCGACAGTAGGCGATGGTAAAAATTAAAAATAATTATAAGTAGTTCGAGTAGGGATAAATTATGACGTATGAGACTAAATTCAAGCAGCAGTTATTGGCAGGCAGTATTGCTATGATTGTGGCGGCCGGCACCCATGCTCAGGAAGAAATTTCTGAGGTCCCCGATGATAATATCGAAGAGGTAATAGTGACGGGTATCAGAGCGAGTTTGCAGCGCTCAATGGATATCAAGCGCGATGCTAAGGGGATTGTTGATGGCATATCAGCTGAGGATATAGGTAAGTTTCCAGATACCAACTTAGCGGAGTCTCTGCAAAGAATTACTGGGGTTGCTATTGAGCGTGACCGTGGTGAGGGTTCGAAGATTACGGTACGAGGCTTTGGGCCAGATTTCAATATTGTGAGCTTTAATGGCCGGCAGATGCCAACTAATGGTGGTCGTTCTTTTGATTTTGGTAATATCGCCTCAGAGGGCGTGTCGGCCGTTGAGGTCTACAAATCAGGACGAGCTAATGTTGCCTCTGGCGGTATTGGCGCAGTGGTTAATGTTAAAACCAGCAAGCCACTTGAAACACCAGGATTACGAGCAGTTTTTAGTACAAAGGGCGTGTATGACCCCGGAACACGAAGGGGTAACTCGGTGAATCCAGAGATCGTCGGGTTATTTAGTAAAACATTTGCGGAAGATACATTGGGTATCGCCCTCTCAGCCAGTAAACAGGTAAGAGATGGGGGTTCCCAGTCGATCACAACCCAGAGTTTTATGGGTCGCAATTTTGTAACTCTGGATGATATGGATAACAGAGATCCCGATGCAGAATGGGGTTCAATTCCAGTAGGCGATCCAACGGCAGTCAATTTCCCCTCAGAGGTTTCTGATGGGATTTACGCAATACCGGCCAATATTCAATATAACCTTGATGATTTTAGGCGTGAGCGTGTCAATGGGCAGCTAACATTGCAATGGCGTCCAGTTGAGAATATTACTGGGACCCTCGATTACACCTATGCTGAGAATCAAATGAATACTCAGCACCAAGATTTGTCGGCATGGTTTGACCCCGGTTGTAGCACGCGCGAAAGCGAATGGGTTCAGGAGGGGAATATTTGGTCACCTACCGTTTATCGTCAAGTCGGCTGTGCTCAAGATAACCTTCAGGGCGTTGGACTCTATGCCACAGTTGATGAAAACACATCGGCTGGTTTTAACTTGGAATGGTTAGTGAATGATAATTTAACCCTGAATATGGACTTCCATGATTCAACCGGTGAATCTCGCCCTAATAGTAAACATGGTTCGGGCGGCTCTATGGCAGTTGCGGCGCTTAATCGAATTACCACATCGGGCTACTTTACCAAAAATGGTATGCCAGTATTAGAAATTGAATTAGGTGAGCGAAATTCATTTAATCAAATATCCAGAGTGGATCAGGTAAATGCTGAGGATATGCAGGTATCCGGTAGTTCTTTTGGTAGCTTTAACAATGTGATGGATGTTCAGCAACTTCAGTTTGATGGTGAATATGTATTTGATCAAGGGCATAGCATAGATTTTGGCATTGGTCGCATTGAGGTTACCAATAGAGGTCAATCTAAGAGTATTTCTCGAAACACATGGAGTGGTGTGGGTGATCCTGGTGATATTGCTGATCTGCTAACTATCGATTCTATTGCCGATGTATATGATACGCTTGAAGGAAGTGACGACCCACGACAGGTAAGCGAATTTTTCACCTGGGATTTTCAAGCTCTTATCGATCGCAGTGAGGAGCTTCTGCAAGCAGGTACCCATGGTGATATTGATGGTGATGGCGGCCCCTGTTTAACCGGTTTCTGTCCATCTTACAATTTTGAATTAGATGAAGTCACCACAGAAACTTCGGACTCTATCTATCTGCAAACTCATTGGGTTGGCGATCTATTTGATCGTCCAGTCAACCTCTTCTACGGTATGCGTTACGAGGAAACTAAGGTTCATTCTGAAGCCCTAGTGCCATTATATGACCGTGTAGAATGGAGTATTCTCGATAATCGATTTAACCTTTATCAGCAACAGGATGAAGATGGCAATGTAATTAGAGGCTTCTCAGAAATTGATGGCTCCTACAGCATGTTCCTGCCAAGTCTCGATTTTGATATGCAGATTATTGACGATGTAATCCTGCGTGCTTCTTACAGCTTGACGGTTACACGGCCTGTCTACAATGATCTTAAGGGTGCATTAATTATTAACTATTTAGGCACTGATGGCGGTGGTGGAAGCCGTGGTAATCCGCAGTTATTGCCAATGGAATCAACTAACTTAGACTTATCGCTGGAGTGGTACTACGACGAGGCAAGCTATATTTCAGCAGGTTTATGGTCGAAAGATGTGGATAACTTTATTGTCAGTCGCACCTTTGAAGATCAGCCGCTATTTAAAGATCTCTATACGCCAATTGAAGGTGATCTGTATAACCAGGCGATTGATGATCTGACTGGCGGCGACCCCAGGTTCGATTTCGATTTGGGCGATCTAAACGAGTACTATGCCGACAATTATGTGGGTCAGCCTGGAATAGAGCTATCCGGTCAGGGAAATGATGTTGAAGTCACCCAAACTGGTTTAGAAGGGGATCCTGTTGCGATCTTTGATGTCACAATTCCCATAAACCAGCGTGAAACGAATGTTCAAGGCCTTGAATTAATGGCTCAGCATACCTTTGGCGAGTCTGGTTTTGGCTTTCAGGCTAACTACACTGTGGTCGAAGGCAGTTTGGAATATGATATAAACCTTAACGAAGAGCAATGGGTTGTGCCCGGTATGAGTGATACCGCTAACCTAGTTGCCTTTTATGATAAAAATGGTTTTCAAATTCGTTTGGCCTATAACTGGCGGGATCAGTTCTTGGCATCACCCGGAAGAGATCCACGCTTTGTTGAAGAATATTTTCAGTTCGATCTTAATGCTAGCTATGAAGTAAATGATAATTTTTCAGTATTTATCGAGGGTATCAATCTAACGGAAGAGCATCAGCGTATTCATGGTCGCTCGAAATATCAGGTTAGAGAATATTCTGTAGGGCATGCGCGTTATAATTTAGGTGCGCGCTATAGCTTTTAATTAGCCGGACCCAATATTATCCATTAAAGGGAGTGCTTAATTTTTGGTTAAGTGCTCCCTTTCAATTCCAATTGTTAAGTCTGCAGAGTATATTGTGTGGGATGTAATAATTCCTCGGGTTTAATTTATGAGTCGTTAGGGGAGTCATTGTGCTTTTAGGCGGTAGACATTAAAAACCTAAAATTTTTGCTTGTCAGCACATCCCTTTTGGTAATCTCAAAGCCCCTATTGACAGTGAAAATAGATAGCTATGAATTTGTTAAAGAAGCCCATCAAGGAAATTAAATGCACTGCAGCGGGGCAGGTTCCTGATGAGGTCTATGCATCTGAGCAGCCGCTGGTTATTCGAGGTCTTGTAAATGATTGGCCGCTGGTAAAAAAAGGAAAAAAATCTTCGCAAGCAGCGGGCGCCTATCTGGGTAATTTTTATCAAGACCTTCCGGTAACTGCTTCAATAGGTGACCCTAGTATCAACGGCAGGATTTTTTATAATGAGGACTTTTCTGGATTTAATTACCAATCGATTAAAGCAGATCTTAATCAATTGCTTGAAAAAATTTATCAATGTGCAGAGGATCAAAAGCCGCCAACAATTTATATGGCATCTACCTGGGTTGATCGCTGGCTACCTGGACTACAAAAAGAAAATACACTGTTACTGGCAGAAAAAACCCCACTGGTTAGTCTGTGGCTAGGTAATCGTACGCGTATTGCCGCTCATTATGATCTTCCTGATAATATTGCTTGCTGTGCTGTAGGGCGTCGTCGGTTTACGCTATTTCCCCCGGATCAATTAGCCAACTTATATCCTGGCCCTCTGGATTGGGCGCCAGGCGGTCAGCCCATTAGTCTGGTGGATTTTGAAAATCCAGATTTCAATAAATTTCCCAACTTCAAGCAAGCAATGGATACAGCACAGGAAACTGTACTTGAGGCAGGAGACGGATTATTTATTCCCAGCATGTGGTGGCATCATGTTGAAAGCCTTGAATCTTTTAATGTGCTTGTAAATTACTGGTGGCGGCAGTCTCCAGCTTATATGGACTCGCCAGCCAATGTGCTGCTTTATGGATTAATGAGTGTTCGTGATTTGCCGGCATCGCAAAAAAAGGCATGGCAGGATATATTTGATCATTATATTTTTAATGATGATCCCAATGTGCATAGCCATATTCCAGAGCAGGCAAGGGGTTCCCTTGGAACTATTGATGAGATATTAAATAGAAAAATAAGGTCTCAGTTGTTAAACAAAATTAATCGATAAATACAAAAAAATCGAATCAGTATTTTTACTTAGGCTAAGAAAAGCTAAGTATTTGAATAAAATTAATCAAAAATCATTAAGCAATAGCCCTCAAGGCATTCAAGCTATTATTTGTCGCTAAAAAAATGGGTTCGAATGGCTTATTAGGACGATTCTTGCATTCAAATTCCATAAAGTAATGATCAATTAAGAGGGAAATTGAAAAAATTAGGCATGGATGCGCTTAAAAGATAATAAATTGCGATGCGATCGTGAATAAAAAAGAGAAAGGTACTCCAATGCGAATCAACTGTTTAAATTATACTGCGGTAAACTCTGTACTGTCTTTTAAAGTCTGCACATTGAGTTTACTCTTATTATTAACCGTTGGCTGTGGTGTTAAAACAGATAATGAGTTTTTGGATGCGCCAGAAAATATAGTAGATACTTCGGAGCAAGATTCTAACGCCTATAAGCCATTAGGTGAAATTGCCGACAAAGTATTAGATGATATCTCTGTTCGCGGTCGTCCATACATAGATCAGTCTCTAGGCTATAACGTTATTCGCTCTGATATGGGCACCGGATTGCGAGGGGTAAGTATTTCCTTTGATGGCGGTGATCCCTACGGCAGTATTACACCTAATATGCCCACCGCCAGCCAGCTTGATAAGCTAGTTAATGATTATGGCTTCAATACCGTCCATGTTTATCTGGAGGGCGATGCAGGTCAAAATCCAGATCCTGCAGGTATTAATGAGGCCTTAGCGGATGAGTTAGTTGCCCTGACTCGCGAGGCGAAAATGTACCTTATTATTACCATTGGTAATAATGGTGAAAATGGTGCAATCCATAGCATGGAAAAGGTATTGGCCTTTTGGGATCTCTATGGCGCTAAATATAAAGACGAAACCCATGTTATCTATGAGGCGCATAATGAGCCAGTAGCCGGTATCAATGGCTTCTGGACTACAGAAGACTGGGAAAAGCAGGCGCAGATGTATGCAAAAATACGTCAAGTGGCTCCTGATACTATGGTTTTATTAGGATCCTTTATGTCGTTTTTTGGTGGTTCTCAAGCCATTAAGGGCGCTGATGGTTTGGCTGAGCAGTTCCCTGGTATTTGGGATAATGCCGGTTTCGCATTCCACGCCTATTGGAACCTACCTCAGGTTGAAAGCACTATTGAAGCCTTTGAAGTAAGTACCGATTACCCGGCACTACTCTGTACAGAATTTTGGCCGGGTGAAACTAAAAATGGCTCTAATGAAGTCTTTGAAAGCCATCATATTGGCTGGACGCAATTTGAGTGGCTGGGCGCCAATGATCTTGAGTTAGATCGAGTTAAAGGGTATTTGGATACCTATGGTACGGCATGGCGACCAGACAATACCAGTACTACATGGCCAGCAAGTGGCTCACCCAATATACCTATAGATCAAAAAATAGGCCTTTACAGCCGTGCAGATAAGGCATTTCTTGCCCTTGATGATAGCGACAGAGTGGTGGCCAGTGATCGCAACTATGATGGTATAGGTTCGGACGAATTTACCGTGGTTGATGCCGGCGATGATGGACATATTGCGTTACTTGGCACTAATGGTCGATATTTATCAGTCAGTGGCTTCGGTAAGCCATTGACCGCAACAGCCAGAAAAATTGGCGTTAACCAAAAATTTCTATGGTTGGAACTACCTACGGGTGATATTGCTCTTCGCCCCTGGTCTGGTGAGGCCCATCTAATCGGAACAATTCCCTCTACTGACGGTATCGAGTTCGGTCTTACAGGCCCTGTTGGTGCGGGTATTAAGCGAGGAGACGCAAACTCATACCGCATGGTCACCAGTTATACTAATTCGGTTGATCCTTTGCCAGAAATTCCAGAAACTCCACCTGGTCCCTTTTTCGGAAGTCCAATGCCAGTGCCAACCAGTGGTAATGGCGATCACCCTCTAGACAGTTTGGCACCTAACGGTCGCCTTTGGGCTTCTGATTATGATAATGGCGGTGAAGGTATCGCCTACCATGATTCCGGCGCGGTTAACCTAGGTGAAGCCTATCGTGCTTCTGAAGCGGTTGATGTTCAGTCCAGTTCTGAAGGCCATACCTCTGTTGGTTTTTTCGAAGCAGAAGAATGGCTTGAATACAGTATAGATGTGGCTCAGACTGGAAACTATACGGTGACATTGCGCACAGCATCATTGGGCGGCGGCTTTATTAGTTTAGAGGCTGATTGCGAAAAGCTTACTGGCAATCTGTCAACGCCTGATACGGGTGACTGGGATACCTGGCAGGATATGACCGTCGATGTCACCCTAAAAGCCGGCGTGCAAAAACTAAGAGTTATTAGTGGCGGCAATATGAACCTTATGAATATGGATATTCAGGCAGGGGGTGAAGGCGGCGCTGATTATGGTGCTGGTTGTCAATGGGTTGCACCAGAGCCAGACGATTTAAAAGTCGAGGCAGAAGACTGGACTAATGTTGTAGCTACCCCGGAGGGAACAGTCAGTATTGCTATTGCCACTGATAGCGATTTAAGCCCCCATGTAGGTAATTTTGATGCCGGTGACTTTATAGAATATGCAGTTGAGCTTCCAGAAACTGGCTGTTATCGCGCGGAATATCGTGTGGCTAGTGATCCAGGCAGCGATGGCTTTGAGCTTATATTGGGTGATCAAACGGCAGATAGCTTCAAAATACCACCAACCGGTGGCTGGTCAAGCTGGGTAACATTCACTCGGCACTATGAGCTTAACGAAGGTAGTCAAACCCTAAGACTTGAAGCTTTGGGCGATTCCTTCAATATTAACTGGCTGGCGTTTAACGCAACGGATGCGATTGATTGTGAGCAAAGCGATGCAATCATTATTGAAGCTGAAACCTATTCAAACTCGGTTCAGCTTCCCGATGGTGAGGTAGCTGCACAGCCCAGTGAAGACGAAGGCGGTGGCCTAAATGTGGGTTGGATTGATGCCGGCGACTGGATGGAATATGACCTAAAAATCGTTGAAGCAGGTAGTTATTCTGTTAGCTATCGTGTTGCTAGTCAGGGGGGTAGTAGTTCGGGTGTTAATCTGCTGGTTGATGGCGATCTTATGAATTCGGCTAGTGTGCCTAGTACGGGCGGCTGGCAAAGTTGGCAAACACAGCAAGGCGGAACTATTTCTTTGGAGGCAGGCGAATATACTCTTCGCTTTGAAGCTCCGGGCGGCGGTTTAAACCTTAACTGGATCAAGCTAATGCCAACCGATGAAATGCCTACTGGCAATATAGGTACAGGAGTCGATGACAGCTTAGATATAGGCGAAGTGATTAACTTTAATGGCCTATATGTAAATTATGGACTAATCGATCTAGGCGATAGTTTATCTAGCCTAGAGTCTGATCCTACGGATAATACCAATACCGTTGTCTCTAGCCTTAAAGGTGCTGTTGCACCATCTGGGGTTAAGATTGCCAGCGCTCAGGTTATATACCCATTGAGTGAGACTCTAACTAGACTATCGATGCGCCTGTATAGCTCAGCTATTGGCACCTCAGTGCGAATGAAACTAGAAGATTCAACCAACAGTGCTAATTCTGTTGAGACTGAAGCTCTAACTACAGTAGCTAATAAATGGGAAACATTAATCTTTGACTTTAGTAATCCAGTTGATGGCACAGCTGAATTAAACACAGGCTATAATTTTGATACAGTTTCAGTGTTCTTTAATTACCTCACTAATGGAAGTGGTGAAACCTACTATTTTGACGATATAACCATGCTTGATGAAGAGGTTGCTCCTATAACTTTGACTCAAGAAATGCTGGTAGGTGAGTGGAAATTGGCACCAGAGCCGGGTGCTGCAGGTGTGGGCTGGGAGTCTGGCAATCTGGGTTGGTGGCAGGTTGATGCAGCTACCGTTATCGATCGAGCCTGTTTGTTTGACGATCTCTTTGTATTTTCTGAAGATGGGACGTTCACTAACCAAATGGGTGGTTCAACTTGGATTGAACCCTGGCAAGGTGTAGATCCTGAGGCCTGTGGCACACCAGTTGCGCCCCACGATGGCAGTGGCAGTGCAACCTATGCATTGGATCCTGAAGCGGGAACTATTACATTGACCGGTGTTGGTGCTCACCTCGGTCTGGCTAAAGTAATTAGTGGTGGCGATGAACTAATCAGTCCAGATGATGCACCTGAATCCATTGTTTATAAGGTAATGGCTAGTACAGATACCAGTATGACTCTCGAAGTTGCCTATTCAGCAGGGTTCTGGACCTTTAAATTAGTCACTCCAGACTATGTAGCAGAAACACCTGTAGAAACGCCAAGTTCAAGTACTTTGACTCAACAGATACTTGTTGGCGATTGGAAGTTAATTCCAGAAGCCGGTGCTCTGTCAGTGGTAAGTGGAGGAGGTTGGTTCAATGATGCGGCTTCTGTAAGCGCACGTGATTGCTTATTTGATGATTTATTTGTTTTTGCTGAGGACGGGAGCTTTAGTAACCAGATGGGTGATTTAACTTGGCTTGAAACCTGGCAGGGTGTTGTTACAGATCGCTGTGGTGCTCCTGTTATGCCCCATGATGGGAGTGCTCAGGGAACCTACCTGCTAAACACTGAAGAAGGTACTATTACATTAACCGGCAGAGGTGCTCATCTAGGAATACCTAAGGTGGTTAGTGATGCGGCAGAGCTTACTAACCCATTATATGCGCCATCCTCGATTACCTATAAGGTGATAGCCAATACAGAAGATAGCATGACCCTAGAAGTTGCATTCCCAGGAGGCATCTGGACCTTTAAGTTGGTAACTTCAGATTATGTTTCACCAGTCCCCGATGAGCCGACAGTAAGCGATAACTTTCGTATTGAAGCTGAAGATTGGTCTCGTGCTATTACACCACCTAATGGTGAAGTAATTCTTGAAAATGCTGTTGATACAGGCGGCGGCAAAAATGTTGGCTTTATTGATTATGGCGACTGGATGGAATATGACTTTACTATTGCTGATGCAGGAAACTATGAGTTGGCTTTAAGAATTGCCAGTCAGGGTGGAAGTTCACCTGGATTTAAAGTGTTGTTAGATAGTGTATTGGTAGATCAAATTGCAGTCCCAAACACCGGTGCATGGCAGAATTGGGAGATAGCTTCTGGCAAAGTGATCTATCTTGATCAAGGGTTACATACATTGCGTCTGGAAGCTCGTTCTGGTGGTGCTAATATAAATTGGATCGAACTTATAGCGACTAGTGGGCAAGCTGATCCATTGCCAGAGGTAACCCCGAAAATAACGGCCAGTGATTTAGTGGGTAATTGGAAGTTAGCCCCCGAAGCGAATGCATTAAAAAATCCGTGGTGGGGTAATACCGCTGATGATGTAACTACCCGAGCCTGTTTGTTTGATGATTTATTTATATTTTCTGGTAATGGCGCATTTACCAATCAAATGAACGAGCAGACTTGGTTAGAACCATGGCAGGGAGTAGATAAAGAGCGTTGTGAAACACCGGTTGCGCCCCATAATGGCGCGGGGTTTTTTGGTTATAGTTTTGATGAATCAGCTATGACCATAACATTAAATGGTACGGGTGCTCATATAGGTATTTCCAAGGTAATTAATGGTTCGGAAATTACTTCTTCAAGCGAAGCGCCAGATTCAATTGTTTATGAGATTATTGATAGCACCGCGACAACCATGACCCTGTATATTGATGTCTCCTGGGGTAATTGGGTATTTAAATTAATCAAAGATTAATAATCTAAAAGAACAAAAAGGCTTTTTAAGGCATTATCTTAGTAAATGTTTTAAATCCATCTTGTATTTGAATAAACCACTGAGGAACAGATGGGCCATTACCCGCTATTTTTAAATGGGGGTGTTTATTAATAACAGTTGCCAAAATTGCTTCATTTTTTGGCTCTATATCGACAAAAAATATATGCTTTCCTTGTTTTAAGGCTTTTTCGAATCGTGCAAAACGGTTGTTTTTATGCTGTATCCCTATAAAGCCAAATTCCCACGTAAAAAAACCGACCATTACAATAGACAGGAAGACAAAGGGTATCCATGTACTGGTTTCTGCCCAGCCCATCAAAGCTACGATATATAGCATGGCTATTGCGGCTAACACCCCGACAATTGCGCCGACCTTGGTGCTATGCACAACATCCGTGCGAAGAACAGCCTCGACTTCGTTAAGCTTTGGGTGCGAGGCCACCTCTGCATCGCTATTGCTTAACACGTGGGCATGAGGAGCGGATATACCTCTTTTTTCCAGCTCAATTTCAAGTGTTTCAAGCTCACCAAGACTATCACTGATATAAAAGTGTCTATTCATAATTGTTACCCTCAATACGTTTTTTTATTTTATTTTTTTTTGCCAGGCACCATAAATACAAACGGCATACTTTTGATACGATAGTTAATTAAAAAAAGTTTAGGGAAAGGGTTTCTGGGACGCTAAAAGCATAAAGCCCCAAATAATGGGGCTTCTGGAGGCTATGCTAGGGTGGGTTTTAGTAATTAACTTTGCATAACCAGTTTTGGTGTTCTGTCCGCTTTATAGATGCCCCAATGTTTTTCTGGTTCAAGCGGATCAGCTGAGCCTTTCCAGTTTTCATCAAATGCTTCAAAGAAATAGACCAGCACATGGTTTTCTTGAGCCCAATTAATTAGTTCATGAAAATATTGTTGCTGAAAAGATTCATTTACATTGTGGCTTTCAATGCCGCGACCATTAGAGTTAGTAGCCCAGCCCGCTTCAGTGATAATAATTTGTTTATCAGGATAGGCGTTTTTGACCGCTTGATAATTCTCAATAGTGTAAGCCAGGCCTTGCTCAATACTTTTAAACTCCCACACAGGATAGGTATGAATAGAAATAATATCCAGTTGATCCGCTAGAGGTCTAAGATACTCTAACCAGGGAACATAGTTTTCACAAAAGGTAACCGGTTGTGAAACCTCAGCCTGGGTGCGCTTGGCATAGTCTACAAGGTTCTCAGTTGGAACTAGGTGGTCAGTCCAGCTTACGGAGGCTTCATTGCCAATGGAGACTGAGCTAACAATGGTAGGATATTGATTCGCCAGAGCTATAAGCATCTCAATTTGCTGTTCATTATGCTCTTTATTATTCTGTAGTTCTTCTTCAGAATAATGGCCGCCCCATGGACAGTGATCATTGCTTACTTCTGCAGTGATATAAGCGCCGAGCATCACATCAAAATGAAACTGTTCTTTTTCTATTACATTTAAGATCGTTTTTGAGTGCTCATCACTCCCGTATAGTCGTAAAGACTTCCATTCACTTTTAAGAATCAACAGGTCCTGTTTAACCTGATCATAGGTTGGAAACTGTCCACCGTCTGGGCTCTGCCCATCACGATAACCTGAATAGCAAATAGCTTTAGCAAAAGGTAATAAATTTTTAGTCATAATTTTTATTTTGAATATTTTAGTTGTTCGTTTTTATCCCAAAGACCCCAATAGGCACCCACGTCTCCCTCAGCCCCAGTTTTCCATGACTCATCGAAGGATGAAAAATAGAACATATCAATATTTTCTGCCTGAGTCCATTGCTGACTATTTAGAAAATACCGAATAGCATTGGTTTCTGAAGGTTCTGCGCCATGAAAGCTCTGCCCGCGGTTAGGCCAGCCAGTTTCAGTAATAATTACTTTTTTACCGGCGGCAGCCTTCACTGTTCGACTATACATATCTTTCATATACAGCAAAGAATATTCAATAGGACAGCCTTCCCAAAATGGGTAACAGTTGGCCAGTATTACATCACAAATTTCGGTTACCGCAGGACGGTCTTCAAATTCATAGTAGGCGTCCACGTAGCCGACAGGTATGTTGGGTAGGGCCTCCTTAACTCTGGCGATATATTCTAGTAACTTTTCTTCAGAAAGATCATCACGGTAAAGCACTTCATTGCCTACTGCGCAAATATCAACATAGCCATCTTTAGCTAATTTAATTAGGCCTTCAATTTCTATTTCATTCTTTTCTAGATCATCACCAAGCCAGGCGCCAACAAGTGTTTTAAGGCCCATTTCACGAGCAGCTATAGGAACTAATTCATTGCCTAAGCGGCATGAAAAGGAACGGACCCAGCCAGAATGGGGTGCAAGAATCGCTAGTCTTTCTCTGATTTGTTCAATTTCAAGTTGATCGCCAGGTTCTTGACCTTCGCGATACGCACTAAAGCCAATACCGTGAATGCCAGAATCAAGACAATCCTTAAAGTGATCCTGCATTTGGTGTTGGCTTAATTGAGATATATCTATTCCGGTTAGGGATAGGAGTTTACCTTCTCGCTTAGACATTGATCGATACTACCTCATAGTTTGATAATGGTTTTTGCAGAGCATTTGAGCAAGTATTTATTTTTTATAAGACCACTTTTTATATGTAAGTGTTCGTCTTTTCAATTGCTCGCAGGATTTTTTTTAGAATCCTACTGGACAACCTGAAAAGTTACAACCTTGAAGCCCGTTTTAGGTGGTTTGTAGTATTTGAATCGTCAGTTTAAACAAAAAACGAGTATTTTTTGGCAGTTTTCGCGACATTTTCGATAAAAAGACTTAATTTATCGACCGATAAACTAGCGAAATTAAAACAGTGGCCTTAGAATAGCCGGCTTTTGAGTTTTACCGAAGCTGTAAAATGTAGTTAAAAAGTCCGAATGAGAGAATAGGAAGTGCTAGGGAGTTTCCCCTTAGGGGTGATTCAAGTACTTATTTCAATAAGATAATTAGTTAGGTTTCAAATGACTCATAAGCAAATTCATGTAGGTGAACAACTTCGACAGGCTGGTAACGTTGAGGTTAACGGTCAATACGTAAATATAGAAGGCGAAACCTTCTATCAGATTGAGAACTTCGATCAGATGAAGGATTTCTTCATCAGCGTTGTAAGTGATTCTGATCACTGGATGTTTATCTCTACTCGAGGTGGACTTTCTGCCGGTAGAATTAATTCCGAAAATTCTCTTTTCCCCTATTACACAGATGACAAAATCAGCGACGGCTCTCCATTTACCGGAAGTCGCACCATTACCTTGGCTACTTTGGGTGGTAAAACCTGTTTGTGGGAGCCATTCTCTGAGCAATACACCGGCATTTACAATATCACCCGTAACCTTTATAAAAATGTTTTTGGCGATAAGCTGGTTTTCGAAGAAATAAACCATGATCTAGCCTTAACATTCCGTTATGCATGGCGAACGTCTGACAAATTTGGTTTTGTTAAAACTTCGACACTTATCAATAACGGTGATCTATCCACGCAGGTAGATATTGTTGATGGTATCGAAAATCTTATTCCTTACGGTGTTGAAACTGATGTTCAGGGTGGTTTGAGCTGTCTAGTCGATGCTTATAAGAAAAATGAACTTGATGAAGATAGTAGCCTAGGGCTTTACAGTATGAGCTCCATTCTAGTGGATCGCGCAGAACCCAGTGAAGCGCTTTCTACCACCACGGTTTGGTCAGTTGGGTTGCCGACATCTCAAAAACTTGTTTCCTCGCTACAGCTGGATGACTTCCGTCAAGGCCTTGCCATCGCGCAAGAGACTGATGTTCGTGGTCGTCGAGGGGCTTATTTTGTCCATGATTCCCTCGATCTTGAGCCCTCTCAGCAACAGAGCTGGAGTATCGTTGCCGAGATTAATCAGGGCCCTGCCAAAGTAAAAGACTTAATTGCCTATTTGCAAACCGATCAAAATATCAGCCAGGCTATCGAAGCTGATATAGCCTTAGGTTCAGAAAATCTAGCGCGAATTGTTGGAATTTCAGATGGTTTACAGGTAACTGAAGACCGTTTAAGTGCTAATCATCATTTTGCCAACGTATTATTTAATGTAATGCGCGGCGGTCTTTTTGTAGATAACTATTCAGTGCCGAAAGCCGATCTTATTAGCTTTGTTAAGGGCTTTAATCTCAAGCTTTACAATAAATTCCAAAGCTTTTTTGATGGTTTGGACGAAACCTTCCATTACAGTGATCTGATAAAAACGGCCTCTAAGCAAGGCGATGCAGGTGTCCAGCGACTTTGCTTCGAGTATCTGCCGCTTTCATTTAGCCGGCGACACGGTGATCCATCGCGACCATGGAACAAATTCAATATCAAGGTCAAGAAAGAAGATGGCTCCCAGTTGCTAAACTTTGAAGGCAACTGGCGGGATATTTTCCAAAATTGGGAAGCATTGAGTTACTCAATCCCCAATTATATAGAAAGCATGATCTGTAAATTTGTTAATGCGTCTACTGCTGATGGCTACAATCCATACCGAATTACCAAAGCGGGAATCGACTGGGAAAAACCCGATCCCCATGATCCTTGGGCCAATATTGGTTACTGGGGTGACCACCAAATTATTTATCTACTGAAGTTCTTGGAATTCTCCAATGATCATCATCCAGGTACCCTTCGCGACTTTCTAACCCGCGACCTATTTTGTTATGCCAATGTGCCATACAAAATTAAAGGCTACCAAGATTTATTAAACGATCCTCATAATACGATTGATTTTGATGAAGCCACGGATGAACTTATTGAGCAGCGTGTCTCTCAGGTAGGGGCTGATGGGCGTCTGCTGTGGGATAAAAACGGCTCTGTTTATTACGTGAATTTGACCGAGAAGCTTTTGGCAACCATGCTATCTAAGCTTTCGAACTTTATTCCTGAGGGCGGCATTTGGATGAATACCCAACGCCCAGAATGGAATGATGCGAACAACGCTTTGGTAGGTTACGGTGTCTCTATGGTAACGCTGTATTACACGCGTCGTTACCAGCAGTATCTTGTTGATCTATTTGCAAATACCGAGCTTGAAGAGGTAGCGATTTCAGAGGAAATTGAAGCGCTATTAAAATCCATTAATGGAACCTTTGAAGCCCATAAGTCGCTACTGTCCGGAAAAATAAATGATAGCGATAGAAAGCGTGTTGTTGATGCCTTAGGTGAAGCTGGAAGCCAGTTCCGAAGCGGTATTTATGCAAGCGACTTTAGTGGTAACCGAGTCATGCTAAAAACAGCTGATCTTGTTGCCTTCTTAAATCTATCTCTTGAATATATCGATCACACCATTGCGGCAAATCGCCGTGAAGATGGGCTGTATCATGCCTACAACCTAATGACTGCGACAGACAACTCTGTTGAAGTAAATTACCTCTATGAAATGCTAGAGGGTCAGGTTGCAGTATTGAGTTCAGGGTATTTAAGCCCTGAACAGGCGCTTGAGGTATTAACTGCATTAAGAAATTCTGCGGTATATACCGAGCGTCAACACTCCTATCTATTGTATCCAGACCGTGAGCTTACTCGCTTTGTGGATAAAAATATTATTCCTGAAGCTCAGGTTAAACGCTCTGAGCTATTAACATCGTTGGTTGCCGCCGGTGATACATCACTTGTTGAAAAGAATGCCCAAGGTGGATTCCACTTTAACGGCGCATTTAATAATGTTGATAGTGCTAAAGCTGTATTACAGACACTTAAAGCCAATGGCTATGATGCATTAGTAGAGCAGGATCAATCATTAGTAGAAGAGATTTTTGAGACAGTATTTAATCATCGTCAATTCACAGGTCGTTCAGGTGGCATGTACGCTTATGAAGGGCTAGGTTCTATTTACTGGCACATGGTATCTAAGTTATTACTTGCTGCGCTTGAAAACTTCCGTAAAGCCCTAGAGCAGGGTTCAGACGAGGTTACGGTAGGCAAATTAGCAGACTGCTATTTTGATATTCGTGCAGGTATTGGGTTCAATAAAACACCTGACAACTATGGTGCATTCCCAACTGATCCATACTCGCACACGCCAGGCTTTGCAGGTGCTAAACAGCCAGGAATGACCGGTCAGGTTAAAGAAGAAGTGATTACACGCCTTATGGAATTAGGCCTGTCTGTTTCCGGTGGAACAATTTGCTTCAAACCCTTTATCCTAAGAAAGTCTGAATTCCTTTCTTCTTCCGATGAGCTTGGCTATTTTGATATCGCAGGTGATAAACAAATCGTTGAACTCGCGGCAGGTCAGCTTGGCTTTACCTATTGTCAGGTACCTGTTGTTTATAACATAGCCGATACAACATCGATTGTGATTAGTTATGCTGATGGCACTGAGAAGACCCTATCGGGTGATTCAATAGATGCTGAAACATCGCTCTTAATCTTTGATAAGACGGGTGATGTGGTGAAGATAGATGTAGCGTTGCAGCCGGGTTTAGAATAGACCTACGCAATAATATTTAGCCAATAAAAAAGCCGTCTATTAAGACGGCTTTTTTTTGCTATTTGATTTACATCAACTTTATTTTCTTGCGTCTAGTTGATTGCGAATCTCATGAGCTCGGTCCTCATCAAGGTCATAGTTGCGCATCACAAGGATTGCAATTAATGTACCCAGGCTTGGGATAATAATGTAACTAAGACGAAGCTGCGTGAGGGTTTCTTCACTCTGGACTGCCACTGACTGGTCGAATCCAATATAGCTTAAAATTAAGCCACTTGCCGCGCCAGCAAATGCGCCACCAAACTTAACCATCCACCAATAGATAGCGCCAAATGTGCCCTCTCGTCGTTGATTGGTTTCAAGCTCATCCAAATCGCAAACATCGGCAGTCATTGACATCATAATAGTAAATAAACCACCTATTCCGAATGCAAAAAGAGGCAATGGAATAAACATTAACCATGGGTTTTCGGGAGAGAAGCCCCACCAAAACAGTACATAACCAACCAAAGATACTGCTTGTGAATATAGAAAAGTTGTTTTTTTGCCGTATTTTTGCGCAAAGTGATTCACAACAGGAATGACCATAAAGGTTGTGAATAAAGCGCCAATAGAGCCGAATAAAGTAGGCCAAACACCCGCCGCTGTAGGATCGCCCTCATTCATATAGTAAACAACAATAAACCATGAGAATGCAGCTACCACCTGAAAGGCATTAAAGATTAGAAAGGTAGCAATGCAGATTTTTTGGAAGGGTTTATTACGCAGGGTGACTAAAATTCCTTGACCAAAATCAATCATTGTTTCTTTCAGTGTTTTACCCTCACTTTCGTACTGAATAGCAGATGCTGGCGTGGTGTGGGTGCAAAAAATAGCGGGTACTAATGCCATGATCATGCAGCCACCACCTACCCATATGGAGAGGGTTCTAGCCCCTTCTGTGGCAGATTCATACCAGTCGGGATCATATAGAATAATCCAAAACCAGGGTGCAATTACCCAAGCCCATTGGCCAATCCACTGAGCTACCGCCATAATGCGTGTACGCTCATGAAAGTCGGTGCTCATCTCATAACCCATGGCTACATAAGGAACGCCAAAAATCGTCATGCCGATCCAAAAAACACAGGCCCAAAATAAGAAATAGTAGAAGTTATACATCTCAGTATTAGAGGCATACAGCTGCCACATCATCATAAAAGATAAGCCTGAGATAATAGCGCCTACAAACACATAGGGCCGACGTTTACCCCAGCGGGAATTAGTGTGATCTGAGATATAACCCATCAATGGGTCGGTTACCGCATCAATCAATTTAGGGATAAAGAATATTAGCGCCCAAAGAACAGGGCTCATGCCCAGACCCTGAACTAGAATAACCATAAAAATACCCAGTGCTGCAGGGAACATTTGGTTAGCTAACATGCCTATGCCAAAGGCAACTTTTTGATTAAACGGAACCAAATTTTCTGCTGAGGTTTCCATAGTATTATCTTGAGCCATAATCTATTTCTTCTAATGTTATTATTAGTTTTGAGTGATGTTTCTCACCCAGTTAAAATCATTTTTTTTAATTATACCCAGACCTGTCTGTTCAGGCGCTTCACCTTAATAGACGAGTCTAACATCTTTATCTGCAAATCACTTGAGTATAGGTTAGCTAGATGAATCACTACTAGATGATTCTACCAAAATAGGTATATTTGCGGTAGCACAGCTGCCAAAGTCATCATCCGCATAGACAAAAAGTCGATACTCTCCTTCCTTGGGCGCTAAAAATTCAACATTCATGGAGGTGTTATCGCCTGATTGTTGCCAAGCAATATCCGGTGTTGGTTCAAAATCGCCGCCATCACTCTCTACCTCTCGGCTGACCTCTATCATAAGTTCCCATCGGTAACTCAGATTTTGACTCGCTGCATCAAGAGTAAGCTGTGCGCGGCAACGTTGATCCTCTTGAAGACGAACATTTTCAGTAGCCGCTAAACCATCAACTGTTAATTCGCCTAGTTTTGGCGCTCGATGTTCAGGCCATTTACCCGTCCATAAAAATTGCATGACCTGTGCGGCTTCGGTATTTTTGCCATTCTCTACAAAGAGCCCATACCATGTAGGAGTTCGTTCTTGCTTTTGTCCCCACAAGAAAACAAAGGAACCAATACATTGTTTAGTATCCGAGGCTATATAATTCAAATACCTTGAATAATAATCATTGGCCTTAGCAGTGCTATTGGCCTCTATAGGTCTGTCCCAGTCAGTATTGCTACATTCCCAGTGGCCTGTAGCACCCCATTCCGTAATAGTGTAGGCCCCGCCATAGTTACCTTCTTTTAAAAAGCGCGGCAACTGGTCAATTTCACCATAAATTTGAAATGATAGAAGGTCTAGGTCCGGACACCTTTTTACAACCCGTTCAATTACCGCTTTTTCAGCTCCAGCCAGCATAGTTGTGGTGGGGTGATTGGGGTCGATAGCATGGATCATCTTAGATAAGTCATTAACCGCATCCCAGACCTTAGGGTTGGTGTGCCGAAGATTTAGCTCGTTGCCAATACCCCAGATTAAAAGTGCAGGATGATCCTTTAGTGCCAGAATATCTTTTTTAATAATAGCCATCTGTTCAGCTACTGCTTGCTTGTCCTCGTAATCAAAGCCATGCCGCTCGCGCTCAACCTCCAGACCCATGCACACCATCAGGCCGTTTTGATGGGCCTCGTCAAGAATTTCGCGACCGGTTTTTTCCCCGTTATTGACACGCCAGGTGCGAAAAGCATTGCCACCAAACGCTGCCAAACTTTTAATGCTACCTAAATCTACACCAGCGCCTTTAATATAAAAGGGCTGATCGTTTACAGTAAGCTGGAATCCATTGTCGTTTTGACGAAGTTCAACCTTGCTAGGTTTCATTGCTAGTAGCCTTGAGTGAAAAAGTAGTGGGTCATTCTATTTCTGGGGGCTAAGCAACACAAGCGTTTGTAACACTATGCAAACTTGATCAAGGGGTAATATAATTGGCAGCAACTCTATTAAACCCATATTAAAAGGTAATATTAGTGAATATTTGTTCTAAAATTTTTGTGATTGCACTCTTGAGTTTTGGTCTTTTGGGTTGTGAAAAACATCCTCAGTCGCCATCAACTGTTCAGGCTAACAGCCCTTCAGCCGCAGAGATATTAGGAAACCCTGCCTATCCAGCCATTTCTTATGGGGGTTATCGTGAAAAAACCCGTGAACAGGGTCCTTCAGTTGCAGACTTAAAAGAAGATATGAAAATTCTTTCGGCTATGGGTGTGAAAGTTTTGCGCACCTACAATGCCTCTCAGTTTCCGCAGGCTGCACGAATTCTTGAGGCGATTAAACAGCTTAAGCAAGAGGATTCAGTATTTGAAATGTATGTGATGTTAGGTGCCTGGATTGACTGCGAAAACGCCTGGACAGATCTACCGCCCAATCATCACAAAGAGAGCGAAGAAAATAACCAAACTGAAATACAGACAGCAGTCACCCTAGCCAACCAGTATCCTGAAATTGTTAAGGTCATAGCGGTGGGTAACGAGGCTATGGTGCAGTGGGCCGTTAAGTATTTTGTCTACCCTAAAACCATACTGAGATGGGTTAGTTATTTACAGGATCTAAAGCAAAGCGGAAAATTATCCAATGATGTGTGGATTACCAGCTCAGATAATTTTGAATCCTGGGGCGGCGGCGACAAGGGCTACCACACCGGTGATTTGGAAGCCTTAATTAAAGCTGTTGATTTTCTTTCAGTGCATACCTATCCATTTCACGATTCACATTACAATCCAGATTTCTGGGGCGTTTTTAAAGAAGAAGAAAGTCAATCTAAACTAGAAATGACGGAAGCAGCGATGTTGCGTGCCAAGCAATATGCAATATCGCAATATCAGGGTGTGGCCGACTATTTACAAAGTCTGGGCATAGAAAAGCCAATCCATATAGGTGAAACCGGTTGGTCTTCAACAGCGGCAACAGCCTATGGTGCCACTGGGTCTAAGGCAGCCGATGAGCTTAAACAGGCCATGTTTTATAAGCATATGCGCGATTGGGAAGCGTCTTCAGGTATGTCGGTATTTCATTTTGAAGCATTTGATGAACAGTGGAAAGACCCAACGGATATTAATGGATCAGAAAATCATTTTGGGCTAATCGCTTTAAATAACCATGTTAAATATGCGCTGTGGGATTTAGTTGATAAAGATGCATTTAAGGGCTTAACGCGTGGCGGGAAGCCCCTAATAAAAAGTTATGGAGGCGATCAGGCGGCACTTTTAGATGAGGTTTTACTGCCTCCTTTTAAAAGCAGGATGGGTATCCGTAAATTAACCACTGTCAATAAAAATGCTAATGCAGGTGATCTTGTCCAGGCTCATACCTATGTGGTCATAAACCCTAACATGGTACCTACAACAACAAATGGTATGACTTATCCTAGCAGCCCAATTAAGCTCAATCCGTGGGAAGGCACCATGAATATTCAGATGTCTGAAGAACATGTGGTAGAGGTGACTACAAGACTGGGTGACTGGTGGGGTGGTGCACTTGAGCTTCAGGCTGATACAGGTGATGATCTATCTAACTTTAAATCCGGTTACCTACACTTTGCTATTCGAGGTGATGAATCTTTAGAGTTTAATATAGGGTTTCAAACAGGCATCTTTTTGGCGGGTACGCAGGTAAATAATTTTGTTGCCTTTGGGCCTGAGTCTAAAAACTCATTAACTGACAGTTGGACTCACTATAAGGTGCCAATTTCCTCGCTGGATCGTGGTGCAGATTTAAGTGATATGACAGGAATTTTATATCTGTGGAGCGATATTTCGGCTGATAATAAGCAGCTATTTATTCAAAACATATACTATTCACAACACTAGCTGCATTCAGAAAAAATATAAGGGGCTGTTGATAAAGCCCCTTACTTGCATACGTTTATTGGTTATCCAAGATAATTTCCATCTCATCCATAATATTATTCATTCTTTTAACAAGCGCTCTATAAGGCGCAGCAGTTGCCATATCAATACCGGCGTTCTTCATTAACTGATAGGGATAATCTGAGCCGCCCGCCTTTAGTAGACGGATAAAATCTTGCTGACCCCGTGGGCTATTGTTGCCAATCTTTACTGCTAAATCACTAGCCGCTGCCATAGACGTGGCGTATTGAAATACATAAAAATCATAATAAAAGTGTGGGATAAAGGCCCATTCAATACCATATAAATTATCGATAGTTATCACACCCTGATCATGTCCGTGGTAGCGTTTGAGAAGCTCTAAATAAATAGTTGTCAGTTTACTTCCAGTAAGTACATTACCTGATTCAACTTCTTTATTAATTTTTAGCTCAAATTCGGCAAACATGGTTTGCCTAAAAAATGTACCTCGCAAAGCCTCAAGGCCGATGCCTAAGTAAAAAAGTTTCTCCTCTGGAGTTTTTGCCTCATCAATCATCATATCCTGCAACAGCATTTCATTCATAATGGACGCGGTTTCAGCAATAAAAGTTGAGTAACTTGCGGTCTCCCATGGCTGGGTTGCATTGGATAAAATGGAGTGCACCGCATGACCATATTCATGGGCAAAGGTAGAGGCGCTTTCAAAATCATTGTTGTGGTTTAACAGCACATAGGGGTGAACATCATAGGCCCCTCCTGACATATAAGCACCTGATCGCTTCCCTTTAGAGGGATAAACATGCATCCAGCGATCATTTACGCCGCGCCTGTAGGCCGCCATATATTCTGGCCCCAGGGGCTCGAGTGCTCGCTCTGTAATGGCGATAGAGTCTTCAATGCTGAAGGTTTTATCAAGATTTACTAGCGACGGATAGATATCGTAGTAGTGCATCTCGCCCTCAATGCCAAGCATCCTTTTGCGTAATTTAAAATACCGGTGCAATGTAGGAAGGGCTTGATTAACCTCGGAAACTAGGGTGCGGTATACCTCCGGCGGCATATTGTCATCAAATAGTGCGCGGCTTAACGAGCTTTTGTACTTGCGGGCCTCAGTTTGAAAAACCAACCCCTGAATCTGTGAATTCATGACGGTGCCCAATGTAGCTTCATAGTCTTTCCAGACTGTCCAAAAAGCATTAAATACCATTTTGCGATCTTCTCTATTGGGCGCTTGACGCCCCGTTGAATAGCCTGACTGGCTAAGACGAATGGTGCGTCCATCAGATAGAGTGACCTCTGGCCAGGGTAGATTGGCATTGGCAAGTACTGAGTAAATAGCATTCGGTGCGGCGGTTAGTTGGCTGGTTTTTGCCAGTAGTGTTTCAAGATCTTTACTTAAGGTATGGGGTCCACGCCTAAGCGCATCATTAATACCAAAGGCGTGTTTGGATAATTTGGGTTCCTGTTTAAGAAACTGCTCAATGGTTTTTTCTTCAAGGGCTAAAAGCTCTGGGCTGTACCAGCTAATAGCAGTGCCAAAATCAGTTAAAAGGTTGCGTGCTAATTGGCTGCGTTCTTGATTTATAGCATTTCGAGTATCAACATCAGCCTGTAAGTTGGCATAAATGTAAACACGCACTGCCTCTTTATAAATAGCTGAAATTTGCTCTGACACTAAAAGAAGTGAGCCTGCACTATCACCTAAACTACCTTGAAACTCGGGTAGCTTTTCAATTTTTTTAGCAATCTCTAGTCTAGCGCTTTCCCAAGAAGTTAAATCTGGATACAGGTGGGTAAGATCCCATATATATTGTGGGTCAACAGACGCAGCTGCTGACTCCTGCGTATGTGAGCTAATCGGATTGCCGCTGTAGGCTACAAGTATCAAGCAGGTTGCAATAAAAGGGAAAATGGTTCTTTGCATATTCGTGGTCCTTAGGGTTTGTTAATTTATACTTAATTAGCAGTCCTGTATAAAAAATAGATTGAAGTTCCAGGTGGCAATATTGACTTAAAATAACATGGTGAAAGTGCCTGTCAATAGTGTGTTTAACAACTAATTTAAAACCGCTGCTGCTTTTATCTGTGCAAATAGCGAGACGCCTTTCTTTATTGCCAGCAATGCAAAAGACTTGCGGGTAATAATAGAGAGAACAGGGGTGCCGCTTAACGATAATTTCAATAGTATCTGTGATTCCCCGTGGTCGGTGATATCGGTCACCACAGCGGGAAAGATATTCAGGATGCTGGTATCGGTCTGGTGTTTTTTAGTCAGACTAATATCTTTAGCGGCAACAATAAGACGAACAGGCTGGCCAATAGGGAGTGATTTTTTTGGCACAGTAAATTGCCCGCCAGCAAACTTTATATATGTTAAGTTGAATTTATGTTCATGGGCTAAAATTACGGCATCAATAGTAGCGATTGCTTTGCCCTGAAAATTAAATGGTGAGTGAATATCAGTTAATACTTTATCTATAGCACCCTTGTGGGTGATTTTCCCTTTATCAATAAAAATGAGTTGGTTTGCTAGTCGTGTTAGTTCATCTAAGGCATGGCTGACATACATAATAGGTATATTTAGATGCTTGGGTAATAGTTCCAGGTAAGGGAGAATTTCTTTTTTTAGGGTTAGGTCTAATGCCGATAAAGGCTCATCCATTAAAAGAATATTGGGGCTGACGGCAAGGGCTCGGGCAATCGCAACTCGCTGACGTTCGCCGCCTGAAAGGTTGTGTGTGGAGCGTTTAAGTAAATGTTGTATATCCAATACATCAATTACTAAATCTAAGGGGATATGTCTGTCTTTCTTAGGTACACGCTGTAATCCATAGGTCAGGTTATCCGTTACATTAAGATGCGGGAATAAACTGGATTCTTGGAAAACATAGCCCACTTGGCGCTGATGAGGCGGGATAAAATGCAACGGATCTTGCCAAACATTGTTGTCAACTATGATATGCCCTTGGCAGCTGTTTTCAAGGCCAGCAATAACGCGGAGTAATGTGGTTTTGCCGCCGCCAGAGGGCCCAGTGATACCAATAATGCCCTTTGTGCTCGACTGAAAGTTGATGTCGAGAAAAAAATCTTTGCGGGTTAATTGAATCTTAAAATCAATGCTCATGCTGGATCTTCTGTTCCAAGCTAAAGCGGTGATTAATTCCATAGACGATAACTAGCATCAAGAAAGAAAGCACTAGCAACCCGAGGGAAAGAAGATGTGCTTGCTGATATTCAAGTACTTCAACATGCTCATAAATTGCAATCGAAAGTACCTGAGTTTCCCCTGGGATATTGCCCCCAATCATTAGTACTACGCCAAACTCACCGAGGGTATGAGCAAAACCTAACACTGCCGCAGTGATAAAGCCTGAACCAGCTAAGGGAACGGCCACTGTGAAAAAGCGATCGATGGGGCAGGCTCTAAGGGTTGCAGCCAGTTCCATGGGGCGGGCGCCAATGTTAGAAAACGCGTGGTATAGAGGCTGAACTACAAAGGGCAGGGAATAAATGCATGAGCCTATAACGAGGCCGGTAAAAGTAAAGGCTAGGGGCTGATAGCCAAGTTGCAGCATGGCGCTACCTATCGGCCCATTAGCGCCAAGCGCTAAGAGTAAATAAAAGCCAAGAACAGTGGGCGGTAAGACCAAAGGTAGGGCAACTAAAGCCTGAATAATTGCCCTGTATTTCCAGCGAGTATGAGCTAACCACCAGGCTAATGGCGTGCCCAACAATATTAAAAATAGGGTGCTTATTGTCGCAAGCTTTAAGGTAGTTAACAGGGCTAAAAAATTCTCATCACCGAGCATAGGGAGCACCATAGCCTAGGGACTTTATAATCGTAATTGCCTGAGGTGACTGTAAGAATTCGGTAAATTCTTTTGCGGCAGAATTATCGGTTAACAACACAGCCTGTTGAATAATAGGTTCATAATACGTCTTCGGTATTATCCAATATTGATCAGGTGAGGCCGATGATATTTTTTGGAGTTGAGATTTAGCTATTAGGCCAAGTTGAGCATTGCCGGTATAAACAAATTGGAAGGCTTGATTTATATTCTCCCCGCGTACAATCTTGGGTGATAGTTTTTCCCACAGATAGAGTTTTTGTAAAACCTGCTGTGCGGCCCTGCCAAAAGGCGAAAGTTTAGGGTTAGCAATCGCTATAAGGTTAAAGTTAGCATTAGAGAGTCTCCCGACTAAAGGCTCTGTTTCACTGCGATAGCTTAATAAAATAAGCTCACCTGTTGCATAGTTGAAGCGATTACCAATTGTTTTACCCTGATCTTCTAGCGCTTTTGGGCGAGCACTATCGGCGGATAAAAAAACATCAAAAGGCGCACCCTGAGTAATTTGAGCAAAGTGCTTTCCGGTTGAGCCAAGGCTGACTAATAATTTATGGTTGGACTGGGTTTCAAATAAGGTTGCTAGCGGCCCTATTGCGGTTGCAAAATTACTTGCCACAGCAACCTGCACTTTTTTAGCCCAGCTGGGCTGGCTAGACACTAGCGAGGCTATTAGTGCCGAGACTATTCCGATTTTTTTTATACAGAGTTTACTCATAACTTCTTTTGAGTATAGCCAACTGAAGGGGGCTTAGGGGCTAAGATTTCCACAAATAGCTAAGTGTTGCTTTGAGCGTGGCGATGGGTTTTTATATACATTACTAAATATTTTTCTTAGTATTATTTTAATAATTAAAATGGGTTATTTGTTATGCCATACCTTGCTGCAGTTTACCTGTTAATGCTTTTGTTTTTATCGTCGCCTGTTTTTGCGTGGTGGGATGATGAGCATCAGGCTGTGGCAAAGGTGGCTGAGAATAATCTATCTCAACAAGCGCATCAGCAAATAAGATTATTACTTAAAGATAAGCATTTAAGTGATGTAGCTAACTGGGCAGATACTATAAAGAGGCAGCCAAAATGGAGGCACTCTAAGTGCTGGCATTATTTGAATTTGAATCAAGATCAAGTAATTGAAGATTATGAGTCGATTGTTGGAGGCGATATATTATGGGCATTAGATTATTTTTACCGTCAGCTTTCTAGGAAGGAAATTGCCGAAGAAAAAAGGCAGGAAGCGCTTATGTTCTTTGTGCACTTTGTAGGTGATATTCATCAGCCGTTACATGTGGGCAAGGTCATTGATTCGGGGGGCAATAAAGTGTCTGTGAATTGGTATCAGGCGTCTAGATCATCTAATTTACATAAGTTATGGGATGGCCAATTAACGCAGCTTGATCTTTCGTCAGAAAAATATGCAAAGCGCCTTGAAATGTTTGAGTTAAAAGAAAAAGTGGGCTGGCAGAATTCAACGTTTAGGGATTGGGCAAAGGAGTCTTCAGAGTTGCATAAACAGGTTTATGATTTTGGTGGTGCCAATCTCAGTCAAAAAAATATAAAACTGGGATTAACCTACCAAACCGCCAATGGTCCTATTGCTGAAAAACGTATTTTTCAAGCGGGTATTCGGTTGGCACATTATTTGAACCTAGCCTTTGAATAAATAGCGCATTTAGTAAATTAAAAAATAACAATCTAGTTCCCCTTGCCAGTAAATACTGGGCAAGCCCTCTTAAAGTACTTATTTCGAAAGCAAATTTTTCCGAAGAATTAAAGTCCATTTTAGCGCAAATAAAGCCCCTTTCAACGCAGCTATTTGGCGCGCCAAAAAAGCCAGTCCCTGTTATCGCATATCTGGCTGTTTCGTCTCAAAAACAATGCCTTTAATAGCGGGAAGTTGTACTTTATGGCATTGATCTGAGCTGACTAAGAAAATTCTAATGCTCAGTCTTCAGTTTATACGTTTTAATTTAGGGGGTTTAACAACATGTTATTCAAGAAGAAAGTTCTTTCTAGCAGTGTAGCACTTGCCTTTGTTGGTTCTACTATGCCTGCATTTGCTCAGGACGAAGGGCTAGAGATCGAAGAAGTTATTGTAGAAGGCGGCATTCGCGCTAGTTTGAAAAAGTCGATGGACATTAAGCGTGATACTGTTGGTGTTGCTGATGCAATTTCTGCAGAAGATATGGGTAAGTTCCCAGATACTAACCTTGCGGAAGCATTACAGCGAATCACGGGTGTCTCTATTGATCGTGCACGTGGCGAGGGTAGTAAGGTTACTGTACGTGGCTTTGGTCCTGACTATAACATGGTAACGTTAAATGGCCGTCAAATGCCGACTCACAGCGGTACTAGTCGAGCGTTTGATTTCGCAGACATTGCCTCAGAAGGTATCTCTGCCGTTGTAATTCATAAAACGGGTGACGCCTCTGCTCCCTCAGGCGGTATCGGTTCGGTTATTAATATTATGACCACTAAACCTCTAGAGGCTGGCTCGGTAGTTTCTCTAGGCGCAAAAAGAGTATTTGATACTTCTACGGTTACTGGTGCTGATTCAACAGAAGAATACGCTGGCCTATTCTCAGAGACCTTTGCAGATGACACTGTAGGTGTATCTTTAAGCTTCTCTAGTCAAAATCGCAATAATGCTGACCGATTTGCTAACGTGGGTGGCTGGAACAGTCACTTTGCATCTGCAGAAAATGCTCGTTTGGGTATCGGCGCAGACGAAGTTGGCGGACAGCGTCACATTAATCGTCCAGAGCTGGGTGATCATTTCGATGCAAATTGTGATGTTGATGTTGAAAACTGTCAGTTTGAATCAATTTCGTTGCCTCAAAGTGTAGGCTACAATCTTTCTGAGTTTAAATCTTCACGTCTGAACGGTCAGTTGACTGTTCAGTGGAGACCGATTGATTCAGTGACTATTACTGCCGATAAAACCGCTACCTCTTATGATTTAGAAAGAACGTACAATGACCTTTCAGCTTGGTTTAATGGTCAGGGTTCGATTGGACAGACCTCTGAGTGGGATAGCGAGGCTATTTCAACTCCGCTAATGTATCGTGAGCAGGGTGCTAACAATGACTTTGCAATGGGTGTTGGTCGTGACGGTGGTAAAAATACCAATATTTCAGAAGGCTTAAATATTGAATGGTATGCTAGCGATAACCTTCAGTTAAATTTGGATTGGCATGATTCATATGCTCATTCGCGCGCTAATACGCCGTTTGGAACGAGTTCGCTAGTTACTATGGCTAGTTTTAACCGTACGGTTTCTAAAGTTTACTTTACTGAAGACTTCCCGATTCTAGAGCTAGGTTTAAACCCTGCTGATCCAAATACGGTTCAAGAGGGTGGCGAAGCTCGTCCTTTGTATGCAGATGATATGGTTATTACCGGTAGTGTATTTGGCAATGGCGATTCACGAATGAATATCGAGCAAACTAGATTTACCGGTACCTATGATTTCAATGAAGTTGTAGGCATTGACTTTGGTATTGAAAAAACCACAGTTAATAACCGCTCGCTAGGTTCAAATGTTCAGCGTGATACTTGGGGTGGTATTTCAGATCCAGGCTTTATAAGCGATGTATTAGTTCGAACCACTATGGCAGAAAACTTTGATTCATTGTCTGGTGGCGATAACGATCTTAGACAGGTTGAATCTTTTTACACTACCCTAGAAGATCTTACTGATCTGGCGAGAACCCTCCCAGTTACAGAAGTTGATAGTATTAATTCAGGTACCTGTGTGCCAGAGCCATTCAGAGATTTTTACTGTGCGTCTGATGACTGGACTGTAGACAAGGCGACCACTGAAGAAACGCAGGGTGCTTATATCCAGTTTAAATTTGACGGTGAGTTATTCAATACACCGGTTAATGCTCGATTGGGTTACCGTTACGAAGAAACTGATGTTATATCAACTGCTTCGGTACCAAAATATGTGGCTACTTCATGGACTGGCGGTAATGAGTTCAATCTTATTGCAGGTGAAGAAGTAGTTGAAGAGCCTATGGGTGGAAGTTATAGCCTTGATCTTCCTAACTTTGATTTCAATGCGTCACTTACTGATAATGTCGTTGCTCGATTCTCGACAAGTAAGACCGTGACTCGACCTAGTTATGAAGATATTAAAGGTGGTACCTCTGCAAATGGTACTTCCTATAAGTATGGTAATGTCTCTGCGAGTCGTGGTTCACCTGGTTTGTTACCTATTGAAGCGACAAACTTTGACTTCTCTACCGAGTGGTACTACGACGATGCAAGCTACATGTCAGTAGGCTACTTTAAGAAAAAGACTAAGAACTTTATCGGCTCAACTACAGAACTTGATGTGGTTATTCCTGAGTGGGATGGTTTAACTGATGTAACTAAGGGTGGTGATTGGCAAGAGGCTGCTGACCTTGGTGGTGTAGAATCTAATGACTTTGCAGGTATTAAGCAGTTCTTAGATTCAGTACCAACGTCAGATAACCCGCTAATGTCAACGGCAGAGAATGAAGCCTTGAAATTCAGCCTAAGTTATCCTGTAAACCAAAAAGAAGCCGATGTATTTGGTTGGGAATTCAATATTCAGCATAACTTTGGCGAAACTGGCTTTGGATTTATTGCCAACTACACTAAAGCTTGGTCTGATGTGGGCTATATCAGCACGCCAACGACTACACCCTGTCCTGTAGAGCTTATTGAATCTGATGCTAAGTGCATGATCAGCCAGTTTGCACTGAGTGGCCTGGGTGATTCTGCCAACTTGATTGCGTTTTATGATAAAGACGGTCTAAACGCACGTATAGCGTATAACTGGCGTGATGACTTCTTTAATGGAGACGGTCAAGGTCAGGGCGCGTTCTATGATAACGATGGCGAGCGTCGAATTGGTAATAACCCAACTCAAACTGAAGCCTACGGTCAGGTTGATATGAGTGCTAGCTATGAATTCAGTGATAACCTATCGCTATTTGTAGATGGTATTAATATTACCAACGAAGGCTATAGAAATTACGGTCGTACTGAGCGTCAAGTGCTTCGTTCTGGTCAGAATGGAGCGCGCTATAACGTAGGTGTTCGTTATACTTTCTAATATAGATTGTATGTAGATAACTTAGTGTTAAAGCTAAAGAAGCCGCTTATTTTAAGCGGCTTCTTTGTTTGTAGCGTATAACAACTCTAAACACAGCCGTATTTGAAAGCTGTATACTAGAGACTTATTTATTTTGAACTTCAGACAAATAAAAATACTAAATTTTTGATCATGAAAAATAGCATTAATCGAATTATTATTGTGGGTGGCGGAACAGCTGGCTGGTTATCGGCGGGCATTATTGCTGCTGAGCATTGTCCTGAAAATAACAGCACCGCAGGCAATCATAATTTTGAAATTTCTCTTATAGAGTCACCGGATATACCGACGATTGGTGTAGGCGAGGGTACCTGGCCGTCAATGCGCTCGACCCTTAAAAAAATAGGCATATCAGAAACGGAGTTCTTTCGGACATGTAGTGCCAGTTTTAAACAGGGAACAGAGTTTCATAATTGGACCCATGGCGCTAATGATACCTATGCCCACCCATTTACGGTGCCACATAATTTTAACGACACTAACCTAGCCCCCCATTGGCAGAGATTTAGAGATAAAATTAATTTTGCAGATGCCGTCTGCCCGCAAACATCATTATTTAAAAATAATTTAGCACCCAAGCATATCTCGACCCCAGAATATGCCTTTAACGTAAACTATGGCTACCATTTAGATGCTGCAAAATTTGCTGAGCTTCTTCGCTTACATTGCACTGAAAAGTTAGGCGTTAAACATATTAGCGCCAATGTTACTGCAATTAATTCCGCTGACGATGGAGATATTGCCTCTATATCAACAGACAGCTATGGCGATATAGTCGGTGATTTGTTTATTGATTGCACCGGCTCTAAATCACTGCTTTTAGGCAAGCATTTCGATATTCCTCTGGTCGGTAAAAGTCAGTATTTGTTTAATAATTCTGCCTTAGCGGCTCAGGTTCCCTATCAGGACCCAGAGGATCCCATTCAATCAGCAACGCTCTCCACGGCTCAATCATCGGGCTGGGTATGGGATATTGGCTTACCTTCAAGGCGAGGTATCGGGCACATATATTCAAGTGATTACACCACTGATGAGGCTGCACGGTTAGAGTTGTTTGACTATATTTCTGCCGCGGCCGGAAAATCTGCCGCTGATAATGCTACTATTCGCAAGATTAGCTTTGAGCCGGGCCACAGGGAAAAATTTTGGTATAAAAATTGTGTCGCTATTGGTATGTCATCAGGTTTTATTGAGCCTCTTGAAGCCTCGGCACTTGTTTTGGTCGAGCTTTCGGCGGCTATGGTGGCTGAGCAGTTACCTGCTAATCGAGCAATAATGGATTTAGTTGCTAAGCGATTTAATGATAAATTTTTATATCGATGGGATCGAATTATCGATTTTCTAAAGCTTCATTATGTGTTGAGCCAGCGAACTGACTCTCAGTATTGGACAGATAACCGTAATGTTTCATCGATACCAGAGAGCCTTCAAGAGCTAATGGCGTTATGGCGCTATCAGGTGCCTTGGCACCGAGATAATCATCATGTTGATGAGATGTTTCCCTCGGCAAGTTTTCAATACATATTATACGGAATGGACTTTGCCACTGAAGTTAATCCAACGCGCACACGCTCTGATCGTGAAGCTGGAAAAGTAGCAAGGGAGCTGTTTTCTGAAAATGCTGAACGAACGGCACAATTGATGGCTTCATTGCCAACTAACCGTGAACTTATAAACAAAATTCATAAATATGGATTTCAAAAAATTTAGCCTTAAGGTTAACCATACAGGTCTTTTGGAGAAAAAATGAGCAACTATGTAGTTTTAAACCCCGTTACCCATAAGAATATACAGGTAATTACTGATCATGGAGAAGCGCAGGGTGACAGTGTTCAGTATTCATTAACCTACCCACTGGAATTTAGAAATATACAGGCCTGCTACCCAATATTCTTTTCAAAAAGTAGCGATACGGGTGAGTTTTTTCCTGTAGCGCTTTTTGGGTTTGAGCAAAATGAGAATCTTTTCTTGGATGAGTCCGGCTGGAATGCTTCCTATATACCGCTAATGATCAGGCGACAACCCTTTTTAATTGGTTATCAAGGACCCTCTAATGATGAGTCAAAACCCATTGTATCTATTGATATGGAAAGCCCAAAGATTAGTAAAACTGAAGGGCAACCATTATTTGATGGCGAGTCCCAGCCTAGCGACCATCTTAAATCGGTTATGACCACGTTGGAGTCACTCCATCAGGGGCATGAACACAATAAAGGTTTTATTACTGCACTTATTGCTGCTGATCTTTTAGAGCCATTTACTCTTGAAATCACCTTAGATAATGGGTCTACTAATCAGCTTTTAGGTTTTTATACCATTAACGAGAATAAGCTTCTCGAGGTTGATGGCGCGACCCTAGCTAACCTCAATACCAATGGATATCTACAGCCAATTTATATGGCTATTGCGTCCTATGCACGTATCCGAGCGTTAATTGATAAGAAAAATGCCCTGCTTAAATAATCAGTAGGTATTTTATGGGTGGTAAATACATAGCTTTGTTTGGATACGACGCTCAGAGAACTTTTACATCCTTGCGTTAAGGTGTATGAACCCAGTTTAATAGTATAAATGAGTAAACAGCGGTTAATCCCCCACTTTTTACTCCTTCGTTTGAAGCGATAGATGAGGTTATAAGCGTGTCAAATAAACCCGTTAAGAAAGTGGTTATTGTTGGTGGAGGCACAGCCGGTTGGATGGCTGCTGCCGCAATTTCAAAGCTAATAGGGAAAAACATAGAGGTCAGTTTGATAGAATCTGACGCTATCGGCACCGTGGGCGTTGGAGAGGCAACTATCCCTACAATGATCACCCTTCATCGGTTACTTAAAATAGATGAACGTGAATTTATGTCATCTGTTCAGGGCACCTTTAAGTTAGGTATTTCCTTTGAGAATTGGAAGAATGTAGATGAAAACTATATTCACTCCTTTGGTTTCACTGGGCAGGATTGTTGGGCTGCCGGTTTTCAGCATTTTTGGCTTAAGGGTAAGCGGCAAGGTTTAAGTACTGAATTTGGCGATTATTGCAATGAGTTGCAAGCAGCAAAACAGAACAAATTTGCGGTCATTCCACAAAATGGTCTTAACTATGCATTTCATATGGATGCTGGTTTATATGCCAATTTCTTGAGAAAAATCGCTGAGCGCAATGCGTGTCAGCGTATTGAAGGCATGATTATCGAGGTGGTGACCAATCCTCAGTCTGGTGATATTGATCATGTATTGCTCGAATCGGGGCAAAAGATAGAGGGTGATCTATTTATTGATTGTAGTGGTTTTATGGGGTTACTTATCGATAAGACCTTGCATACTGGCTATGATGATTGGTCGCATTTTTTACCCTGTGACAGTGCAGTTGCCGTTCAAACCCAATCTGTTGCCGACCCTATCCCCTATACTCGCTCTATCGCTCGAAAATCTGGCTGGCAGTGGCGAATACCATTGCAACATCGTGTGGGTAACGGTTTGGTTTTCTGCAGTAAATATTTAACTGACGAACAGGCAACACAGACATTATTGAATAATATCGAGGGAGAGCCTCTAACCAAGCCGCGGATTATAAAATTCCGAACCGGTCAGCGACATAGACACTGGAATAAAAACTGTATCGCTCTTGGCTTAGCCGCTGGGTTTCTTGAGCCTTTGGAGTCTACCAGTATTCATCTTATTCAGCGTGGCATTATTAGGCTATTACAGCTTTTTCCGACCAATGGCATACGAAAGCCAGATGTCGATGAATTTAATGCGCAGATGAAAGAAGAATTTCTAAACGTAAGAGACTTTATTGTACTGCACTATCATGTGACAGAGCGCGATGACAGCCCATTTTGGCGTCATTGTAAAAGTATGCCAATTCCTGAAACCTTGCAGCATCGTATCAATTTATTTAAAGAGTCTGGGCGAATCTTCCAGAAAGATAACGATGTGTTTGCCGAAAACTCATGGTCGCAAGTTATGTTAGGTCAGGGAATCATGCCTGAGCAGTATCATCCAATTGTTAATATGATGAGCGATGAAGAGCTAAAAGGGTTTCTTGATGGCATCAAAGGCGCTGTGGATAATATGGTTGAACAGCTACCCACCCACCAGGAATTTATCGATAGTTACTGTAAAGCACCCTCGATGTAATCGGGTTACTGTAATTTGTTAGCCAAAAACCTTCGAACAGTTGCAGTCTGCTCTGGACTTAGGTCGGTCACTATATCGTTTAAGTCTGGTGGTAGGTGTTGCGATGGGTCATCCATGGTTTTAAAGACATAATAGTTAAAGAAATGTTGCCATGCGTCTCGTTTTTTTTGATCTAGCTTGGCAATACTCATTATGCTGTGCAATAAACTGTCATTGGGCGACAGGTTACTATCACTGTTACCCCCCCACCAGTAGTTCACCAAAATATTAAAGGGCTCCAGAGATTCAACGCCATGCCACCAGAGTGCAGGAATAAACACTGCATCACCCGGTTCTAAGGTGGCTTCAAATCCTGCTGTAAGCGCTGCCTTATACTTTGGGTAGCGTTTTAAATCAGGATCTCTTATATCCACCATACTGACCGGTACGCCAGCAGGAGCGTTTAGCGTAGGGCCCGGATAAAGATTATTGATTTGCTCTGGGGGAAACAGTGTGAACTGTCTTCTTCCAGCTACCACGCAGGCCAAATTGTCATGAATATCATAATGTGGGGCAACCATAGCGCGATTACCTAGCCACATGGTTGGCTCAATAGCCTTATCTAAGAGTGGTTGGTGATGGGAAGCTTTATAATCAGGCAGAACCTGGTTGAGTTGTATGGCTTGTAAGGCGATAGCATGAGGATTTTTAGTCTCTTTAATTGCTAGCAAGCGTTCAATACCAATAGAAAATGTTACCTGAGTGCGCTGGAAATTAATGTCCTGTAAATCATCGGAATAAAAGAAACGACCCTTAATATCCGGTGTTCCAACTAGAGCGGGAACGGCAATATTTTTTTCGAGGGGTTTAAGGTAATTAGCAACCGCTTCCGGTGATTGTTTTGCGGCTTCAACAGAGGGCCAGTCAGACACAAGAGACCTAATTACAGCGGGCTGATTTAGAGGGACTATTTCGCTATGAAAGCGATCATAGTTGACATTTTCCCATACCTTTATTGCTTGCAACACTTTCACCCTGTTTAAGTTGCTCATTAAGAGCAGGCATTATTTTAAAGAGATTGCAATTATCGCAGAAAAAAAGTGTGATTGGGAAACTTATAAAATAAGAAAGAAAGAATTTAACTGCCCTCATAATGACCCTTTATATGACGAACCTTACGCAATTAAGTATTCAATTGACTAGAGTCCTCACAACCAATTTTTACTGAGCTAGGTTTTTAGTGGACTAAGATGCCACATTTTAAGCCCGCATATATTTTTATTATCCTCATTGATAAGAAATCGTACCAAAATAAAATAAATATCCAGATCAAATTTGTCGTCTGCTTTTAGTTGGCGAGCAGAGGTGAGCTGTAAAGATGGTTTTTGGGGTGATACCTGATAACCCATATCATAAATGTCCTCCATTAGATTAATTTGGGTGATGTATCTCCAATTATCAATAATATGGTAGGCAACTTGTTCCTTGTCATGGTGGCTGCGCTCCTCAATCATAATGGCATTTCCATAAGGCCATGCTTGAATCTGGTAGCGGTCAATAGCTGTGGTTAACCGTTCATTGTATTGCTCAGGTGATTCTGCGCCATGGCAAGCGCCTAGACACTTTTTTAGCTGGCTTCGAAAGCACGGCTTGCCGGTTGCTTTGGTACCCTCAAGGCCAATAAATTGATGGCATAAAAAATACTGATCAGCTAGTTTCTCCAGCTGTTTAAGAGCCTGTCTGGGGGATCTAAATAAGCCAAAGTGATCCTCGGATGGGTCTGATGAAGTAATAGCTTCTATTTGAAGCTGCCTATATCCCTGTGAATCAACAGCAGATTTATACTGATAAAGTTTTCGGGTTTTTCGAAGTCGCCGGTTATACAGGGGTGATAGGGATTTAATATCTTGGCTTTCTTTTATTTGCGCCCCGAAGTCACTAGGCGTAGTTTCGTAATTCACATGGGCTGTTTTCTGGTTCATCTGAAATTCTTTGGAATTTTGATAATCAGCTGAAAAATGACTTAACACTCGGTTTCGAAGATTAATGCTTTTACCTATATAAAGTAGTTCACTATTTTGAGCATAAAAATAATAGACGCCTGCACTGTTAGGTAATTGATTAATATCTTCAGGATCTAGTAGGGGCGGCAATAAGGCGCGCTTTAAAAGCTGTTTGCAGCAGCCGGCAATTTCTTGAGGTGAATAAATAGAGGAGGTTTTTATAAAAAAACCATAAATCATCTGAGCATCATCTAGTGCTCTGTGGCGATTCGCAATTGATAGGTCAAAGCGTTTTATAATTTCTGACAGGCCATGTCGTTTAAATTGTGGATACAGGTTTCGACTTAATTTTACGGAGCAAAGCGGTTTAGTACTGTAACTAACCGCAATACGTTTGAACTCGCTTTTAAGGAAGCTGTAATCGAAACGGGCATTATGAGCAACTAATACTCTATCTTTAAGTTTTTCTAGCAATATATCTGCAATTTCACTGAATTTAGGCGCATAATTAAGCATAGATGGATTTATGCCGGTTAATTTTTGGATATGACTAGGCAGAATGGTCTCAGGATTAACAAAAGACTGCCATGTCTCTACTAGGCGACCGTCCTCAATAATAATAAGTCCGATTTCGATAATTCGGTGATACTTAGCTTGGCCGCCTGTGGTCTCACAGTCCAGCAGCACCATCTTATCCGGAAAACCTTCGGATAATTTAGTGGTAGCAGGATGAGTCTGTTCAAGCCAATTTAATTGCATAGAATTCTTGTTAAAAGAAACTAGAGCTATTAATTACGCGCCACTTTTATTTGAATATCAGTTTCACAATGATTTATTTTTTTCGATTGATCTTGGCTTTTCTTCTTTGCGCAGATTTTTTCTCAAGGCGAAGTTCATCACGTGCGACTTTTTCCTGTTTCATAACCTCGACTTCTTGTAATTCTACATCATTTACTTCATGAGTCTCAAAGGTCATTGGGCCAATTTTTCCATCTCTTAATTCATTGATAAAGATGGTGGATACACGCTCTAGGTCAATGCGCATTAAAGAACCAGTATCAGGCTAGTGTGTTCGGTGTTTGGTATCAGTGAGCGGTTATCACTATCAGGCATAGCTGGCCATGGAGAATACTGAAATAGCAGATTGGTTGTTACGGTTAACGACGGCGAATAAGCGTTAGGGCTTTGGTTTGTGTTACCTGAGACTGTAACTAAATCTGTGTAACTGTCTATCATTAACCCCAAACAGAAAAGGATAGACCAATGAATCACGATAAACTAAAAGAAAGTTCCCCATCCTATGAGATTAGAATGGGGAGCTTATTAGGGTTTTATTTTAGATAGAGCATTATCGCTGCTCTATTGTTGAGACTAATCATTGGCCTCATCCCAACCATTTCCAATTGACAAATTACGAAGATAGTTTAGCGCGTGGTCTCCAAATAGAAATTCCCGTTGCCATTTTATAGGGTCTTGTACAGCGCGTCTCACAATATTCGACTGCTCGATTGGATCGCTTATATTAATCTCCCTATTAGCCATTTCACTTCCAAGTCTAATTGAAGCAGCTATGGTTAATGATGATCTTGGATCATTAAAAGGAACTATATGCGGTTTACCCGCATGACGGTTGTAATCTAGAGATTGCACTAGGCCAGTCAACGCATTAAGAACAATAAATGACGCGGTTATACTCTTGCCTGTGAGATCAATAGGAATTGCATTAAACGATCCCGGCCACTCCGCCAGTGTGCCTCTTGTGGCGTTATACGCCAATATATAGGCGGTAAGTCCTATACCATCTGCAGCAAGGTTAGCTAGAAGACTCGGATTCTTTATTATATTGGACTGGGTAAATGCTGTACTGGACAGGTCATATGATTGCGAGCGGACTATCTCCGCATATAGTTGAGAGTGAAAAGCTCCTTTCAAATTACCGAAATTTATTTCAGGTGGTATCTTCATGCCAAAAGTTCGCCTCATGCCAGCAGCTGTGAAACTTTGTCTAGCCTCTACAGGTATCCATTTGTCAAGAATACGGAGTCTTAATTCGGATTTGCCCTTTATAAGATTATCAAAATAAAATCTTACTCTTAGTTTACCCCAGTACTTGATATTATTAATAGGTGAGCCATTCCATGGTCCCCCAAAATTATTGGCTACAGATGTCAGTTCGAGAGGTTTGTCAAAAGCAAGTATATGTAGTAGACCATCCCTGTCTCTGTACCCATACAGATTCCTTTGAGGATTTTCTGCCTCATTTCCTTCCTCATTCATGCGGGGAGGATTCAATTTGCTAGCGCAAACCAGGTGATAAGTTGAATCTATCCCGAGAGACAAGCGTGCCTTTGCTTCCCTGGAAAATTGAGTAGGCCATAGGCCTTTATCAGCATCAGTAGGTACTTTGTACTGCAGAAAGAATCTAGAAAAGCGTTGAGTGTTTTTCGGATTACCTTCAATACCCTCAACTAGTTGAGTTAACTGTAGGATAAGTGAGCCGAACCTAAAAAATAATCCTTGAGTATCGGTGAGAGCTATTCCTCTTACCTTATTCGCCAGAGAGACCATTGTATTCAGTTGTTTAAGGTCTTTTTGCAATACGTTAAGGCCATCTGAGTCATTGTTACTAGTTATGTTTTTTTTATAGAGAGCAATGAGTTCTTTCTGAGCTTTAGAAGTACGCTCTAAATCTACGCGTATGTTGTCCCATTTTTTATATAATGTGGTTATATTGCTGGGCTCGTTCTTATATAGCTCTTGGTAGTTGCGTGCGAGTTGAGATATATGTCCTATTTTTTCGGCTAGATCAAATATGGCATTATTATCACCTAGACTCTCAGATTTAGTCCCATCTTTACCCTCTTGGCCAGCTGATTTTTCGGGCTTAGTAAGACACTCCCACGTATAACAAATCTGGCTTTCCTTCAAAGCCTTTTTTATGTTGGTCTGAATATAATCCACGTTGTCGATTTCTGTTTGGAGTTTTTTTAGGCCATTCAGAAGTTCTTCCAGTATATCTCTACTTGACAGTGAATTTTCAAGGTTACGACCATGCCTATGGTCGTCAAATATCCTTTCGCCATCTCTGTGATATTCAGCTGGTTCTGCTGCGTCCTCTATCCATGTATTATCTTCAGTATTTGTATCATTTACTGCATGGGTTTTTGCCAGCTTGTACATGTAAGGCAACGATAAGAGTGCATTCTCAATTGTATTGGAGTATATATCTGGTACCAACATCCATTCTTCGTCATCACTACCACAAGAAGTGCCTGGTGTTGGGGGAGGGGTCACGCCACTGCTATTATTGCCGTCGACTTTTGTTAATCGTTCTTGCAGTTTATGTACAGGAGCCTCCTCAATCCACTTCATTTCTTCATCAATCTTATTTGGATCAATACTGCCACCATTACTATCATTATAACTGTAGCCTATAAGCGCGCTAACCTGATTGCGATATTCATTTGCGACGACTTCTTTGGCTAGAGTATTACCGTTTTCATCAGTTATATTATCCCAATCAATAAGCTCATCTTCCTGTAATGGATTTTGTGTATTCAGCAGGGCAAGCTTAGCTATCCCTTTAAGCTGTTGGGCGTAGTTTTCGAAGTAATATGTGGTGCCGGGTGTAATAGATGCGTCTTGTCCGTCGCCACCATTTTTTTCCAGCGGTCTATCAATCACAATCCTTGTAATATAGTTATGTGAACTGACATAGTAAGGAACAAATTTCTCTGAACCTTTATTATCTAAAACCAAGAAATCCATTAAGCCATTGTCTGAAACGTGCGATAAGCCATTGTCTTGAATTTTAAAACCCACTACGGTATAGCCTTTATATTCCCAAGGATTAACATATTCCGAAGGCACAACAAATATAGATCTATCGTTTATGCCTGAATAATGTAATGCTTTTTCTACACTATGAAAAGTTTCGTCCACGAAATTATTAGGAGAGTTAACTACTAAGCATTGCTTAAAGTTCGAGTCTTCCCCACCACATACATGGGTTTTTAGCTTGTATCCTACTTCGTTGTTAAATAATGTTGCAAAATTGATCCCTAAATTGACCCCTAAATCGCTCTCTAATTCTGACTTATATATTAATCCTGACATATCTATATCAGTAAAATATTCCTGCAAGACCGAGGGTATTTTGTTGTCTAGCGTAGCTGTATTAATTCCGCTATAAGGTATATAGGCAGTCATACTACTGGCATTTTCACCATTGAAGATAGTCTTAACGGCATCTTTCACATAATTTGACAAACCCCAGGAAGAATCATTAAAAATTAATCGTTCTATACGATCCTTGCCTGCGACGTTAAGGTATTGGTAGCCGATGAATTTTTTGACACTCTTTTTCTGAGATGTAATTTTGTTAATTGATGATTTTATAGGCTTTTCGTCATTCCAATAAAAGTCCAAAGAAGAAGCTGATATATATTTTTCATAAGTAAGCAGCTTTCCATTATTATAGTGCCAGATATGACTGTTTAACGTCTGTTTATCAATGACCGCGGAAAGAAACAATTGATCAGTGTTACCACCTACCTTTTGGTAGTAAAAGAGGGTGTCAGTATTTTGTGGCTTATAAAGTTCATTTTCTATTGGACTATAGTAATAGCCAGTTTCTGTGGACGTTAGCGCTAGTACTGATGGATAAATATCACTGAACGCAGGAGGACAATAATCAGTGCAGTCATAAGTATCTATGCCGTTATTCTCATATTTGCGGTATGTATAGTCATCAATTTTCAATTCTTGTATTGTTCCATCTTCGTTGTATTCAACTTTGATGGATGGTGGTACTAAACTGCGAATCAAATCATAAATGGGACTGTCACTGTGCAAAGTTTCATAATCTTTGTAGTTCAAAGGTTTTATATCATCGCTGTTATAGTTCTTATGATGAAATAATAATTCTGCTATTTTTTCTGCTAATACTGCACCCTGCTCAAGAGCTACAGCATTCGTAGCATAAGCTACAGCACTCGTACTAACTAAAAAAGCATCACTAATTGCCGTCTTAATTGCAGTAAATATAGATGTATATTTGCCCAATTCAAGCAACCGACCCGGTAAAGCGGCGGATCCAACTCTAGGTCCATGAAGAGTAACCTCCGCCGACGAGAGTGATTTATCTTTATGCTGATTAGAGGCTTCTGTTTCCAATTCTAAGAGCATTTTATCTAATTCCAATAATACATCCCAGGCGCGCACGCAGTCTAAGGTATAGTCTGTGCAGGCACTGGATAGGCTGTCCGCCGAAAGGTCGGTATAGTTTTTATCATTGACAGCAAGCTGCAAGGATGGAGGCTGATTGGGATCTTTATATTTACTAATGGTTAATAAATGCTTATTAGAAGCATAGAAAGCCTCAATATTCCCTAATTTAGAGTTGTAGTTGACGGTAATTTTATTAATACCAAGCTCAAGCGGCTGGGTGTTGTTTTTATCTAGGAACATCATAGCTGCAAGGATTCTTTGAGTATTAAACGTTGGATTTTGCTTTGCCGCAATAAACCTCAGATAGGTCGACAGTATTGCGTCTTTTGTTATTTCAAATTTGCCATAGCCTTGTAGAGGGTAGGCTCTTACAGTGTTCCCATTATGTACTTTAAGGTACTCAGCTTGCTGTGGATTTAAAGTCGCTACAAAGCCCGCGGCATTATTTACAAATTTTACTGCTACATACCTATTAAGTGACTTCGGTAGCCGCTTAGTTAACTCCAATAACGTATCTTTTGTCTTTTTATCTGGCGCTTGCGTTTTTACTAAGACGTCAAAATCGTTTAATAGCAATAGCAATTTCTTGAAGTTATCGTCATTACTTAAATCGAGCTTTTCGAGCTCTTTAAAATCAGTAATCAGCTTTTTAATTCCTGTATCAAGTGGATGTTCAATAATGGGCGTAACTGTGACCTTAACGCCTTTGTCCTCAACAGAGGCGTTAGACGTAAACAGCACTTTGATAGTCTTGCCAGCGATTTTGAAATGTTTGTTATCCATTACGCCTGAATACGGTTCGCCATTTATAGAAATCCAATCGTGATTAAGTTCTGTTTTGCCCTCTAGGATGACTTCAAAGCCTACAGCATTTTCGTTGGTATGATTTAGGAGAATCTGCTTATTTATGTTTGCTTTATAGGTTTTTTCAGCCCCCCAATACTTAATAATATGGCAAAACCACAACACACACATTTTACGACTTAGCTGTTCATACTCACCATAGTTATCAGTGGTAACAGTCTTAGTATTGGTATGCTGCTTACGGGTAATAATTATCCACTCCCACTCTTCCAGCATGGGCCAGTATTCTTTGTCCATACCGCACAGCCACTGCAAATTCGAGTATTTATCCGTTGGCTCGCATTCCGTGATAACAGTATTAGTATGGGTATGCTGCTTGAGATTTTTTGCTTCTTTTTTAAGCTCAGCGTAGAAACTCTCTACCGCCGCCGTTTGTATAAGCTTGTGTGCCTTGTCCAATAGCGTTACTTTTCCCTTATTGATATCCTTAATCTGTACCATATATAACGGCTCCTCAGCTTCAGCCAGTACCGAAGAACTCAAGCAGGCTAGACCGATAACAGTGATTAAAATATACAGATATTGTGCAAAAATTTTAGTTGGTAAAATACGGCTCTGCTGATCTGTTTGTTTCCAAGAATGATAATTGTGTAGTACATTCATGATATCCACTCCTTTGGATTGATTTTTCCTGCCTTTTTTAAGGCAGAGTTCGCCTGCTATATCCACGTCATCGGTAGAAAATAGTTTGGCAATAGGGTGCCCTGCTTAGTAGCAAAGCAATTGATTGATAGTTAAAAACTAACTGGGTAAATTTTGTTTAGATAACCAAGCTAATTGGTTAAATGAAAAGAATTGCGACGCAATGCGCCGACTAAGATTTGATTCGCTGTCTAGTTGAGATACTTAGATAGAGGTATAGGTGTTTTTTACTAATAAACCTATTTGATTTAATCTGTTGAATGGTGCTGTTGGTATGGCGTGGGCGCAAAGACAGCTGCGGACGCAATGGAACAGCAATAGTTTGATGTAGGGGATTTAGACTGTCTCCAGGTCGCTTCGATTTAAAAAACTGGACCATTACAGAAACCAGAAAAGAACTAGGAATAGTTATTACTAGCCAATATAAATTTTTTTCCATGATGAACTCCCGCCCTTGTTTAAAAAGTATGTTTAACCCAAGGCTTAAAAACTTCTTATGCCTAAGGCAATCATTAACATTACTCCGACGCTTCTAGACTGCTGAAACCGAGTCAATTTTTTTACACTCCCTCACTACGCAATGATTTTATTATTGGTTATGAGGTGCAATGTATCTATTAAGGCTTTAATCTGCTGTCTACTTGCATTAACGAGACAGGCGGTGTAAAAAAATTTCTTAACATAAATAGTCTTGAACACTGCCATCAATTACTCCAGTTTTATACGATGAGAGGTATGATTTTCGGGATAAGGTGGAACTTTATATATCTTTGAATTGAATTTTTGCTGATACTGAATGTTACTGTTGGTATGGCATGAATAAAAAGTCCAATTTTGATAATTAGCTTGGCCGCCTGTGGTCTCAAAGTCCAGTAGCACGTTCTTATTTGGAAAACCTTCGGATAATTTAGTGGTAGCAGGATGAGTCTGTTCAAGTCAATTTAATTGCATAGAATTCTTGTTAAAAGAATCTAGAGCTATTAATTACGCGCCACTTTTATTTGAATATCAGTTTCACAATGATTTATTTTTTTCGATTGATCTTGGCTTTTCTTCTTTGCGCAGCTTTTTTCTCAAGGCGAAGTTCATCACGTGCGGCTTTTTCCTGTTTCATAACCTCGACTTCTTGTAATTCTACATCAATTACTTCAGGAGTCTCAAAGGTCATTGGGCCAATTTTTCCATCTCTTAATTCATTGATAAAGATGGTGGATACACGCTCTAGGTCAATGCGCTTACCGCCGCGTAAGCAACCCCGTTGCGCCCCAATTTTTTCTAACAACTCAATTTCACTGCCTGGAATTTCAGAAAGATTAAATCGATGCTTAAGATGTTCTGGGTATTTTTTAAGACAAAATTCAGCCGCAAAAAAAGCCACATCTTCATAACTTACTGCCGTGTTTTTAATCGCCCCAGTGGTGGCTAATCGGTAACTACTGTTCGGGTGATCAATTTTGGGCCAAAGAATACCGGGGGTATCTAGCAGCATAATGCCATTGCGAAGGTTAATGCGTTGCTGGCCTTTAGTAATGGCTGGCTCGTCACCGGTATTGGCAATATGCTTGCCGGCTAAGCAATTAATGAGCGTCGATTTACCCACATTAGGAATACCAGTAACCATTGCCAACGTGTTGCGTTCCTGATGGGGTGGGTAGAGCTTATTAATCAGTGCCACTATCTGTGCGCTAGGATCAGTATTGATTAAATCCAATGTCATAGACTTAGTGTTGGCTTGGCTTTCAAAGTAATCTTGCCATTGTTTTGTTGTCTCAGGGTCGGCAAGATCGAGCTTTGTTAATATTTTAATATGCGGCTTATGCGTGCAAAGCGTCTCTATAAATGGGTTTGAGCTACTAAAAGGAATGCGCGCATCTATTACTTCGATCACAAGATTAACCTGAGGCAGTGCCTCGGTCATTTCCTTGCTGGCCTTGTGCATATGGCCTGGATACCATTGAATTGCCATGGTGCTTGGTTCTCAAGAGGTCAAATAAAAGGCTATTCTAACCGATAGCTAAAAAGGTTGCTTGTTAAAAGCCTAGATCTTCCTGAGCTACTCGCACAGAAATACCATCGCCATGAATCTCTGTATTGACCAAAATAGGGCGACAGCACACGAAGCAGTCCTCAGTATAAGTTTGAGATTCAGAGGGGTCGATCAATAAGGTAATACTTTCCCAGCAATAGGGGCAGGTAACCTGTTCTTCATGTAAAAACATCTGCGGTTCTCTTAGAAATTATTCACTGTATTCGAAAACACTATTGTATTGGAGCCTTTTTAAGGGCGTCAAGATCTGAACTGCCAGTTAAAAACATAGCCCAGCGAAGTTGCTCTTGAAAGATAGATATTTTCTCAACAACAGCCTCTGTTGATATTAATGCAGGCTCTAAAAAAGGCTGTGCTAGCGCGGTTAATTTTGCCCCTAGGCGAATACAGCGTGCTATATCCAAACCCTGCCTTACGCCACCAGAACCAATTAGATTAAGTTCTGGGCACACCCTATGCACGGAGGGTAGAAGCTTTACAGTATCCATTCCCCAGTTAATAAAGGGCTCGGCAATTTGTCTTTCTCGGGGCGATTGATTTCGAGCCCATTCAATACTCGCCCAGTTAGTACCGCCACGACCAGCAACCTCAATCCATCTGATGCCAGCCGTAAAAAGTTTTTGTGCGCTTTCAGGTCCAATACCAGCGCCCACTTCTTTGACAATCACCGGTACCGATAATTTGTCTACACATTCTAAAATTGCATGTAATACCTGCTTCCAGTTACGGTCACCACCCTCTTGCACTAACTCTTGCAACGAATTGATATGAATAACTAAGGCTTGAGCTTGGATTGCATCCACAGCTTTAAAGGCTAGATCAGTACCCTGTTGTGCCAACTGTGTAGCGCCAATATTTCCTAGTAAAACAGCAAATGGCGCATAGCGCCTAATGGTTTGTTGCTGGTTCTGCTCCAAGGCGGCACGTTGTGAGCCTAAAGCCATTGGAATGCCGCAAGCTTCAGCGGCTTCCGCAAGGTGACGATTGATAATATCACCTCGATCACAGCCGCCGGTCATAGCGCCAATCATAATGGGCGATGTCAAATTATGGCCAAGAAAATTACAGCTTAAATTAATCTCTGAAAGAGACAATTCAGGTACCGCATTATGTTCAAATTGCACAGTATCAAAACCACTAGAAATCTGACTTTGATGCTCGCTGTTAAGTGCTAATTCAATATGGTCTGCTTTACGGTTACTTATGTTGCTCATAATGATAATACTCTTTGTTTATCCATATAATCCACAAGAATCATATGAGGCCATGTCAGTGCAGCTAATCCAATAAAAATAAGTTGCAGCAAAATTTCTGTAACCGAGCCGTTTAAAGATAAAAACAAAACTATCAGGGTTAACCATGCTAGCAATGTATAAACTGCCGCCTCTTTTAACGTGCTTTTGCGTATATTGCGAGGCAAACTTTTCCATAGTCTAAGAGTATGACCGGGGCTATGCCAAAGACAAAAATACAGCGCAAAACTAACCAGAGGGGGGGTTAAAATAACAATGCCTATTAAACAAAATAGATTAAATAAAGGTTTGCGATACTTTTTTTGGTGCCAGGTAAAAATACAGTAGCCAATGCAACAAAGTATCCAGATATAAAAGATTAGCTGAAGTATGCCTATTAGCCATTCAGACTGTTGGACGTTAGTCAGTAAGGCAAAAATAGACATCACTACCTGAGGATGAACGCTAGGAATTACAATGGTAATTAACCCGCCATGACATAGCCAAGGAAGCCAATCTGAACCAGTATCTGCGATATCACTTGCCCCAAAATGAAAGGCAGAGATTATTAAAAAAAGAATTAGACTGGGCAGTGGAAACCACCACCATAAAATAGCGACTAGCGCTGCAATGAAAACATAAGCTAAATGAAAACCTGCCCAGGATAATAGGCTATTGGAAAGTAAATCATTGCGCCGTGCAATAGCTGCATCAAAGCCACCATGCGGTATGCCAAATAAAATGATAGCAAGCATGGCAACCATATCCCAGATAACCATTATCGCAACACCTGTTTAATAAACGGGATTTTAGGCATGGCTAAAATAACTTTTGTCCAATCAAATACTGTTGCCTTACCCAGCATAAAGCGAGCAAAAGCATCAGCATTTAGCGCACCTGCAGTTTGCATCATAAGTGATACCCCCAGGCTTGGCTCAGACAACAATACGCCATTAAATATTTTATCCAGCTGAGTTAAATGGCTCGAAATTGCCTGTGGAACTTTAAAATCACCCCGATTAATACCCTCAGCTAGCTGAGTAATTTGTGCTTGAATATTGGTGAAAGCATAACCTGAAGATAATCTTACGGCGCCACTGGCAGAGCCAATACTTGCAAGGCTATTATCTAAGGGTACAGCATCGTGCATGGGGATAACGCCATTTTCTTCTCTGATTACTTTATCGATATCAATCGATTGCTTACTAAGCCATCGGTAAATCGCCTTTTGATACCATGCTTGCGGTTCAAGAGTTTCAGAAATCATTGTTGATTCAATTAATAGTTTTCTATCCGATAGAGGCAGTGCGTAAATAAAGTGAAGCCCTCTAGACTGGTCGACACGAAAATCCATTAGCGTTGCAATATGGCTGTCTTTTATTGTTTCCTTGGTGCTAATTTCTATGCCTAAAAAATGCTGTTTTAAGCCAGTTTCAGCCATTTTAGGGGGGCGAGAATCATAGATGTATTTAGCCGAATATTTTTGCCCAGAAACAGTAAAGTGCCCGCCAGGACCATCACTGACAATATTTTCAGCAAAGTCTCTTATAAGTGTGTTACTAGAGGGCAGTTTGTCCTCGCAGCGTTGAAGGAAAGCTGCAGAACTTAAACTGGTGTAAAGGTACTGATTACTTTTATGTAATATCTCTCTGTTATGATCAATTAACCGCCATTGGTCCCAGCTACCTTGAGCTGCCTTCGCGAGTTTATTCTGTTGATTGCGCTGAACCCATAGCGCCCAACTGACATCACGTTCTTCTGGTGTTTTTGGCTCAAGTACCACTGTGTTGTGGTAATTAAGCTTGCTGGCTAGCGTTATACCGGCATTACCGCCGCCGATAATAGCTATATCGGTGGTTATTATGTCTGAGCATGAACTAACTTCCCTCGACACCGGCCAGTCCTTTTAAATAATGATGCAACTCTGCCTTGTGGCTGGGAACCCTTTTAGGTCGTAAATCTAACAGGCTATAAAGACTAAGTAGTATCTTTTCTGGCATAGAAACCACAACGCGGCCCTGCCACCATAAAATATTGCGTCGTCTTAATAAGACACCAATCTGCCGATAAACACGCAATGCTATTGTGATCGAAAAACGTGACCGAAACGGTAATAGTTGAATGCCTAATAATGCGCTTTTGTAGTAGTTGTCGGCAAGATCCAACAAGTGCTCTATAGCCTGTGAAACAGGGTATCTACAGTTAACCTTGGTAAGGGCAATATCAGATGCAGAGTACTTAACCCAGGTTTCAGGTAAATAGCGGCGCCCCATTTTGGCATCTTCTAATACATCTCGAGCAATATTAGTCAGTTGCATAGCGATGCCTAAGTCTATGGCAAATTGGTTGGCTTGGGGGTGGCGACAATCAAGCACTCTACACATCATTAGGCCTACAGTGCCGGCTACAGCATGACAGTATCTTAGAAGCTCAGCTTCATTCTTTATTGCGGTTGGCTGTTGATCAAGTAGCATGCCATCTAAAAGCTCATTGGCAGCATTAAGTGGAATATCTATTTCAGAGGCAAGCTGAAGAAATGTGTTAACCTCAGTCCCTGCATTATCTTTTTTGCCCTTTAAACAGTCGCTGATATCCGCAAGAGTTCCATGGCGATGAGGAAGGTCACCATCAGCAATATCATCTACAAAGCGACAAAATTCATACAGACGTGCAGCTCGATCAGCTAATTTATTGCCTAGAAAAAAACTGGCCCAGTAAAATGACTTTCCATGGCGAGCGAGAACCTGCTGAGACGATAATGGAGTTGTCTGGGTTGCTGCCATGATTTATCCCCCTGAACCCACCTCAACACCGGTTAAAAGTTCTTCTACTACCTTAGCGGAGCTAACAACACCGGGTAAACCTGCTCCGGGGTGGGTGCCTGCACCAACAAAATAAAGGTTCTCTATACGACTGTGTCGATTGTGAAATCTAAACCAAGCAGACTGAGTTAAGCGGGGTTCAATTGAAAAGCCTGCACCATGCATTGATCTATAGTCTTTAGCAAAATCAACGGGCGTCATCCAAAACACTTCGTCTATAACCGATGATAAATCGGGAAGAATAGAGTCTTCTAAAGCAGTAACAATACGATCACGTAACTTTGGCCCCTCAGTTTCCCAGTCAATATTACCCTGAAGGTTAGGCACGGGGCAGAGCACATAAAATGATTCACAGCCCTCAGGCGCAAAGCTCTTATCGGTCGCAGTTGGACGATGTAAATAGAGTGAAAAATCCTCGCTCATTTTTTTGCTGTCAAATATCTCTGACAGTAATTCTTTAAATCTAGGCCCCATCCAAATGCTATGGTGAGCAACATCCGGATAGAGCTTTTTAGTGCCAAAATAAAGTACATACAGGCCCATGCTATATCGCTTTCTAGGTTTTGGCAGTTTGAGTTTTTTGGTGAGAATTAACTGTCGATAACAGGTTTCAGGGTCGCCGCCAAAAACTACTAAGTCAGCTTCAGCAACTCTGCCATCGGCAAGGCGAACGCCAGTTGCCTGTTTATTTGAGGTTAGAATCTCATCTACATCCGCATTGAGGATAATCTCAATACCCTGTCGCGCCATAAGAGCGCCCAGTTCATGGACTAACTTACCGGTTCCACCCATACAAAAAAATACACCCCAGCGACGCTCTAAATAATGAATTAGGGTGTAAATTGCTGTGGTTTTAAATGGATTGCCACCCACTAACAGTGGGTGAATAGAGAAGGCCTGCTGGATAAGGGGGTGCTTTAAATATCGGCCTACCAGCTGAGAGACTGTTTTGTAACACTTAAGCGTTAAAAGCGCCGGCACTTGTTTTATCATTAGCCACAGACTATTAAAGGGTCGATGTACTAATTTTTTAAAGCCAATATCATATACTTTTTTTGATTGATCAAGCAGCGCTAGATAGCCTTCGGCATCAGCCGGGTTGAAACGGCGTATTTCGTCTAATGTGTCTTCAATAGAAGCGCGGTAATCAAATTGGCGGCCATCGGTAAAGTGAAAGCGATAAAAGGGGTCAAGTGGAACAAACTCTAGATGATCCTCAAGCTTTTCATCAAACAGCTCAAATAACTCGTCGAAAAGAAACGGCGCTGTGATAACCGTGGGGCCAGCATCATGTTTGTAGCCACCGCGCTCAAAAACTTGGGCTCTGCCACCTAGGCTGGCCAGTCTTTCCATTAGAGTAACCCTGTACCCTAAAGCTCTTAATCGTAATGCAGTTGCTATCCCTGAGAAGCCTGCACCAATGATGATTGCATGCTTGCCAGCACCATTAGTTTTGGCGTCTAAGCTATCCGACATTGACTCTTAACCAGGGTGGTTTTCTTAACTGATTTAACCAACTCTGCTGTAACAGATTGTAAAGCTGGGGGTAATGAAAATACTTTTTTTTCTGCTTGCATCAACCATTGATCCACTAATTCGTTTGCTTTCAAAATTACCTCACTCGAGGCTATTTTCTGCTGCCATTGGGGTAGCCTTTCAGAATCATCTGAACAGTACCACCGTGAAAAGTCCTTATGACTTGACTCCTGTTTGGCAAATAAACTAACCACTAAATTGGGCTTTCTGCCGTCAAGGTCGCTCGATCTATGGCTTGAAGGAATAATGTCGTCGATATCGTTATATCCCTGATACGCAAGGCCACATAGCCCTACTAAATAATCAAGTTCTTCAATCCAATGATGACTATTGTCTCTATCAATTAGGCCTGCAGCTATTGCTGCACCCTTAATCGGTGCGCTGAGAAGAGGCGCAGTTTTACCCGTTGCAATTCTTTGCCATTCATTTATTTCTGCACACTGTCTTTGGCTGATATCTGAAATTTGGCCGCTGCAGGTTTCTTGCATGGCCTGAGCAAGAAGTTTGGCTAGCTGCCCACCTGTTTGAGTATTTCTGGCTGAAAGCTCAAAGGCTTTCGCCACCATCCAGTCTCCGAGGCAAAGAGCCATATCAGAACCAAAAAACTGGTTGATGCTTTCCTGTCCGCGACGGTGAGTGCTGGCGTCGCTTATATCGTCATGTATAAGCGATGCATTGTGCAACAGCTCGCAAGCAGCTGCCCAATGTAAGTTATCAGTATGATCCAAGTTTAACGCTATTCCGGTTGTTAGCGCGAGCTGAGCTCTAAATGATTTACCTGGATTTTTAAAATGATAATTAGCTGCAATAAACAGACTACTGTTTTTATGTGGCATCTCTGCTTTGTAAAGTACATCTAATTGAGATAGCCAATCATGTCGAATTGTTATTTTCGGGGCCATCGGTCGGTACCCTCGTTGCCTGTAACTTTTAAGTTACTTATTTTTATTGTTTGCCTAGCTTTCCTAAATAGGAGAGCCAGAGATCTGGCTCTCCATACGTAACAGTAGATTATTCCGAATCAGCTACTGCTGCTGACCAAATTACTATACCGAAACCAATTTTGTTCCAGAAGTCAGCCAAGTTATAAATAACGTTCATAGTACCTGCATCGGCTCCACCGCCTATATAGCCTAGGAAATATCCCAATGGATAGATAGCCCAACCCACAGTAACAAGTAATGTCATTGTTTTATAAGCTTTCTGTACGTTTGCATTAGCAAGGTTAGCATTAATTTTGCTTGCTTCACCCTTCATGATGTACCAGATTACATAGAACCAAGATGCCATTGATAAGGCGAAAGCCATGGTTACATCCATCATGCCAGTCTCACCTGCGTATCCAAACAGCAACATGGCTGTTGAACCAACAAGAAGATTCCAGAAAACGCGACCAGGCACTTTGCCTACCGCCGACATGATTAAATAAAATTCGACCATCAACAGTGGCACTGTGAGTAGCCAATCAATATAGCGAAATTCCGTTGGTGATGTTCCTGACGCTACCCATACATCGCGCATGTAAAAATAGTGGACTGCGGCTATAAGTGTAACAAGGCCTGAAACTGTCAATGAGGTTTTCCATTTACCAGAAACGCGATCACGTTCTAAGAAAAAGAAAGCCGTTGCAGCGACAAGCGCCATAGATATTAACCAAAAAGACATGCCGACATAATCGCCGGATTGTAAATTGTTTGTCATGTGTAACCCCTGCTTATATCTTGCTTTATTATTATGTCAGCTTGCTTATCCGAGGATAGTCAAGTGACACTCCCAGTACAGCTGTTCTAGAAAACTAGTAGAATGTTTTACCTAGAAATCCTACATTATCCTTTTTTTTACTGAAGGACAACCTATTGGTTACACAACATTTTTGGTTGTGTAAAAATAGTGTTAGTTATTCGCGTAAAAACTAAAGTTAGATTAATATCAAATATAAGGATTTTTTCTACCAGCAAATAATCAATGCATTGCAGCAGTATTGTAAATAAAAAAATAGAGAAGTTATTTCGAAGGGGAATGCCATTATGACAAGCTTTTTGAATAATAAATGCAGTCATTATCTTGCCGTAATATTGCTTTGTCTGACTGCGGTTAAGGTTTTTGCGCAAGAAGCAGATACTTTGATGACTTACCCCGATAAAAGCTGGATATCAGTATCTCCCGCCGAGGTTGGCTATGATAGCGCCAAAGTAAAAAAACTTTTTGACCTATCCTTTGAAGACCCTGCAACTCAGGGTATTGCATTATTTAAGCAGGGTATGTTGGTTAAAGAGCAGTATGCAGAGGGTTACAGTCCACAAAGCTATGCCACCTCTTGGTCAATGGCAAAGAGTTTTTATGCTGCGTTAATTGGTATATCTATTGATAGAGGTGAAATAGATCATCTTGATGACAGCGTCAGTAAATATCTTGATTATTTCGATGATCAGCGCCGAGATATTACTATCAGGCAATTGCTAAACATGACCAGTGGTTTAGAAATACCCCGTCATGAACATGAGAATATGTTCTTTACAGAGGATCATCTCGGGTACGCTAAAAAAATAGGTTTTGAAAATCCTCCAGGTGAAAAATTTGAATATAACAATGTTAATTCGATGCTATTAGCAGATATTCTTTTTCGTGCAACGGGGATTGCCGCCGATACGCTGTTACAAGAAAGAATTTTTAATAAAATTGGCATGGATAACGTAACCCTTTGGCAAGATTCAAGTGGAAACCCACTGACCTATTGTTGTGTCGATACCACAGTAAGACAGTATGCAAGATTTGGCTTGTTGTTTGCTCGTGGTGGAAAATGGCAGAACCAGCAAGTAGTCCCCAGTGATTTTATTAATGAAACATTTCAGGTAGTTTGGGATGATTTGCCGAGTGATACCCTAGATCAATACCGAGGATACTCGCTGCATTGGTGGATATCGCGTCATGATAATCAGGCTAAAATATTTAATGCTAGCGGCAAGTTTGGACAGTATATTTTTGTCGATCCTGCCAATGATATGGTGTTTGTTAGAGTCACTAAATATCACCCCACCGGCGGCAAGAAAATTTCATGGGGGCCATTAAAATATATCAATTGGGTTGGCACAGTAGAATTTCGGCGAAAGATAACTATGATTTTGGCTAAGTTAGGGCTGATTGATATCCCCGGTGAAATTAACGTCCCAATGACATTTGACGATGGTGTCTCAAGTGATTTTCTTGAAAATTACCCGGATATTATTAATGCCATGGTTGAGTTAAGCCAGCCCTAAACGCAGCTTTGACTATAGGTTTTCAAGATTTTCTAGGCAAAATTCACCGCGCTCTAAAATAGCCTGCTTGGTGTCAGGCTGCATTTTATCCCAGCTTCTATAGGCCATTGCAGTTCTTGGGTTATTGTTAAGGCGCTGTCTGTTTGCCATCATAAAATTCCAATATAGGCTGTTAAATGGACAGGCATCCTCTGTAGCGCGCTCTTTTACTTTGTAAGTGCATTTAGGGCAGTAATCACTCATTTTGTTAATGTAACTACCGCTGGCGGCATAGGGTTTTGTGGCGATAAGGCCGCCGTCAGCATATTGACTCATACCACGAGTATTGGGGAGTTCAACCCATTCAATCGCATCAATATAAATACCCAAATACCATTCATCAACTTGATTGGGGTCTATGCCCGCTAGCATAGCAAAATTACCTGTCACCATAAGTCGCTGAATATGGTGAGCATAGGCATATTCAAGGGATTGATCAACAGCATGCTTAACGCAGGACATCTTGGTTTCACCGGTCCAAAAATAGTCGGGTAAGGGATTAGTTGCATTAAGGTGATTAAGGTTTTTGTACTCGGGCATATTGACCCAGTAAACCCCACGGATATATTCCCTCCAGCCAACGATTTGGCGAACAAAACCCTCTATTTGGGCTAAGTCAATTGCTTGACTACCATCGTAATAGGTGTCTAATGCGGCCTGAACCACCTCTGATGGGTGCAAAATTTTACAGTTAAGAGCGAAAGAAATTCTTGCATGATAAAGGCTCCAGCGCTGGTTTCCCTGATGGGTCATAGCATCCTGAAATCGACCAAAAAGAGGTAAACAATAGGTGCAGAAATAAGTGAGAAGTTCCAGGGCCTGAGTCCTGGAAGTGGGCCATATTAGAGTTGATGAAACAGTCCCTAGGGTGTCTATTTTATGGCGCTTAATTCGCGCTAGGATGTCTGATATATCATTGGAAAATAAAAGTGGTTCTGGGATCTGCGCAATGTCAGCAGGCTTTAGTTTTTGTCTGTTTTCAGAATCAAAATTCCAACGCCCTCCCAGCGGTTGATTTCCATCCATTAAAATATTGAACCGTTTTCGCATTTTTCTATAAAACGATTCCATCCGGTTATGTTTGCCGGGGTTAAGATACTCGCCAAGTTCCAGAGATGTTAATAAAAAATGCTCAGAGTCATGGCAGGTTATACAAATAGAAGGCGCTAACTTTATGTATTTTAGCTGTTCAGAAAGTCTATATTCATCGGGATGCTGGTAGTCAAACGCCTCTATATTAAATTGTTCACTAAGGCTTGAAATAAGCGAATTAAGATCAGGGTAATCGACGGTTTCGTCAAGGTTTAGGTGAAGCACGTTATGACCCTGATCTCTTAAATATTCGGCAAATTCAGACATGGCGGCAAAAAACCCACATAGCTTTTGTATGTGATGCCGCACATAATTGGACTCCTGATGAAGTTCTGCAACAACATAAATTACTGAAGAATCATGGCTTTTAAACCAGCTATGGTTGTGATTAAGTTGATCGCCTAAAATTAGGCGTAGGGTTTTAAATTTTTCGCTCACGCTGTGATCTCTGTTGGTTGTAAATCGATTGGCCAATCCGAGGGGTCTGAGGAATCTAGTGGCAAATTGTCATAATGCTCATGCCAACGGTTTATAAATTCATGTTTAGGGTCATAAGTTTGAGTTTGCTTTGCTAGATCAAACTGTCTATGACCCCTAGGGTCAGCGCCAACACCTGCTAGATATTGCCAGTTTCCCCAGTTTGATCCAAGATCAAAGTCGAGAAGTTGTTGCTCCATATAAGCTGCGCCATATCGCCAATCCAGTGAAAGTTCGTGAACAAAACAGCTAGCAACTAGTTGCCTACCGCGATTGGACATATAGCCAGTTGCATTAAGTTGTCGCATACAGGCATTAACAATGGGGAAGGGGGTGGTGCCCTGACACCACTTTTTAAAGCGCTCAGGATAAAAGCTGGTAGTAGGCGTTCTTTCTTTAATTCCTGAAAAGAAAATCATTTGATCCTGATATTTCTCAGCATACCAATAAAAGTATTCTCTCCATAATAATTCAAAAAATATCCAATAAGTGGAATCATTTGCAATGACATCAGCTTCATATTGCCGGAGCGTTTGTATAATTCGACGTACTGAAACACAGCCATGAGCCAGCCATGGACTAAATTTTGTCGAATAATCCATACCCTCTAAACCATTGCGAGTTTCTTTATAAGAACTGGCAAGTTTATTATGAAAATACTGTTGAATATGCAAAAGACCGGCAGTTTCACCGCCTATAAAATCTGTATCGCAAGAGTTGGCAAAAGACTGAAATGTTGCCGGCCAAAGCTGGGGCGCTAGGGTGGCTCGTGGCAAAAAAACCACTTTTGACTGGGGGGGAAAAATATCTAATGTTTCGACTTTTCTTCTAAATTTAGAGAAGCTATTAGGTAAATTTTCGATATCAAAGGGAAGTTGGCTCGGTAAAAGCAAACGATTATCGCCGACCTCAATAAATTGAGTATGTTGATGTTCGGCTTTTAAAATGTCCCAGATTTGATTGTCGAGACAATGCTGATCCGCGCTTCTATAAATATGGGTTATTTGGTTGTCGCTAATAATGTCAGAAAGTGATTGCTGTGGCTGCTCACATATAACTATATGCTGACCCATTGGCTCAAGCTGAGCCTGCAAATCCTTCAAACTATCATTTATAAATCGTTGACGATTAGTAGAAATCGACTGGCCGACCTGAAATTTCCTTATTCGCAAAGGCGCCTGTGCGCAATAAATAAAACTGAGTTCATCCATTTCTTGTGCCGCTCGCATTAGAGCTTGGTTATCATCTAAACGTAGATCAGTTGTTAACCAATAAATACCTTTCTTTATCATAGCAACACCAAAATTTTACAATTCCTGTTTGAAAAAAATACGCGATCCACAAGGGTATGGATTCAATTAGTACAGGCTAAACAAACCAAAGCTTATATCTCATCGTAAAAAAGCATATTGCAACGTACTAATACTTACCACAATAAATTTACTGAGATCTTACTATGCCGGCGGATAAAGCTAATGCTTCTCAAACCCCTTATTCGACTTTATCGCTTTGCCTAGGGTATCTTGGCTTGATACCTTTTTTTATCCCCCTGATAGAAATGATTGAGGCGGTTTCAGTAGGGGTAGGAATTCATGGGTCATCGATTTATGGCCTTTACGCCCCCTATGTGTTTATCGCCTATAGTGCAGTAATCTTGAGTTTTTTAAGTGGTGTTTTATGGTCAAAGGGTAGGTTTAATCTTGATAGTAGAACATCAAGGGTCGCGATTATTTTTAGCAACCTTGTCGCGTTATCTGCTTGGACTAGCCTAATAATTATTAATATTTCGTCAATGCTAACCATGTTTGCGGTTGCCCTACTTCTTAGTGGTTATGGTAGCTTGCTTTTAGCTGAAAGGTCATTAGATGTAGATTCCGGCGATAGCCGGTATTGGCGAATGCGATTGGTTCTGACCATGTTAGTAATAGCTACGCATAGTGTTGTACTCGTTTTTTTGATAAGGGAATTTTAGAAGATGTCAGAACTTAAAATATTTTATGACGGTGGCTGCCCCCTATGCTTATCAGAGATGAAGCATTTGGCCAAATTGGATTTGGCCCGAAACATCGAATTTGTGGACATACATCAGGAGAAATTTCAGGAAAAGTACCCTGAAATAGACAGTGTAAAAGCCGATAAAATTCTTCATGGGCAGCTATCCAATGGGGAGCTATTACTGGGATTAGATGTGACACATAAAGCCTGGTCATTGGTGGGTAAAGGAAGGTGGACTGCAACTTTAAGATGGCCCATTGTGCGTTATGCAGCAGACTTAGGTTATCTGTTGTTTGCTCGCTATCGTCACCCATTGTCGCGCCTAATAACGGGCAAAGAGCGCTGTGAATCCTGTAGCTTGGAGGAAGATAAATGCTAGAAAATACAAACAGCGCGTTAGTAATGGGTGCTGGTGGCGCAATAGGTCAGGCACTTGTTGAGCACTTCCTTAATGCAAATCATCACCAGCGGGTAATTGCAATTAGTCGCTCGGCAGCTAAATTAGAGCATCCTCGCCTTCGCTGGATTCAAACAACCTACGATGAAAGCGCGATAGCAGCGGTAATAGACAGTCTCTCAGAGTTTAAAGGCCGTTTTGATAAAGTATGTATCTGTCATGGAATTTTGCATGGTGATCAGATGTTTCCAGAAAAGCGCATGGAAGAAATCAACCTGACTATGATGCAAACTATTTTTCATGCCAACACCATCGTTCCAGCCCTATGGTTAAAGTCTCTGGGAAAATTATTAGTAGGGGCAGTCCCCTGCAAAGTTGCTTGTTTTAGCGCAAGAGTAGGCAGTACGGGTGATAACCGTCTAGGTGGTTGGTACAGTTACAGAGCTTCCAAAGCAGCTCTTAATAGCTTGATGAAAACCTTTGCTATTGAATACGCTCGGCGAGCAAAAAATGTCAAACTTATCGCCTTCCATCCTGGGACCGTAAACACAGGTATGTCTAAGCCTTTTCACGGTACAGTGCCGGAGGGTAAGTTGTTTGAGCCTGATTATGTCGCCAACTGCTTATCCGAGGTAATGGATAAAGTGGACATTGATGGTGAACTTTCCTACCTAGATTATGCAGGGAAGCAGATAGCATGGTAAACAAATTCAGTGTTTTAGCGGGTCCTGATTCGAGTTCATTAAAAATTAATAATCTAAGATCAAATTCCGCGCTTTTTTCTGTTCCAAGCCAACAGATTAGGGTAAAATGCCGATCAAAATTTAGCACGTCTTTTAATACTTAGGAAATCCCAACATCATGTTTGATAATCAAGAAACCATTGAAAAATTTGATGCTGAGCTGTGGCAGGCAATGCAGCTAGAAGGTGAGCGTCAAGAGCAGCACATTGAGCTTATTGCATCAGAGAACTATACCAGCCCAGCAGTAATGGAAGCTCAGGGAAGCAAGCTTACTAACAAGTACGCCGAAGGCTACCCTAACAAACGTTACTATGGTGGCTGTGAATATGTTGATGTAGCAGAAGTCCTAGCAATTGAAAGACTCAATAGCTTATATGGTTCAGACTTTGCCAATGTTCAGCCGCATTCTGGGTCGCAGGCAAACAATGCAGTATTTTTGGCGCTTATCAAGGGCGGTGATACTATTTTGGGTATGAGTTTAGCGGATGGTGGCCATCTAACCCATGGTGCTAAGCCTAACTTTTCGGGCAAGCTATACAATGCAGTTCAATATGGCCTTAATGCTGAGACAGGTCTGATTGATTATGACCAGGTTGAAGCGCTAGCTAAAGAGCATAATCCAGCAATGATAATTGCCGGTTTTTCTGCATATTCAGGTATTATGGATTGGGCGCGATTTAGAGAAATTGCTGACAGTGTAGGTGCTTATCTGCTTGTTGATATGGCGCATGTTTCAGGCCTTGTTGCTGCAGGTGTTTACCCAAGCCCAGTGCCTCATGCCCATGTGGTTACCTCTACAACACACAAAACCTTGCGTGGCCCCAGAGGCGGTTTTGTTTTAACCAACGATTCAGATATTGCTAAGAAAGTAAATTCTGCAGTATTCCCAGGAACACAGGGCGGCCCGTTATGTCATGTTATAGCGGCAAAAGCCGTGGCTTTTAAAGAAGCTGCTAGTGATGAATTCGTTGACTATCAAAAAAGAGTAGTAGCTAATGCAAAAGCAATGGCGAAAACTTTTATAGAGCGCGGTATCAACGTGGTCTCCAATGGTACCGAAAATCACCTAATGCTTGTGAATTTAATCGGCAAGGAATATACCGGAACGGACGCTGACCGTGCGATGGGTGAAGCATTTATTACAGTTAATAAAAATGCAGTACCTAATGATCCTCGTTCACCCTTTGTAACATCGGGCCTAAGAGTGGGTACCCCAGCTATCACAACCAGAGGTTTTGGAATTGAAGAAACGGTTCAATTAACCCATTGGATGTGTGATATTTTGGACGGATTAGAGCAGGGTAACTCAGAAAAAATTATTGCTGAAGTTAAAGCTAAGGTGCTAGCTATTTGCAAACGTTTCCCGGTTTATAAATAACAGATAAACCTAATATAAAAAAGCCCCACTTCAATGGGGCTTTTTTATCGCCAATAAACTAGCCATTAGATTGCTTCTGTAACCTTAGGGTAAGAGCCAAGGGCATCATGGACTCAAGTTTCGTTTGTTGTGTTAGAATAACTCCCCCTTTTTTAGGTTGGATCGCTATGTTTTGTCCGTTTTGTAATGCTGATGATACAAAAGTCATAGATTCCCGTTTGGTAGCCAATGGCGGCCAGGTGCGCCGTCGCCGAGAATGTGTTGATTGTAGTGAGCGATTTACCACTTATGAGCTAGCGGAATTAGTTATGCCGCGGGTAATAAAAACCGATGGCAGTCGACAGTCGTTTGATGAAGACAAGTTGCGAGCAGGCTTTCAGCGGGCATTAGAAAAACGCCCAGTATCCATTGAGCAGATTGAAGTGGCTATATCCCAAATAAAACATTTTCTTCAAGTGACGGGTGAGCGCGAAATACCCTCTAAGATCATTGGTGAAGAGGTTATGAAGCAGCTGAGACAGCTTGATGCAGTGGCCTATGTAAGGTTTGCCTCAGTTTATCGTAGCTTCCAAGATATCAGTGAATTCCAAGCAGAGCTCAATCGACTCAGCGCAGACAAAACAGGTTCGGCTAGTTAATTATGGGTTTCTCTGCTGTAGATCATAAAATGATGGGACGGGCGCTACAGCTAGCGGCCAAGGCGCGGTTTACTGCTGCGCCTAATCCAGCCGTTGGTTGTGTTGTAGTTTTCAATGATAAAATAATTGGAGAGGGTTATACCCGTCCATCGGGGGGGAACCATGCCGAAGTAGAAGCTCTGCTTATGGCAGGTGAAGCTTCAGGATGCACTCTTTACGTTACCCTAGAGCCCTGTAGTCATCAGGGTCAAACTGGGCCCTGTGCGGCGGCGCTTATCAAGGCTGCTGTATCACGTGTGGTTATTGCTTGCGAAGACCCTAATCCAATGGTTTGTGGCGCAGGTATAAAGCAATTACAGGATGCGGGAATAAACGTTGAGGTGGGATTATTTGAAGCTCAGGCGCGTGAAATCAATAAAGGATTTTTTAAGCGTTATACTCAGGGAACACCTTGGGTTACGATAAAAATGGCAGCAAGCTTGGATGGCCGTACGGCGATGGCAAGCGGCCAGAGCCAATGGATTACGACACCTGCAGCAAGACTTGACGTACAACGTCTTCGGGCTGAAAGCTGTGCGATCATTACAGGTATTGGTACGCAGTTGTTGGACAATCCCTCCCTAACACTGCGAATATCCGAGAAGGATCTTGGCGTTGAAGACTCTTTAAAGCAGCCATTGCGTGTTGTTATAGATTCGAACATGAAAATATCAGCCGAGGCGCGATTATTTTCGCAGCCCGGCCAATGTCTTATAGCAACACTAGACAACCCCGCTCAGAGAGAAAAAGCCAAAGCTTTAAATGCACTAGGTGCTGAGGTTATCTTCTTGCCGCCTCAGGGTGAGCATATTGATTTACAGTCATTGCTAAAAGCCTTAGCGGCGCGAGGTTGCAATCAGGTAATAGTCGAGGCAGGAGCAAGTCTTGCTGGTGCATTTATTGCCGAGGGTTTGTTGGACGAATTGGTTTGTTACTGGGCGCCAAAATTATTTGGTGATCAGGCAAGGCCCATGTTTGAGCTGCCCATTAAAACCATCGACGCTCATTTAGCCTTATCGGTTAAAGATATACGTCAGGTTGGAGAAGATATCAAAATAGTACTGCATCCAGACAAAGATTATTGAGTTTAAAGCGTAGGTAAAGAATATGTTTACAGGAATCATTAGTGCGATTGGCAAAATAGCTGATATTGAACGGCGTCAGGGTGATGTTCGCCTCACAATTCGTGCGCCAGAATTAGGTTTTGACGATGTTAGGCTGGGTGATAGTATTGCTTGTAATGGTGTTTGCCTTACAGCGGTAGAGCTAATTGATCAGGGTTTTATGGCTGACGTTTCAGTAGAGACATTGAGCCTTACAACCATTGAAAATTGGAAAGCCGGTACGGGTGTCAATTTAGAAAAAGCGATGCAGGCTAGCGACCGCTTTGGCGGCCACATAGTGTCCGGTCATGTGGATGGTTTGGGTGAAGTGGTGTCTCTTAATGAAGACGCACGGTCATGGCGCTTTACAATAAAGGCCCCTGCTAATTTGGCGAAATACATTGCTCAAAAGGGCTCTATTACCGTTGACGGCACTAGCTTAACTGTCAATGCAGTTAAGGGTTCAGAGTTTGAGTTAAATATTGTCCCGCATACCATGATACATACGGTTATTAGTGATTACCAAGTGGGTGCAAAAGTTAATTTAGAAGTGGATCTTATCGCGCGTTACTTAGAGCGATTAACCCGTCAAGATAGCTAGCAAGCCATACAACAGCTTTTATAGAATTTACAGGATGAAACAACGCATGTTGCTAAATACAGTGGAAGAGTTAATAGAAGATATTCGCCAAGGTAAAATGGTTATCTTAATGGATGATGAAGATCGCGAAAATGAAGGCGATTTAGTAATGGCGGCACCCATGGTGAGGCCTGAGGATATCAATTTTATGGCCACTAATGCGCGTGGACTTATCTGCCTGCCGCTAAGTGAAGATCGTTGCCAACAACTTAATCTAGGCATGATGGTTTCTTCTGAAAGCAACAGTTCAAGCCATGGTACGCCTTTTACGCTATCAATTGAGGCGGCTGAAGGAGTAGCCACCGGTATATCAGCTGCTGATAGAGCGCGAACAGTACAGGCGGCGGTAGCAAGTAATGCTCGGCCAGAAGATATTGTTCAGCCCGGACATATTTTTCCTCTTAAAGCCCAGCCTGGGGGCGTGCTTAGTCGTGCAGGCCATACAGAAGCTGGATGTGATCTAGCGAGGTTAGCTGGTTTTGAGTCGGCAGCAGTGATTGTTGAGATTATGAATGAAGACGGCACTATGGCGCGCCGTGACGATCTGGAAATCTTTGCTAAAAAACATGCCCTTAAAATTGGCACTATTGCAGATTTAATTCACTACCGTTTGGTGACAGAAAAAACCACTCAATGTATTAGTGAGCGACAGGTTAATACGCATTACGGAGAATTTACCCTTAAAACCTATTTGGATAATGCCCGCGATGAAAAACACTTTGCCCTAGTTATGGGCGATGTAAGTGGTGATGATGCTCCGTTAGTAAGAGTTCACATTAACCGATCAGCAAGAGATTTATTGGCTATTGAAGCCAGTGAAGGATTTAAAACATGGTCTACCCATACCGCACTTGAGGCCATCGCTAAAGAAGGTCGAGGGGTATTGGTTCTGTTGTACTATCCAGAAAGTGCAGAAGATATGGACAAAAATATTGATCAAATGCTCAATATTAATTCAGATAAAACACCGCCGGCGAGTGAAGTGGTTTACCTGCAGGTAGGCACAGGCTCGCAAATTCTTATGGATTTAGGCATCAGTAAAATGCGATTAATGAGTGCTCCTTTTAAATTTAGTGGCATTTCTGGTTTTGATTTAGAAGTGGTGGAATATGTTGACTACCAAGATAGCAAAGGGAATTAAAAATGGGTGAATTTAGACCTCAAGAGGGCAGTTTTACGGTTGGCGATGCGCGAATTGCGGTTATAACTGCCCGTTGGAATGCCCAGGTTACTGAGGGCTTGCGAAGCGGAGCATTGCGTGCACTAGAGCGCCATAATGTTAAGTATGTAGAGGATTTTTATGTCCCCGGTGCATTTGAATTGCCTTTATTGGCACAGCGAGCTGCGCGCACAGGTAGGTTTTCAGGCATTATTACATTGGGCTGTGTGGTTCGCGGTGATACACCGCATTTTGACTATGTCTGTGCTGAAACAACCCGGGGAATTGGTGAGGTAAGCCTAAGAGAAGACACGCCAGTCGCCTTTGGGTTACTGACCACTGATAATCTACAGCAGGCGCTTGAACGCGCTGGAGATGATCAAGAAAATAAAGGCGAAGAGGCTGCATTGACCGTTCTTGAAATGCTTGAGCTATTCAAATCTATACAGGCAACTAAATAAATGTCCAAAACAAAAGCCAAGCAAAAAGCCCGTCGATTATTGGTTCAGGCACTTTACTCATGGGAGTTAAGTGGTATTGATTTACAAACAATAGAAGTTAACTTTCATTCTGAAAATGATATCAATAAATTCGATGTCGATTTGTTTAAAAATATACTCTATGGCGTGCCTGAAAATTTAGAAAAAATTGATACCGCCTATCAGCCCCATCTTGATCGCGAGCAAGAACAGCTCGATCCAGTATCACGCGCCATACTAAGACTTTCTACCTATGAATTAATGTATAGTATCGAGGTGCCGTACAAGGTAGCTATCAACGAAGGGGTTAATTTAGCCAAAACATTTGGCCCTACAGACGCATTTAAGTTTATTAATGGTGTTCTTGATCGGGTTGCGGCGCAAACTAGAGCTGTTGAAATAGCTGCCAACAAAGGTTAAATATTGTCTTAAAGCATGGATCAATCAATCGACGAATTCTCGCTTATATCTCGTTATTTTAAAGAGCTGACGAGTCAACAGGATGTTGTTGTTGGCATCGGTGATGATGCTGCGATTGTTGATGCAGAACAAATCCAAAAACTCGCCGTAGCGACTGACACACTGGTAGCCTCGGTGCATTTCCCTAATAATGCAGAGCCTGAGCAAATTGCCACTAGGGCACTCTGTGTTAATTTAAGTGATATGGCCGCTATGGGTGCTGTTCCAAAATGGTTTACCCTCGCGCTTACTTTACCCAAAGCAATGGCCTCTCAAGGTTGGCTTAAACGTTTTAGTCAGGGTTTGGCTAAGGTCGCCGCACAGTACGATATTGCACTTATAGGTGGAGATACTACGGCTGGCCCATTAAGTATCAGTATAACTTTACTGGGTGATTTACCCTCTAGGAACGGCTTATGTCGTGATGCGGCTCAGCAGGAAGATATTATTTATGTCAGCGGCACCTTGGGTGATGGCGCTGCAGCACTTTATGAGCTCACCCAGACAGGTGCAATTCAAAATCAACGCCTTACCCATAGATTTTACAGTCCCAAGCCCCAGGTTGAACTTGGGCTGGGTCTGCAAAAATACGCCAATGCCTGTATAGATATTTCCGATGGATTAGTTGCCGATCTGCGCCATATTTGTGAATCCAGCGTTTTAGGTGCCTCGATAAATAGCCAAGGGTTACCCATTCATAGTGATATCAAGCAACAGTACCCCAAGCAATATAGGCAGTGGGCGTTAACTGGCGGTGATGACTACCAGTTATGTTTTACGGTGGCGAAAAATAGACAGACAGCTTTTGAAAAATGGGCTGTTAGCAGTAATAGGGCAGTCACGGCAATTGGTAAAATGATACCCTTCGATCATAATCAAGATTTTATAACTATAGACAGTGAAAATTTGCCTATAGCTTCGGGAGGCTATACCCATTTCAAATAAGAACCCCCAATTTAAAGAACTGCTTCGTTCGCCACTATTAATGTTAGCCTTTGGCTTTGGGAGCGGCCTTTCACCTAAGGCGCCAGGTACGGCAGGCACGTTGGTTGCAATCCCTCTATGGTTGTTACTCTATCAATTACCTATGGCTATTTACTGGTTGGTTATTGCCATAGCAATAGTTGCCGGCATCTATATTTGTGGAAACGCCGCAAAAAAAATGGGTGTACATGATCATTCAGGTATTGTCTGGGATGAATTTGTAGGTTTTTGGATTACTATGGGTTTTTTATCCCCCGAGCTAACTACAGTGATAGTCGGCTTTCTTCTATTTCGGTTCTTCGATATCGTAAAACCCTGGCCAATTGGCTGGCTGGATAAAAAAATGCAGGGTGGGCTTGGCATTATGGTCGACGATATAGTCGCGGGTATATTTTCGGCTATTATTGCTGGCCTTATAGGTTTCTTGGGCTATTTTTAGATAAAATCCGTAGCTTGATAGGTACACTAAAAAGTAAAATACCACTGAGGTTGAATTTTTGAAAACAAAACTATTACCCCTAGCCGTCATCATTGCAGCTTTTTTTATTGCAGGATTGATGAGTCTTTTAAAGCCAAATAATCTTGAGTTGGAATCACCAGATCGTGTTGTGGCTGTAACTACAGAGCTTATTGAACAGTCTCAGATTCAACTTAAAATTAAATCTCAGGGTACAGCTCAGCCGCGCACCAGAACCCTACTTGTATCAGAAGTATCAGGCACTGTTATTGAGGTAGCGACGCACTTTGTAGTGGGGGGGACCTTTGCTAAAGGTGATGTATTGATAAAACTCGATCCTGCCGATTATAAAGTAGCCAAGCAAAGAGCAGACGCTCAATTAAAGAGTGCAAAAGCGCAGTTGTTATCCGAACAGGCAAGGTCTAGTCAGGCTAAAAAAGAATGGGAAATGACCGGCCGGCCGCTAAGTGAGGCCCCTATATTAGCCTTGCGAACGCCATTTTTAGCCGAAGCACAGTCACGACTTTTGCAGGCCGCGGCTGAGGTTAAACAAGCAGACTTAAAACTACAGCGAACTGTTATTCGCGCGCCTTATGCCGGAATGGTTTCTGTAAAAACAGTGGACGTAGGTCAATATGTAACCATAGGTGCAAGGCTAGGTGAGACCTTTGCCATTGATATTGCTGAAATTCGTCTTCCTATGACAGGTAGGGATCTATCCAAATTAGGTTGGGCAGACGTCGATGCGCAACAAGCAATACTGAATAAAAACAAGGTTGAGCTTAGGCTTTTAGTTAATGGAGAGCAAAGCGTGTGGCAAGCTGTGCTAGTGAGATCTGAGGGAACAATTGAGCAAAGTAGTAGAGCGCAATATCTGGTAGCTCAGGTGGCTGATCCCTACAATATTAGTCGGCAAGCAGGCCGACCACCTTTGTTAATGGGTACTTTTCTTGAGGCTACTGTATCCGGTAAAACAATTAATAATGTCTATCCGTTGCCGCGTCATGCGCTGCGATCCAATAATCGTGTTGCTACGGTTGATGCTGACAAGCGTTTAAAGCTCGTCACTGTAGATTATCGATACGAAGATCAATCCCATTATTATGTTACTAGTGGTCTAGAAGGGCAGGTTGAAATCGTAAGTAGTGGTATGGGGATTATGGTTGACGGTATGAAACTTAAGCCATTTAACACGATAGATTCGGCGAATATACAATGAGTGGCCCGCAGTCCTATGGGTTAATCGCCTGGTTTGCAAAAAACCCAGTTGCTGCTAACCTTCTAATGCTGTTTATTGTGGTAGCTGGTGCTATTTCAGCCTTTACCATCAGTAAAGATATGTTTCCTAGAACAGAAAGAAATACTATTCAGGTAACTGCGATCTACCCCGGTGCTGCTCCGGTTGAAGTTGAAAAAGGTGTAATTCTTCCTATAGAGGCTGCTTTACAGGGTATGAGTGGCGTTAAAGAGATGCGCTCCACTGCCAATCGTGATCTTGCCAGTGTCGAGCTCGATATAGAGCCGAGCCAAGATATCAATGAAATGTTATCCCGTATTGAGGACCGAATAAGCGGTATTCTCAATTTTCCTGATGATCTTGAAAAGCCTAGTGTGAGTAAATCTGAGGATATAAGCTGGGTCACAGGTGTAGCGGTGTCTGGTCCTCTAGATGAATTTCAGCGTAAAAGCCTTGGCCAGCAAATTAGAGATGAATTATTAGCGCTACCAGAGGTTAAAAAAGTCATACTCTGGGGTGTTGATGATTATGAAATTGCGATTGAGGTCAAAGAAGATCGTTTAAGAGAGTTGGATATGACCCTCGGAGAGGTGGCTCGTACATTACGGGAATCTTCTTTGGATTTACCTGCCGGGATGATTCGCTCCTCCAATGGCAATATTCTAGTGCGTACTCAGGGCAAGGCTTATTCTGGGGAAGAATTTGAAAATATAGTATTGCGTAGTCATGCCGATGGATCACAATTACTGGTATCCGATGTGGCTGTGGTAAATGACGCATTTAAAGAATCGAGCACTTTTGTTCATTTTGATCGAGAATCTGCAATAACGCTGGGTATCTTCTCCTTAGAGAACCAAAATCTTTTGGCTATTGATGAGGCGGTAAAATCATACATTGCAAGCAAATCTGCAACCTTAGTTGATGGCCTCACCATAGAGCAATTCGAGCCACTATCTTTTCATCTTCGCGGCAGGCTAGACATGATGCTGTCTAATCTTGCAATGGGTGCAATTTTGGTTGCGGTCGTTCTTGCACTATTTCTTAATATTCAGGTCGGTTTTTGGGTGCTATTAGGCATCCCCGTAAGTTTCTTAGGCGCCTTCTGGCTTATGCCGGTCAACCCTTACCCTGTAACAGTTAATGTTTTAAGCCTATTTGCATTTATTATGGTGCTGGGGATTGTGGTGGACGATGCCATTGTTATTGGAGAGAGTATCTATTCAGAGGCTCAGCAAGAAGCTGAGAAAGCTCTTGCCAATGACGGCAATAGTGGCCCCTTTATAGCATCCATTGAGCATGTTATAGCCGGTACCAAAAAAGTGGCTATTCCCTCGACCATTGGCGTGTTAACCACCATGGCAGCCTTTGCCCCTATGTTGTTTATAGGCGGAGTGGTGGCTGGGTTTCAAGAAGCTATTGCCGTTGTGGTTATTCTTTGTTTAATATTCTCTCTTATTGAATCTAAGTTAATTTTGCCTGCCCACTTAGTCGGGTTAAAAATTGGTGGCAAACCCAAAGCTCGATTTCAATTGATAGGCAAATGGCAGTCGCAGATCGATAAAAGCCTCAAATCTTTTATTGTAAATAAATATCAGCCGCTATTAAGTTACTGCCTAAAGCGACGTTATTTAACCCTCTCATTCTTCTTGGGGCTACTCATTATTGCGTGTGGTGCGGTTAATAGTGGTATCGCTAAATTTGAATTTTTCCCTAATGTGCCCAGCGATACAGTGCGTGCAGAAGTTCTTGTTTACGATGGTACCTCGGCTCAAGATATGGCCAACATTCTTATAGCCATTGAAGATGCCGCCTATAGTGTTGATGAAGAATACCGACAACAGTATCCACAGGATCAAGGCATACTCAAGCACCTGCTCTTTTATGCAGGCTCCGATACCAATGGAACCTTTATTGTTTCCTTAGTACCCTCAGAAAACAGGCGAATCTCCTCATTAGAGTTTGAAAGATTATGGCGCCAGCAGGTGGGTGAATTACCTAATGTTCGTAAGCAACGATATTTTGCCAGCACTAATGCGGGTGGTGGTGCAAAAATTAATTTCCAATTAAGCGGAACTGATGCAGATCAGTTAGCGCTGGCTAGTAATCAGTTACAAGATAAATTGACGCAGTACAACGGTGTGTTTGATATTTACAATTCTCAGGGAACGGGAGGGCAGGAAATTAAAATTAGTCTTAAGCCCTATGCAAGCCAACTAGGCATAAGTTTAGCCGACGTTGGCCGCCAGGTGCGTCAGGCATTTTTCGGTGAGGAAGTGCAGCGTATTCAAAGAGGCGTTGATAGAGTTAAGGTAATCGTGCGCTACCCTCAAGAAGAGCGGGGTTCTGTAGCAAATTTAGAAAATTTACTCATTAGAACCAAATCAGGTCAGGCTATACGTATCGGCCAGGTTGCTGATATTACCTTAGGGGAGGGGCTTTCAACCATCACCAGAACCGATCGCAAGCGCACAATTAACGTTACAGCAGATGTGGATTCAAGCAAAATTCAAACAGGTATTGTGGTGTCTGATATTACGGGTAATTTTATACCTCAGTTACTTGAGCGCTACCCTAACGTGGCATTTGATTTGGGCGGTTCCACCAAAGAAGAAAACACATTAATGGTGCGCACAATGATTGGATTCGGCGCTGCACTTTTCTTGATATATGGCCTACTTGCTATCCCGCTTAGATCCTATGTGCAACCACTGGTTATTATGTCGGTCATTCCGTTTGGTTTTATTGGTGCGGTGGTAGGCCATATACTCTTCGGTATATCGCTAAATATGCTATCTATTCTAGGTTTAGTTGCCCTAGCAGGGGTTGTGGTTAATGACAGTCTTATTTTTGTTGAGTTTGCCAATCGTCGTCGATTAGATGGATTATCTATCGAAAACTCACTGATGGCGGCCGGCCAACAGAGATTTCGTGCCATTTTATTAACGACATTAACCACTTTTGTAGGCTTACTGCCTATGCTGTTTGAAACCAGCATACAGGCACAGTTTGTTATTCCAATGGCTATTTCACTTAGCTTTGGTATTGTTTTTGCAACCACCATGACATTGATTTTAGTGCCCTGCTGTTATCGCATTGTTTACGATATAAAGGATGTCATCAGAACACAGTTTAATCTTACAAAGACAAAAGATTAATGGTGAGCAAAAAAACTGAATATACTTATGCTAGGCGTTACACTATCCGGCTTAATTGTTTAATTTTGGAGTCCTAATTGGTTCTACGATTTATTGAGTCATCCACATTGCCAACCCGCTGGGGTACCTTTGATATCCATGGTTTTGAGGATCCATTCAAAGGAAAAGAGCATATTGCCATCACTATGGGTAACTGTGCGGATGATGAACCTTTAACTATAAGGATTCACTCTGAATGCCTAACGGGCGACGCACTGGGAAGTATGCGCTGTGATTGTGGCGAACAGCTGCAAGAAGCTATGCGGAATATTGCCGAGCTGGGTCGTGGTGCTATTTTATATCTGCGCCAAGAAGGACGAGGCATAGGTCTGGTTAACAAGATACGCGCCTACAATCTTCAGGATAAGGGCGCAGATACTGTTGAGGCTAATGAGCGTTTGGGTTTTGGTGCAGATATGCGGGACTATTCCATTTGTGCGCCCATGCTGCAACATCTAGGCGCCAAAAAATTACAAATAATGACCAATAATCCTCGAAAAATACAAGCATTAAGTGATCTTGGTTTTGATATTGTAACGCGTATTCCACTGCAAGCAGATAGCAATCCACATAATGTAAAGTACCTCTCCACCAAGGCCGATAAGTTGGGTCATTTATTTAAAAGTAAGAAGAAGTGAGCTCAGTTATGTCAAAAGGTTTAGCTAAGCGACTTATACCCTGCCTTGATGTTGATAAGGGTCGTGTTGTGAAAGGTGTGCAATTTGTTGATATTCGTGATGCGGGCGATCCAGTAGAAGTAGCCCGACGCTATAATGAACAGGGTGCTGATGAGATTACCTTTCTCGATATCACCGCTAGTCATGAAGACAGAGACACCACATTGCATACAGTTGAGCGTATGGCTGGTGAAGTATTTATTCCCCTTACCGTGGGTGGGGGTGTTCGTGAGCTTTCCGATATTCGCAATCTTTTAAATGCAGGGGCAGACAAGGTAGCGATTAATTCAGCAGCCATTAAAAACCCAGAATTTGTTAAGGCTGCGGCTGATAAATTTGGATCCCAATGTATTGTGGTGGCTATAGACGCAAAGCAAACTGTTGAATTAGATAATCCTCGCTGGGAAATATTCACTCATGGTGGACGTAATTCAACCGGTATTTGTGCTATTGAATGGGCCATTAAGATGGCAAGCTATGGCGCGGGTGAAATCCTATTAACTAGTATGGATCGTGATGGTACTAAAAATGGTTTTGATCTAGAACTTACTTCCAGAATAAGTGATGCAGTTGCAGTACCCGTGATAGCCTCTGGCGGTGTGGGTAACTTACAGCACCTAGTCGATGGGGTTAAGCAGGGCGGAGCAGATGCTGTATTAGCCGCCAGTATATTTCACTTTGGCGAACACAGTATCCCTGAAGCCAAGCAGTTTATGTCCAAGCAGGGCATCCTAGTTAGGTAGCCAAGTACGTTTTTTTCAGACAAAATAAGACCGCAGAAACCACGGTCATGCATAGATAGAACTAATGATGGCTAAGGGAAGCTTACTCTGATCTACATAGGATTGATGCGAAGCCACGGGGAAAAAAGGAACCCAAACGGACTGGTTAACTTAATGGGGGCTTCAAGTGCAGATAGACAGATACATTCACCATTTTTTGCACCCATAGGCTGATGAACATCACCTGGCTCTCTAGTGATAAAATCACCTTCTGAATAAATAGACGACTCATCTGAAAAACTACCTTTGAGAACCACGGTATATTCCACGCCACTATGGTCGTGTTTTGGGGTAACACCACCTGCACATATTTTATGTAATGCCACTTCAAACTTATTTTGCCCGGTAAAAAGCTTTGCAACTTCCATTGAGCTGGATAAGCGCTTCCAAATAGGTGTTTTTTTGGCATCATATATCAATTTATTAATGTGAGCTGGGAACCCATTTGAAATAGTTCTGGGCTCGGGGGCACTTTGCGGCTGATCGATTTTTTCCATAATCGCTTCCAAAAGGCTATCATCGACAGCCTGCGGGGTTGACTCTGAAAGAAGCTGAGCTCCAATCTCATCAAGGCCAGCAACCTCAGCACGACAAGATGAACAAAAATGTAAATGAGATGAGACACAGATAGATTCAGCAGTGCTCAATGTGCCTGCTGAAAATTCAATTAACATCTCAATTGTAGGGTGATGGTTTAACTCTCTACTCATTGCCTAACTCTTCTCTAAATTCCGGGGCCACTAAAATTTGCAGTTTTTGCAAACCTAGCCTAACTCTTGATTTAACAGTTCCTAAGGGTAACCCTAACTCTTGCGATGCTTCTGCATGGGACTTACCTTCTAAATACACTTTCCTAAGTATTTCATCCTGCTCTCGGGGAAGTTGACCAAGACTCGCCTTGATATGCTCTTCCGTTCTTTTCTGTCGTAGCAAAGAAACTGGTGTTTCTTCGTCAGGCTCATGCCAATAGTCTTCATTTTCTAGAGGAAGGTGCTGGGTATTGCACTTTCTTCTAAGCATGTCGATTCGACAGTTACGAGCAACTGTATAAATCCAAGTCGTGGCTGAAGCTTTCTGTGGGTTGTAGCCCCCAGCTTTTTGCCAGACTTTGATCATAACTTCTTGAACAAGATCTTCCGCTAGACCTGGGAACCAACCTTCCTGACGGCTAGCTTGAGCGAAACTCTTCAAGAGCGGAGCAAAATGAGAAAAAAGCTGAGCAAACGCACCACGATTTTGTGATGCGCCAACCTCAACAAGGAGAACGCTCCACTTATCATCACGCTTTTCGGTGCTCTTAAAGATAGCAACTTTTGGCGAACTTTGTTTTTTTATGTCCACAGTAGCTCTAGCTTTTTCCATTTTCAATTATCTTATATATAGTTTAACAATTAATACGAGCAAATAAGTGGCCAAGATCACTTAGGGTGAATTTCTTTTTTCTATACTTAATTGATAATAGGGCAGTAAAAACTTGAATGCTTTGTTATCTGTCGCCGGATTTGAAAGCTTTTGTCCTGATTATGCTATGGTTACAGAAGTTAAATTTTGTAAGATTTTTGATAAAATCTATTTGTTACACAATGCCTTTGCAGTCGCGGGAAGGCTCTTATAGTTTAAAGGATCATGTTATGAGTCTCACCCAACGAATTGTTATAGCGATGTGCTTAGGTTTAATCACCGGTGCGCTATTAAATGTTTTAACTTCTGTATCATTTCTTCCCGCTGGCTTCTCAGCTTGGATTCAAAGTAACCTGGTAAACGGGCTTTTTGATACTGTGGGGCAAATATTTGTTCGCTCTTTAAAACTATTAATCGTGCCTTTGGTTTTTGTCTCCCTTGTTTGCGGCATCTCCTCTTTGGGAAATAATGCCAGAATGGGTGCAGTTGCAACTAAGACAGTGGCGCTTTACATGGCTACAACAGCCATTGCTATAGGTTTGGCCATACTGACTGCTGTCATTGTTAAGCCAGGCGTGGGTATTGATTTAGCGATGGCTACAGACTATGTTGCCAAAGAAGCGCCACCACTAAAGCAAACAATTATCAATATATTTCCAAGTAACCCAGTTCAATCTATGGCAAATGGTTCTGTATTGCAGGTCATTGTTTTTGCTTTAATGGTTGGTTTCGCTGTTGCAAAGTCGGGAGAGAAGGGCAAGAGAATAGGCAGCTTTTTCAACGACTTTAACGTGGTCATTATGAAAATTGTAATGATGCTTATGAAATTAGCGCCTTTCGGTATATTTTGCCTACTAGCCAAGCTATTTTCCGAAGTAGGTATCGGCATGATTATGAGTTTGGCCAAATACTTTTTTACCGTACTCTTTGTTTTGTTGTTACATAGCCTAGGTGTTTACTCGTTAATCCTAAAGTCCTTAACTGGGCTCAATGTTAGAATCTTCTTAAGTAAATTACGACCAGCTCTCGCACTTGCCTTTAGTACCGCTTCAAGCGGTGCCACCATGCCAGTTACCATGCGAACTGTAGAGCAACGTATGGGGGTTAATAAAAGCATTTCATCTTTTACCGTTCCTCTTGGAGCGACCATTAATATGGATGGCACAGCCATTATGCAAGGGGTGGCTACGGTGTTTATCGCTCAAGCCTATAATATTGGTCTGGGTATCGAGGGTTATTTGACGGTTGTTCTTACGGCAACTTTAGCGTCTATTGGAACAGCTGCAGTACCCGGGGTTGGTTTAGTAATGCTGGTTATGGTTTTAAATCAAGTTGGATTACCGGTTGAGGGTATTGGTCTAATTATCGGGGTAGACAGGCTGCTAGATATGACGCGTACTGCCACTAATGTAACAGGCGATGCTATGGTAACTACCGTGGTTGCTAATAGTGAAGGGTTATTGGATACCGATATCTTCAATAATCCACAAATAGAAACTAACGAGGAAGCATAGACTTGCAGCCTTTATACACTCTGAGCAATTCTGATCTGTCTTCGCTCTTTAAGCAGCATATCAGCGAAAAAGTATCTCGCTTTCAAAAAATACTAGAATCTAACAATATTGATCAGCTTTTAATTGGTTCGGGTAAAAGCAAACTTCAGTTTCAGGATGATATGGCTTACCCGTTTAAGGCCAATCCATACTTTAGGGAATGGCTCCCACTGGATAAGCGAACTAATTGCTTTGTACATATTCAACGCAGCAATGACAAACCAAAGCTGTATCTAAGTTGCGAGGAAGATATTTGGCATTCTACTCCGCAGGAGCTACCCGCTTCATTAGCTGAGCCATTCGATATTATTGAATATTTCAGCCTGGATACATTAAAAAAACAGCTTAAAGCAACCAATAAAACCCTAACATTAATAAATGAAACCAATGATATAGATTCGCCAGAATCTGCTTGGAACCCACAGCAGGTTTTATATGCCATAGATTTTCAGCGACGCAATAAAACAAACTATGAGCAAGCCTGTGTGCGTGAGGCTAATTATCTGGCGATTCCGGCACATAGGGCAGCAGAGTATGCTTTTAAATCAGGTGCTTCAGAGCTAGAAATTGCCAGCGCCTACCTTTCTGCCTGTAATCGCAGTGAAAGCGAAATGCCTTATTCCATTATTGCCGGAATAAATGAAAACGCAGCAGTGCTTCATCATCACCAGCTCAATAGAAAGCCGGTAAAGCCTCGCAGCTTCCTAATTGATGCGGGCGTTGAATTTAATCACTACGCCTCAGATATTACTCGAACCTATGCCTTTGATGAAAATAGTGATTTTGAAGCAATGATCCAACAGTTAAATCAAGCTCAGTTGGCGCTGGTTGCGCAGGGAGGGGTTGGCAAAAGCCCTATGGTCCTACAAGTGTTAGCACAACAAAAAATAGCTCAAATTTTAATAGATTTTAATATACTTAAAGTTTCTATAGAGCAGGCGCTAGATAAAAAAATTATTAATACATTTTTCCCTCATGGTTTAGGGCATCATCTGGGCTGTAATGTTCACGACAAAGGTAGCCGGCTAGCTAATTCGCGGGGTGATAAATTCCCTGCCTCGGAAAAATACCCCCGATTAAGAGCAAGTGCGTCAATGGTTGCTGGTCAAATTTACACCGTAGAGCCAGGTATATACTTTATACCCGCGCTGCTTAATAAGCTTAATGCTAGCGATAATGCCGCTAGCATTAACTGGCAAGAGATTAAACAATGGCTTCCTTTCGGCGGAATTCGTATCGAGGATAATATAATTTTGCATGCAGATGGTCGGTTAGAGAACATTACCAGACAGGCTTTTCGCAAATAATAGCGCACAAAAAAATCATCATTTACTGGTTCGAGTACTTCAGGCGAACGCAATCAATTTATACTTTTTGTAATTTATCTTAGCTAACTCGATCAAGCCAATGGATCCACATCGCAGGGCTAAAATTATGCCCAAAAGACTCAGAGTCGATAAAGTAACCATAGGTTGCGATTAAAAAGCCGATATATCATTTGACCATATTGAATGCATATCGGTACGGGACTAATCTTAATACACAAAAATTAATAAACACTTTGGGGGTTCTAATGGCAGGTTCAATGCCAACTGGTTCATCAGCTAAATCAGCAGAAGAACAGCAAAAAACACAAACTTTTGCATTTATTGCAATGACCTGCCTATTTTTCTTTTGGGGGTTTATCACAGTTCTTAATGATATTTTAATACCCTTTTTAAAAGAATCTTTTGATCTTAACTATACTCAGGCGATGCTGGTACAGTTTTGTTTCTTTGGCGCCTATTTTATTATTTCACCGTTCGCGGGAAAATTAATTGATAAAGTAGGATATCAACAGGGCATTGTTCTTGGGTTGCTCACCACAGCAGCGGGTTGTATTCTCTTTTATCCCTCTGCTGATCTTCATATATATGAGCTTTTCCTCTTTGCTTTTTTTGTTTTAGCTAGCGGAATAACCATTCTTCAAGTGGCGGCTAACCCCTATGTGGCGGCATTAGGCCCAGAAAAAACAGCAGCTAGCAGACTTAATTTAGCTCAGGCAGCAAACTCACTTGGAACAACGGTTGGCCCTTTAGTAGGTACTGCGCTAATTTTAGGCGTGGTGGCGACAGATGCATCAGCGGTTCAGGGCCCCTATCTAATCCTTGCGGGACTGCTTATTGCTGTAGCAATTATGTTCAGATTTATCAAATTACCTAGAATTGCCAGTGTAGAAAATGAAAAACCAGGTGAGGATATTAATGTTTGGAGCCATAAGTCACTTGTATTAGGGGCATTGGCTATTTTCCTCTATGTGGGTGGAGAGGTATCAATAGGTAGCTTTTTGGTTAATTATTTTGGTGAAAGTTCTATTGGTGGGCTTACTCATGCAGAAGCCGGTGAAATGGTTGCTTACTATTGGGGAGCAGCAATGATTGGTAGGCTAGTTGGAGCTGCAGCTATGAACTATGTAGCACCTACCAAATATCTATCAATCAATGCACTTATAGCCATCGTCATGATTATTGTAAGCATGAACACCTCAGGCAGTGTTGCAATGTGGTCAATTTTGGCGGTTGGCTTCTTCAATTCAATTATGTTCCCTACAATTTTCACTCTTGCAGTAAGGGGCTTAGGCTCGCTAACAAGTAAAGGGTCTGGTTTGGTATGTCAGGCTATTGTAGGTGGCGCTTTGATACCCCTAGTACAGGGCGTTGCAGCTGATAGCATTGGTATTCAGCTAAGCTTTATTGTGCCCATGTGCTGTTATATTTATATTGGCTGGTATGCCCTAAAAGGGGCTGATCAAAACGCATAATTTTTTAAGTGTATCAGTGCTAAGAGCCTTAACGAAAGTTAAGGCTTTTTAGTTTTCAGTTACCTATTTTTTTGATTTATTCATGTTAAGGGTAATTCATCTTATTAAAAGTACTAATTATCGATTCTAGATTGCCTTGTTGTAGCGATTTGGTAATTTTGTCCCACTGTAAAAATGATTGATGATCAATTACTTAATTTTAAAAAATAAAACAGAGAAGCTGTCATGTTAAACCGTAATGCTCAAATGCTATTAATTTCGATTTTTATGTTTCTAGGAGTGCCCGTGAACGCCGAATTTGATGAAACCAGTATGTCAAAAAAAATCGAACTCTTAATATCAAAAATGACACTAGAGGAAAAAGCTTCTTTGACCTCAGGTCGTGATGCTTGGAGTACTCAGCCTATAGAGCGATTAAATATTCCTTACATTTGGATGGCTGATGGACCTCATGGTTTGCGCCGGGCACCCTCAACTTTCACCTGGGGCTATGGCAACCAGGCTCCTGCTACCTGTTTTCCGACTGCATCTGCATTGTCGGCTACCTGGGATATGGATTTAGTAGAAGAAGTGGGTCAGGCACTTGGCGTAGAGTCTAATGCATTAGGAGTAGACCTCCTTTTAGGGCCAGGTATCAATATTAAGCGTTCGCCATTGGCGGGACGTAATTTCGAGTACTTCTCTGAGGATCCAATACTTTCTGGTAAATTAGGTGCAGCCTATATTAATGGTGTACAGAGTCAGGGAGTGGGTGCAACAGCAAAACACTATGTGGCGAATAATGTAGAAACCCAGCGTATGTGGGCTAATTCAAATTTAGACGATCGCACCTTAAACGAAATATATATGACGCCATTTGAAATAGCCGTTAAAGAAGCTCAGCCCTGGTCTGTAATGGCCTGTTACAACAGAGTGCAGGGAGAATATGGTACTGAATCGCTTAAACTTTTAACGGATAAGTTAAAAAATGAATGGGGATTCAAGGGTTTTGTTGTTTCGGATTGGGATGCGGTAGTCGATCGTGTGCAGGGTATCCGTGCGGGTATGCATTTAGAGATGCCAGGAAAGCCAGCCAGAATAACCGACAAAATGGTTGTTGATGCGGTTAAGAACAACGAATTAGACGAACAACAATTAGATTCCATCGTAAAAGATATCCTTCGTATTGTTTACAAAGGTCAAAATACCAAAGATAAGTATGGCGATCAAAACCTTGAAAAGCATCATCAGCTGGCGCGCAAGGTAGCAGCTGAAGCCATAACACTTTTAAAGAATACTGAAAAACTGCTGCCCATTAATATAGCCAACGTCAAAAAAATTGCAGTACTTGGTGAATTTGCGGTTAATCCACGTTATCAGGGTAATGGCAGTTCACAGGTTAAGCCCACTAAATTAGATAAGTTTATTGATATTATCCGTGCCGAATATGGAGAAGGTGTTGAGATTAGTTATTCCGCCGGCTACAGCCTTGCAAATGATGACGACCTTTCATTGGTTGCAGATGCCGTTCACGTTGCAGAAAATGCAGATGTCGCACTAGTTATGGCTGGGTTGCCACTTAGTTATGAGTCGGAGGGTATAGATCGCAAGCATATTGATTTACCCCCGTCACACAACAAATTAATCAGTGCAGTTGCCAATGTTCAGCCAAATACAGCAGTTATTTTGACCAATGGTAGTGCTATTGCCATGCCTTGGGTTGATGAAGTTACAGCCATTATTGAAACATGGCTAGGGGGTCAAGCTGGAGCTGGTGCAATCGCTGATGCTGTTTTTGGTAAGGTTAACCCGTCAGGTAAACTGGCCGAAACTTTCCCTGTTCGCTTAGAAGATACCCCAGCCTATTTAAATTTCCCGGGTGAAGACGGTCAAGTGATTTATGGTGAGCGTATGTTTGTTGGTTACAGATACTATGATAAACGTAATATCGAGCCATTATTTCCATTTGGTCATGGTCTATCCTATACAGACTTTAGCTACAGTGATTTAAAGCTATCTGCTACTAATATAACTGACAAAGATCAGCTAGAAGTCAGCCTGAAAGTTACAAATACGGGCAAAGTAACAGGTAAGGAAGTTGTCCAGCTTTATATTGCAGACAAGGTTTCAAGTGTTCAGCGACCAGTAAAAGAACTTAAAGCTTTTGATAAAATAGAATTAGAGCCCGGTGAAAGTAGGCGAGTCAGTTTTACTCTTACGAAAAGAGATTTTTCTTATTACAGTAAAGTTTATGATCGTTGGCTGGTAGAAAGTGGTGAATTTGAAATTCTTGTGGGTTCGTCATCACGGGATATTCGTGTTAATACGGATTTAACTCTAGAGAACACAGAAGCATTGAATTATAAGATGACTATGTTCAGTTTCTTTTCAGATTTCTGGAGTAACCCCCAGCTTAAACCATTATTGATAGAATTTATGCCAAATTGGATTAAAGACATGACTCCCGAGGGTAAGCCCGTTGAAGAAGCAAAAATCGAAGATTTCTTGCAGCAACAACCATTAATCAAGTACCCCTATTTCACAGGGGGAGAGGTTAATGAGCAGCAAATTAAGGTATTTGTTGAGCGAATTAATCGGTTGACGTTTAACCCATAAATAAACAGCACAGCAATGTGCCCGTTGCGGGCACATTGCTGTTTTTTTTAATTCCTTACGTAGTCTACCTATTTCAACCCCTATCAAATCTTTTCTCTACAGATAAATATTTCAATCTGTGAACCCCGTCACATTATGGTTTTAAATTATGGTCTATATTGAATTGGACAGTGTTTAAGTCAAGTAATAATAATGATAGCTTCCTGCTAATGCCCTCCGATGAGGGTTTTTTTTACTTTTTGTATGGGCCTTGGGGGAGTAAGAAAATATGCGAGATAGATAATAGGGGGCAAATATCTCGATTTTTTTTTGAATAATAAAAATTATATTTGCAGTAAATTAATTGGGATGAATAGGTTGGGGCCAAACTATTTCCCGAAGCAAATACTTAAGTTTGGGCACTAAATTGATAATCGGTACTGATTTTATAAAATAATCATTTATTCCCAATCTTATAGCGGTTTCTAGCAACTCATCTTTTTGTTTAGATAAAACAACTATAGGTATTGAACTATTCTTAGCAGCTATTTTTTCACGCTTGCGAACAATTTTAATGAAATCAATACCATCTACAATTGGCATGACTAAATCAGTAAGAATCAAATCACAGTGTATGGTGGTCAATAATTCTAATGCTTGCTTACCATTTTCTGCTGGAATACATTGCAGACCATTGGATTCTAATGTGGCTACAATAATCGCTCTACTTAACTTCCCATCTTCAACTACCAAAACCTTTTTTTTCATACTCTGTGCATATTCAGTCAATATTGCTGTGAATTAAAGTAATTCCATAACATTTTTTTGATTCTGGCTGCTTGATCTGAATAGGCATAAACCCAATGTAACCATTACTGGGCCTTAGGGATGTCGCCTAATAATTGTTTTAATTTAGGCACTAAGCTGTCTACTGGGGCAGATTTAATAAAGTAATCACTAATACCTAATTCGACAGCTGCGTCTATCATCTCTCCCTTTTCAGCCGATAAAACAACTATAGGGACACCTCTTGTAACTCCAATTGTTTTCTCATGCTCACGAATCACTTTTATTAACTCTAGTCCATTTAACACAGGCATTCTTAAATCAGTAAGGATTAAATCAAATGGCTGATTATTTAATAGATCCAATGCTTGTTGTCCATGCTCCGCTGAAACGCAACAAATCCCATTAGATTCAAGCGTAGCCACTATTATTGCTCGGCTTAATTTTTCATCTTCAACTATAAGTATTTTCTTCTTCATAGCATTGGGCATCCAGCCAATATTAAGTGAGCACAGCCATTCATCTATAATTAGGTGCTTATACCTAACTCAATTTAAGTCTTAAACTGGCGGAAAATTGGTTAATAAAAAAGCCAGCAACCCTTCATAGCCCACCGTTGATAGGAAGAATAGTTCAAAAAAGTAAGTGTTTTTTAAAGGTTCCCACTTCTATGGAAATATTTATAAGGGTGTATCTGATCTCAATCATCATAAAAATTCCGATTTACAACAATTTATGGAAACCAGTTCATAGGAATGACCAATTAGCGCTGTTAAACCACCCATTAATTCGGGTAAAAAGGGTGAATTTCTACAATGCAGTATCGGAAGAAACGTTGAAATAAACTAAAAATATAATTTATAGGGTAGCTACGGATGGACTTGAACCACCGACCCCAGTATTATAAATAGATATATTTAACTAATTGTTTTTATTAACTATTTAGGGTATCTGTAGCCAGTTAAAAGTCCCTCAAATCCTGTGAGATTACCTGAGATATCTACAGAACTCCTACATTGTAAATAGGGGGAAGGGAGCGATCTGGCAATGGGGGTATTCACTATATGCGGTTCCCCGGGGGTTAAAGCCCAATTCAAAGTCAATTCTTATAAAAATCATTTTTTTTCGTGAACTGCATCACAAAACTATTCAAAGAAATCTCTAACTATTTAAATTTTTATTAGCTTCTATTAATGACCTGTTGTGTGGACTTCCCCGTGTTTGCGGGTTGCGTTTTATTCATTTATGAATTAATATTTTCTTAATAGAATAAAATTAAGTCAGGGCATGTTATAAAACTTTTTTGAGGTACATAATGAAATACATACTTAACCTACTATTGTTTTATTCAGCCTCAATTATGCATATGCAGGTGTTTCGGAGATCAAGTTATCAACCGATTCAGGGGAGGTTGTATATTCATTGCCTACTGGATGGTGCAATATCACAGAGACTGAAACTGGAAAACTGCTTTTTGCCTACATACAGGATGTCATTAATTCTTCAAAAGCAGGAGTAGACGCTAGGCTGATTTTGAAAAAATGTGATTCTTCTAATGAAGTTTATCCATGGGGATATGTTGGATTAAAAGAGGTTGATAAGTTGTCAGGTGCACCCCAGTCTCTTATTAACAAAAATGTTAAGGACGCGCTATATTTAGGTGTATTAGATAACAGACTTAAAGATATTGAGAAAGCACATTCTAAGCTTGCTGATAAATACTTTGATTTGGAAATGACATCTGATTCATCTTCTTTGAATAAGTCTAAAATTTTGCGCGAAGACAAAAACAGCATCACATTTTCTACAGAATACACAAGTTATATTGAAGCCGAAAAAATAACAGAATTTGTAATAACATCATTAACATTAGCTAAAGAACAGGTTATTGGTACATACCTTTACAACATTGATACATCAGTTGATGCAAATAAACCTACAATAGATGCTGTGTTATCTAATGCAAAGAAAATTGCAGACGCTAATCGCTCTAAAAGTAAATAATAAATTCATATAGATGATATAAAGCTTTGAGTAACAACCCTAATAGTGGCTCAATCGATCAATGGGGGCAGCAGTGATTCTGACCTTATTGATTTTATAGGTCAAATTCAATACTTTCGATTTTCCAACCATTTTCATTAATTAATTTAACAGTTTGCTTTTGATCACTGCTATTGCTACAGATATCAGTTTGGGTGTAGGTAAGAATAGCGGTTTTACCATTTATTGATTCATTAAGAAGGGTTATTTTTTTACATTTTAACATGGATTGAGAAAAGTCTAGAAAGATGTCAATAACTTCTTCCTTCGTTTTATTCCACTGTTTCATATATTTCGGAAAGTATGCCTCTACTTCCTTGGTTTTCTTGCTCGTATAATAGCTTGTTATTTCTTCAAATTTGGACTTCCCCGTGTTTGTTTGACAGATTCAAGGCTCAAAATGAGGCTGCTTCAAATGCCTCTGGGCTGACGCCGCCGAGATGGCTATGGCATCTACTAGAATTATAAAACATTTCGATGTAATCGAAGATATCTGCTCTCGCCAAATCACGTGTTTTATAGATTCGCTTTTTAATTCGTTCTTTCTTGAGGCTACTAAAGAAAGATTCTGCGACAGCATTGTCCCAACAATTTCCTCTGCGACTCATGCTTGGCTCCAAATTATGCTGTTTGCAGAAACGCCGCCAATCGTCACTTCCATATTGCGAACCTTGATCGGAATGAATGATAACAGAGTGAATAGGCCTGCGACGCCATACCGCCATCAACAATGTATCAAGCACAAGTTCTTTAGCCAGTGTTGGCTGCATTGACCAACCGATTACTTTGCGGGAGAACAAGTCAATAACAACCGCTAAGTAAAGCCAGCCTTGCCAGGTTCGTATATAAGTGATATCCGTAACCCAAGCTTGATCTGACTGACTAAAAGTAAACTGCCGCTCAAGCCGATTGGCTGAAATAATGGATGGCCTACCATAAATGCCTCTAGGCTTTTTATAGCCGTAGACAGCACGAATTCCGTGGTCGCGCATAATTCTAGCTACAGGCTTTACATTCACCCATTCTCCCATTTCACGCAAATCAAGATGAATTCTGGGCGATCCATAAACACGGCCTGATGCTTCATAGGAGTATTGAATCAATTTCAACAAACGTTTGTCTTCTTTTTCACGATCACTCAAAGGGCTTCTCAACCAGCAATAAAACCCTGTACCTGATACAGCAAGCATTTTACACAGTGTTCGTACGCTGTATTTCCGACAATTTTCGTGAATAAATCGGTACTTTACTCTGGGTTTACGGCAAAGTACCGCGCGGCCTTTTTTAATATATCACGCTCCTCTTCGGCGCGACGCAATTGAGCACGAAGGGCAAGAATTTCTTTCTTTGCTTCGTTCAATTCTTCAGTTTGTTGCTCGTTCTTACTAGGCTTAACAGCTTTGACCCAGTTGTACAGACTATGACTAGAAACTCCAAGTCTTTCAGAAACTTCTGCTACGCTATAACCTCTTTCGATGATTTGTCGAGCGGCTTCTTGTTTAAATTCTGGCGTGTATCGTTGATTGCTCATATCGTTTTCTCCTGTGCTCAAAGAATAGCTCGAAGTTGTCAACCGTACGGGGGGAAGTCCATCTCATCAAGCGAGTGGCACTAAAGATGGGGAAAGGTCAAATGCAGTGTATTTGCAGTACAGACTATGTAGAGCATTAGGCTGATAATAGGTAACTTATTGATTTAAATGGTAGCTACGGGTGGACTTGAGCCACCGACCCCAGCATTATGAATAGTAAAATTTAAGCCATTGTTTTTATTAGCTATTTAGGGCATCTGTAGCCAGCTAAAAGCCCCTGAAGTCCTACAAGATCACCTGAGATCCCTACAAAACTCCTACAGTGAAAGAGGGGGGGTAGCGATCTAGTGATGGGGGTATTCACTATATGCGGTGCCATGGGGATATAGGTTTTTTTATCTAAATTAGTTCAATAGTTTCTTCGTCAAAGTCTATTCTCACCTGACTGCCTAAAGGCATAGTTAGCATTGGATGTGTATGACAGCAATCGAAGTCATATAAAATAGGGATGTCATTATTGGTAAGAATTTCCAATAGAACATCTATTGGTTTTCTATTACTTTTGCAATCATCAAATTGTTCGTGCTTGCCTAAAATTATTGCTGACACTTTCTCAAATACACCAGACAGCATTAATAGTGAAAACAGCCTTTCAACGATATCGATACTTTGATTGCTGTCCTCAATAAGTAATATATCCCCTTCCATAATATTGGGCATATAAGTACTGCCCCAAATAGAAGACATCGTACTAAGGTTTCCACCAATGACACGTCCCTCAACTACAGACTTGCCATTAAATATCCATTTATTGGGATACACTGACTTGACGTTGACTTGAACTTTCCAATCAATAAATTCATCAGTCCATGTAGCTGGTTTCTGATATCTGAAGGGTGAATCGGTGTTGCGGTTGATAACTTCGATAAATGAATCATATGTTTGAGAGACCAATGGTTCAAATTCACCAAAGGATGCTACAAGCGCGGGACCATAATAGGTTGTCATGCCAGTTTTTGCATAGATTGCCATCAAAATAGATGTGACATCAGAGTAACCGATAAAAATTTTGGGGTTTTCGATTATTGCTTGGTAATCAATATATGGCAGTATAGAGCTACTATTTGAGCCGCCAATGGTGGACATTATACATTTCACATTAGGGTCTCTAATAAGGCTATTGAGTTCATTTGCTCTATCTGTAATTGTTCCCGATCTATAAAAATCTGATTTCTCCGTGAGTTTGCCGGGCTTTAAGTTAAAGCCTTTATTCTTAAGATAATTGCAGGCGCGCGCGTATCTATCTTTGTAGAGATGGGTCGCTTGGATTGATGGTGAATAGAACGCAATGGTGTCTCCTTCACATAATTTCACTAAAAGCCCTCCTGGCCAGTTTTTGGTATAAATCAGTTATTTCTGCTAAAGCAAATCTTTATTAAATATATTGTTATATCCTATCTACAAGCTTAGTAATCGGATTACTTTCCTTATAAAGCATTGAGGAATAAGTACTTACATTCACTCTAACTACATCACTATTTAGTATCTCTTTAATCATAGCGGATAAATTAGTTTCAATTATTTGATCTTTGGTAATCATACCCCCAACTCCAAGTTTTGAGATTCGCCATCCGTTATCTGGCTGATCATATTGAAGTGAACATACTATTTGTGGCTTTTCTGCAAGTAGAGCTTGTGCGCATGTACCCATACCTCCATGCTGAACAATAAGCATTAATTTTAGAAAATGCATAACCAAAATCTATGTATTTAACCTTTAAAATTGTATCAGTTTGCGGTAAATCAAATTTATCAATCATTGGGTTTATAAAAACGCCAGCAACACCAATATTCTTACAAACTTTGTAAGCTACCTTAAAAAACAGTTCGCGGTTAAACATCTCAGACCCCAGAGTAAAAACTAATGGAGTATTATTTTTGCTTATAAAATCATCAAGCCTATTTCTTGATTCATTGTTGATTTTATCTTGCATAGGAAAACTTAGGATTGATATATTCTTTGGCCAATCGCCTTGAGGCTAACCCATCAAGAATTAAAGTCTAGAGTTTTAGAAACCCATAAACCCATTGCTGACCAACTAATAGAAGGTGTAGGCTTAGATGCTCAATTTTTAGATAGTCAGATAGCTGAGACTGTTATGACATCTATGATGGAAGACGACATAGTAGTTTTACCAATACATGATAGTTTTATAGTCCGAACAGGCTATCAGCAATGGCTAGAAAAGACTATGCAGGCAGCGTTTAAACTTATAGTGGGTGCTTTAGTGTCTGTGGATGCTGAGGGTTCTAGACTGGTGGAGCATTTTGGCCTGACTAAAGGTGAATTTAAACAAGAGGAAAATAAAAAAAATAATGACCCTAGTGTCAGCCTATACAGTCTAGCTAATTTAGACTTTGATTCACTATTTAAAGAAACTCTAATGAGAAGCTATGTAGGGTATTGGCATCAATGGAAGAATAAATAATATCCCTTAATAAGGATATTTTTAAAGTATAAAATCCAAGTGTTGATAGTCTCAACTAAGGCAGTCCTTTGGTATCCTCTATTACAGGAAACAGGTTCGCTATTTATCTACTGGGATACAGAATAAAAAAGACTGAGGCTATAAGGGGCCGGTGTTATTTGGTTTTTTAAAATACCTGAAAAAAACCTTTTAAAATAAAATGCTGACCCCTGATTTCTTGGATTAGTTTAAACCACGTGTGATTTGAATATTGTTTATGCGACATTTTTCTCCGTCACCATTTGTATAAACATGTACTTCTTTGCCAGATAACGACATGGCCAGTGCCGTCGAGTAAATCCATTGTCTCTGTTGAGGAGTGCCCTGAAAATACAGCCAGCCATATTTGCCACCACTACAGTTATCTGGAGAGATATTACCAACCAACCTGATTGCTGGTTCTGTAGCGGAAGCCTTCAGAGAGGTTATTTCTCCGCTAGCCCAAGTTGGGCCAGAAAAAGCTGGGTTGGCTGCGACCAAAGCACCAACAAATAAAGTAAGTCTAAAAATTTTCATTGCGATTGTCCTTTTGGAATTTGACACTTGCATATAGCGCATCGGCACTCCGCAGACTTTGGATATTCTCCACAGCCACAATAGAAGGATTAGATAAATTGAAGCACTGCTAAAGAAACAATTTTCCCTTTGCCAAAAGCACGTATATCCCTATAGCCAGACCCCTGTACTTCCTAGTTCACAACAGGCTATTTCTATTTAGCTTAGACTTTAGTCTGCGGCTTAACCAATACGGTACTAAATAAAATACCCTGTCAATATTGGCGTTAGTGGGTAGGGTCTGCTAGTAGGCTTATAACTCTGTTTAGAGCGCAATCTATGGCGTTTTGGAGGCTGTTTTAAGGAGGCTATTAAGGATGCCAAAGCAATAAAAACAGCTCTTATGTATATGCTGTGAACCAGTAATAGTTAATTCAAGCTGACAGCTCCCCGCCCCTCTATAAATGGTCTTGGATTAGAATATAAGCACTCTTTAATCAGCAATAATAAAGGTAATAAATAAAGAAAAATGCAGTGCAGTTAAAATTATTTAAGGGAGGAAAGTGGCTAACTTATTGATTTAAATGGTAGCTACGGGTGGACTTGAACCACCGACCCCAGCATTATGAATGCT
>Ga0206127_1000063_pt1 | contig 119495 bp, 135 predicted proteins | sample Helgoland_Spring_6_FD_148646 | JGI IMG/M metagenome (GOLD analysis project Ga0206127, IMG submission 148646) | Pelagic subsurface seawater microbial communities from Kabeltonne, Helgoland, North Sea - Helgoland_Spring_Bloom_20160419_1 | ecosystem: Environmental > Aquatic > Marine > Epipelagic ...
GAAGTTAGTGTGTCTGCGATAGACAACTTTAAAGAAAGTAATTTGTGGGTTACCAGTAAGGTAAATATCTTGTGCGCCATAAGCTACTAATTGCATTAATCCTCCTCCCATTTGTTTTTATACTATAGCATAGAAAAAAATTTTACAGAAATTAATTAATTAATTCAAAAAAATTTTTAAAATGTTCTATAAAAAAAAAATTAAATAATTTTGATAAAAATATTGAAAATATAATTTAATTAAAAAATTTAATTAAAAAAATCTATAAAAAAAAAAAATGGTCTATAAAAAAAAAAATAAAAATTAAAATATTTGTTAGTATATAAAATGTCTGATAATAGCACTCTAGATTTGACTGAAATTACTTCGGAACCTGTAGAGTCTAATATTCAAGCAGAAATTACAGATGATCCGGAGACCGAAGGTACTGATACCGCAGGTCCAGAAGAACCTGTTGAATCTGTAGAAGCGGGAGAAGAAGCAGCTGTCGAAGAAGAGGTATCGGGAGCACCCGTTGAAGAAGAAGAAGAACCTGTAGAAGAAGAAGCACCTGAAGAGACCGCCGGTCCCGTAGAAGAAGAAGCACCTGAAGAGACCGCCGGTCCCGTAGAAGAAGAAGCACCTGAAGAGACCGCCGGTCCCGTAGAAGAAGAAGCACCTGAAGAGACCGCCGGTCCCGTAGAAGAAGAAGCACCTGAAGAGACCGCCGGTCCCGTAGAAGAAGAAGCACCTGAAGAGACCGCCGGTCCCGTAGAAGAAGAAGCACCTGAAGAGACCGCCGGTCCAGTTGAACAGGTCGCCGCAGATATCCGTAACATTCTTACTGAAGTCCCTACAACTACTCCAGTTGAAAGTAGTGAACCCGTAGTTTCTGATCAATTATGTTCACTTAAAACTTTAGTAGAAGTTTTGGGCAAATGGTCTGGAAATGAAATTAGAAGAAGACACGTTGAAAATCTATTAAAAGAAGGGACAGAAGTTGATGAGAACTTAGATGATATTGAAAAATTTGTAGAAGTTCTAAAACTATGGATCGGAGAAGGTGGTCCTACATTCAGAGAACATAACCATTTTAAAAAATTAGATGAATATACATTATCAGGCGATTCTATAAATTTATCAGAAGAAAAAAAGGTAGAAGTTTTAAAAACATTAACTGAATTAACTATTAATGTTTCACATAGAAGAAAAAGTAATGAAGAGATTCAAAATGTTATGAATAATCTTTATTAATTTATTTTTATAAAATATATTTTAATTTTTTTAGTTTATTTAATTTAATTACTGTAAGCTAAACCACCCATACCCGACATGATACGGAGGACATTGTAGTTAACTGCGTAGACATTTACAGGTTTTGCTAAGGATTGAACTAACTGAGCATTGTCAATGCGCGAGAAGTTACAGGTTCCAGAAGGCTGGTGCTCTTCGGGTTTAAGGGCGAAAGAGTATACGGCTATTGTGTCAGTATTATTACCGGTCGATGTTTGCGTACAACCATAACCAGTATGGTGTTGCCATACTTGAGTTCTTGTGAAATATCTGAGATCTCTCTCTTTAAAGCGATCATGACCATTTAATTTGAGTAGAGCGGTTTCGTCAAGAGCAGAAGCACAGAGTTTATCTCTTTCATATAATAATAATGCTGTCGCGAGCGACAACCCTACTTTCCGCTGACCGGACCAGATTAATTCTTTAACGGGGTGATTAAAATTAAGATCAATAGTTCCACCTGTTCCTTCTGATGCAAACTGAACTTGTTCAATAAGGTATTCGTGTGAAACTTGAGCAAAGCGTCTGCGCTCATCGGTATCAAGGTAAATATAATCGCACCATAGTTTAAAATCTGTTCCTGCATCAGTGACATTCTCAGCCCCACCCACAGCTTGACCACTTGTGGCAAAAGTGGAGCCGTCATCAATTGCAATTAATTTATCTATCCCTTCAAAAGTAATTTTAACTTTTACTTCGTGGTATTGTAGAGCGATTAAAGGTAATGCTAAACCAGGATTACGACAAAACCAGAAATATAAAGGGACAAACAGTTTAGCAATAGCAGTATCTTTACCACCATCATTGGAAGTCGTGGTAAAACCATTCGCTTCGGGAGTTGCTGCAACTTCTGTATCCACTCCAGTTCCATTTCCACTCATAAGATTAAATAAGGTACTCTGAGAGCCAGTTGGATTAAATTCTGTTAACTGTGAATAAACAGAATGCCAGTGACCATAATGCTTATCAATTCTTTGACCGCCAATTTCTAATTCGCATTCTTTCATTACATGACTTCCATAATCACAACCGATTGCTAAGGTTTCGTTATTGTTTACGGTTTTTAAACTTACATCATGCTCCAAATACATTCTGTGAACTAAATCACCATTTCTGGAGATTGTGGCAACAACATCAGAACCGAAATCAGCAGAACCACTGAATGTTTGGACAATAGATTCCATAGAGAAGTTAGTGTGTCTGCGGTAGACGACTTTGAAGAAAGTAATTTGTGGGTTACCAGTAAGGTAAATATCTTGTGCGCCATAAGCTACTAATTGCATTAATCCTCCTCCCATTTTTTGTTTTTATAATATAACATAGAAAAAAATTTTAAAGAAATTAATTTAATTAATTTAAATTCTTTTAAAAGAATTGTTAAATGAATAAAAATATATTAAATATAAATTACTTAGTTAGAATAAGCTAAACCACCCATACCACTCATGATACGGAGGACATTGTAGTTGACGGCGAAGATTGTTAGTTTAACTGTGTTGGTGGGTCCTGAAGTGTCCTTTGCAATGAGTGTGGGCGTACCCCGGACCGCAACTTTCAGACCCGATCCAACCAATTGTGCGTTATCAATTCTTGAGAAATTACAAGTACCCGAAGGTTGATGTTCTTCAGGTTTAAGAGCAAAGGAATAAACAGCAATAGCGTCTGAACCCATAGGGGCAGCCGCATCTGTATCTAAATCAGAGTTAGTTACGCCAAATGTTGGTACAGCACCATATCCAGTGTGATGTTGCCATACTTGAGTTCTAGTGAAATATTTATTATCTCTTTCTTTAAAACGATCATGTCCATTCAGTTTCAATTGCCAAGTACCTTCCATAGTATCCAGAGAAACAGGACTAGCAGTTGTATCTCCCTGAGCAGTTCCAGCTGCGCCCAGCGGTTGGCATCTCCCTTTATCGGTACCAACAGTTTCATTTCTCATAGTCCAGACTAATTCCTTAACTGGGTGATTGAAATTAAGATCAATTGATGGTGATGCTGAATTAATAATACTTTCCGAATACTGTAATTGTTCAATTAAATATTCGTGAGATACCTGGGCGAATCTACGTCTTTCATCAGTATCTAGATAGATATAATCACAATATAAATTAAATTCTTTTCCATCCAATTTGACCTTACCTGTACTAGTACCTATGGGCATGGGGATAGCGTTAGCGGTAAATTCATTATTGGCGGATCCATCATACCTCCCCAAATTAGCAATTGTTTCAAAAGTCATTTTAACCTTGACTTCATGGTATTGAAGGGCAATTAACGGTAATGCGAGACCAGGATTGCGGCAAAACCAGAAATTTAATGGTAAAAATATTCTCCCAATATCAATTTTAGCTGACGCTGACGATGACACACCTTTAGTATAATCGAATCCATTAAAAACCCCATTAGCGGCCCCAAAACCACTATCAGTATTGTGATATGTAGAAGTATTAAATCCGTACCCATTCCCGCTCATTTTTTGATATAAAGTTCCATCCGAATTCGATCCGACGAGTACAGCTGTAGGATCCAAATTCCCCCCGAAATGACCACTTGGATTAAATTCAGTTAAATCAGAATAAACACGATTCCACATGGAAGTATGTTTATCAATTTTTTGACCACCAATTTCAATTTCACATTCTTTGATTAATGAATCACCATATCTTTCAACTAATCCAATCTGGTCGTCATTGTCTGGATCCACGCTTGTAAAATTAGCGGCGTGTTCCAAATACATTCTGCCAACTAAATCACCATTTCTGGAGATTGTGGCAACAACTTCACCACCGAAGCCAGCAGTACCAGAGAATGTTTGAACAATAGATTCCATGGAGAAGTTAGTGTGTCTGCGATAGACGACTTTGAAGAAAGTAATTTGCGGGTTACCAGTAAGGTAAATATCTTGTGCGCCATAAGCTACTAATTGCATTAATCCTCCTCCCATTTTTGTTTTTATAATATAACATAGAAAAAAATTTTGGGGAAACTAAATTCTTTTTTTATTTTTTATTTATTTTTTTATAAAATATGTTAAAATTTTTAGTTTATTTATTTAATTACTGTAAGCTAAACCACCCATACCAGACATGATACGGAGGACGTTGTAGTTGACGGCGTAAACGTTATAAGCTGCCGCATTGGTAGCAGTTAATTGGGCGCTATCAATTCTTGAGAAATTACAGGTGCCAGAGGGTTGGTGTTCCTCAGGTTTAAGGGCAAATGAATAAACAGCAATGGCATCAGAATTAATTGTTGAACCATATCCAGTGTGGTGTTGCCATACTTGAGTTCTTGTGAAGTATTTAGTATCTCTTTCTTGGAAGCGGTCATGACCATTCAGTTTTAACTGGAAATTTCCTGACATTGTTTCGGGGAGCCTTTTGAGGAGGAGCTCACGGCGGGCGGGGCCGATTCCCAGGTCGTCACCGGGGGCGGTAAATATAGAAGATGGTGTTCTGGTCCATATTAATTCTTTAACAGGGTGGTTAAAATTTAAATCTAAAGTGCCCCTATTATCAAAACTTTGGAATTGTACTTGTTCGATTAAATATTCGTGCGATACTTGAGCGAAACGACGTCTTTCCTCTGTGTCTAGGTAAATATAATCACACCATAAATTAAAATCCTGAGTTATAAGCCCGTCATTAATGTCTGATACCGTGTGGTTGGTGAGGCCGGGAACCACGACGCTCTGCGCATCGCCGACCGTATCATTAGCATCTGTGAACGGGGCGTTCATGACGTTATTACTATCGCCCTCAACTGTATTGTTAAATAGGTTTATTTTATCGTCGAATGTCATTTTAACTTTAACTTCATGATATTGAAGAGCGATTAAAGGCAGCGCTAGACCGGGACTACGGCAAAACCAAAAATATAAAGGAATAAATATTGTTGCACTTGCGACGTCCGCGATGGCCCCAGCTTGAGCATTGATAGTCCACGAACCCATAGTCCGCATCCCTGCCTCGCCAGGACCGGCGTTTAAACCCGTAGAAACAGGACCGCCATTGCCAGACATAGTATTAAATAAGGTTGATTTCACAGCGGACCCTTCCTCGAGGCCCCCGAATGTGGTGAAGGCGCCGTAGTGTGAATCGACATCAACAAGGTCGTAACCATTAGATTGAGCTCCTGATGGATTAAATTCAGTTAATTGGGAATAAACTGAGTGCCAGTGACTATAATGTTTATCAATACTCTGACCACCAATTTCTATTTCACATTCCTTAATTAAATTAGATCCATAATTCGGGCAGATATTAATATACTGGTGGGCGGCTGCACTTGCCGCCACCAATTTAACAACATGCTCCAAATACATTTTGCCAACTAAATCACCATTTCTGGAGATTGTGGCAACAACTTCATTACCAAAGTGAGCAGTCCCACTGAAAGTTTGTTTAATGGATTCCATAGAGAAGTTAGTGTGTTTGCGATATACAACTTTAAAGAAAGTAATTTGTGGGTTTCCAGTAAGGTAAATATCTTGGGCGCCATAAGCTACTAATTGCATTACCCCCCCTCCCATCCAGTTTTTTATAATATAACATAGAAAAAAAAAAAAAGAAAATTAAATTCTTTTAAAAAAGACTATAATATTTAGAAAAATTATTATTTATTTAGTTACTGTATGCTAAACCGCCCATACCAGACATGATACGGAGGACATTGTAGTTGACGGCGAAGATTGTGTCAACATTGACTGCTGTTCCAGTAGAAACTAATTGAGCATTATCAATGCGAGAGAAGTTGCACGTACCAGATGGTTGATGTTCTTCAGGTTTAAGGGCAAACGAATAAACAGCAATAGAGTCATCGAATTTTCCCGGACCTCCGGAGTTGGCCGGAGTGATTCCACCCGGACCAGAGTGATGTTGCCATACTTGAGTTCTGGTGAAATATCTGAAATCACGAACAGCAAAACGATCGTGTCCATTTAGTTTAAGTCCAAATGTTACGTTTGCTGCGCTGCCATGAACACCGGTGTTCGCAGTGACATCGACCCCAACTTTCGATTTTTTTACTGTCCATATCAATTCTTTTACAGGATGGTTGAAATTGAGATCAGTGTTCCCGCCGGTGACGGCTACTGTCACAGTCTGTTCTTGAACCTGTTCAATTAAATATTCATGGGAAACCTGGGCGAATCTTCGACGTTCATCGGTATCGAGATAGATGTAATCAGCCCATAATGAGTTTTTCCCAGTCGCCCAGGACAAAGTTATTGTATGATTAAGAATAATTTTAACTTCATGGTACTGAAGGGCGATTAGGGGTAATGCCAGACCTGGATTACGACAGAACCAAAATTGTAATGGGACAAAAACTTTTGTGAATCCGGTGCCGTCGCCCGAGGTTACATTTACACCACCCATACCGCTCATTTTTTGAAATGATGTTGCGGTTTCGCCCGCGGCGTTTGAAACAGTCCCTGTAGGATTAGGTTCAGTTAATTCAGCCCATGTTTCCATCCATAAACCAGTATGTTTATCAATCTTTTGACCACCAATTTCTAATTCAACATCTGTAATCCATGAAGCGCCCGGATTGTCCATGTTCCGGACGCTTCCGCCGGCCGCTTCGGTAATTTCCAAATACATTCTGTGAACTAAATCACCATTTCTAGAAATAGTGGCGGTACAACGACCATTGCTATCTTGTGTCCCATTCCAGGTTTGTTCAATAGACTCCATAGAGAAGTTAGTGTGTCTGCGGTAGACAACTTTAAAGAAAGTAATTTGTGGGTTACCAGTAAGGTAAATATCTTGTGCGCCATAAGCTACTAATTGCATTAACCCTCCTCCCATTGTTTTGTTTTTATAATATAACATAGAAAAAAATTTTGGAGAAATTAATTAAATTCTTTTAAAAATGACTATAATATTTAGAAAAATATATTAATTATTTAAAATCTATAGAAATAGATTATTTATTTAGTTACTGTATGCTAAACCACCCATACCACTCATGATACGGAGGACATTGTAGTTGACGGCGAAAATACTACAATTTGATGAAACTAGTGCTGCACCAAATACTAATTGAGCGTTATCAATGCGGGAAAAATTACAAGTTCCAGATGGTTGATGTTCTTCTGGTTTAAGAGCAAATGAGTAAACACCAATGGAATCATTAAACGCTCCGTCCCCCGCACCAGTACCCGAATCAAGACCTCCTGCTCCTGTGTGGTGTTGCCATACTTGAGTTCTGGAGAAATATCTACTATCACGAGCGGCAAAGCGATCATGACCATTTAATTTTAGTAGAACTGTACCGGTACTCATTGGTTGAATAAGTGTAGTATAAGCAGCCGCTCCAGCAATACCATCCGCCCCATCAGTAGCAGCAGTCCATATGAGTTCTTTTACTGGATGATTAAAATTTAAATCTGTACTTATAACTTTACCGACTGTTTGTTCTTGAACTTGCTCGATTAAATATTCGTGTGATACTTGAGCAAAACGTCTACGTTCATCAGTGTCAAGATATATATAGTCAGCCCATAATCTATTCTTAGTAGCAGTGAGAGCAGCAAACATATTATGTTCAAGAATAATTTTAACTTCATGATATTGAAGGGCAATTAAAGGTAAAGCAAGTCCCGGATTACGGCAAAACCAAAATTGTAAAGGTATGAAAAATGGTACAGAATTACTAGATGCCTGTACACCACCCATACCACTCATATTTTGAAAAAGGGTCCCGTTCACACCACCAGCGGCGCCATGAACACCTGTAGGATTAGGTTCAGTTAATTCAGCCCAAACTTCCATCCATCTCCCTGATTGTTTATCTATTTTTTGACCACCAATTTCTAATTCAATAGAGGTAATCGCTGCAGAGGAAGGGTTATTAAAAGTTGCCGCACACGTATTTGTAATTTCCAAATACATTCTGTGAACTAAATCACCGTTACGGGAAATAGTGGCGGTGCAACGACCATTCGCCCCATCAGAGGTACCATTCCAGGTTTGCTCAATAGCCTCCATAGAGAAGTTAGTGTGTCTGCGGTAGACAACTTTAAAGAAAGTAATTTGTGGGTTACCAGTAAGGTAAATATCTTGTGCGCCATAAGCTACTAATTGCATTAATCCTCCTCCCATTTTTGTTTTTATAATATAACATAGAAAAAAATTTTAGAGAAATTATTTAATTAATTTAAATTAATTAAATTCTTTTAAAAATGACTATAATATTTAGAAAAATATATTAATTATTTAAGATCTATAGAATAGATTATATTATTTAATAATTATTTAGTTACTGTATGCTAATCCACCCATACCGGACATGATACGGAGGACGTTGTAGTTGACGGCGAAGATTTTATTTATACCGCTTCTGGGGGCGGATGCCTCTAGTCTGGCGTTATCAATTCTTGAGAAGTTACATGTTCCACTTGGTTGGTGTTCTTCTGGTTTGAGGGCAAATGAATAGACCCCAATAGAGTCATCGAATTGTCCATCGAGACCAAGGTCTCCATCTGAAGTCACCGAAGTCAATCCGCCTGCTCCCGAATGATGTTGCCATACTTGTGTTCTAGAAAAATATCTCCAGTCACGGGCAGAAAAACGATCATGACCGTTTAATTTAAGTAAATACGTCTGGGTCTCTGTTCCAATTGCTATTGATGTCGGAGCCACCGTGCCACTTACTTTCGCTGAAGCACACCACACTAATTCTTTAACGGGATGATTAAAATTAAGATCACCGGTACCATCAGTTAATGATTGTTCTTGAACCTGTTCAATAAGGTATTCATGAGATACCTGAGCAAAACGACGACGTTCATCGGTATCAAGGTATATATAATCACACCATAATTTATTATCCTGCTTGTGTCCGGTCGCGGCTAACGTTGATGCGATAGTATGATTAAGGACAACTTTAACTTCATGATACTGAAGAGCAATTAAAGGTAATGCTAGACCAGGATTTTTACAGAACCAGAATTGTAATGGAACAAATAACTTATCCATATCCGTGCCAGAGCTGGCACCATCTATTACTCCACCCATTAAACTCATTTTTTGAAACAAAGTTCCACCTATGACTTTCCCGGTCTTGGCTTTACCACAAGCGCCTGTAGGATTAGGTTCAGTTAATTCAGCCCATGTTTCCATCCATAAACCACTTTGTTTATCAATCTTTTGACCACCAATTTCTAATTCAACATCTGTAATACATGAGGCACCAAAGTTACCCCCCTCAGCGAGGACGGTGTCTCCTGTAGTTAATTCTAAATACATTCTGTGGACTAAATCGCCATTGCGAGAAATGGTGGCAGTGCATCGACCATCTGAAGCTGCCGAAGTCCCATTCCAAGTTTGTTCAATAGCTTCCATAGAGAAGTTAGTGTGTCTGCGATAGACAACTTTAAAGAAAGTAATTTGCGGGTTACCAGTAAGGTAAATATCTTGTGCACCATAAGCTACTAATTGCATTAATCCTCCTCCCATTTTTTGTTTTTATAATATAACATAGAAAAAAATTTTGGAGAAATTAATTAATTAAAAAAATAAAAAATTAATTAATTGATTAAATATAAAATATAAATTTGAAAAATAATTTAATATTTAAAAAAATCAACTATATATTTATAAAATGGCAGAACAATATGAAAAGAAAGAACTCAGACAACATATCTATGACACCCCTGATACATATGTCGGAGGTATCGATAAAATTAATGAAGTTCTGCCCATCTTAAACGATAATAAAATCGTGTTTAAAGAAATTGAATATATCCCGGCATTATTGAATATCTTTAATGAGATTCTTGTAAATGCGAGAGATCAAATTGTTAGATTACAAGGTAAAAGTGATGAAGACCCTAATATTATCCAAGTATCTCAAATTAAAATTAACTTTAATGAAGATAATTCAATAACTGTATTAAATGATGGAAATGGTATTACTATAAAAAAACATGAAAAAGAAAAAATATATATTCCTCAATTAATCTTTGGTGAACTTTTAACATCATCTAACTATAAAAAAGATGAAAAAAGAATTGTTGGTGGTAAAAATGGATATGGAGCAAAACTTGCAAATATCTTTTCACAAGAATTTACTATAGAAACTGTTGATCATATTAATAAGTTAAAATATGCCCAAACCTGGGAAAATAATATGACTAAATGTAATGAACCTATTATTAAGAAATGTCAAGGAAAACCGTATACTAAAATTACTTGGAAATGTGACTTTAAAAGATTTGAATTAGAGAAATATTCAGATGATATGATTAAATTAATGTATCGTAGGATTTATGATATTGCTGGAATTACTGATAAATCTATAACAGTATCTCTAAATGATGAAAAAATTAAAATTAAATCATTCTTAGATTATATTAAATTATATAATGATTCTCCAAATTCATTATTCCAAGAAATTATTTCAGATAGATGGGATGTTATCTTCTCAGTATCTCATAATGATACATTTGAACAAGTATCATTTGTAAATGGTATTTGTACTAGCAAAGGAGGTTCTCATGTAGAATGTATTGCTAAACAAATATCCACGGGTATTATTGATTTCATAAAGAAAAAGCATAAGAAAGATGTTAAAGATAAAGTTATTCGCAGATATATGTCACTATATATTAATAGTGTTATTGAAAATCCATCTTTTGATTCTCAGACTAAAGAAAGATGTATTACATCTCAAAGTAAGTTTGGTTCAAAACCACTTATATCTGCTAAGTTTATCAAAAAGATCTGTTCAAATAATGGATTAATTGATAAGATTTTAGAAGCAAATAATAAAAATGATAATAAAGATTTAAAGAAAACAGATGGTAAAAAGAAAAATAAGATTATTGTTCCCAAGTTAGATGATGCCAATTGGGCAGGAACAAAGAAATCACATGAATGTACACTAATCTTAACTGAGGGAGATTCTGCAAAGTCTATGGCGATTGCTGGATTATCTGAAGTGGGTAGAGATAAATATGGTGTATTTCCATTGAAAGGTAAAGTATTAAATGTCCGTGAAGCAGCTATTAAACAAATTAATTCTAATGCTGAAATTATTAATATTAAAAAGATTTTGGCATTGGAAAGTAATAAAAAATATAAGGATATTAAATCATTAAGATATGGTAAAATAATGATTATGACAGATCAAGATCATGATGGATTCCATATTAAAGGATTATTAATTAATATGTTCCATTATTTATGGCCAGAATTATTAAATTTTGATTTCATTTCATATATGACTACACCAATTGTAAAAGTATCTTTAAAGAAAGATATAAAACCATTTTATACATTAACAGATTATGAGAATTGGAAGAAAACCACAAAGAATTCTAATAAGTATAATATTAAATATTATAAAGGATTAGGAACATCTACAGCACAAGAAGCAAAACAATACTTTAGAGAATTAAAGGTAAATGATTATTCTGTTACTGATAAAACGGATGAATCAGTGAATTTAGCATTTAATAAAAAATTAGCAGATAATCGTAAGGAATGGTTAAAGAAATATGATAAAGAAATTATTCTAGATTATAATATTAAGAAAACAAATATTGATGATTTTGTGAATAAAGAATTAATTCATTTCTCTAATTCAGATACAAGCAGATCAATAGGTTCGAGTATAGATGGATTAAAAACATCTCAAAGAAAGATTTTATATTCTTGCTTTAAAAGAAAATTATATTCTGAAATTAGAGTGGCACAACTGTCGGGATATGTTAGTGAACATGCGGCATACCATCATGGTGAAGCGTCATTGCAAGGAGCAATTATTGGTATGGCACAAGATTTTGTAGGATCAAATAATATTAATTTATTAATGCCGAATGGTCAATTTGGAACTAGAATTATGGGTGGCAATGATGCGGCATCTTCTAGGTATATTCATACGGAAATTAATCCAATTACGGATTTAATCTTTAGAAAAGATGACTTACCATTATTAAAATATTTAGATGATGATGGATTACCAGTAGAACCTGAATATTATGTACCAATTATTCCAATGGTATTAGTAAATGGCATGGTAGGTATTGGAACTGGATGGAGTACTAGTATCCCACAATATAACCCTGTTGAAATTATTAAAAATATCAAAAGAAAAAATACAATAGGGACCTATAAGGAAATGAGTCCATTTTATAAAGGTTTCAAAGGCAATATTATTAAAATATCAGATAAAAATTATATAACAAAAGGCATATATGAATTAAATGACAATGAATTAGTAATTACAGAATTACCAATTGGTGAATGGACTGATAAATATATACATTTCTTAGAAGATAATATATTATCAGAAAAATGTGATATGATTGTTGATTTTGATAATTATTCAACTGAAAAAGATATTAATATTAAGATTGTATTATCAGATGATTTTATATATGAAGATAAGTTATTTACGAAAAAAGATGGTTATACTTTATTTGAAAAGAAACTAAAATTAGTTACAAGTATTTCATTAAATAATGTTCATGCATATAATAAAGACAATGTCATTAATAAGTATGATTCTCCGTATCAAATTATGGATGAACATTATAAAGTAAGAACTAATTTATATATAAAAAGAAAAGAATACATTTTGAATGAATTAAATAATAAATTATGTATTTTAGATAATAAGATTAGATTTATAAATGAAGTTATTCAAAAAATAATTAAAGTGTCCGAATGTAGTAAGAATGATTTATTAAAACAATTATTTGATAGTAAATATCATTTATATGATACACAAACAAGTGTTATAAAAGAAGCAAGTAAATTTACGGTTGTTAATAATGGATATAATTATTTAATTAATATGCCAATATATTCAATGACATTAGATAAAGTAGAAGAATTAAATAAAGAATTAAATAAAATAAAAGGAGAAATAGATATAGTATTAAATAAGGATATTAAAACAATGTGGTTTGAAGAATTAGATGAATTGTTAGGATATATTAAAAAATTATGTTAATTAAAATATAAATTTAAATATATATATAATAATATATGAGTAATATAACAGGAACTAGTGGATTAGATGGTACAGTAATAGATGATGTAACAGGAAATGGTCAAGGATTGATGCCAGATATATATGAATATGATGGTGCTATGGATAATATATTAGTTAATAATGATATAAAAATTGAACCAGGAAGTAGATCGATGGGTTGTGCTGATGATATATTGAGTGGAGTATTAGAAGAAACGTTATTAAGTAAATATTTTTTTTCTGATGACAATGTTATGAATATTCAAAAATTGATTAAATATGAATTTTACAAAGAAAAAAATGATAGAATTGATAATCAATCTAATATAATATTATTAACAATTATGAGAGGCATCTATTTAAAATATAGTAATTCGGCAGATAAAACATTAGAAAGGATTAAATTACAAATCCAAAAATTAAATGGATTAGTAGTTCAATATAGTTTGGGTAAAATATTTAGTAATTATGAAATGCACCAACACTATTTGAATGATACAAGTCGATTGCCATTACCTATGGAAATGCCCAAAGCAAATAACAAAAATAATTATACTTCAGATTTGACAGCTAGAAATAATATGTCTGGTACTAGTTTTAATTAGTGAATTGTAATCATTGAATCATTTTTTAAGCTTATTAATTTCTTGTTGAAGTTTTTTATTTAATTCTTTTTTTGATTTAGATTTAGATTTAGATTTAGATTTGGATTTAGATTTAGATTTAATTCCCGCCAAGAAACTATTAAATTTTTTATTTTTGATTTTTTTTTTTTTTTTTTATTTTTTGTTTTTTTTTTTTTTTTTTTTTTTTTTTTAATCTAATTTTTTGATGAAGTTATGACTGAGTGATAAATTTTTAGACATTTATATATATATATATATGTATATTTAAATTTTATTGTATATAGTATAATTAATTATTATATATATTAAAGCGGTATGACAAATGTAATCAATAACGTATAAAGGATAAATATTAATTAAATTATATGAATATTAATGATTTTTTTTTAACTAGGAAAGATATTAAATCTATAAATGAGTGGATAACTAAAGATTATAAAAATCAATTTCTATTTATTCATGGTCGCGATTCGTCCGGGAAAACAACTTTGGCGGAATGTATTTTAAATAAATATAAGATAATACATATTAATATTGACTTCTTCAAGGAAAAACAAAATATAAAACAATATATTGATGAAGCATTGGGTAGAAAGAATATATTAATGATGTTTGATAAAACATATGAATATAATGCGCTTGTATTTGATAATTTAGAATTATTTTTAAAACATAATAAACAAATTATAAATGATATAATAAATTATATTTCTAAATTAAATATTCATAAACAAAATCATCCTATAATATTTATATCTTCAAATATAAATCATAAATATTTTAAAAAAATATTATCACAATCTAAATTTATTGAAATAAACTATAGTTATAAAAATATATTATCAATAACAGATAAAATATTATCTAATAAAAACATAAAATTATCTGAAAAAGATAAAGAAAATTTAATTAAAAAATCAGATAAAAAAATAAATAATATAATATCAAATATTGAGATATTGAATTTAAATAATAATAATAATAATAATATATTTAATTATGAAGATAATTTTATAAATAATACAATAAATAAAATATATACATCAAATGATTTGAATGATATTATAAGATATTCACAGAATACAAATAATCTTTATTTTGATATATTAGATAATGTTCATTTTATAACAAACGATCTAGAAACCATAGTTGATATATATAAAACAAGTATGTTAGCAGAAAATGTGAACACATATTATATTAAAAATCATTTAGATTTATATGATTTATTTACATTATTATCTATAATTTATCCTAAATATTTATTAAATTCTGAGATTGATGAAAAAAAAATTATAAATAATAAATATATTAGTAAATCATTAATTTATATATCAAATGAAAGGTATATTTACAACAATAATTTAAATAAAGACATAATCTATTTATTAAATAAATTAAAAGATGATAAAGAATTTACTAAATTTATGAAAGAAAACTATATATGTGAAAATGATAAATTAAAAAAAATTTTAAATATTTATGAAAAAATTATAAAATTTGAATAATATCTTATAATTAATATAAAAATAAATATGGAGAATTCTCCACTGAGATTTTTAAAAGATTATGATGTCATTGAAATTCTTAATAAGGAAGTTCCTAAATCAAGAGAAAAATTTGCTAGAGAATTTCATCTAAATCTTTATAATGATTATTTAAATAATAATGATAATTATTATAATAAAATTTATATTGATAATACATTAAGTAAAATGACACAAACAAGAATATTAAATGAAAAAGTACCTTTAGTAGAATCTATATATCCATTTTATCAATGTCCTATTACTAAAACATTGAAAGTAAGTCATGCTATAGAAACATATGAAGAATATTTAGATGGAGATGTATTACCTTGTGGTACAATATCAAATGGCGCACAATGTATGTGTGATGTATGTTATTATGAATTGTAAAAAAAAAATATTGGATAATAAAGTATTCTGCACGGCCTTTAAATTGATTTAAAAGTTTGTTAATTATTAAATAATATATATGGATACAGATGAATATAAGAATAAGTATTGGTCACAATATTATAAAAGAAAAGGTGTTGAAAAAGATAATAATAGTTTGACTGAAAATATTAATGAGTTATTAACAAGAATTTATTTACTAGAACGATCTGATATCAAAGGGACAATTATAAAAATGAACAGCGCATATTATATTATACAAACCGATATGGGTATATTTTCTGTCCATAAAAGTAATTTAAAAAATCTAAAATTTAGCTCTGAAAATTTAAATAAAAATTGCGTATTTAATTTATTCTATAAAGATAACAAATATAATGGTATAAATCTTTATATTGAATACAGTATTGATTAACACAATATTCATTGTAATCCATAATACTAATATTTATGACACATCCTACATTAATATATTCATTTTTTTATTGATTTCACACTTTCATATTACTTTTTCAATTGGGAACTCATATCTAAGAACTTCAAGAGCGTTCTTTATGAATTGTAAAACCCAAAATGTAAAAAAAAAAATAAATTTGATTTATATTTAAAGTTTTTTTAAATAATATTATAAACATGAAGAATATCATTGTTGTTGCAAGCGAACTTTCTATTATCACTGGTCACAATACATTTGAGAAACCTGAAAAAGCAATTGATGCAGTATTAAACCGCAGTGGAATTGTTAAGAAACATATCCCAAAATCTAAAATTGAGGAATCTTTATTATCTTTGAAAGAGGTCGATGTCGCGATTATTAAGAAAGAGTTAAATTTAGCAGATAATACTTCATTAAAAGAAGTAGAAAATATAATTAATAAGCAAGTTATGGGTAAATCATTTGATTCAAGTTTGTCTGAGAATCAATCTAAAGAAAAAGTAGATGAAATTTTAAAAGCAATGCCCACATTAAATAAGTGTCTGGAAGGATCTGTAAAGCAAGATTTAAGAATGACACGAGGGAATATCAAGGAAGATAATAATTTAGATAAAACTGAAAAGAAATGTAATATTCAGATTACAAGTAGGAATTCCCAAATGTATGAGAAATTATTATATACAGACCCCACTGACAAATTTCAAGTAATTCTAAGAGGCAAAGTAGATGGTATGAATGATGAGTATGTAGTTGAAACCAAGAATAGAGCCAGGAGATTATTTGGTAAGATTCCAGAATATGAAAAAGTTCAATTAAATGCTTATATGTTTATGACAGGTAAGGATAAAGCATTACATATTGAATGTTATAATGAAGATCAAAATCAAACTGAATATGGTTTTGATAAAGTATTCTGGGACGGTTGTTTAGATAAGGTCATTCAATTTAGTCATGAACATATTGAAGGTCATTTAAAATAAATCTTCTAGGCAATCGGTTAATAATATTTTTTTTAAATCGGCAATTTATAAAATATATATTTATATAATATAATATAATATATAATGGTAAACAAAATCGCAGACCTACTAACTTTGAATAGTCATAGATTAACTCAACTGATTGAAATAGTTCAATTTAGCATATTATATATAGTTATTTGTTTAATGACTGGTGTCTTTCTAGACGATTTATTTCCTGAGGTGGACGAAAATAAACCGACAATAAACATATTATTAGAATTATCATTTCATTCTGTAATAGTATCATTAGCCGTTTTTTATATTCGCAAAATAACTATGATAGTACCATTAATATATAAAGCAAAAGGGTATACTTCTCACACACACTCTTATTCAGGTGAGGTAGTTATTGCTATAGTATTTTTTACTACGCAAAAAAAGATATTAGATAAAATAAATATTTTACATGATAGATTTTTAGAAAGGATTAGATAATGATGCTCAGATAATTAAATATTTAATATATTATAATGGACTTAATTTTTATATTTTTTTTTTTAATAGTAATATTTGGACTATTAGAATATTATTGTAAATCATATTATATTGTTAAGAAAAACTTCATGGATAAATCTTTTATAGAAAAAATTAATAAAACTATATTAAATGATAAAGAATGGTTATATACAACAAATATAGGTAATGATAAAATCAAACATAATAATGATATAAAATCTAGAAGAGATAATTCATTAAAATTATTAAATTCTGAAAATTTTTCATATTCAAAATATGAATATAAAAATGAAGCACCTATATTAAAAGAAATAAAAGAATATTTAAATAGTCCTTATGTTATAAAAGAAGTATCTAGTTTGACAGGTAATAAAATGACAAAAACTACAGATATATTTATTTCTAAATTTTCGCCTGGTGATTTTTTATCAGTACATAATGATACAAATTTAGGCAGATATGCTTTTATAATATATTTAAATAAGTATTGGAATAGAGGTTGCGGTGGCGATCTAAATTTAGTAACTAAAGAAAATGCACATATACCAATATATCCAGAATATAATAAATTAGTTTTAATGGATATTAAAAGTAGGGAATTACCACATTATATAAATACAGTAAAATGTAATAATAGATATGCGATAACTGGATGGTTCATGTAAATTATTTAAATTTAACATTATATTTTTCAGTAATATGTTTATCAACTTTTCTAGTGGGGCAAGGGTTATAAAATTTAATTTATATTTAAAGTTTTTTAAATAATATTATAAACATGGACAAACAATTTCCTAAAATAATGGAAGAGACACAGGTTCGACCATCTGACAATTATTTAAATTTAAATAATGATTTAACTTTTGCAATATTTATGATAAAACTTTTAGAACCTAAATATCGTTTTTGTAAGGGGTCCGATAATGACTTTTACTTGGATATTATTGGAGGGAGAGAACCAAGTCGAGCGCATCCGAAAGGCACGGTCCGATGCTTTATAAATAATGTATTATTTACCAAAGATGCACGTAAACATGTAGACCGCCGAGAAGAAAATTATGGATTAACGCAACTGAGATTCTTTCTACAACACACACTGCCTGTAGATATTGAAAAATATGCAAGTTTAAATTTATCAGGAACTAGCGAGGCGGATTGCGAAAAAAAACGCCAAAGACAACATGGAAATATGTCTGCTTTTAAAAAAATTATTGAAAAAATAAATACAGAAAAAAAGTTCATTCTATTAATTAAATCTATCCGTGATATTATTGTTAATGGATTATATAAATATTCATAACTATTTCTAATTTAGTTCAATATTTAAATTTAACATTATATTTTTCAGTAATATGTTTATCAACTTTTCTAGTGGGACCACCTAGAATATATGAATACATTCTACCCATCCCCCATGATTCAGCTGTTTGGTTGGGTCTGCTGCCTGAAGAATAATATGCTCCCATACCTTTTTTTTTAACTGCTAGCAACGCTGGACGCGGAATACCAGTAGCATCTGATATTTGTTTTATACTTTTTACATCAGGATATTTTTTATGAAATTTTTGAGTCCAAGATGATTTTTTTGATTTGAATGATTTTAATTTAGGTCTTGAAACATATTTACCACTTTTGTATGCTTTTTTGGATTTTTTGATAGATCTTAATTGTTTTTTTTTATCTTTTTTCGATAATCCACTTGTATAATGTTTTGGTAATGTCATTATATATTAAAAAATATTATTTATCTACTATATTTAAATTTAGTTAGATACCCTAAAGTGATGGATAATGCCACAATTAATACAATAATAACGGAACTAGCGATGGGAACTTGACTGTGATGAATCAACATGTGCATAACTTGTGATTTAAATGATAGATTGGAAGCACCATTAGGTGGTTTAATTTCATCTTTAGTTGCGAAAGGTTTAGCAATCATAGGCAAAACAATATTTAATAAAACAGCAAAAAAACAAGATTTTAAAACACAACTGTATTCGGCTTTCATTTTTATAATATATATTAGAAAAAAATAAATTTGAAATTTACTTAAAAAATAAAATATATTATAATATATACGTAATGTCTAAAAAGGACGAAAACGGACAACAATATATTTGTGAAAAATGTGGAAAAGTATTTAACCACAAAGGTCATTATACAAAACATTTAAATAAAAAAAACTCTTGCGTTAATAATCATATTAATGAAAAATTAAATAAGATACCTTTATTAGAATCAGAAGTTAATGATTTAAAAAATAGAGTAAAATATTTGGAAGGAACGGGGCATGATTTAAAAAATAGAGTAAAATATTTGGAAGAACAATTAAATAATAATAATATATTAAATGTCGAAGAAAAGATTAAAGCCATTTCATTATTTTCTGGAATGGGTGGTGATTCAGTAGGAATAGTTAATGCTGGTTTAGATTTAGTAGCCTATTCCGAATGTGAAAAAGTAATGAGAGAAACTCACGAATTAAATTTCCCTGAAACAGAATTATTAGGATGTGGTGATATTTTAAAAACATCTGATGAAGAATTTTTAAAATATACAGATATAGTTGATTTAATATTTGCAGGATTTCCGTGCCAAGGATTTTCAAACGCGGGGAATAAAGATCCAAATGATCCCAGGAATTCTTTATTTAGAGAATTTGCTAGGAGTGCTAAATTAATTAAACCTAAATATGTCATAGGTGAAAATGTAAAAGGTTTATTACAAAGAAAAACAGCAAATGGAGAAGAATATATGGATATTATCAAATCTGAATTTAATAAAATTGGTTATGATATTTATTATAAAGTTTATATGTGTAGCAAATTAGATATTGGAATCCCACAAAATAGAGAACGTTTAATTATTGTTGGTATTCGACAAGATTTGAATCAAGACTTTGAATTCCCAGATCAAACTGAAAAAAAATCAGGAGATTTGAAAGATATTGTTAAATTTACTATGGAAGGTACTTTAAAATTGATACCTGATTATTTAGATTTTGACTTTGACAGTTTACCAGAAGAATGTATATTATCAGATATGAATAATGATGAAGGTGAAAATAACCCTCATCCTAATTTAGTAAATTATGCTACAAAAAGAGACTATGAAAGACAAGGTGTAAAAAGGCCACATAGATTACATTTTGGAAGACGTCTTGATGTTGGAGGTGAAATTATTGATATTAGAAAACCTATAAATACAATCATATGTTCATATGCTCATTGTCCAAGATTCTTTATACCTCAAAAAAATAAAAATGGAAATTATCTAAGATGTTTAACACCTGATGAACTTAAACAATGTCAAGGATTTCCATCTGATTATCAAATATCAGGAAATACAGGAAAAAAGATTAAACAAATTGGTAATGCTGTTCCTCCACCATTAATTGAAATGATTGTTAATGAATTGGTTAAATAGATTAAATATATCTAGATAAACATCTCGTAATGAGAGGAATATTTTGATCACGTCTTTCTTGATAGCATAAGGGTCCACAATCCCTTCTCCAATTAAGTTCTATTACTTTATATGATACTATTTTTAATTCTTCATCAGAAAATTCATTTACTAAATCTTTATATCTTTGAATATAATTTTCTTTTTTTTCTTGCCATTCTGGGGTGGTCAGTAAATATCCATTATACATTTTATTTCCACAAATATATATACAATTTTCCTTCATTTTAGGAGGATTGTTATTAAATTTTGGAATTAATTGTTTACACTCTATCATAGTTATTTGAAGATCATTATTAACGTCTAATCTAATCATACACATGTCAGGAAAATTTTGACCTCCACTTGGTTGTTCTATGAGATAATTTTTATTATATTCGATATTTAATGAATTATTATAAATATGAATAGTTACATCACACATTTTAATAATTGAATTATTACCATGTCCACACCATGATCTACCATTATCTGAAATAAATTTTCTAAATGATTCTTTATTTAATGATGTAGTATTAAAACTTCTACATGTAGCATTCCGACATTTATTTTCATGTTGACTTGCTGTAAGTTGAGTATTGACACCATTATTAGTATTTTCAATATTATTAATACTCGAGATAAAATCACTAATAGTTGAATTATATGTATTTACTATGTAAGAATTATCATTTCTATTATAATGATTCAGTTGATTAAAGTCCATTACTGAATCAATATTTATATAATTTATTTATTAAAAAAATATTAAATCAAATTTAAAATAACTGACAATAACTAACAATAACTTATTCATAACAATATTTTTCTACAATATTTTTTCTCTTTGTCATTCCAGAAAAGTTTGAACCACCTGAACTCTTAGAGTTCTTCCAGACACTCAAATTTCCATCATAATTACTATCCAAATTATCTGCTTCTTCCATAAGTTTTTTTCCTTCATCTATATTACCTTCCTTGAATTTCTTATTAGACTTATTTTTTACAGCAGAATATTTTGAAACAGCATCAAGGAATCCATTAAACTTTTCTTCTGAAAATTCTTCGATCCATTCATTTGAATGGAGAAGAGTATTAATATCTGTTGAGGTCATCTTTTTAATATTTGAATATTTCATAAGATAAATAATAATACCTTCAAAATGTTCCTTAAGTTCATTTGTAATTGGAGTGGTGTGATTTCTCACATATGACAAACACTTTGAATCACGAGTTTTACCTTTTTCCAAATACTTCATTGCAACTTCTTCCTCTATGTCATCATCACCTTCTAATTGTGGATTAATAATAGTCCACCAAGAAGCAAGTTGATAAAGTAGTTCACTATTATCAGCATTATCTAGAAACTTATTTTCAATAATAAGTTTTCTCAAAAGAGCACCGTCGACCATAAATTCTCTTGAAATAATACACAGGTAATTAACCAATTCACTCTGATGAGAATTAATTACATCAGCAACTGTCATTGGTTCAGCATTCTGAAGGATATTAAAGATCTTTCTACAATCATTTTCTGTAATATTATTGTATGTGGTAACTGTAAGTTCAAAAGATAGAAAATTTTTTTTTTCATCATTACTAAGATTTCTTGTATTTCTTGTTGCTTGATCAATCTGTCTGTCAAAGAATACTTCTTGACCATTAATTGTTATAGAGAAATTATTATTCTTAAATCCACTAATAGCACGTGTTCTGTGACCACCATCCATAATAGTTTCAATATCTGTATCAATTATTTGACCAATATAAATTTTAGGAATATCAATACCACTAAGTATAGATTCAATTAATTTCTTTTTATATTCATGAGACCAACAATCATCTCTTTGCCATCGTGAAAGAGAATAACGTTTAGACTCAAATTGATGACAAAACCATTCAACATCACGAGATAGAGTTTTAGTATTATGTTTAATAGACATTGTTGTTTTCCTATATAATGTATGTTTTAAATCTTATAAAAATAAATTTCAAATTTCAAATTTACTTCAAATCATTAGAAGTTAATTTGTATCCCCAATGTTGTAAAGTTTGTCTAATAACTGGTGAAATAGTTTCATCATCATATTTAGAATCTTTTTTTTTAATCATATTTATTAATCTGTTTTTAAATCTACCTTTGGGTCCGGTCAATGCCAACCATCTCTTTATTTGTCTTTCATCATCATCCGTGCGTCTTCCCATATAAAATCTGCAATACCATTGAAACCATCCATATGGATCTTGTTTATCCATCCATCCAGATTTTTCCCAATCTTCTAAATCAGATCCGCATTTAACTTTATATTTATTTACTTTTTTATTATATTTTGGTGATGTAACCATTTCACCTATATCAATGCCCTTGAACCATGATTTAGGATATTCTTTAATAACATCTTCAGATTTATAGTGTTTTTTAGTTACAGATGAATAAATGGGTCTAAAATATGTTCCACCAAATGAACCCATTTTTAAAATTTGTACAGGCGACAGGTTGGGTTTAAATTCGGGGTAATCTTTGAATGTTTTCATTTTATATTATATTATAATTAATTTCTTTTTAAACTAACTTTATTATCAAATTTTCTATTATTTTTTAAGAATTCTAATAATTCTTTTGCCTTGTTTCCATCATTAAAATATTTAGTAAAATTATCTAATAAATATTTATTAGTCATAGTTTCATATGATTTATTAGAATTATATTGCAATTTAGAAGAATATGAAGCTAAATTAAAAACATTATTTTTAAGATCATTATTTTCAATATGGGACAGAATATTAACTTCTAAAGTAGATTTATCTGATTTAATAGATTTAATTTTTTCATTATATTGTTTTATTTGATTATCATATTCAACCCATTGAATGACATTCGAATTAAACTCACTCATTTATATTATTAATTATAAATTATTCTTAAATTTAAAACAATTATGAATATTACTAAAATAAATAAAATGATAATAACAATAATTATTTTTAAAAAATAAGGGTATAATTCTTGGATAATATGCTCAATTAATGGATTTAATAATTCATATTTTATATAATTCATATTTTTATCTTTTTTTATTTCATGTGTAACATCTTTTATAGAATTATTTATTAATATTTCAAAAGACATATTAATAAAAAATATAATTATATATTATGTTTAACTTATTACCTTTTTTATTTAATAAAAAATCTTTTTTAAAAAACGCTAGTAATAGTGACGAATCTAATGAATATATAATAATAAAAAAAAACTTTGATAATAATGAATGTATAATATGTTTAGATGCGATGTTAATAAATGATAAAGTAAGAATATTAGAATGTAGTCATATGTATCATTATGAATGTATAAATAAATGGATTGAGAAGAAAAAACAAATAAATTGTCCAATATGTTCTAAATAAAATATAATATATAATTATATATATAGAATGCAACAAAATATTATGATATTAGCGTTTGTAGTATTTATGATTATAAGTTTTTTAATGTATACGGATTATTTAAATATATTTTATGAAGATAGAATCCATCCTTTAATTACAGAATTAGGAAATGGATTTAATAATCCTGTTAAAAACAACGATAATCAATTTGTTTGGACATATTTAGAAGAACCAGAGGATTTGGATAAAGATATTAATATTCAATTATTAAATAAAAAGAAAAACTTTACAATATTGTTTTCAATGTGTTTACAGATAATGAATAATAAAATTAATAATTCATTTCGTGTTGTATCTCCAGAAAATATTAAACAATATTTACCAGATTTTCCTATTGAAATGAACTCTAAATCTAAATATTCATTAAAATTCAGAGTAGATTTATTAAGTTCAATGCTATTGAGTAAATATGGTGGATTATTTTTATCCCCGGCTACATTAGTAATGAAAAGTTTGGATGAGATTATGTATAAATTAAAATATAATTATGATTTAATTACATTCGGAGGTTCTGAACGTGTAATAAATTCGTGTAATAATAAAAACAATCCAGGGAATTATGTAATTGCTGCTAGAAAAAATAATGCAGTAATTACATTGTACAGAGATCAAATGTTAGAGAATTTAAGAAAAGATAATTTTATTAATGAATCAACGGGGGAGGATTTATTAGCAAATTCCATTAGCAAAGTGAGTGATAATAAACATTTTCATTTTGATTGTAGTTATACAGGTAATACTGATATAAAAAATAATATGGTGAAAGTAAAACAATTTTATGGATATGAGCCCATACAGTTTAAAGATAAAGACAATATTATATTTATAGCATTACCTTACGATATTATATTAGAAAATATAGAATATCAGTGGTTTAATAATTTATCTCAGGATCAATTTTTTAATTCTAATACGCAATTAGCAAAATTAGTATTAGGTGAGGTCACTAAAATTAAAAAGTAAAAATTTGAATTTAAATATAAGATAATTTAAACATATTTAATATGGGTATTAAATCTCTGACTCAAACTATTAAGAAAGAAGCACCTGATGCCATTACTCATGATAATTTATATAAATTATCAGGTAAAAAAGTAGCAATCGATGCATCTTTAATTATTTATCAACAATTATTAACACATCAACTTTTTAAAAATAAGAAAGGTGAAATTACAAATCATATTACAGGATTGTTTTATAAATTAACTAATTATTTATCATTAAATATTGAAGTGATATTTGTATTTGATGGGAAACCACCTGATTTAAAACAATCCTGTGTAGATGAACGTAAAAAGAAAGCAAAGGACGCCAAAGATAAAATGGATGCTTGTGGAAATATTGAAAAAAAGAATGAATTAGAAAAACAATCTCTTCGTTTGACTAAAGATATGATAGATAATGTTAAGAAACTATTAGACTTGATGGGTATTTCCTATATTCATATGGATGTAGGTGAGGGCGAGGCAATTGCAGCCGAATTATGTCGCATAGGATATGTAGATTATGTTTTAACAGAAGATATGGATACATTAGTATATGGATCTCCTAAATTAATTAGAAATTGTTTAGATAAATCATTAAAGAGAAAAGATATTATATCTATTATTGATTATGGTGAGATGATTAAAGGAATGAATTTAAGTGAGGAACAATTTGTAAAGTTTTGTATCTTATGCGGATGTGATTATTGTTCTAATGTTCCTAAAGTGGGTAACAGCACGGCATTTAAAATGATTAAGAAACATACAAATATTGAAGATATTATTGAAGAATATAAAAATAAATATGAGTTTCCAGAAGGATATGCTGAATTATTTAATAAATCATATGATATATTTATGATGTATCGAGATAAGATTAAAGTGGAAGAACTGGATGTAAATAAATCGAATAAGGATGTAGGTGGTTTGATTAAATTTATGGTTAATGATATAGAAATGAATGAGTTAAGAGTACAAAAACAAATTAAAAAATTACAAAATACATTAGGTAATAATATTTAAAGGTTTCATACTTATTTTGTTTATAATATGGAAAAATTTAACACATCTATATTAATATTCGGAGAACCAAGAACTTATATAGAATGTTATAAATCAATATTTAATAATATTAACGATCAAAACAAAAATCATAATATAGATATTTATTTAATTATGTGGAAAAAAGATTATGATGAAAATATAAATAAATATTATAATCCCAAAGGAGTACTTTTATTAGAATATAGTGATTTTTTAAAAGATTTAAATAATATAAATAAAATAAAAATCGGGTTATATTATCAAAATCCAAGTGGATGTTGTGGGTATAAAGATAAAAATACTTATTTTGTTCAATTGTGGCAATGGTATAAAGGTTATGAATTTATAAAAAATAAAAATTATGATTATATAATTAAAACTAGATTTGATAATATGATTAATAAACCTATAATAATAAATCAAAATAATATTTTTTTGGAAAAAAGAAGAGGATTTAATAATAAGTTATATAAAAATGAATATAATATGTTTGATGATTTGTTTTTTATTTTAAAAAAAGGTCAATATCATATATTTGAAATATGGAATAATCAAGATAAATTAGAATTTATAAATGAAACATTAATAATGAATTATACTAATAAATTAAATGATAATAAATATTTAGTAGATTTAGAGACAATTTTAACTATTTTTATAAAAGAATATAAAAAATATAATTATGAGTCAATTGATAATAATGCAATTATTTTAATTAGGCCCGGACATAATTTTAAACAAATATATGTGGTTGGAAATGGTTCATCTTTAAAAGATTTTGATTTTAATTTTTTAAAAGATAAGGAATGGATAGGATGCACATTAGGATTTAGACATTGGGAAGAATTAGGATTTTATCCAACTCATTATGTAAATGTAGATTTGGTAGTATGTGAATATCAATTAGAAAAAATAAAAGATATGATAATAAATAATAAATGTAAAACATTTTTATTAACATCCCATATTATACAATTTTGGAATGAGATATTAAATTATAAAAATGTTTATTACATTGAACAATTAAAATCTTTTAAAAATTGCCCGTTTCAATTATTATATGATTGGTGTTCAGGATCATCTGCTGCATGTTATGGGATATGTATGGGGGCTAATACAATAAATTTATTAGGTATGGATTGTAATTATATAGAATTTATACATGAATGTGAAAAACAATCAAATGGGACTTTAAAAATTATAAAACAACCTATTAATAATCCCAATTATTATTATCCAACATATCAAAGAGTTGGAGATTTATATAATGTTCCTAATACAGATAGAATACATAAAAAGTCTTGGCATGATTTAAATAATTTATCAAAAAGAATTAATAATAATATTATTATAAAAAATTATAATACATCTGATAAATTAGATAATATCTTTAATAGATATGTTTTAAATGATATTAAATCTTTATAACTTTGCTATGATTAATTACAGGATTATTATTTTTTATATTTTTTTTAGATTCTTCTATTTTTTTATTTAGACTCTTACAATTATGAGTATGAGTATAACGATGTTCCGCACAGAATTGTCCTTCACATTTACAAGCATATGATATTAATTTTAGTCTCTTATTACAAAATGAACACCGTTCCATATCTATAATTTATTTAATAAATCTTTTTTAAATAAATCTTTTTAATTATTCAAATTTATTTAAAAGGTTATTCATTTATTACCTTAAATGAAAATAGCTGTTATCATACCTGTGACTAGTAACAAATGTAATTTCAATTATTTTAAAGATACAGATTTATTAAATATTTTATTTAAATCTTTCTTTACAACATACGATTTGAATCATGAATATAAATTTTATTTAGGTATTGATTCAGATGATAAATTATATCAAGATAATACTGTTCAAAATGATATTAAAAAATTCATAAATGTTATGAAAAATACTTCTATTGAAATATTAACAATTGATTCATTAAATAAAGGTAATGTATGTTTTATATGGAATGAATTATTTAAAAAAGCATATATAGATAATTATGATTATTTTGTTCAAATAGGTTCAGATATTTATTTTCAAGATAAAGATTGGGTAAATTCTTGTATAGATTTATTAAAACAAAATAATGATATAGGTGTGGTGGGTATGGCGGACATGGGCAGAAAAAAATATAATCCAAATGATACATTATTAACTCAATCATTTGTATCTAGAAAACATATGGATATATTTGAATTTTATTATCCGCATGAATTTAAAAATTGGTTTATAGATGATTGGATTTCTGAGATTTATGAACAAAATAATAGGAAATTTATAATACCACATAGAATATATAATTGTGGAGGTCAACCCAGATATAATATTTATGGTGATAGATCATTATGTGATAAAATGTTAATAAAATATAAAGATAATATTAAAAAATATATAGATAATATATAATATATATATATATATATATATGTCAAGTTGGCCATCATGTAATAAATCAAAAAGAATTATTAAAGTTATAGAAGAAAGTGAAGCAACTATATATGGTAATGAGATGGCTCTTTGGTCACCCAAATCTAATAGACTAGATAATCAATTAACTAATAGGATTGATAAATTATTAGATGAAATTGGTCATTCACATAAAAAAGAACATTTAATATTTGAAAAAGTTAGAGTCATTGCTCATCATTTAGGTATAGACTTTTTTGATGATGATACCGAATCAGATGAATCAGATGATGGAATAAAATAAAGATAGTTTTTATTAATCACCCCAATTTGTAAATCCCCAACCTCTAAATTTAGTATTATATACTTTAGGTGTAACATTACTCATACTTTTTAAACTTAATTTATGTTTTCTATATTTAATATTATTAACGTCTTTTTTAGTAGGACTAACTTCTTCATCTGATGAAGAAGAAGAGTCATCCGAACTATCTTCCTCACCTGATGATGAACTCATTTGTTCTTCTTTATTATATTTATCTTTTGCCACTAAATGTTGTTTTTTATATTCATCATCTGACCAGTTTATTTTCTTATTTTTATATGACCCTATTTCTTTATTATTTACATCAAATATTTTATTATTTTCTAAATTATGAATATAAATAATATCTTCATATACTAATTTTTCAAATTGCCCCTCTAAATCGAACTCATCACTGACGCTCTTTTTTTTATTCACTTTTATTTTAGGTTGTATTGCGGATGGTTTTTTCTTAACTTCTTCTTCAACTGATTTCACAGTTTTTTTTTTTTTTTTTTTTTTTTTTTTTTTTTTTTTTTTTTTTTTTTTTTTTTTTTTTTTTTTTTTTTTTTTTTTTTTTTTTTGATTTTTTTGAATTTGTTGAAGGTTTAGACCCTTCATCTTCTGGTTCGGATCCGTTATCAGAATCATCCGAATCATCTGAACTATATGTCCAATTAGTAATTTGTTGACTAATTTCTTTAATATTACCTCCCCCCGATTTTTCTTCTGCTGCAAAACAAGTATCCGGCGAGGAGTTTTTCTCTTTTAGTTTCCATTCTTTAGTACCGCCAGGATATTCTAATATATTTACAAATCCGGCATCTATTAAATGTTCTGTTAATTTTTCTGAGGCATGACATTTACTATGAGCACAATATACAACTATAGGTAAATTAAATATATTTAATTTTTTATTTTTGACTGAACTGTTTAATTTAGGATAATTAGAGAGATTATCCTCTAAGAATTTTTTAATTTTGTTTCTTTTTTCTTGTGAGGAAGACCTATCTAATAAAGAAACAGGTAAATTATAACTATTTGGTATATGGCATCTATCAAAATTATCTCTTGGTAAAGAATTTATTGTAAAATGACATTTTTTATGAACATATTCTCGCATTATTTTAAAATCTACCTTACAAGATACTATGACAGTTTTAATATTATCACTCCAAAAATTATTTCTATCCAATGAGCAATAATGAACATGTCTTGGATATGTTATATCATCTACAGAATAAGGTTGAGGACAATTTAATACTAATGTTGTATCACCATTACCATTTGTTTTAACTAAACCATGATTTTTAAATTTATTATATGCTTCTTTGGCTGATTTGATTTTCATGAAATCATTAGTATATTCTGCTGCCCAATAACATATCCAAGTATTTGATTTTTCATTTAATTTAATATTTACTTCATAATTAGTAATATTGGGTTTTAAGGGTTGTAATGTTCTTTTATTAGCATTATATTTTTCATTATTATTAAGAAAAGGTGGTAATAAAGAATAATTACCTATTTCTTTATACCAATCAGGTATAGTTTTCTCTAATTCTGCCTGGTTCATTTTAGTTGAAACTTCACAAGTTAAACATATTTTACCCATTATAAATAATAGTTATATAAAAAAAATTTGATTTAAAAATAAATCACATTTAAATATTAAAGTATGATTACATTTATTGTTACAAAAGGCGATAATACAAAAACAATTCAATTCTCAAATGATGGAACTATGTTAGATCTTAAAACAGAAATTATTAAACAATTTGAAGTAGATTGTAAATATATTGACATTACTTCGAATGCCGAACGGCCTATTAGAGTATTAGGTAAGTTTAATTTTGATAAAGGTTTACAACCAAGAACACTTGATAATTATCCATTTAATAGGTTCGGTATTGATGAAAAGACAATACCTATAACATTTAATGAGGAAAAAGGATATTTACCAATCATTAAAAAATCTTCAGTGACTAATGGAACATCTTCTAAATATGTTCCGCCAAATGCACAAAGTATGGAAGTTACAGAAACAACACAATACAATATTGAAAGCGAATCAGAATTTCCTCCTCTTTGTTAACAACAACAGCATAACTTATATTTATAGCATTTATTTATTTCTATAATTTTTTGGTCAATATCCATATTTTGTTTTTTATCATATTCAGCATATTTTTTATAAAATCTCAACCGTTCTTGCTCTATAATATGTTTATGTAATTCAGAGTTATTAATAATTCTGGCATATTTATCATAATCTGTATTTTTAATATATTTTTGAGATTCTTGATATATTAAAAAGTATTCTTTTAATATTTCTTCATTATAATTTTCTATTAAGGTTTTTAATATAAGGTTATTACAGCCGGTTTTGTGTAATTCATATACTTCAAGTTTATTTTTGATTTTGGCAATCATAGATACGCATTTTTCAATAGTATTACTAGACAGCTCCATTTTTTCTTGATATTTTTTAAATTTTAAAATACTTGATGTACAAGTTATAATAGAACCAATAAATATAGGTGATAAGTCATATATTTCTCTATTAATTTTATCATCCTTGTCTATAAATATTAATTTACATGATTCGATTAAAGTCAAACAAGTTGATAATAATATAGTACTTATACTCCACGCATTATGGCATTTTTTATATCGATTATATTTTAATTCTAATATTTTTCTGTATAAATTTAGTTTGCGTTTTTTTTCTTTTATATGATTTATTAATTCATCAATACAATTTATATCTGAACATACATTTCCTGTAATATGTTTGTCTGTATTAGTGTCTAATATTGTTTCAGTATTATTAGAACCATTAATCATAAATTACATTATATTATTTTTTACCAGAATATTGTATTTTTCCTGTAAAATTATTTAATTCTTTTATCATTTTATATCTTTTATGTTGAATATATAATCCTGATAAACTTAATATTATATATACAGGTATAAACACATATAAATTATAATAATTAGATAATAAATGAAATGAATATAATGATAATACCGGACCTATAAATGATGTTGTCAACATAGATAATTCTTGTTCTTTGAACATTGTTATTGTTCCCGAAAATAATCCCGGTACTATTATACATATCCAAAACATATTATCATATAAATATATAATTCCTAAATGAATATTTTTACATAATAAATTCCATATAAGATATCCAAATGAACCTCCGCATGTAAATCCAATTACAAAATATGAAAATTTATATAATTTAAGTAATAAAAAACCACCCGATAATCCTGATAATAGAGACCCGCCTGCATGTACTAAACAATTTTGATATTTTAAATGATCCATTATAAAATCTATTAATTTATAACTACTTCCTACTGATAAAATTGTTCCCAAACAAAAAATAGTGGGTTTCACAAATCTATTACCAAAATATGTAATAATTAATCCGATGGCACATGTCAACGGGTATATCAAATTAGTGTCAACATTATTTGTAATTTTTAAATCGAAACATTCCATTTATATATTAATAATATTATTATAAATATTATCATTAAATAATAATTATTAATAATATTATACATCGTTTTGAATTCATTATATTCCTCGTCTGTGAACATTTTGATTTATTATTGTATTTATTTATAATATAAAATCAAATTTAAATAATATATTAATATATAAATGAAAAAATCTGATTTAATTAATATTGCTATTGGTATATCATTAGGATATTTTTTATTCAGCATATTAAATAAAACAAATATATTCACACATGACTGTGGAAACTGTAAGGAATGTCAATCTAAAGGATGTGACAATTGTAAGGAATGTCAATCTGGTGGTTGTGATAGCTGTAAGGGATGTCAATCATAAATTAATCTATTAAATCAGGTAAAATAGGATGTCCTTCCCAATTATATCTTTTCATTATATAATTTGTTTTAAATGATTTAGGATAATAATAATCAGGGAATTTTTTAACATTTTTAGGTAATAAATAAAATGATTTCTCTGGCAAGATTAAACGTAATTGTTCAGACGATTTAAGTGGTTCCTTATCTATTTTTATAATATTTAAATCATTAATATTCTCTAAATAGTTATTAAAATCTTTCATAGATGGAGCAAAATGATATTTATAATACCATTTCCATGAAATACAATCATCAAAATAATAATTACTTGTCCAGACAAATGATTCTAAATAATTTTTACATATATCATTTATTTGTATTTCTAATATATCATCATAGCTGGGATTATAATTATGATGGTGATATATTTGGAACATATAATATCTTCTATGCCAAGTATCAATATCTTTGAATATTTTAGATTCATCTTTGTTATCTATTATAGGAATATGATTCATAAAATCTCTTTCATATTCTTTATCATATGAGTTATATTTATCTAAACATTCATTATTAATGTAAGCATTATAAATATCATGGAATTGATTTTTAAACTTATTGTGTTGTTTATTACGAATTAATAATATTTTTTCTAAGAAAATATTTTCTTTTAAAGATATTTTATGAATTAATTTTTTAAAATTAGTAACATCTAATTTATTATTATGAATTAAATAAAATATTCCGGCATGTTCTTCTTGTAATTGATTATAAATTTTTAATAAGTTATCCAATCCTCCATATCTAATATTAATACAGGGTGAATTATGAATAAAATCATTCCCTATGAAAAAACATAAAAATATATAATCATTTATGATACATTGATTAGGCAAATGAACAAAATCTTTTTTAATATCTTGAACCAAGTACCATTTTAAAAATTCTATATCTAAATAAACATATTCTGAATTTAATCCTTCAATATTATATTCAGTTCTTTCTCTCAGTAAATAAATATGATTATTTTTGATTAAAGATAACATGATTAAATCAGCATCTAATCCGTGAACAATGTTAATATCATTATTATTATTTAATTTAAGATACTGCATAATTTTGTGTTCACCTTCACCATGTTCAGATGAATCTGAGAATATAGTTTTAATAGGATATGATTTGTTTTTGAGAAATATATTTAATTCGTTCATAAAGTTAGTACCAGGCGAAATGGCATTTGTATCCCATATTTTTTCTTCATTGGCAGATCTAAATCGGCGGTATTTTTGTTGTTCAATTTTAGAACGCGGACAAACTCCATCTATAGCAATATAAATTAAATCTTGCGGATTACATATTTCAATTATTTTAATCATATTTAAATAAATATTATCAAACATTTCTTTTTCATCTGTAAGACCTTGACAACATGGATGAATTAAACAATTCAAATCAAAAAACAGATTATTTACTTTTTTATCAAATAAATCTTGTTGAATTAAAATATTATTATAATCATTTATTATATTTTTAAAATATGATGGAATACCCATTTTATTTATTATAATAATTAATGTTTGTTTAAATAAATAATTTAATATTTATTATAAAAAAAATATATGTTATAGTATATAAAAATGGAAGGAGGTGGTCAGATGGGTGGTAATCAATTAACTTTTGAAGCAATAATGACTCCAAATGCTTTATATTTTGTAATTACACTTGCTGTAATAGGCTATTTATATCAAACTAAAATGGTTTTAAGTAGAGAAAGAAGTATTAAAAATAAGTCATCTAACTTATTTGATAAACAATTATATTTGGAAGTTGGTTTTATGATTTTAATAGGTTTATCGCTATATATATTAAATAATGGGAATAATAATATGATTGTATGGGTATATATAACAATACCTATTGTATATTTAGTAATTAAAAGTTTGATGGTATTTAATAAGGTTACAGGTTATATTAGTGAGGCTCCAAATGTTGTAGACACAGTTGATTCTGATTTAGCAGATTTAATTAGTCAACAAGCAAATTCCAAAACAAATACGCAAATTCCGGTAACCAATCAAAATAGTAATACAGTTGATATTTCAAATGCATTAAATAATGCGTTGAGTCTAAATAATTCTGTTAAGAGTGTTCCGAATACTCAAGTCCCTCCATCACAATTTCAACATAATGGACCTGAAGGTTTTTCACTATTTTAAATTAATTATTTAAAAATATTCTTTTAATATACATTATGAAATATTTATCATTTGATGTTGGGATTAAAAATCTCGCCTATTGTTCATTAAATGATAAAAAAGAAATACTTGATTGGGGTATTATTAATTTAGATAAAAATCCTATTTGTCAATGCGGATTACAAAAAGAATGTAGTAAATCATCCACATTTATAGTTACAGATGATAATGGGGAAATAAGATATGCTTGTACAACTCATACTAAAAAATACAAGAAAAAGAAAAAAATGAATAATGATAGAGATATATTTAATTTAAGTAAAATTATGATAAATGAATTGAACCTTAAAGAAGATTTTTTAAATCATGAAATCATATGTATAGAAAATCAACCTGCGTTAAAAAATCCAACTATGAAAACAGTCCAGATGATTTTATATAGTTATTTTATGATTGAAGGCGCTACTAAAGATAAACCTGTATCAGAAGTACATATGATTAATGCTCGTAATAAACTAAAAGTTTACAAAGGACCCGAAGTGGAATGTAAATTTACAGATAAATATAAAAAAAATAAGTATCTTTCGGTTGAATATACTAAATTAATGATATTAGAAGAAGATACTAAATTTATAGAATTATTTACTGAATCTAAAAAAAAAGATGATTTGGCGGATGCTTATTTACAGGGTATATATTTTATAGAGAAGTGATTATTTAATTTTAATATGTTTAATTAAATCTTTGGGTTGTATGGGTATTTCATTTTCGCGCGGAGGATATCTATATAATGTCCATTCCGATTCATCTGGGAATTTTAAAATACCTGTTTCATATCTATAAGTGGTGATAACGGGGACATTTTCAATAGGATCGCCATACAAAACCCTATCGTATTTTGGTCTTCTTACCAGTTCTCTTGATTTGACTGGCGATATAATCCAACTGAAACCCGAAAATGTAGGACTGTAAATCCATCCTTTTTTATTTCCGTTATGTTTAATTTGATCCAAAGTATTAAATTTATTTCGGTACATGGTACTCAAATGATAATCATTTCTAGATGGTTCACTTCGTCTCATTATTATTTTATAATAATTGATATGAGTTGTAAATGTAATATTATCTTTTAGATCATTCAATACAGTTTTATTTTTCTTTTTAGTTTCAATATATTTACCTAATAAATTACTGACATCAATGTCGAGATGGTCGATAGAAGATATCATGTTTTTTTTTTTATTTTTTTTTATTTTTATTATAATATATTTCAAATTTTAATCTATGTATATAATATAAAATGGAGAGAGAATTAAGAGAGTGCAGAGAAGGTCAACGAGAATTAAATAGAATTATAGTTGAAAGTAATAATATGATAAGAGAAACAGAAGTTAAATATAAAGGATATCTAAAACAATTTGCTATCGACACTACTACGGCAAGGAAGGAAGCAGAGTCTGAGATGGACGCGTTAAAGAAGACGCTTGAAGATTTGAAACCGGGGATTAAGAAGGCATATGATATGTATCAAAATTTAGGTGCGGGTCATTCTGATTATATTCAACCCGACGGTGAAAAGGGATGTGCTACTAAATATGATCCATCTATAGAAAAATTAGGCGCGTTCTTGTGGGATTCTGGTGCTAAGAAATATAAGAAACGCAAGTCTTCTAAAAAGGCACGCGGTTCTAAGAAAAAAAGTAAATCCAAAGGAAAACGTCGCGGTTCACTCCGAAAGCGTAAATCAAAGAGAAAATAAATTATTATTATAGTGGATAAAAAAAAGATTTAATTTATCATAATATTTATAATTACCAAGTGAAATGAACAGTGAAGGCATTATTATTCCAAACATCAAACTTTAATCCTTGGAAGTGGTCTCGGTAACTGATTACCCCATTTTTAACACCTTCACATAAATACATTGATTCAGGATTACACATTTGATTCAGCCATACGCGACACATTTTGGATGGTTTCCCTGTATTTGGGAGATTAAACTTAAAGTGATCCCAACTTAAATTATAATAGAGTTCTCTTAAACCCTTTTCAGATTTATATTCGATGGCTTTTTTCAAATCAGTATAATAAATAGCAGTCAATTCATACATTTTATCATCATATTTTCGTTGCCAGTTGTACATTTGTAGTTGTTTTTGTAATTCTTTTTGTTGGTGATATTGCATAGATGTTTCTTGATAATCTCGGATAAAAGTTTTATTCATTTTGTTATTGGATAAATTTTTTTTTATAATTTCAAATTTTAGTACGTTTAAATTTAAAAATATATTTAAAGAGAATATTTAATTAAATAAATAAATATATGACAAATATATTATTAAAATCATTGGATAATTATTATAGTAATAATAACAAAATAGAACAATTTAATGATTATGTAAATGGTGATAAAAAAATATCATTAAGAATAATAGATTGGTTTGTAACTAATTATTCAAAAAAGTATAATGTATTTTATGAAGTCTATAGAATACCTGATGGCGGGATATCTTTTGAAGAAAATGGTAATGAATTATATAATCAAATAAATATATTTCATGCTTATAAATCACAATTAAAATCATATTCTAAAAAGAAGTTTGATCCATTTTGTAGAAAAGAAAGAATAAATTTTAATTGTAAAGATTATAATATAGAAACTACATTAGGTCAATTAAATTTTTTTAAGTGGGCTCTTGATAATATGGTTTTAGAATATATTACAGAAAATTATAGCCATATAGAAAATGATATGAATATTTGTTTTAATAAAAATAAAAAAAGTAAAACGGATAGTAAAAGAAAACCTAGACAAGAATTATCTAAATCAGCATCCCGGGGGTTAAATACTGCAAAACATCGGATTATATTAGATTTTAATTAAATATCAGCGACATCAATATCTTCATCTGTTGTAGCCTCATCCGAATCGACTTTTTTTAATTTTTCATCATCAGACGAATCTGGTAAATTAGTGCTGAATACAATTCCTAGATTGTCATCATCATCTGATGAATATTGATTATCAACATCTAAGTTAATACTTTTGGGTACTAATCCTTTATCTTTTAATTTGCGTGCTAAATTTACATCATAATTATCAATGATATCACAAATACTATCTTGCCATTCTCTAATAGATACTAGAACAATATCATTAGCACGGACAAATTTCTTTTTTCGCATTTTTCCGCACATAATCGCCTTTCGTTCTTTTCCATCGAAACACAATACATCGAATCTACAATTACCATTACACTTTTTAATTTGTGCGTATTCTTGACCTTCATCTTTCAAACGTAAAGTTTTTTCACCAAAATTATTTTGTTTTTTATTCCTTTTATGTTTTTTGCCACCTTTGATATTAGGCATGTTTATTAATTATTACAATATATATTATAATTTTATTCTTAAATAAATTTGATCATCCTTTAAATAAATTTGAAAATTATTTTAAAAAACATTCAACATATTAATAATCATGTTCTGTTGTAGTAAGAAACATAAGAACAAAGTCCATTTCCTTAATGAAGTATTTGAACCAAGGCCACCGTTTAAAGACCCTCCAAAAAAAAGGAGGAAAAGTGTATATCCTATGACACTATCAAAACAAGAACAATTAAAAAAAAATAAAGAAGTTATTACCAAAGAAAGAATAGAAAATGAAGGATTTACAGATAAATTCTTGGCTGAAATTATTCAATGTGGTGGATGCCAGGAAAAAATTGCTCTAAAAGAAAGAAAAGAATTACATCATTGTAGTAATTGTAATAATTTCTATTGTTGTAATTTTGCAGGAATATGCGTAGGAAGTGGATGTTCAGTCGCATTCGAAGGTAAAAAACAATCATTAAGTTATTGTATGAATTGTGTTAATCCATATTTTAAAATAAATATAAAAGAAAATGGTGAATGTTTATGTAAAAATTGTGAAAACCTACCAGATCTGCCAAATCATTATAAAGAAGTATAATTATATATATAAAGAAATATCATTTTTTTATATATAAGTAATATGGAGAAGATTTTAAATAAAGGCGGTATAACATTAATAAAAGTATTAGGGGATAGTAATTGTTTATTTAATTGTATAGTACAGCAATTACATTTAGATAGAAATATTAAATATTATGTAGATAATAATTATACATATAAATTAAATCAATCTAAAGAATATGAAAAATTATCTGAAGATTTAAGGCAATCAGTTGTAGATTGGTTAGATAATAATTTAGATTTTTTATTACCCACCGGATTAACAATTAAAGAAGACATATTAGATTCTATTAATTATGATGAAAATTTAAGTACTATTCGAGATTATTTATTGGATATGCGGGGATATAAATTTGCTGGTCAAATTGAAATATATGCTTTATCTAATATGTTGAAGAAAAACATTTCTGTATTAACAGAGATAGATGATACATATTATTCATTAGGTATGGGAAATATATACAATGGACTATCAGGCGATAATATATATTTATATCATAATATGTTAGAACAAGAAGATGAAAATGAATATCATTATAATTTATTATATTTAAATAATAATTCAAAAATAATAACTAAGAAAAAATATTTAGAATTGAACAATAGAATATCTAAACCATTAACGAGAAATACATTCAAATCACTTATTGAGTAGTATTCCTATTAGTATCATCAATTGGAACTACTGGTTTTATAGGCGTTTGTGGTCCAGGGATAACATTATTTTCAAGATCTGATATAGTTGCAGTTAAATTTGTTAATAGTTCTTGACTATCAGTTATTTTTTTTAAGACGTCTTTATCAGGTAATTGTTTCAAATCTCCAGTTATTTTATCTCCTATATTTTCTAAATTAGAAACAGTATTGACGGTATCTACTAATGGTTTAAACATTTCATTATTTTTAGATTTTTCCATGAATGATTTCATTTGACCATCAAAATCAAAATCTAATAGTGGGGACTTATTCGTGCCATCTTTTTTTTTTGTTTTATTACCTTTGCCTTGGAATTCTTGTTCAATTTGTTTCCTTTTGATATTTTCTACTGCTTTACAAAATTCTTTATATGCTTCTATGGTATGAGTATTATATTCTTCATATTTGCCAGATAATCCGAAAAATTGCCAACCTTCTGTTTTTAATTGTTCTACTACTAAAGAATAACTAAAATAATCCTTATCCAAAGAAAATAATTGAAGGAATCCATTACTTATAGTGACCATTAATGATATAGACCATGTAGACCAATATGATATTTGATCAAAATTTCTGGGCAATTTAGCAGGATCCATTTGACCTATGGATAATAAAGCTGGTAAAAGAATAGAACCAGTAGTTACAATAAATCTAAATACATTATAGTATTTTTTTGTATTGTTTCGTTTTTTTTCATAATAATCAACTTCATCTACAAATCGCGCCTTTATTATTTCTTTACTTTCCTCATTACCTCCCGGCATTTGTAAATTATCTATTATATTAGTAACTCTATTTGTATAATTATTCATTATATATTTATAATATTATTTTTTTATTAATTTTTTATATTTATATAATATAGTTATATGGATACTATTAATGATTTTATTAATGATACTATATTTTCAGATAGTAATGAATCCAGAATAGGTCAATATGGAAATAATGTAGTTAATTTAATAAACAAATTCATCAGAATAGTAATAGCATTTGCTATTGTATATTTAATAATTATAAAAATGCCTGTTCATGGTGATAAAGACCATACAATGTATTTTAATTTATTATTATTGATATCAATATTTTTAATACTTATTTATATACAAAAAAATTGGAGAGGTTATTATATTAATAGTTTTTTAGGTGCCACAGATCCACCTATCGGCGGTGAATGTGCTGGGGATTTAGATAGCATCCCAAAATCGGATGAGCAAGGTAATCCGTGTCCTCGCGGTCTTGAGGCAAATGGTTCGATTTTAATAGATGCAATAACTTCCGCATTAACAAACGAATTATCTGATTGGAAAAACTATTTATATTTAATTGGCATCGTTTTAGGATTAAGACAATTAGGCGTCTCTGGGCTCTTTGCAGGATTTGTATTTTTTCCATTTGACTGTTTAAAAGGTATAATATTTTTTGTATTATTCGCATCTAAATATTCACCTATTAATTTCTTATTTGGAAAAACGGGTAGTGTAGAAGATCCATATATATATGGCAATCAAATTAGTGAAGCAGAAGAAAAAGAAGCGGGAAGAACTCCACTAATAAATTTCAATGAAAAATTTTATTTAATGTATATAGTATTAATATTATTAATATTTTTTACAATTATAATAAGATTAACAAGTGATACTATAATAGATTGTAAGAATTTTGAAGCTCCAATAACTGACATCGGAGGTTTGTTAAAAGGTTGTATTGGATATAGATTTTATATGGTATTAAATGTATTATTATTTATAGGTTTTTCTACAGATTTTATAGATTCATTACAAAAAATATCAGCAGAGGATACGGCATTGGTATGTCCTTGGAAAGTTAACGATAACAAACTCCCCGCCCCCAAGAGTGAACAAATATATAACTCAAAAATCGGAAAATGTTTGAGACCTGAAAATCAGGTTGACCCACCCATTTGTGAACCAAAAAATGACCAAATAATAGAATGTAAACCGGAAAGCCCTCCCCCTTTCCCGGGTTGTAAAACGAAAAGGGATAACAATAATTATATATTAAAAGATATTACTCAATTTAATGAGAGTGATAAAAATATTGATGGATCAGATCACAGAATTCTCATTAGGAAAAAACCTGGAGGAGGAGGCTATATAATAGACCCCACATCTCAAATTCAGATAAATGATTCTACATGTAAAAAATCTATTGATAATTGGTTGGCTGGTATTAAAGAGCCCTTCGAAGTTGATACGATAAGTAAAGAAATAATAACTGCCCGTCCAGATTTAACTGATTATGTTAAAACTGAATTATTAAAAACAATCGGCGAGATTTCTAAAAATTTAGAAACAATTGGGATTCCTAATGAAATCCCGCCAATTATTTCTAAAAATTTAGAAACAATTGGGATTCCTAATGAAATCCGGGCCAGTGCAGGCAGGTATGTACCATGATTAATAAATAATATTCCTTTATAAAAAAAAAAATATAATATAAAATAAATAATATAATATAAAATAAATATATTATATTTATATAATGGATAAGGGCGGCGGGTTGGGTTCAATGACAAAAAGGTTAGGTGGAAAAATGAGTAACTTGAAAGACAAAACTGTATCTGCCGGGAAAAAAACTGTATCATCAGTGAGTGAAACAAAAAAAAAAGCAAAAACATTGGAATCAGTTGTGAAAGGTAACCTAAATTTGGAGGAAAAAAGCGCCGATACAAAAACTAAATTCTTTGAAGGTATTAATAAAATTAAAAGTTTTGACGATAAAATATCTGGAAAACAAGCTAAAGAGATGATAAGAGATGAATTATTAGATGGTAAATCAGTTGTTAATAAATATGGTTTATTTGGTCCAGGTACATATAAATATTTAATATATATTATATTATTCCTTAATATATGTTGTATTATTTTATTAACATTTAATAAAAAAATTTTTTATAAATATAAAGGACATACAGAAGTTGATGTGAGATTAAATAAGAATGTATTTTATATATATATATTTTCATTATTCTTGTTTATTTTACAATTATATACATTTAAAGAAAATTATAATGATATAGTAGAAAGAAGAGGTAAATATCAAGTTTATTTAGAAGTATTTAATGTATTATGTACATTGGGTTTAACTTATTATATATATAAACAAATAGATGTTATACGTGCAGATTGTTCTGCCCCTAATAAATATATGTGTGTTATAAATAATAATGGTCCTAATGATATACATGAATGTCTTGATGGTCCTTTTCAGTGCGGAGACAAAACATATAAAGATTATCCCCCCCCTATAGTGGATACACCCTACGTTTCCCATATGGTTAAAAATTTCTATTTGATACCAGAACCGCCGCCAGAAGATCCCCCGCCCGCCGCCACAGGTGCCGCCACAGGTGCCGCCGCAGGTGCCGCGGCACCTGCCCCAGGAGGTCCAGAACAATCCAGCGATAATATGCAAAAAATTATTACTGATATATTTAATGATTTAATTAAACCAGATGAGGAAAGGATCCAAAATTTAGAAACAAGGTTTAACAGCTTATCTCCTGGTGAAGGTATACCTGGACCTGCCGGACCTGCCGGACCTGCTGGACCACCCGGAACACCTGGCAGCGACCCCCGACCCGAAATCTCGGCACCTTCATCCAATCAATTCTCAAACATTTTGTGCCCAAACGAACCAGGAGGTCTATGTAAAGATGGAGAAACTGGATGTGATGATAAAGGTATGTGTGAAGGTTTCGCCATGATTTCATTACAAGAGAAAATAGACCTTGAAATGAGATATAAAGATTTAAATAATAATTCTTACAAAGTAAATAATCTAATGAATAATTTAGAAACTTTTTTACTAAATTCACTTAAATAAATAAATATACTATATTTAATAATGTGTGGAATATTTTTTTATTTTGGTAAAAAATACAATCTAGAAAATCTATTAATTGATTTCAATAAAATTATTAATAGAGGCCCCGACCAATCAAAACTAATTGATTTAGACGACAAAGTATTTGGTTTTCATAGGTTGGCAATTAATGATTTATCTGAAGATGGTATGCAACCATTCATAGATAATAATATTTATTTAATTTGTAATGGTGAAATTTATAATCATAATTTTTTAAAAAATGAATTTAATATTGATTGTAAATCAAACTCGGATTGTGAGGTAATCATTCATTTATACAAATTAGTCGGTATAGAAAAAACCTGCCAACTATTAGATGGGGTATTCGCATTTGTTTTATATGATGGAAATTTAGATAAATTATATGTGGCGCGCGACCCATACGGTGTCAGACCATTATTTATGGGCAATAATGGAGAAAAAGAACTATTTATATCATCTGAATTAAAAACTATATCTGATAAATGCAAAGTAGTTGATCAATTTAATCAAGGGACTTATTTAGAATATAAAAAAGGGGATATTTTCATGCTTAAAAAGTATCATGATAATAATTTTAAAATTGATTCATTAAGAAGTGACGAATTTATATTAACATGTATCAAAAATAAATTAACCAAAGCAGTAAAAAAAAGATTATTATCTGATAGACCCATAGGCGCTTTATTATCAGGAGGTTTGGACAGTAGTTTAATATGTGGGATAATATGTAAACTATTAAAAGAAAAAAACATTAAATCAAAACTTAACACTTTTTCAATTGGTATGAAAGGTGCTACCGATTTAGGATATGCTCAAAAAGTCTCTGACCATATTGGTTCAGAACATCATACAATTGAATGTACTGAAGAAGAATTTTTGTCTGCTATTCCGGAAGTTATTTATAATATTGAATCATATGATATAACTACCGTTAGAGCGAGTGTAGGCAATTATTTAGTTGCAAAATATATTAAAGAAAATACAGATGTTGTCGTATTATTTAATGGAGATGGAAGTGATGAACAGAGCGGGTATTTTTATTTAAGAAACGCACCAAATGAAAAAGCATTCCATAATGAATGTTTGAAATTATTAGATGAAATAAAATATTATGATGTATTGAGGTCGGACAGATCTGTTTCTAGCAAATGGTCATTAGAAGCTAGAACGCCTTTCTTGGATAAAGATTTTGTAGAATTTTATATGACAATTGATCCAAAAAAGAAAATGTATAGTGAAAACATTACAGAGAAAAGATTATTGAGAAAAGCATTCGAAAAAGAAAATATTATACCAGAAGAAGTATTATGGAGACCTAAAGAAGCATTTTCAGATGGTTGTTCATCCGAAAAAAGGTCGTGGCATAAAATTATACAAGAATATGCAGATACAATTATTACAGATATTGAATTCAATGAAAATAAATATAAATTTAGTAAAAATCCACCATTAAATAAAGAAAGTTACTGGTATAGGAAAATATTTGAAAGTCATTATCCTGGTAAAGGTGGTATAATACCACATTATTGGTTACCTAATTGGTCTGATCAAACAGATCCTTCTGCTAGAGAATTATCTTGATTTCTTTTTAGACTTAACTTTTTTAGATTTCTTCTTCTTCTTTGATCCCTGATATCCTGGCGGATCCTTAAACATCTTAGTTAATCCAAAATGGTCACTTGGAGAATTCATACACCGCCCAGTAAATTCATTACATACTTTTCCTTGACTTACACATTCTTGCACTTTCTCAGGTGGACAATATTTTTTAGATTTTCCCGATTGTTTAGATTGACTTTTAGTGGTCTTTGATTTGGGAGATTTAGACTTGGATTTGGATTCAGATTTAGATTTAGATTTAGATATGGAACTCACATCACTTGACCCCAACGTAACACCCATTTTGTTTTTCCTAGTCCTTTTCTGTTTCTTATACGCTTTGCGTATTTTCTTTGGTAAACCAGGTTTGCGGAGTTGTTTCCTGTAAAACTCAATCATATCATCTAGTTTCTCACCTGAGAATTTCTTTTTAAGTGATTTCTCAATTTCTTTACTCAATTCTTGTTGTAATGACCTTTTTAATAATTCATTAGTTTTATCTAATAGGGGTGTGTTTACTACATCAGGTATCTCAAGTGCTTTGAGGATGCCGAGGATGACTTCCTCGGGTTTGTCATCATGGTTCGGGTCAATCAACATAGTCGCAAATGCTAAACGTTGTTTGGCATGTAATTTCTTAACTTGGGATACAATATATTCGGAGTATATTTGTTGAATCAGTGGATCGTCAATAGGTGCTCTTACACCGTTAGCTTTTATAGTTGGGTCAGCACCAGATTCAATCAAAAGTTTAATAACAGCACGATTATCATGGCGCGCAGCCTCCAGCAATGCGGTGACACCTTCTTTATCTTGAATATTTGGATCGGCACCTGCTTTAATTAAAAGTTTGATAATTTCTGGATCCTCGTTTTCGTAAACTGCATTCATTAATGCAGTATAACCATAATTACTTTGAATATTAGGGTCTGCACCAGATTCAAGTAAAAGTTTAATAACGTCAGTATGACCTGAAGCCTCCATTAATCCTGTCGTACCACCGCCGTCTGAACTTTTATTATTCACATCAGCCCCTACTGCAATTAATAGTTTAACAATATCTGCATTTCCGTTTTCTGCGGCGTAGGAAAAAGGATTTCTTCCATAACTATTTGTTATATTAACATCAACGCCAGCAGCAATTAATAGTTTTACAATCTCAGTATGTCCGTCGGATGATGCTATTATTAATGCAGTGGTACCAGTATCTTTACCAGCGACATCAACCCCTGCTGTAATTAATAGTTTAACTAACTCCAGATTTCCTTCCTCTATCGACACTTCTAATGCATTCTCTCTATATTTATTTGTTATATTAATATCAACACCACCCTTGATCAATTCTTTAACTTTTTGAATATTTCCTTCCCGACACCCACTAATCAATTCATCTAAATCTAAATCACTCATTTTTATATAATATACATAGAATTTAATTTATCTCTTATTAGATTTCTTTTTAGATTTCTTTTTAGATTTCTTCTTCTTCTTTTTCGCGCCTGTTGATTTAGTAGGTGTCACTTTTGCTTCTTGTATACTCATTTCTAAAGCCATTTTAAGTTCTTCTGAACTATTCATAGACTTGGATTTTGATTTAGACTTCGATTTAGTCTTAGATTTAGATTTGGACTTAGATATGGAACTCACATCGCTTGATCCTAACGTAACACCCATTTTATTTTTCCTAGTTCTTTTATATTTCTTATATGCTTTCCTGGTTTTCTTTGGTAAACCAGGTTTGCGGAGTTGTTCCCTGTAAAACTCAATCATATCATCTAGTTTCTCACCTGAGAATTTCTTTTTAAGTGAACTTTCTATTTCTTTTGACAATTCTTGTTGTAATGACCTTTTCAATAATTCATTAGTTTTATCTAATAGTGGTCTATTTGCTGCATCGGGTATCTCAAGTGCTTTGAGGATGTTAAAAATAATTTCCTCGGGTTTGTCATCATGTTTTGGGTCAATCAACATAGTGGCAAATGCTAAACGTTGTTTAGCATGTAATTTCTTAACTTGGGATACAATATATTCGGAGTATATTTGTTGAATCAGTGGATCGTCAATAGGTGATTTGCCTACTGCACTTAGACCTCGACGTTCGAATGTTCGAATATTAGGATCAGCGCCTGCTTCAATTAAAAGTTTAACAGTACGATAAGTTTTTGGATGCGTGTAGTTTGGGACGTTGCTCAATGACGTATGACCACGTTCATTTTTAATATTAGGGTCGGCACCGGATTCAATCAAAAGATTAATAATAACATGATTATTATTGCGCACACTCTCCATCAATGCTGTGACACCTTCTTCATCTTGAATATTCGGATCAGCGCCAGCGTTAATTAAAAGTTTAATCATTTCTATATCAGAAGATTGTACTGCATTCATTAATGCAGTATAACCATCATTACTTCGAATATTAGTATCCGCTCCTGCTTCTAGTAAAAGTTTAATAACTGCAGTATCCGAATAGCGACTTCCTGAAGCCAATATTAACGCTGTCGATCCGCGGTGGAATCTACCTTTACTATTTACATCAGACCCTGCTGTAATTAATAGTTTTACAATAGCAGCAAGTCCGCTTGCTGCAGCTCCTAAAAGAGGAGGTCTTCCATAACTATCTTCTATATTAACATCAACCCCTGCAGCAATTAATAGTTTTACAATCTCTGTATGTCCGTCGCGTGATGCTATTATTAATGCATTGGTGCCTGTATCTTTCCCAGCGATATCTACCCCCGCTGTAATTAATAGTTTCACAAACTCCAAATTGCCTTCCTCTATCGACACTTCTAAGGCATTTTCCCCATATTTATTTTCCATATTAATATCAACACCACCCTTGATCAATTCTTTAAATTGTTGAATATTTCCTGACCGAGCGGCCTCAATCAATTCACTCATTTTTATATAATATACATAGAATTTAATTTATCTCTTATTAGATTTCTTTTTAGATCTCTTTTTCTTTGCCCCCTTTGATTTATTAGGTTTTGCTTCTTGTATACTCATTTCCAAACCAAATTTAAGTTCTTCGGAACTATTCAGTGATTTAGACTTAGACTTAGATTTAGATTTAGATTTAGACTTAGATTTAGACCGCGATTTAGATATGGAACTCACATCACTTGATCCTAATGTAACGCCCATTTTATTTTTCCTAGTTCTTTTCTGTTTTTTATATGCTTTACGTATATTCTTTGGTAAACCAGGTTTGCGGAGTTGTTTCCTGTAAAACTCAATCATATCATCTAGTTTCTCACCTGAGAATTTCTTTTCAAGTGATTTCTCAATTTCTTTACTCAATTCTTGTTGCAATGACCTTTTTAATAATTCATTAGTTTTATCTAATAGTGGTCTATTTACTGCAACCGGTATCTCAAGTGCTTTGAGGATGCCGTGGATGACTGCTTCTGGTTTGTCATCATGTTTCGGGTCAATCAACATAGTGGCAAATGCTAAACGTTGTTTGGCATGTAATTTCTTAACTTTTGATACAATATATCCCGAATATATTTTTTGAACCATTGGATTGAAAATAGGTGATTTTCCATCGTTATCTTTTATAGTTGGGTCGGCACCAGATTCAATCAAAAATTTAATAATACCACGGTTATCATGGTCCGCGGCCTCCAGCAATGCAGTGCGACCTTCTTCATCTTGAATATTCGGATCTGCCCCAGCGTTAATTAAAATCATAATATCGGCACCGTTGTTTTCCCAAGCTGCATGCATTAATGCAGTATGACCATAATTACTTTGAATATTAGGGTCAGCGCCAGATTCAACTAAAAGTTTAACAACGCCAGTATGACCTGTAGCCATTATTAATCCAGTCGTACCGGCGGCGCTTGAACTTTTACTATTCACGTCTGCTCCTGCTGCAATTAATAGTTTAACAATATCAGCATTTCCGTATTCTGCAGCGTAGGAAAGAGGTTTGCTTCCCTGACTATTTGTTATATTAACATCAACTCCAGCAGCAATTAATAGTTTTAGAATCTCAGTATCACCATTAGACGATGCTATTATAATGGGACTCCATTCGTGACCGGGACCTTTACCAGCGACATCAGCCCCTGCTTTAATTAATAGTTTAACTAACTCCAGATTTCCTGCCTTGACCGACTCTTCTAATGCATTCTCACTATAATTACTTGTTGCATTAATATCAAAAGGATACCAAGGATCCTTGAGCAAATCTTTAACTTTTTGAATATTTCCTTCCACACAATACTGAACAAACCGATCAAACTCTAAATCACTCATTTATATAATATACATAGGTTTAAATTTATCTCTTCTTAGATTTCTTTTTAGATTTCTTTTTCTTCTTTGATCCTCTACTACTTAATGTTTTATTAACATCTTTGAATTTATAATAATCTTTTTTTAGAACATTATATCCCATTAATTTTCTAATATTTCTTATTAATTCTACATAATAATTAGGGTTAATATTATGATTTACTTGGAAATCAATATTATTTTTATCATATAATGATATTTTTATAATATCTAAATGTAATTTTACAAAGTATGATCTATTATCACCAACACTATATGAAATATTTACATAATTGTCTTTATCTAAATATATACTAGTTGGAAATAATATTAATTCTTGTTTTGATTCATAATTAGGTAATTGGAAAAACGGTGATAGTTCGGTTATTTCTTTTTCCTTCATATCTAATATGAAGAAAAATGCCGTATATAGTTTAAAGAATTTTTTAAAATATACCTTATCATCATTTGAATATTTAGATTTATCGATTGCAGGAATAAAATATTTATTCAGATTTGAATCTCCTTTATAATCTAGTACACCATGTCCCATTCCAAGATATTTACCAGAACCTAAATCTACTAAATTAGTAGAATTTCTAATATGGAAATTTAATTCTGGATAACTTTCCTGTATTTTCTTTAAGACTTTATCATTAATATTACATACTATTTTACATTTAAAATCATCATTTACCTCAAGTATTTTTAAGGGATTTATATCATATAACATATGTAATTTCTTATTATGAATGAATGTACCCCAATTCTTCTCGAATTTAGTAGATAATTCTTCACACAGATTATCTTTATTAATATCATATTCTAATTTATCTAAATTAACTTTTGATACAAACATATGTCTTGGCGTCTCCTCTTGTTTCTTATTTAACTCATTTACTAATATATATATTTGGTCATTGTGATAGAATAAACGCGGATCTTCCGGTCCTTCTAAAATATGTTTTTCATGAGGAATAATTTCATGTTTAAATACCTTAAATTTAATTTCCTTATTTTTAATAAGGTTAGGGTCTATATCTAATATATTTTGTTTTATTTTTTTCATATTTTTTGAAAATAATGATAATATTACAAAATTTATGCCATCCCAAGATCTTACATTTCCATACCAACCCCTGCTAGCAATTAATAAGTTATCACTATTATTAAGTGGGAGTATTGAACTATTGAATATAGTTATATCTTTATTAGTTAATAATTTATCGTCTCTTTTTATTTCTTCTGATAAATTAATACAAGATAATTTAAGTTGTTCTTGTGTGAGGTTATATTTCATTTATATAATATTAAAATAAATAAATAAATTTGATTTAAAAATAAATTAATAATTATATTATATAGATGAATACAATGACTGATACTCAAACAACTCAAACAGTTCCTGATGAGACAACAATCGATAGGCCCCCTCTAGTACTTCAAAATATTGAAAATTCGTGTAGGTATAATACTAGAATTTTAGAAATTATAAATAATTCTGAAGAATATTTAAAAGATTTCTATGATGAATCACCTAATTTCACTTTTAGTAAGGATTATATTAACAAATTAATTTGGTTAACATATTCAGACAAGGACAAAAAACAAATTCTTGATAGAGAATTAGAAGAATATTTTAATTAGGAAATCTAATATAATATTTTAATAAAGTTATTTTATATTCATTTAACATTTTATTACATTTAATATTTTTTTTGTTACTTTCATATAATTTAAATCTGTTGTAAATATGGAATATGTAATTATAAATCATAATTATATAGTATTATTTTATTAAAAATCAGCTTGGTTATTATTATATTCAGGTTGTGCTGAGTTATTATTACCAGTTTGAGTACCTGGATTATCTCCTTGTTGTTGTTCAGATAGTTTTGCCATATCGACTATATCTTGGTCTCCAGTATTAAATTGACTATTATTATTCATATTATTATTATTATTATTATTATTATTACGAGTACTATCATAAATATTATCATAATTCGATAGAGCAAAATACTTATCTTCATACAAACCTTTTTCATTCATATCTAAATAAGCATTATTAATAATATCCATTGTAAAAGCACTATAAGGCAATATAGGGTTATATTTTAATAATGTTGCATATTCAGATGGAGAATATTGCATTGGATTAGGTTTAGTATCCTTGCCTTTTACTAATTCCTCATATTTTTGCTTATAATTTTCATCCGAACTATTGGAATTACTATTTTTAGGTATATCCGAAAACATATTATTATTATCTAAATTTAAATCTAATGTATCGGAAACTTTTTTAAGTTCTGTTTCTACTTTAATTAATTTTTGTTTCATACTGTAATCATAATATGCTAATCCTATAATTATTATGATTAATAATATAACAAAAATAGATAATAATATAATATTTATTTCATTATTATCAAAGATATCGTATAATTCAAACATATATATTATAAATATAAAAAAAATTTAACTTATATAATAAAAAGATCTATATTTTTCCATATAATCATCTCTTTTGATATTTTTAATATAATCTTCAAACTCGCCTCCTTCTAACATACTTGTTATAAAATGTAAACTATATATTCCACATTCAGTATTATTTTTCTGATGTTGTATATCATTATATAAAAATTCCATATTCTTATTTGTTAATGATTTATATTGTTCAGATACAGTATCTACCAAATCTTTTATTTCTTTTGTAGGTTTATCTGCTAAAGAATCAAAATAATAAATGGAAGGATTTTTACGACAACAAGGTGATAATTCAATATAAATAGATACCCAATGCGAACCAGATTCATCATGATCATCCAAATTAAATACAGAACCTATTTTTTTAACCCCATTATCCATATGTTCTTTAATATCAATATTACATAAATTTCCTGATACACACCTATTTCCTAATTTTAAATCAAAATCCATAGGTAGTGCGCCATAACATTTAAAATCTGAATAACATTCTTCATATTGTTTCAATACTTTTTCAATATCAGAAGTGGAAGCCCATTCATTTTTATTTTTGACCCATGAATTAGGCATTTGTGGTCTAAAATTATTTTTAAATCTATTTAATTCTTCAGGTGATAAATGTTTTATAATTTCATTTAATGTTATCCAACAACTTTCAAACTTGCAATCTGACATACTTGATATTTTACTTACAATTTGCTTATATAATTGATTTTTATCATTTAAATTAATATTAGCATTATAAAAATTATTAAATATGTTTGCAATTTTTAATAATATATCATGATCAATACATGATAATGTATTTTTAGATTTCTTAGGTGAGCAATGTTTTTTATTAAACGATTTTCTAGTTTTCCTATCATATGATTTTAATGATTTTAATGATTTGCGGATTTTTTTAAATGTTTTTTTACCTTTGACCATTATATATAAATATAATATTTAAAATTAAAACACACATAATAATAAAATGGAACAATTACTTTCAAAGAAATCGGAACTCAATAATAATTTTAATGAAATTTTACTATTATTAAATAATATTGATTTAAAAGATAATTCTCTAGCAGATGAATTGAATAATAAAAATAAAATATTGAACCAATTAAATAATAAATTAATTAATGAAATATCTGAAAAAGATAAAATTATTTCTATGAATCAAAAAACTATATGTGATTATGAAAAACAAATAAACTTATTTAATAAAGAACAAGAAGAATCAAATAAGTTTGATATGTTCAAAGCTAAAGATAAAGAAGTACACGAGCAAAATAAAATCATTACAAATTTGCAAAAAGAAATTAAAACATTAAAGACCCTACAAACTCATCCTAATAAAAAATTAGTATGTGAGGTCCAAGAAATTGTTAAAGAAACACCTGTTAAAGAAACACCTGTTAAAGAAACACCTGTTAAAGAAACAAGTGATAATGTGGAAGGTATAGAACAAGATTCAGATGAGCAACTTGATGTAGAAACCATCACCTGGTACAAAAAAGAATACTATATGTTAGACGAAGGAGGCGAAAAAAAAGTGTTTGAAATTGAGGATGATGATCTGGGAAAAGAGGTGGGATTATGGATCGATAACAAGTTGGTCCGCCCTGGTAAAAAGTAATGGAGAATTTAACAATGAGATAGATCTTATATAATTTAATAAATAGTTATGTCTTAAGTGTGAATAACTTTTCAATTGCGTATTTTTTTGAAATTCTTTTGGTTTTTTTTTGTGATTTTTTTTGTGTTTTTTTTTGTGTTTTTTTTTGTGTTTTTTTTAATTTCGGAGATACTTTGTATCTTGTAAGTTTGGACTGACTTATAGAAATCTGCTTTTTTTTTTGCCAAACTGATTTAAAATCTGGAGGGGCTTCTAATTCAGAAATGAATACATAGTTATTTTTACTCCATTTGCGCATAGTGTCCCAAAACTCTTTATTATTAAAATTATCATATTGCTTTGTTTTTTTTCGGTATAAAGATCCTCCTCTTGAATTCTTATATGGAGGATCACAATAAATCAACATATTAACAGGGGTAAATTTTTTATAATCATTACAGGAGAATTTTATTTTTTTTAATAATGGTTTTAGTTTAATTATTGAATTAGTTGCGCCTCTGAGAAAGTTAGTAGGGTGATTTTTGACATATTTTTGACCATATCCTCCAAAATATTTCCCACCAAAACTACATCCAAATCCCACAAACCCTTTCAAGGCACTAGGACTCTTCATTTTTTTAACTTCATTATAATATTTTTCTGTCACTGTTTTTGGAGGGTCAAATGTACCATTTTTAACTCCCTTCCATAGAGCAATTAAATCACAATGAGAGTCGGTAGCTATTAAATTGTCATGGTAATCAACCATGTATTTCATTACACCCAAAGATCCACAGAATGGTTCCATATATCCACTCACTTTACCCGAATCAATTAATTCTTTCATTTTTAATGATATATCTTTTCCAATCCTATTTTTGCCTCCCACATATATCATTCAAATATATATATATATATAATATTAAATTTAGTAATTATTACTTACCCTTTAAAAATAATGTAAATTGTTTATCAATATTTGTTTTAAAAAATTTTAAAAATTTATTTTTATCTTTTAAATAAAATTCAATTAAATCAGGATATAAATAATTCTTTTTACAAACTTCTGGAGTATGATGTAACTTATCTGCGACTTTTTGAACACATTCTTTCAAATCTTTATTTGCGTCATCTTCATTAGAATTAAGCAAATATTTAATTAATTTAATATTTGCTGACCAAGTCCTAAAATCTTTACTTGAAAAACTCCCAAATTGTTTAATATATGAATTTACATCTGTAGAATGGACATTAAATTTAATATTAGATTCATCTTTTTTATATGTAAATATTCTAGCATTATTTTTTTTATTTTTTTTTTTAGTTTTAAGGTGTTTTTTTATTGTTTTATTATTAACATCGCATGTATTTCTTACACTTTTTTTACCAATAAAATCTATTGTCACTTTATCTTTATTAACTAATATATGTTTATTTTTAAGAGTAGATACACCATATGAATTATTTTGTCTAAGGTATTCATCATTACCTACTCTAAAATCACAATCCATAATTAATTTTAATATCATAGAAACTTGTTTGAGTTTTTCATTTGAATCTAATTTAAGATTTTTATTAATGTCTGCATTAATTTTCTTGTATTGTAATCCGAATAAATAAAGGTCATTAAATTTTTTCTTTTTCATTTTTTCTGTGAATTTTTTATTATAAACGTATTGTGCTCTCTTCTTATTATCATATCCTATTGCTAATACTTTTGCTTTTTTATTAAGGTTGATCTTAACATCGTCATATGCTGGTGGGAGATATAATCCTTCTAAAGCATCATCTATAGTTTTTTGATTTTTTATAATATTATTTCTTTTGTCAAAAAAAGTATATCCTTTTCCTTTTTTTTTTCTAAGAATATAATTCTTCATATATAATTTATAATATTAAAAATTAAAACATTATAAATTGGAAATACTAAAATTTATATTCTCAAAGTAAATTTGATTTTTAGCTTAAAATTTCGCATATTTAAAAGACAACAAAGTTTACTATCTTAAAACATACTAAACTCTCCAATACTTTAAGAACACAAAGAACAATATGTCTTGTCTGATTGATTTGTCTAAGAAAACTATTAGTGCAGTCAAGGTTATACAGGTTGCGTGGTTGAAAAACCACCCAAGATGTTGTCCTATCTGTTACGACTCCCTAGAAAAGTCTAAGGGTCTCGTTGATACCCCGTGTGGTCACCAGTTTTGTCTGTCTTGCTATGTAAGACTGGAGGAACCCAGTTGTCCCATGTGTCGTGCAGACACTCATTTGGCTGAACCAAAGTTACCCGCCGGTGCTGTTCTGTTTGACCACGCAAAAGCATTACGCACTGCCAGGAGGCATACAGAAGAACAGGCATACCTGCGCGGTCAAATACACGCCCTGGAATCGCACATAGACACTCAACATAAAACAATGCACGCCCTGGAGTTACGCATAGACACTCTACAAAAAACAATAAAACACTTGTAGACATGTCACTAGCGAGGAAGACTGAGAGATGTTCTGATAATCAAATATATCAAAAAATATTTCATAACAAAGTGAGTCGGATAGTTTTGATCAAAAAGAAAAACAATATAAAATAAATAACGTGGTAATTTTTTAGATTCTCAGAATAAATTTGATTTTTCTAATTTAAGATTTTATAATTCTAAATAATCATTGTTACGAAACAACAATAACAAACACTACTAAATTCAAATAACATGTCGGCAACCTCAAAATCCATCGCTAAAACTGCAGCACAGAATGGGACCATTCTTTCGAAATCTGTTGATGAGGAAAAGAGATACAAGGAATCTTCTGAGGCAAAGAAGTCTCTACAAAAACCTGTACCTCTTGGTCCTCCATCAATCAATCCACAGGAGCGCGCTGTCGAACGCCAGGTCAATAGACGTATGCAACGTTCCGATGCAGTAGATATGTTACAGATGCCTGTAAATTCAGGTATGGACGAAGCCAACAAGACTGCAGCCGACGTATTTAATTCTCGAGGGGAGGGTTCGTTTATTAAACACATCTTTACAGAACAAAGCACTGGAAGAACTATGTCATATAGCGAAATGAGGTCAATGTATGGGTAATATATAAACAACAAAAACAATATAAAACAAATAAAAGAATAAAAATATAAAAACTATGAATAGACAAAAAAAATACTACCTTTTTTTACAAATTTGAAATATTATAAAATATTTTTTTATTATAAATATGGATTCATTTCTTAAGCAAAAAATTATTCATGCGAACGAAATCGTGGAACTACTATCCGACGCTAAAATGTCCAAGAAAGGACATAAATCTACTGAGCAACCGGCATTTACTAGAGGGGAGTTTAGTGATTTCAAAGCAGGACATGACACTTTACCAGAAATACCTGATTCATTAAATAGGCATTTTAAGTTGTTATATGAAATTGTGGGCGATCCTGAAATAGAAATATATATAAATGATTGGACTGTAATGTCATTGAATGAAGCATTAGAAAAATATGAATATTATAAGAATGATGGACAGTCGAGCATATTTGATATTGCTTATACTTATGCTGGTATGGGCCATATAGATGTATTGTCTTGTAATCTGTATAATCATTTACTATTTATGAGAAGAGACGGTGGATCAAATGGATGGGATAGAGAATATAATTATCTACAAGCGAAGAATTTTAATTATAGAAATTATGAATATTTCTATTTTAATAGTTGGAAAAATAAATTGTAATATATAATATAATGATAGTATTTGGTAATAAAGTATCTGGACAAGATGCTGTAAAAGGGTTGATGTATATTGAGAAACCTTTATATTCAAGATACGGAATGTTATTTGATATGGGACCTAGTAAGATAAATTCAATGTGGATGAAAAATACATATATCCCATTAGATATAATTTTTTTAGATGAAAATATGAATATAGTAGGATATAAAGAAAATAATATACCACATTCATTAAAACAGATAAAAATAAATAAAGTTTCTAGATATGTGTTGGAAATGAATTCTGGTTCAGTCAAAGATAATAATTTAAATATAAATGATAAAATATATTTTATAAATATTAAATGGATAATAATATTTCTGTTAATATTTTCAATTTTTTTTATTATAAATATATATAAATGAGCACATCGACAAAAGCAAAAACAGCGGAGGAAAAAGAGAAAGAGAAAAAAAAGATTATAGAAGATAGCATGTGGACATTAGAACAAGAAGAATTATTAGCAGAATGGGCAGAAAAAGCATCTTGTTATAGGTGGTTACACCATCATTCCGAAAAGAGGTATAGATGTAGAAATTTTGGTTTTACAATACCTGTTATTATTTTATCGACCTTGACAGGGACCGCTAATTTTGCTATGGATTCATTTGTTCCCCAAGAACAAAAGAAGATGGCTATGGGGATAGTAGGTGGATTTAATATTCTTGCTGGTATCATGTCCACGTTACAAAATTTCCTAAGATATGCTGAGTTAATGGAAGGACATAGATCTTCTAGTGTATCTTGGTCTAAATTTAGTAGAAATATTGCTGTGGAATTGGCATTAGACGAGAAAAGAAGAAAACCTGCAGGAGATTTTTTAAAAATATGCAGAGCAGAATTTGATAGGTTAATCGAGCAATCTCCTTCAATTGATGATAAAATTATAATTTCTTTTGATAATGTGTTTAAAGAAAATGATATAATAAGACCAGAAGTATGTAATGGTTTAAAGAAATGTAAAATATACAAACCTTCAAAAGAAGATAAGCTGACGAATATTTTAGCGGCGGCGGGTGGAAAACTATTAGCGAAAAAAGATAACTTGAAAACGGCCAAATCATGGAAGAGATTGGAAATAAAACAAAAAGGCACAGAAAATACCGAACCCTCTGTATTAAAGTTGAATACTGAGAATAATACCAAACCGGAAGTTGTGACTCCCGAATTACCTAAAATTAACGAAACAGACGAGACAAAAGAAGTTCAACTAAATTTAGAAGCATTCATAAATGATATTGAAGATATTGAAAAAGGTGATTCTGTGCCTGGACCATAGACCGATTGGGTTTAAGTATTTAAAAAATAATAATAATAATATTAATATGGATTCAAATGGTAGCAATTTTAATATATATACAGATGGTGCTTGTACAAATAATGGAAGGAAAGGATCAAAGTGTTCTATAGGTATCCATTTTCCTGAAAATAATGAAATAAAATTAGAAGACATTAGTAGAGTTTTAAAAGTAGCCAAACCTACTAATAATGTTGCAGAACTCACGGCAATATTAGAATCTATGAAAAAGGTAAAAGGTATCGTATATACTCCCATTTGTATTTATACTGATTCAGAATATTCTTTAAATGTATTAACTAAATGGTATCCCAAATGGACTGAGAAGGATAAGGAGAGTAAAAAGAATGTTCTTTTAATAAAAGAAACATATGATTTATATGTACAATTACCTGTTTATTTATTTCATATAAAAGCACATACTAACTTAAAAGATGAACATTCTATTGGGAATGCAATGGCAGATAAGTTGGCAACGGATGCGTTACAAAATAAATTTGAAATTGGTGGAGGAAATATTTTAAAATACTTCGAATAATGGAACATCTTAAAAGTGAACAACTAATCCTCCTCCAGCAAAATCTCACTTATGAAACATATGAACAATTTGTAAATATGTTTGATAAGGATGAAAAAATCCCAGAGGGTCGCGAAGAAAGAAATAAATTCATTATAGAAACTATGAAAACTCACGAATTCTGGGGTGAGATATATGGTTGGGGAAACAAAAGAGTATATAAACGTATTCCCAAGTACGATAACTCAGATCTGAGATGTATTGGCCCATATGGAATATTTGCTTATAGTGTAGGAAAAACTAAATCAGAATTAATTAAATTCCTAGACGGATTTAGAGACTTAGTATCAACTAATACTTTGAAAATTCCTACTGATTGTTTACCAGTTGAAGAGACATTTCAAGTCCCTATGTTTGAACGGTGGAGAAATGATTCAATGTGTCAATAATAATAATTAATTAAACAATCTATTAATAATATTTTTTTTCTAATATAATTATATATATATATAATGGTAAAAGGATATAATCCTGTTTCAATGAGTGAAAAAGAAGATTTAGATGATTGGTTATCTGAATCTGAAGATAATATAGTAATATTTACTGAATCAGAAAAGACTTTGTGTTTAAAAAAGAGTTATTTTTTAAATCCTCACGCCAATGATATATATAAGGCTTGTATTATTGAAAATCATGCATTAATGGTTAAACCTACATATTCATCTAAAAAAAATTATAGAAATATAGGTTTTTATTTGGGAAAGTATCAGATGATAGATAATAAGTCATTCATAGAGACTTTGAAAAAAGGACGAGTATTTAATTTAGAAAAATCCGGATTGGAAGCGGGTCATCCAGGATTACCAAAAGGAATGTTGAGTGCCAACTTTATAAGTCAAGAATTATTGGAATTATCACAAATAGGTCTGGTTAAATTAACCGGAAAATTGACCACAACCAAGATAATGACAACCTATCCTAATAAACACCCCGCACCTGGGGAGACATTTATAGTGTTCGGCAAAAATATTAAGGGTGAATCAAAAAAGTATACTAACGTCAAGTTCCCTGTAGTACATGACGTCCAACTAGGGAAGAAGATCGCAATGGAGGTATATGATAATAGTGGTGATACTAATATACCTCATAAGGAAGATGTATATTTTAACGAATTAGTTTCAAGTGCGTTACTTGATTATAGTGATATCTGGTACAAAGGCATGAATGGTTATTTGAGGAACGGATCTAAATTTTTCGATTCATTTTACTTTAAGATGTATTGTCAAGAATGGCAAGGTGCCCAAGCATCATTATATGAACAACCACCTGACACATTGTTTCCAGGTCTCACTAAGGAAGATTTATTTGACCTGATTGTCAAAAAGTATAATCCTACAAAATCTCATAAAGAAGAACTAGCCCTTGCTACAAAAGAGGACCTAGTAGGTGTACACTTTGGCATGGTTATGCAGCATAAACCTGAAATAGGTACATGTATTACAAATATTAAAGACAGAATTAATAGAGTGGATAAATGTTTTTTAGAGTTTGCACCCCGATCACAGGGTAACAAAATGGTTTTATACAGAGGTATGACACAGCAATACCACGGTATAAGTAAAATTGGTGATGAAACATTAATATCATCATATATGTCCCTGACTTCGGCCAAAAATGTCATGTATAAAGAAGGGTTTTGGGATGAAGTCAAAAATTGTTGTTTCTTTGTTTTCACACTTGATAAAGGTATCCCGTATATTAATATGGTGAATAATAATATATACGCTTATGAAAAAGAAATCCTATTACCTAGAAATCTAAAGATTAAATTAACATCTATCGAAGATAGTACCCAAATTATTAATAAACCTCATAAAATTTTCCATATGCAAGTCAGTCTTCAAACACCTGATCAGTTTAAAATAGATACTGGATGCAGAGTATATGATATAGTAAAAATAAGTAAAAATAAAGATATGAAACCACCTAAAATATCAGCGCCCACTCCTAAAAAATCAGATAAACCTTTAGCGGTAGCTACACCAATAACGGATATAAATTCAGAATTAGATCCAGTTATCCATAAGACTAAATTACCGCGTTGTCCAAAAGGTTCGCTGCGTAATAAAAAAACAGGGCTATGTGAATCTAAAACCAGTAAAAAACCTCCGACACCTCCACCTAAAGTAAGTAGTTCCTCATCCATAGACATTTTTAGCAGTACCCCCAAGGTAATTAAAATAAAAAGTAAAAAGACTTTGAAAGTAGATACTGTAAAAGATGTTAAGGTTGTAAAAGATGTCAAGGTTGTAAAAGATGTCAAGGATGTAAAAAATATGATTAAACTGGCAGTCAAATCAAATAAAAAGGTAAGTTTTGTCCAAGATAATCCAAAAAGAAAAAACACTAAATCATTTATCAGATATTCAAACTATAAGAAGTCGAAAAATATGAGTGAAATATCAAAATATGGTGGAAATGTAGGTGATATAGTAAATGATTATAATAAGGGATACTTGAAAATATTAGATAAATCTAAAACATCAAGCAAGCTATTGAAACCAACCTCTAAAGTCCAATCCAAAAAAATTAAAAAGAAAACATCTAAAAAAAAAACAACCTCGAAAAAAACTTCATCCTCCGTAAAATCAATCAGATTAAATGATGCTCTAGATAATTTAGTTACTATTAATGGACATGGCGGGTTTAATACTCAAAAAATTGAGGTGCCTGAGTGGTGTCAATTAATGATCCCGCATGCTGGTGGATTAGAGGCAGATTATACTACACCAGATGCCAACAAAGACAAATTATATGAAGAAGATTTATATAAAAATAAATATTTCAACTATAAGGAAGGATGGAAATTATATCTGCCAGGAGATATGATTAATAACTTAAGAGTAAGTACATTTAGCGATGGAGCATCATGTAATACTATAAATAATCTTCATACTTTACAGAAACCATTATCAATTAAGTGTAAAACAGGTAGTACATTTGATAAGATTTGTCCATTATATTGTACGAAAAAAACAGCACCGGGTACTCCAGGATTTGATTATATTAAATATAAGGGGAAAAAGAAGATAAAAATTAAGGCGTGCGCCCCATATAAATTAAGTGACTTGTTTAATGAATTGAAAGATAAATTAAATAAACTATCCGAGGACGAAAAGAAATCCATATCACCACAAAAAGACCAACCTATTTTATTAATACCATTTACGTGTAATGCTAAACAAGGTTCGCGGTTAAATAGATTTGATAATGATGATAATAAAGAACATCTTACAAGTATATATCATAAATTATATGATGAGAGGATATAATTTATTACCATATATAATATAAAGGGTTTCCTGGAGAATATCCTAATTTTTCTTTTAATGTTTGTGTAAAACTAAATGTGCCATTTACACAAATATTACCCCACATATCTCTAGTATGGTTTTCTTTCAGGAAATATTGATCATTGGAGTACAAATATATTATGATAATTATTATACATAAGCATATGGTAATTTCAGATTTATCCATTGAATTTATAAAATTTAATAAATTTAATCAAATTTAAGCGACCATATCTGCTTTAATAGTTGGATAATGATTATAGTTTTCTAATATAAAATCGTCCTCATTAATATTATTAATATCTGTAAATTTTTTGGTGAGTTTTAATTTAGGAAAATTATTAGGGGTGCGGTGTATTTGTTCGCCGATTGCATCTATATGATTAATATAAATATGAGCATCTCCTAAAACGTGGTGGAAATATCTGGGAGTATATCCTGTAATAGAACCGATGATATGTAATAATATAGAATAACTAGCAATATTAAATGGAACACCCAAGAACATATCACCTGATCTTTGATATAGTTGAGCATCTAAGAATTCATTATCTATACTAAATTGTATCATAACATGACAAGGAGGTAATGCCATTTTATCTAAATCTACTGGATTCCATGCTGATAAGATAATTCTTCTACTGGCGGGGTCATTATTGATTAAATCAATAACATTTTGTAATTGGTCGACGCCTATTGAATTTTTGTCATTATAATCAGCTCCAAATCTTCTCCATTGAAATCCATATACAGGTCCGAGTTCACCCTCTTCATAATTCAATCCTCTAGATTCAAGAAATTCTTTAGATGCATTGGCATCCCAAATATGGACATTTTTATCATTCAAATCTTTATTTGACGTCGAACCTTTAACAAACCATAACAATTCTCTTAAAATAGTTTTGAATGGCATTCGTTTAGTAGTGAGTAATGGAAAACCTTCTCTTAAATCGAAAGTCATTTTTTCACCAAATGAAGAAATAACTGTAGAATTTCTAGATGGTTTAATATTATTTTTATATAAAATATTTTTCATTAAATCAAGATATTGTTTTTCTTGTTCATTTGTATATTTGATATTTTGGTAAACATTATAAGTCACTCCGTGTAGTGTGGCTCCATTACAAATTACTGTGACTTTATCACTATCTTTATATTTTTTATTCATCAATTGAAATTCATTATAAATTTCCATCCTGAAATCTAATTCGGGATACATATATTTAGTATCTATTAGATTAGTATAGTGTGTATGTCCTGATTTAATAATATTATAAGTTACAACTGTTTCATATACTTTATTAATCATATATAAATAATTACTGTGAATATGATTATAAAGTTGTCCCCCGCCTATAATAAATTTATCACCTAATAGGTTTCCATTCAGTTCTTCTTGTTCTAAATATTTATAACAGAAATTAAAATCATTGAATACTTTAATATTTGGATCTTCAAATTTCATTTCATTAAAATGATTTTTGGTGATAATAATATTAATTCTATTTTGTAATGGTTTATATTTATCAGGGATAGATTTCCAAGTATTATATCCCATAATAACTATATTTTTGTGATTTTTAGTATATTCCTGTGATGTGATTTGTTTAAAATATTTTATATCTTCTGGTATTGTAAATAATAGATTATTATCATATCCAATAATGTTTTGATCATTTTTACAATAAATTAGGTTTAGTTTCATTTTATTATATTTTATTATTATTTTTTTATATATTAATCAAATTTATATATAATTATATTATATATGAAACCTGATAAATTAGTATGTATGAGTAAAACCGTATTTTATTTTGGTTGTATAATATTATTTTTAATAGTTTATTTAATTATTGATAAATTAAATAAAGATGGAGAATGTGTATGTCCCATATTAGAAAAAGAAGATAAAGTAGTAGTAATTGATAGAACAGCACAAATAATAGGCGGAGGCGGTGAAACCAAACAATATAATAGAGGTCCTGAAAGAGAATATAATGGTGGCAGAGGACTGCCTATAAATATTAGAACTCGTGGAGAGCCAAATGAATATCAAAATATAGGTGCATTGACAAATGCGAGTGAGTCCAATGGTGTAAAACCATTATATGGTAGAAGAACTTATAGTGGGTCGAATGAATGGAATTATTATACATTATTAAATAATCATATTCAAGTAAAACAATCAATAGAAATAAATAATAAAAATTGTTTAGAGGAGAGAGGTTGTCGTGAATTAATGGATGGCGAAACATTAGATATAAATAATGTATCATATACTGTGGAATTATATCCATATTCAGATTTTAGATATATACCATATTAATCTTCTTTTGAAGAGTCTTCATCTGAAGAAGATTCATCGTTGCTACTTGATTCACAACTGATATCATCGTCATTATCATTATCGTCACTATAATACATGTGAGGAAGACCTTTCACAACAATTTTCATAAGAACTTCCCATTGTTCATTAAAAGTATGCATAATATCTGAGATATTATCATAAAATTTATTACAAATTTTATTATTATATTTTTCAGTTATTAAATCTAATTTGATAGAAATATCATCCATAATTTCTTCTATTTCAAGATCTTCTTCAATTAATTTTATAAAGTTTTTATTATTAAATAGGTTATCTATTGAATAATTTAAGATTCTAATATAATTTTTATTTAGGCCGGGAGAGTTAAATAATTGGTGGAATGTAAAATATAAAGAAAAAGATGGATTTACATTGACATATGCTGTAGAATTATCAGTATTAATTGTAATAGATTTATTATTAAATATTAAATCAGTATCTTCATTAACATTTATTAAATTATTTATATTGTCGATCGCCAGTTGTTCCATTTATATATATAATTAGTTATATTATTATTTTTTTAAATCATTTAATTAAAGAGTGGATACATATCTGACAGTATAAAAGAAAAATATAGCGAATATTAGTGAATGAATAATAGTTAATACAGTATCACCCAGTTGAATACCGGCCAATTCAAATGCTTTATCTACAAGGTTAAATACAATCGGATGAGCAAAGAGTAAAAAGTAGATGGCTGCAATCAGTGATATTTGAAAAGCATTTTCGGCCATTTTTTTATTTAAAAGATGATTGGGCATTTTATATATTATATTATAAAAAAAATAAAAATAATTTATTAAGTTTCTAGCTATAATTTTACATCTACTTTTGTATCTTCATCTACTTTTGTTTCTTCATCTACTTTTGTATCTTCATCTATTTTTGTATCTTCATCTTTTTTTTCTTTATCTTCATCTTTTTTTTCTTCATCTTTAATATACAATTCCTTTTTGATATAAATATTATTAAATATTAAATATCCTGGAACAATTCTTTTGGGTCTATTTAGTAGCATGAAATAATCTAAATTGTATTTAGGAATAAATTTCATAGATTCTTGTGTCAGATTAGAAATGACCATATCCATTTTACCAATTAAATCCAAATCGCTGGTAATTTTATTTAAATTGCGTGTATTTTTATTATATTCTAAATAATGTATATTATTAATTAATAATTCTTTAGTTAGGATATTCTCAGAATTGATCGAAGCAATAGTAATTTGTTTTTTATATAATAAATCATTTAGTTCTACTTGAGAATCATATAATTTATTATTAATATTAAAAACAATATCTGGGATTTGAATATGTTTATAATTATTATGTGTAGCAGAATTAGATTCTATATTATATTTATTAAAATTATGATTTGTTAGTAACTGAATAATACTTTCTTTATAATATTTTCTGGCGGCGCCATTACCATAATAGAATTGATCAGCTTCATTATACATTGCATCCCATTTAAAACCCCTCCTAGACCAAAATTCTTTAGTATGGAATAAACATGCTTCTGATTTATATCCATTTAATTTACCAAATTTTCTATTTTTAATATTATATGTAATCATATAATCAGAATATAAACATTCAATTCGTTTTGTCTTTATAATATTGATTTTCTTTGCAATATCATTTTCAAGATAAATACAATCAAAATTTAAATGTAGAATGTATGGATTGGAAGATAAACCAATGGCATAATCTCTTTTGAATCCACTAGGCAAACGTAGTAAATTTAGATGATATTCATATTCCCCACGTTTTTGATCATTTTCAAAAGTAACATCATTTTTATGCATGTCAAACTTTTTAAAGCATTTTTCTAAATGTTCTTTAATTTCATCAGGTTTGAAATGGATATACAATACATTTTCATCCATAGGGAATAAATCACCATTATATTTTTTAGAATCATCAACAATAATCCATTCAATTAATTCTTTAGGATATTTTATATTGTTAAAATTATATAAAATTAAATCTTTGAAATTTAAAAAATCATTAAATAATGTTATTACAGATATCTTTTCCATTATTTATTTATAGATATTTATAAATCTTTAAATAAACTAATATAATATTATCAATTTTTTTTTTTCTTATCTTCTATTCCATATAAATATTCTGGATCAATTACATCAGGACAATTCAATATTTTCTCTCTCAAATAGCATACAAACGATAATCTGGTATATAATTCATAAATACCTACAGTACCCACAGCAGGATTATCTTTATAAACTTTGGGTAATGATTTATTGAATTCGTTATCTTCTTCGGTTTCAGTTATAGGTGTGTTCGAATGCCACTGATGCACATCCATAACTACAAAATCATTGTTTCTCAGGTTTATACCAATACCGAATTGTGGAAATACTGTATATCCTCCTTGATATTTACCTCTTTCAATAACTGTAAGGTTACCAAATCCGCCTCTGAAATCATTGGCATCTCTATGTAATGCTGTTCTGAAATTTCTATTAATAGTTACAGTTGAAAATGAGGTATCGCTAATTTTCAAATGAGGTTTTTGAGAAGCGCGTTCGTGTTGACGTTGGTGGGCCTCCGGAACTAACATTTTATATAATTTATCAATTTTTTCTATAAAAGGAAATCCATTTTTATAATCTGTAAAATTATGTTTAGAGAAATATGTTAATCGGCAGGGGGTTTTAGACATCTTTTTATCTTCATCAAAATATCCGATAGCTGATGATGCGACCTGGTTATTTACACGCATTTTAGAAACACCCCCTTCTTTTTTAATAATACTAATTATAATATCATGTCTCGATAAATCTCCCGTATCAATATTATATTCTGAGCATTTTTTAGTCAAGTCTTCTAAAGATAATTCATCGTATTCTTCTTTAAGAATTAAACCTGCGGGACTTAAATAGCTTGTCATCCATTTATTATCATTTACAATAACTCTTTTAGACCAATATTGTCCTGATTTATCAATAGGTCCAGCTGATGCACCTCGCCCTCTACTAGGTTTCGATAAATTTTTATAAGAATCCCAACCTATCTGTAATTCATCATCAGTTATAACATTTTTCCTAAATTTTAATAATAATGTTTCTTCATTATCATTATTTAAATAATAAACATCTGTATCTGCGTGTATAATAGGTTGTTTTATATAACTTTCATCAATCCAATTACCTTCTAAAGTTTTGATGTGTTCATCTGTATATAATTTATTTACAACCAGTTTTGTTACCATGATATATATTAAAAAGAAAAAAAACAAAAAATAGAACGATAAGAATTATAACAATTATTAAAACATTATTTATAGTGTTGGATGAATTATATATATCTTGATATTTATTGTAAACATCAGCATATGACCATACAGATTTATTATTTTGTATATTTACCTGATTATGAATATCAATTAGCCATTTCACTAAATCATCTTTAGAATTAAGGTTATCTTTTAAGTCTTTTGAATTTTCACGATAATGTTTTTTACATTTTTCACACGGTAATACATGTTTTAATGAATCAAAAAATGTGAAAAAATTTACTTTATCTTGTTCATTGGGGTTATCTGGGTAATTGAAAGTAATTGTATGTAAAAATAACCATGCATCCGGTCCCCATATTTTATTATTGTCCATTTATATATATATAATTATAAAATTATTGCGTATAACTATTGAAATAAATTTTTAGTAATATTAATATGGGTGAAAATTTTATTTCAAAAATGAATACTGATTTTATTTATGATAAAATATCTGACATATTAATGAATGAACATTCTGTAAATATTAAATTAAATGATAAATATAAAAAATTGTATGAAGATAATATTACTCATGTATATGATAATAATATTAATGGCACATATTCATTAGAAGAACTAAATAATATATTATTAAAAGATAGTGTTGAATTATTATCTGATAAATTAAAAGGAATTGAACAAGATAATAAAATGAAAACATCTGCAAATATAAATGATCTATTAGAACAATATAATAAAGATAGATCAAATGATATTAATATGTTAAAGCAAAAAAAAGTAAATGCGAAAAGTAATAATAGTAATTTATTAAATGATAATGAAGAAACAATATTAAATGATAATAGTAATTTATTAAATGATAATAGTAATTTATTAAATGATAATAGTGATTTATTAAATGATAATAGTAATTTATTAAATGATAATAGTAATTTATTAAATGATAATAGTGTTGCCGGCCGCAACCGACCACGAAAACCTATGACTATAGCTAAAACAATACAAGCCAAAAATAAAGAAAAGAAAAAAATTATCAAAATATCATCATTAGATAGATTGAATAATAATTCTTCAAGATATAATTATAAAATTGATTTAAAATATAATAATATAATTTTCAACAATAATAATTTAGATAAATTAATATTACCAATAGAAGATAATTATATATTCTCATCGCCAATTATTAATATGAAAATTAATGAATTAAATGTATCATTAAAATTAGATGAAACTATAGAAAATAATACTAGAAAGTATGGAGTGTATTATCCTATAGATAATAATATAAAAATAAATTTTAATAATAATATTAATATAAATATAACTGATATATCAGAAACTGTCCATAGTATTATTGATATATTAAATATAAATAAAATAATAATTAATGACGATTATATTATATTACATAATAAATATATTATAACTGAATATTTAATAAATGATTATATTAAATTAACAGATTTTGAAAATAATATTATAGATATGAGAAGTGTATTAAGTTATCCATTAAAAATACATGATATAGATGGAAATAAATTAATTATAAAAAAGAGTAATAATATTAAAAATATGGATTTGGATATTGATATGAAATTTATAAATTTAAGTAATCAAAATTTTATATTTTTTAAATAAATTAATTTAATTCATAAAAATTTTTATTATAATGTATTATAAAATATTTATCTTCTGTAGTTATACCTGATTCAAGGTATTTTTTATAATCATACAATTTAAATATGTCTAAATCGTGAATATTTGCAGGCATATAAAATAATTTATCATTTACATTATATTTAATTTTATATCCTTTTAGATAGTCAAGTATTTTGATGGCATCCAATCGAGGGAATTTTTTTTTAGCAATGTCATCATTAATATTACTATCATCTGTTAATTTATATATCGATTGAATAGCAGAGAATTTACTAGTAATTTTGTTATTCAAATGAAATTTATCATTTTCATATATATAAAATGTATTTTGATTTATGAAATAATCACATAATAATTTACCATTTTCTTTAATATATCGTGGATCTTCATCTCTATATCTTGAATTTATCTTATAATATGAATATATATCTTCTTTTTTATTTGTTGCAGATATTACAATTATGTCAGGTTTTATAAAATATGAGAATGTTGATTTTAATTGTATATTATCTATTTGATTTAATTCATCTGTATCCAAACCGGGAAAGTAAGCTGTTTCTGCTTGAAGTTTGTCTGAAAATTGTATACATTTACTATTTAGAATAGGATCATCTGTAGTATGTTCAATGCAGTCAACTGAGGATTCTTTAATAATATCATTTAATTTTTCATTAATATTATATTTGCGTTCCATAATATCAAACAACATTTGGTCGGTAGTACCTGATTTGGATGATGTTTTTACATTTATAATATTTTGAATCATTACATATAATTTTTCATTATTACTTAATAAGTATTGTTCAAAATTATCTTCAACATATTCAGTATCTCTCGAAATAAACCAATCCAATTCCTTTATTGATTTAAATATTTCTTTAGTATTATTGCCTTCGGGAAACATAGATAAATATAAATATTGTTCTACATTTTGTTGGTCTTTTGGTAACCAAGGATTAGTTGGATCCGGTCCAATATGTGAATTTCTTCTAATAGCTCTCCCAAATACTTGATCTACACGAACATTATTCCAGAAGGGTTCTAATATATGCACTTGTCTTACACAAGTTAATGAAATACCTTCGGCGCCTGATTGTGATATAATCATCACTTGAATATATTCGCCATTATTATTTGCTATATTATTATATGATTCTTTATTCATTTGTTTAGTAATATCATCTTCATCACCTGTTATAAATGTAAATCGTTTCTTTTTATCATTAGTTTTGATTAAGTCTTCTATATTATTAGTAGTATGGTCGAATTTCTCATATCCATTAGATATTAATACTTGTTCAAATCCCCCCGAACCGCCCTCACTTTTATAGACACTATATAATAATATTTTTCCAGTTGGTTTGTCAACATTAATAAATCTGTCCATATTTTTCATAATTGCGAACATTTTAGGGGAATATAATTGTAAATTTTCATTAAAATTATTAGATTCATGCATTAATTTATATTTAGTTTCTTCATCACCTGGTTCATTATAAGCGATATTACATATTTGTCTGGTGCCTCCAAAAAAATGGAAATATCCATCATCGTATATGTTTTTTTTCCTTGCTTGTTTTATATCTTGTTCCACTTGTTTGTTGTGTTGTACTTCATATTGTATAAATTGTTCATATGACATATAGCACGGTACTAAATTTATTTTTTTAGTAATAGAATACTCATCATATTGATTAATATTTATATAAGGTTGAACAATTTCAGGCATATAAGATATTGAAGATCTATCAATAGGATAATATGAAGTTAATCCCATTAACATTCTTCTCAAATGAACTTGTTTTCTGGGTGGTATATTATCTTGTTCATCAAAGAAATAATTAATAAATTCATTATTATCAGTTAAATCTATTATATTATTGTCATCATCATATATTTCGAATAATTTATGATTTTTATTAAATATTACTTTAGTATCATCATCAAATACTTTTTGAAAATTTCCTTGAATAATATTATTTATACCTTTACCCTTCATAATTGTTTGTAATTCTTTCTGGGTGGGTGAAATAGATTTTGGATCTGTGAATTTATGTAAACCAGAATATACTTGTTTTATAAACTCTGCAAAATCATAATCACCATATTTAATTGTTTTAATTACATCATCGTCTTTTATAGTTGAAAAATTTGTATTTGTTTTAATAATTGATACAATTATTTTACCTTTATATTTTTTAACATTTAATTGTTCTATACAAGATATATTACCATAAAATATTTCTTTAAGTTTAGTTGATATTTCATCAACATCTCCATTCATATTGATTACAAAATCATAAACATGAATTTTACCTTTCAACATATTAAATAGATAAGCTATTTCTGAAGGTTTATTAATAATAGGTGTACCTGATAAAAATATTAATTTACTATCTACACTATTAATAATCCATTCATAAAATAATAAAGAAGGACCTCTTTTACCTGATATTTGACTAATTAAATTATGGACTTCATCTATGACTATTACTTCATTATAAAATGGAGATAAAATATTTTTTTTTTTATTCTCATTATATTTTTCAATTAATTTATCCATAATTACTTGTCTATCTGACTGATTTTGTTCATCATCTTCTAATAATATTTTCACATCATCATCCATATACATTTCTAATTTACTTAATTGTTTTTTAGTAATTTTCGGTAATGCATTACTATGTATAAAATTATATTTATTTAATATAAATTCATTAATTTGTTGTTCTAATTGAATTATATTAATATCTGATAATTTAATAATATCAGTCGGATCGGGACCCTGTGATTTAATTATATCATTTTTAATTAATTCGCCAGTAGTGGTATATATATCTTTAGTATCATCATAATAGTCTGAAATTTTAATAAAGACACCACTTTCTACTTCGGATATTTTTTCAGGATTGTTTTTTTTAATTTGTTTTTTAGTAGATTTTATAACATTTTTTAAAAAATTGGGATTCAAATCATATTTTTTTAATTTTTTAGCTAACTCTTTATTCTCTAGTTCTTCATTTTTATGTAATTGCCAATTATTTGAATTTATATCATATTCATCATTTGTGAATTTTTTATCTTTAATTTCACTAATAAAATTTTCTTTCAATGATTTTGGTAAAAATGTATTAATTCTTCTACTTGATAAACCTTCAGTAGTTATAATAGCAGTGGCTGTTTTGCCTGTGCCCAACCCATGATATACTAATAGTCCTCTGAAAGGAGTATCTAATGATAAATATCCTTTAACAAATTTCTGATAACTTTTGTACATATCATTATCAATATTTGACATTAATTTATCATAGAATTCTCTATTAACCCATTCAACATATGCCTTCCTTTGCGATAAAACATATTTATATTTTTCTGTAGGATTTTCTTTAATAGATAGTTCTTTGGGTTCATCTTCAATGGGTTCTTTTAAAACTATTTTGTTTTTTTTTGAGCAATCTTTATAAATTAATATCATTTTAGGATACCGTTTAACTTTATAAAGTTTTTCATCTACTTTTAAATTTATAGGTAATTTAACAAAAACATATTTATATAATTCACATACTTCATCTATAACTTTAAATATTGTTTTATCTCCTAATAAAGGTATCGCCGGATTATCCTTATCATAGGGTTCACCTTCTTTAGTCCAAGGAGGATCAAAAAATATTACATCTTTTTTTGCAACTCCAGGCAATATTTCCTCGTATCCACTATTATATATTTTAATAGCGCCATTCAAAGGAGGCTTATATAAATCCTTTAATTTTTTAGAAACGTTTATATTATGCTCTAATATTTTGAAATTATATTCTTCTAATTCTATAGAAATTACATTAGAAAAATATTTACCAAATGATATTGTATTTCCTCCAATGCATGCGGTGGCATCTGTTATCGATAATTTAGATAATTTGTTTGATTTTAGTGTTTTCGGATCGACTATACTTAAAATATATCTAGACATATCATCGGCAATTGTAAATTCAGTAGTACTAAATGAAGATATTACATTGAATTGTAATTGATTTTGTAGATCTATGGGTAAACTTTTAAATTGATTTTTAGTTAAAATATTAATTCTTGTTAATTCATTTAATATTTCAGATTCTTTTTTATTTTTTTTTTTTTTTTTGAAAATATCTATTTCTTTTAATAATGTTTTAATTGTATATGGTTTTTTCGAGTCATATTTATCTTTTGGTTTATCTTTTGGTTTATCATTTGGTTTATCTTTTGGTTTATCTTTTGGTTTGTCTTTTGGTTTATCAGTTGGTTTATCTTTTGGTTTATCTTTTGGTTTATCTTTTGGTTTATCTTTTGGTTTATCTTTTGGTTTATCTTTAAACCATGCGGGGACTTTGGAAGTAGATCTGAGAGTTAATATAAAATTATTTTGATCTGAAAAAGTTTTACCTTCATCATCTGTAGATAATGTCTCTGGCGACCACTTGTCCCAAACTAATATTAGTTCATCATTGCTTAATTTCCATTTTCCAGTATTATCCTTTTTTGTAGAAATCCTATGGAATTTACCATCTTTAGAAAAAAGAATACTATCGCTCCATTGCGGGTGTTCTGCGCTGTATCTAATTTCAGTAGGTTGTATTGATTTTGTAGGAGCTGCTGGTTTTTTGGATATTGATTTTGAAGTATCTTCATCTGCAGTGACATCCGCCCAATCACCTAATCCGGACCCTTCATTTAATGAAGATGATAAATCATCATCACCAGGTGGGAACATTTTATTTACTTCATCCTGTTTTTGCTTATCTGTCCATTTGGGATAAGTAAATATCCATTCAGATGAATCTTTTACTTTTTGGAATTTCTTGAAGATTTTTTTAATATTTTCATCAATGGGTTCATCTTTAATTTTAGTTACATCTAAATTTTTTATATCTCCATCAAAATATTTTAATAATACAGTATATTCATCACCTTTTAGTTCCTTTTTTCTAGGCATAATTATATATATAATATATATTATATAATTTATGTTAGAACATTAAAATGTATTAAACCATTTCTAGAAGAATCTTGTTCGGCTTCTTTTTTAGAGTTCCCTATGCCTTTAGACACAATTTCACCTTTAAATATCATAATACAACTAAATTTTGTATCATCTTCATCAATATTTACTTTAAATTTAGGATTTTCTTTATAATTATGTTGTAAATATTTTATAATTTGATCCTTATAATTATTGTTTTTAATAATGATATCTGTAAAATCTATATATTTTTCAATAATGATTATTAATATATTTTTAATAGTTTCATAACCGCTATCTAGGTATATGGCACCTATAAATGATTCAAAAACATTATTCAATATTTTCTTAGTAGATCTACCATCACAATTATCTTCTATATGTTTGGATATAATTAAGTGTTTACCGAATCCTAATTTATTAGATAAATATGCATTAGAATCACCACATACAAGACGATTTTTTAAATAAGTTAAGAATCCTTCATCTTGATTATATATTTGATAGAAACGTTCATATAAATATGAGACAACGACGCTTCCTAGAATAGAATCACCTAAAAATTCCATAGTTTCATAAGATATTTCTTGTAACTCCAATGAATTATCTATATTGTTGAAAAGAGGTCGTCCTTCTTTATCTTTATATAATTCTCTACAATAAGATGTATGAATAAAAGACCTTTGATATAAAAGAATATTATTTATTTTAAAATCATTAATATTTAGTGTTTCCATAATATTAATGATATCATTTTCAGTGACAAGTTTATTATTTTGATTATAAGGATTAGTTTTTTCCATTTATATAATTATTATAAATATCTTTATATAATTAATCAAATTTAAATAGAATTTACAGATGCATAACAATCTTCACCTGATTCTAACGGGCGGCGTCCAAGGTCCGGACCAATAGTAGTGTTCTGCCATGGACTGACATTAACTTGCGGGTTTGCCGGTTCTGATCTTAATTGTTGGTTGGAATTTCTAAGACTTTGACCAACTGTATTAACACCTACTTGGTATCCGGCTTCTAAAAAGTTGACGCCTTTGAGTATGCCTTCTGATACCGGGTTATTTTTATCGAAGTCGTTTATATCATTTTTTTTATCTTGAGGTAATAAGTCATCAGGTTTGAGACTATTTTGCGGGTAGCAACTTCTAGTAGGAGTTTTGATACCACTCACAGAAGCAAATTGTTCATTATCACCTTGAGGTAATGAAGCCATTACTTCACCACTATTATTATTTTGAGGGGGGGGTGGAGTTATACCAGCAGCATTTTTACTCGATACGGCATTTTTACTCGCACCATTATTATTGGGCGGGGGACTATTCGCGCCATTATTTTGCCCCTCGAAAAAGGACATGATACTACTGGGTTTGAATAACAATAATGCTATCAAGACAAAAATCAAAACACAACCACCAAGATTACATAATTTTTCTACAGACAAGTTCATTTTTATATATTATATAACATAAAAAAAATGAATAAAATAATTAATTAATTTATTTTAGCAATTTTCTAAATTTTCTAATTCTTTTTTTAATTTATTAATTTTCTCTAATTTTTCAGATTTTTGTTTCTCTAATTTTTGTTTGTCTAATTTTTCTTGTTCTAAGATTTCTTGAAGTTCTGCACTGAACATATTTTCATCAATGACATTATCTTCTTGATCATCAATAATTGCATAATCATCTAAAATATTAAATTTATTTGTATCAATTTCTTTAATTTGATTAATATAACAATCTAAATTAAAACTATCTTTTTTTATTTTTAAACCTTTGAAATGTAAAATTAAAATTATATTTTTTCCATTTAAATCTTTAATATCTATAATATCTTTATCTTTATTATAAATATTACATTGAACTTTCTCATTTACAACTGGTAATTTAAAACGGATTTGATAAATAATTTCATCATCGCCAGTTTCAATATTTATCTCTTTATACATATTATCAATGGCTTCATATGGGATATCTTTTTTAAACCATTCCTCACTATTGTGAAATGTAGATTCCACACAATTTTCATCCATTCCCAATAAAAAATCAATGAATTGTTTGTTATCACATGAAACATCTATATAATTATTATCTTCTCCATCATTAGATAAATTAATATTTAATATTTTAAGTATTGGTGTTTGTACATATACTAAATCATCATCATTATATAAATTACAAATATAACAATTACCTAATTTTTCTGGACTAGTAAATGTTAAATCATCAGTTATAATATCTTTAAAAGAATATGCGGACATTTATAAAAAAATAAATATAAAAAAAACTAAACTTAAACTAAATGAATAACTTTAACTTTCCATTTGCAAGTAAATACATCATTCCATTTCCATATTTTATCTATATATATATCGCATCTCATTTTTGTAAAATTACAAATATTTTCAATATTTATTAAATCATAATCATCACTATATATATCCATATCATATCTATTATTTACGAATGGAACTTTAACAGATAAATTAGGATCATATTTTTTTTGTTTATCATATCTAATTTGATTAATATATTTATCATAATTATCTTCATCAATTCCTAAATGTTTCATATTATTTACTTCTACATTCTCTATAAAATCAAAGAAACTTTTCATTTCATTATCCGACTGTAAGTTTGTAAATTGAAGCGACATTTGTTTAGTTTTTTTATCTAAACCAAATAAACAAACCATAACAGGTGTAGTTACATAAATTAATGGGTTTTGATTATAATATAATGAAATATAACCTATATTTATAATATTAACCGCATCTTCTTTGGATTTATCTAGGATATATTCTTTTTTTTTCGCTGAACAATCTTTAATTAAATATTTAGTATATTTAATATCTATGACTTTATATAAATCATGTGTGATATTTTTTAATTTACTCATAATTATATATTAAATATTAAATATATCTTTAATTAACTTCTCTTTGGGTCAACTATTATTTTTCTTTTAGTAGAATTATTCCATAGATTATTACATGACGTATTTGGATCATATGTTAAATTTCCTGTGATAATCGGACAACTTTCTTTAAGTGGTTTATTATTACCAAACATTACACTATAATCTGAGCATGTTTTATAACCAATATCTTTACAATTGGGAGTAGTTGGTTTATACCCAAAACCATATCTCAAACTATTATCTACATTAATATTATTTGTTGACATATTATTTTGTAAATTCGCGGCGCCGAATGGATATTCCATAGTATATATATAATATTTATAAAATAATTATAAATTATAAATATATAATGTTTACTAAAGATAGTTTAACAATACAAAAATATTTAGAACAAAATACAAAAATATCTAAAAATGGATTCAAAGAACTTAAATTATTATATGAATTTTTTAAAAAGGTCAAATATAATTATGAATTGACACAAAATATTAATAATGATAATGCAAATAATAAATATTTTAATAACCCATATGTATCAAATGAAATATTACATTCAATTAAATCTTTAAATAATAATTTAAAATTAGTTTTAAAAATAAATAATAATTTTTTAACTATAAATATTTATTATAATAAACATAATTTAAAAAAATTTGTATCAAATATAATTATTGTAATTTCATTTATATTTAATTTAATGAATAAAAATACTGGAAATGTCAATATAAATTATTATATAACAGATAATAAAAAAGTAATTGATAAAGATATAAAAGATGGATTAAATTATGGACATATAAATAGTGGTTGTTGTAGTACTATGACAAATACAATAGATATATGGAGAATTGAGGAAATAATGAAAGTAACTATACATGAATTATTTCATTTATTTCATTGTGATAAAACAATGAATGATGACTTTAATATTCTAAATTTATATCAGAAAAGATATAATATAAATTCTGAAAGAGTAAATACGTTTGAATCTTATACAGAAATATGGGCAAACATATTAAATTCCTTTATATTATCAAATAATGAATATAAAAATTTTGTAAAATATATAAATTTAGAAAAAGAATGGTGTAAAATACAAAGCTATAAAATCTTTTATTTAACAAATTTGGGCAAAAATGATACTATAGATATTAATAAATATACAAATGTATTGGCATATTTTATAATAAGATGTGAAATATTTAATAATTTTAAAGAATTTATCAAATATTTTGGGAATAATATATGTAATGATTCGGACAATTACTTTAAATTTCTACAAAATGTAAAGAAATGTCAGCCGGAAAATGATTTTATTAAAAAAATTAGTAAAAAAAATTATATTTATAAAAGTTTAAGAATGAGTTGTTTGGAAATTAAATTATTCTAGTAGGTACTACTCATGCATGCTCAAATACACCATCCTTATTAGGGTAGTGGTGCTTGAGATGCTTTTGAAGGTTGAAGAAGGTAAGATGATCACCTTTCTTTAGTCTGAGAAGTTTACTGAGAGTAGTATCTGGCATGAGAATGCGTTTGTCTTCCTCTTTCTGGAGACCGTGTTTCTTACAATACTCATTAATCCTAGAGGTTACTTGAGTGCGGGGAATGAGTTCCTCAGGAGCAAGACTTAGGAATTTACGAAGTTCATCGGATACATTAATGGGTTTTTGGAATCCGGTAGGCGGCGCATTGGGGTCGCGTACTTTCTTTACTTTGCGACGCATTTTCTTATCAGCCACTTTCTTATCACGAGCGACACGACGCTCAAGAGCAGTTACAGTAGTAGTAAGTGTCTTAATAAGGGATAGAGCATCTACAAGACTAGACTTAATAGTTGTAAACTCATCACCGTAGTTGAAAAGATCAGGTGCTTCCTGAACATTATTACCAGATTCAACAACAGTATCAACTGGAGTTACAACAGTTTCTACAACTGGAACCGGTGCCGGAGTAGGTACCGGAGTAGATTTTACCACTTTCTTTGCAGTGACTTTCTTATTTGAGGTTTGTTTCTTAGTAGGAGGCATATTTATTTTATATCTTATATTAGTTTTTTTTTATTCTATTCAACCGCGCTTTTATTATATTTATACTTATTGTCTTTTTTTTAAGTATCTTTCGTTTATCTTTGTAATTTATATTATAATTAATTATATTTTATAATTTCAAATTTATTTTATTATTATAATCGATTAATTATATTAAAAAACAATATGGTAAATGAACACCTTCTTTAGATTTACATGAATTTAAATATTCTTTCCAGTTCAATGGAGGTTTATAAATAAAATATGTATGATATATATCTCTATCTATATAATTCATATAAATCATATATAATATTATAATTATTAATAAATTAATCAAAGCATATTTATGTTTATTTTTAATTAAATAATATGATAAAATTAATGGTATCATATGAGTAATAGTTTTGACAGATAAAAATGAATATTCATATCTATACTTTTTTATTAATATATTATACATCATCAATAGTGTGAAACCACCTAATAATAATATACTTGCATAATATGGATTAATATATTTGATTATATAATCAATATTAAATATGTATCCTAAAAACCAAAGATTAAAATAAATAATTATCCAATGACTTATGTATTTTGATATCATTATATATATTAAATAGAATATAATATCCAAGGGTGTGTTTCACATACGATATTATTAACCTGAGGACTACCCAGACCCATTAGAAAATATGTATATCCTGTAATTTTATCACAGTCCTCCACGGCTCCACTAAATTTCAAAATATCTGAGACTATAATATCTCTCATTGTATCTCTAGAATTGATGCGTCTGATATCCATAGGAGTTTTATTAAATAATATTCCATTTGGTGGACAAATCTTAATTTTCATACCAGAAGTTAATTGTGCTCTATAATTCCAAATATCTTCCAATATTCCATATAATTTTTTTAATCTATTTGTACCTAAACATGTAATCCATTCCATATTAAAACTATATCCTAATCTTTCAATATTTGCAGAAAGATCCACCATTTTTTGTTTTAATATATTCTTTTTATCTTGTTTTAATCCTTCCATTTCATCTTTAAAATCTAATTTAATATTCTTTGATTCCATATATTCTTTTAAATTATTACCTCTATTAATTATATTATCATGAAATGGAACCATAGTATATGGGTTGGGTTGTTTCAATTCGATTAACTTTATAAATGATCTAATATCAAAAAACCATACAATATTTGTCTCATCTTTATATGAAAAGAAATATCTATCATTTATTTCATGAACTGTTTCATATGTAAAAAAATCTTCTTGATTATTACATAAAACTTTATTCAAGAATCCAGGACCTCTCAATAAAATATTTAATTTCTCATATTTATTTCTATAATATTTCTGTATTTTTATTATTAATTCTTTATTATTTTCATAATAATTAAATTTGGCATATTTATTAGATAATATTGTAAATAATATTTCTTTTTTTAGTGTTTTTTTATATTTTTTTCTATCTATAATATTTAATGTTTTAATAATATCATTTTTAAGATAATCAGAAGGTTTATTTGTAAAATTATTGAATATAATTAAATCATTATCTATTAAATGATTTCTTTTATGTTTTGTACAATAATCACCATACTTATTATTTCTTCCACATTTTGATTCTCCTTCATTAATAAATTCACACATTCTATATATTGTATTGTTAAAAAATATTTAAATATTAACAATATGAATATGAATATGAATATAAATATAAATGATTTAAAGAATTAACACATATCTATATTGTATAAAATAAATTTGAAACGCATAAAAAACAAAAGTAAATTAATAAAAAAGAATAAAGATAAAAAAGAATAACTCAACCAAAAAAATAAATTTGAAATTTGAAACTTACAAAACTATAAAAGCAAATCAATAAAAAAGAATAACTCAACCAAAAAAATAAATTTGAAACTTACAAAACTATAAAAGCAAATCAATAAAAAAGAATAAAGATAAAAAAGAATAACTCAACCAAAAAAATAAATTTGAAATTTGAAATTTGAAACTTACAAATCTACAAAAGTAAATCAATAAAAAGAATAACTTAACTAAAACCACAAAAGATATGGCACAAGTAATCAAAGCATCTGCAATTGAACTCTCAAACCTTAAGTTCTCTGATCCACGCAAGGTCGGTAATAATGGTGTTCAAGTTGTATATGTTAATTATGGGGGTGGTATGAACTCTCTATATGTTCAACCTCCTCGAGTGGACCTCAAATGGGATCCTACCTATTATGCTGATACTGATGAAAGTTCGGGTAAGTTTACTGCGGAATTCGCTCTCCCCAATGTGGGTACTGATGAACAAATTACACCTTTCCATGATAAAATGAAGGGATATGATAATCTAATGATTGATACTGCTTTTGAAAATCGTGCCACCTGGTTCAAAAATGGTAAGAAACTTACTAGGGATATGATTGAAAATGTTTATTCTCCCATGGTTAAGGTATCTGTTGATTCTGAAACTGGTGAACCTGATGGTAAATGGCCTCCTGCATTTAAGTTTAAGATTAGGAAATTAAATAGTAAATTCACTTGTAATGTATTTGACTCCTCAAAGAATCAACTTAATATTGATGATAGTACATCTGAAGATTATGTAGATCTTAAAACTGTTCTAGTTAAAGGTTCCTCTGTAAATCTAATCCTAAAATGTGTAAGTGTATGGCTTATTAATGGTAAGTTTGGTGTTACTTGGCAAGCAGAACAAATTATGGTAACTCAGAAACCTTCTCTGGCCCTATCTGGTTGTGCATTTATCCAAGATGATGATGATGAAGTATCTTCTAATGATGTTCAAAAAGAAGACAAAATTGTAGATGATAGTGATGATGATGATGATGCTCCCACAGTAGTTAATGATGATGATGATGATGATGATGATGATGTTGAAGGTGTTGTAGCAGATGAACCCGAACCTGAACCTGTTAAAAAGAAAGTAGTTCGCCGTGTAAAGAAATCTAGTAATTAGTTAATTATAGAACATCTTAGATTTAATAATAATATCTTTTAATAATATCTTTTAATAATATCTTTTAATAATATATTTTAATAATATTTTTTTTCTAATACATTTTAATATGGATTTATGTAATGAATATTTACATGATAATATTAAATTATATCCCCCAATGAATGATTATTTATTGTATCAACAGTTCTTTAAAACGAAAAGTACACTACCTAATCATTTATCTAAAACATTTTTAAAAAATGAAGTTGAATTAAATGACAAATATTTAAAAGAATTGAATTTAAAAAAAGAATTATCTTCTTGTGAAAAAATATTAAAATATTCACTTGAATATAATAATAGAATTGAGTTTTTTATTGATAGGGAATACTTATTAGATATTAATGATAACATTTTATTTATGTATTATGAAATATGTATTGGAAAATTACCGCCTTTATTTAATAAAAATGATTATATTTCAGTTATGAATAGATTAAAAACCTTATCAGCAATAACAAATGAAATGATAAAAGTATTGGAAAAGGGCATAAAAGAAAAAGTAATTTTAAATAAATTAATTATTGAAAGTTTTCTATTAAAATCACAAACTATATTAGATGAAAAGATAAAACCTATGAACGTCCCTAAATCTTTAAAATCACAATTTATAAAAGATATTGAAAAATATATTATTAAAAATATAAAAAAATTATATTTATTTATAATTAATAATTATTTAAAACATTCTATAAAAGATTTAGGGTTATGTGCTTATAATAAAGGGAAGCAGTATTATGAAGAAATATGTAAAAATGAAACATTATCTAATTTGACTCCTGAAATCATACATAATTTAGGTCTCAAACATTTAAAAGACGCATTAAAATTAAAATCCGCCCTGGCTAAAAAACTTAAAGTGCAAGATATTGATGATCACATTTATAAATCTGATAATTATTATAACTCATCTCCTGAAATAATCAAAGATTTAGAAATACAACGCAATTTAATGTATTCGAAATTAAATAAATATTTTTATCAAGATATTGATAATTTATATGATATTAAACCTATTGCCAGTCATAATATGAATATGAGTGCCTATTATACATCACCTACTAAATTTAAAGGGGACGATGGTACATTTTATATAAATGTTTTAGATCCTACGAAAATTAGTAAATATGAGTTATTATGTTTGAGTATACATGAAGGAATACCTGGACATCATTATGAAGCCTCCTTATTGTCTAAATCAGATAAATCGGACTATATTAAAAATAAATTATATTCGGGATATTCGGAAGGTTGGGCCTTTTATTGTGAATCACTATATGAATATGATAATGATTTTGAATATTATTATTCATTACAATACCGTGTGGAAAGATCATTACGTTTAATTATTGATACAGGTATACATTATTATAATTGGAGTTTTAATAAATGTTTTGATTTTATGAAAAAATATCTAAAATATTACTCAGATAATTATATAAAAGACCAAATCTTAAGATATTCCAGTATTCCAGGTCAAGCATTAACTTATGTAATTGGAAAAGAAGTAATATTACATTTAAAAAAAGATTTTCTGAAAAAGAACTCAGATATTAAAACTTTCCATAAAATAATATTAGATATCGGTCCTTGTCCATTAGATATATTAATTAAACGATTTTATGAATTAATTTTATAATATATATATATATGGAACAAATGGTTGAAAATATCGATGAAAGTCAACCAGGTAGATGGAATCAATTAGTTGATAAAGGTAAACAAATATTACCCCCTCTGGCCAAGTCTGTTGGTAAAAATTTTGCAAACAGAGGCACCCTTGGAATATATGGTTCTATACATGACGAGGTCTTTTTTAGAGAGGAAGAAAAAAGAATTACAGCAATAAACAAAAAAGTTTTACAAAATTGCGAGGATATAAGAAAACTATCTATAATACTTGTAGGAAGAGGAGAAGAAATGGGCATTGACCCGGGTAGTACCTTTAACGAAATTATTGAAAGAGTGGGTAAAGATAAGTGCGAAAACTCCCTCGAATATAGTAATGAAATAGGTGATTTAAAAAAAATAAAAAAAAAATTGACACCCGGTGTAGTTTCAAAATATAGCGATAAAGAAGAAGAACAATTGAATAGAATATGGGATACAGTTGGTATAGATCCATTGTCACCTATTGTATCCGAACCTGTGTCGCCCGAAGTTCAAACAAACACAGGCGCCAGGATAGGGGATACAGTCGGTATAGATCCAGTGTCACCTGTTGTATCGGAACCTGGGTCACCTGTTGTATCGGAACCTGGGTCGCCTGATGCTCATAAAAACATAGGCGCCAAAATATACAATACACGGTCAAAACCCAGAACAACTAGAAAACCCAGAACAACTAGAAAACCCAGAACAACTAGAAAACCCATGACAACTAGAAAACCCAGAACAACTAGAAAACCCAGAACAACTAGAAAACCCATAACAACTAGAAAACCCAGAACAACTAGAAAACCTAAAAATGGGCTAGAAAGACATATGAGAACACCCCTTAAGAAACCCGTACGAGAACATCCCGGGAGCTATTATATTAAATAATTATAATATTTTCCTTATATTTGATTTAATTTGTGGGTTTACACCTATTACAGAACTTTTTTTTTTTTTAATAATTATATAATCACTATATAATTCTTTTAAAATTTCCAAATCTCTTTTCATTATATTTATTCTATTATCATCACACATACCCCCAATATTATTATTGTATTTAGTTTTTGCACATATATTATTTAATCTGATTACTTTTCCATACTTTTTGAATACTTTAACCGTTCTTTCATAATCTTCATATTGACTTATATTTAATTTTAAACATTCTTTATCTATTATACATCCCCACATCCACCCTACACAAAATGCCAAATGGGTTGTTATATTATTTTTCATAAATCCATGGTTATCACACGGATATATTCCCCATAATATTGTATTGTTTTCTATACATTGTTTAAAACCTTTATCAATTATTTCTTTTAAATTATCTAATTTTACTAAACAACTCTTTTCATCTTCATTTGGGTTTTTCATTTTTATATCTATTATATCATCATCTAAAGATAATACGTGGGTTCCCTCATCATAATAATTAAATATAAATTCTCTAATTTGTCTCATACCTACTACACCTACTATAATATTATATTCTGGATATTCTGATTTATATAATCCATATTCTTCATCATTCCCTACAAATATATCTATATCTTTTATTTCATATCCAAAGTTATGTAATGTTTTTAATGTCTTATCACCTAAATATTTATGTCTTTTATATGATGGAATTGCAATTCTCATTTATATTATAAAGATATTTTAAGAAATTTATAAACGATTAAAAGAAATTATAATGGTGATCTAATTTAATTCTTTTAAATTCACCACCTTGTTGATCTTCTAATTTATTTTCTACGTCTGCATCTCCAGTTATTTCAACTGATTGTTCTTTTTCTCCCTCATTTACTTTTTTATTTTTATCTTCAATAATATTTATTAAATCTAACATTAAGTCTTTTTCAGGTATTTTTACGAATCCGTCATTATCATTAACTATTTCTTTAACATCCTCATCTATTTCTTTAACATCCTCCTCTATTTCTATTAAATCGACTGGATTGATATGTAAATTTTCTTCATCTGATTCTGTGAAATTTTGTTCCCCCTCATTTAATTCATCCTCTTCGACCTTATCAATGACTATTTCACTTTTTTTTATTAATTTTTTGGATTGTTTTAGTTCAATAGTTTTTTCAGATAATTTAAACATATTTTTATGATAAATATTTTTACTATGTGGTATATCATTACCTGGAATTAATGATTTATATCCCCGTTGTAATATATTATAATTAGACTGTTCTGATAATAATTCATGTACTCTTATACTTAAAACCATATATGTATTATATATGTATTATATATAATATTTAAATAAATTTTATGGAACAATATTTCGAAAAAGATAAATTAGAACTAGGAATTGATGAAGCCGGACGAGGATGTTTATTTGGACCCGTATCTGTAGCAGGTGTTGTATGGGTACCAGATGATCCTGTCCCGCCTATAGAAATAAAAGATTCTAAAAAGTTATCTTTAAAAAAAAGACTATTAGCATATGAATATATTTTAGATAATTCAATAGCACATACATCTATATTAATACATCATGAAGATATTGATAAAGATAATATTTTAAAATCAACTTTAAAAGGAATGCATAAATGTGTAGATAATATAACAGAACAATTAAATATTGATACTATTTTAGTAGATGGTAACCAATTCAATTTTTATATGGATAAAAATGGCGAATGTATAAACCATAAATGTGTTATAGGTGGTGATGATGTATATAAAAGTATTGCTGCTGCATCCATTCTAGCAAAAGTTAATAGAGATAATTATATTTTAAATTTATGTGAAGAGTATCCCGAGTTAAAAAAATATGATATTCATAATAACAAAGGATATGGCACAAAAAAACATTTGGAAGCAATAAAAGAATATGGTATTACTAAATGGCATAGAAAAACATTCGGTATTTGTAAAGAATATTGTTAATCAAATGTGACTAATATTTTTTCATTGTTCTTTTGAATATAATATAAATAATTTTTTTTACCTTTAATATATTTTTCCTTCATTTTTAAATTATAATCAATATATTTTAAAAATTGTCTTAATATAGTTATAGTTTTTTTTTCAGTTAAATTTAGTAAATACATATTTGCTTTGCATGGTAAATAATATATTTCTAATTTTTCTTTTATTTTATGAATTTTTTCAACTATATTCAAGTTAATTAAATCTATTTTAGTAAAATGAAAATTCTTATCATCCAGAGATTTTATATTAAAGATTGACATTAAATCATTTATAATATATCTGTCAGGATTTCTTCTGAACAATTGATTTTTCATTTTAATATATTAATAAAATATTTTATTATTTTAAGTTAAAATAATTATAAATATTAATAATATATATATATAAATAAATGGAAGAATTAATAAAAGATAAAGTAAATGTATGGGATGTCATTGATACTTATTTTAGAGATGAACCTTATTACAAATCACAACATCAAGTTGATTCATTTAATGAATTTATTTTTTCTAAAGATAATGGTATACAAAATATAATTAGAAGAGAAAATCCTGTTATTTTTCATCAAGGTGATAAAGGTGGTAATAATATTTCATTCAAATATGAAATTTCTTTCTATTTTGGAGAAACATTAGATGAAACGACAGAATCACCAAATTATGGTGAACCTATTAATGATATGGAAAATATTTTTATATCTACTCCTACACTATATGATAATAAAGAATCCAAATATATGTATCCAAATGATGCCCGTTTAAATAATTATACATATCGATCTAGTATATTTTGTAATATAGGTATTAAATATTTATTATTAGACTCAGGCAAATTAATTATAAAAAACTGTAAAAGAATCAATATTGGATTTATGCCTATTATGATACATTCTAAATTATGTTTATTAAATAGTTTAGATTCTGTAAAACTATCAGAATTAGGTGAATGTCCATATGATCAAGGAGGATATTTTATTGTCAGAGGGAAAGAAAAAGTGTTTTTATCACAAGAAAATAAAATTAATAATATTTTATATATAATTAAAGGTACAGATAATATTTTATATCAAGGATATATTAAATCAATATCTACTAAAGGATTCCAAAGTTCAAGAACAAATAATATATATTATTATACCCAGAGTTATAAAATAAATCAAGACGGTAAATTAGTTTATAAAAGAGCAAATATTTTTTCTGTGAGAATTTTAGGATTTGTAGATATAAATTCTGTAAATGGTAATGACTCTATCCCGCTATTTATTCTATTTAGAGCATTGGGTATTATTTCGGATAAAGATATTTTATCTTATATTATTTATGATAATGATGATAAAACTCTTAAAAATAAACTATATGATTTAATTTTACCCTCTATGAAATATTCACAACCCATTTATACTCAAGAAGCTGCATTTAAAATGTTGATGCCATTGACTAAAGGTAAATTAAGTATTAATGTTATAGATATTTTAAATAATAATTTCTTACCAAATTATAATACAGATTTAGTTCAAAAAGCAAAATTCTTAGGATATTCCGTCAGAAAAATATTGTTGGCATCTTTGGAATTGATAGATGTAACAGATAGAGATTCATATTCATATAAAAGAGTAGATTTAGCAGGGTCATTATTATTAGAATTATATAGAGAATTATGGGGGGGATTTAAAAAATCTTTGTCAAAAAATATAGATTATGAATTCCGCGCTAAAAATACAGAAATTTCATTAGATGATAATAAAATATCAGATTTAATTAATGAAAACAATAAATCTAAAATGTTTGATATCTCTATGATGGAATATATTACTAAATCATTTGGTGCCAGATTTGGTACAAATATTTCAGGGAGACAAGGAATTGTTCAAGATATAAATAGGAATACTATGCTGGGGACTTTATCTCATATTAGAAGATTATCATTTCCATTACCTGCCGGATCAAAATCATTAGGCCCTAGAAAATTACATAATTCACAATGGGGTTTTGTATGTCCTATTGATTCGCCAGATGGTGGTAATGTTGGTATTATAAATCATTTATCTATTATGGCTAAAGTTTCCACAAATATTTCAGAAGATGGAATCCTACAATGTTTATCTGATATAAATCTATTATTTATTAAAGATTCTGTAGCAAAAGATATGTATAATAATACTCCTACATTTTTAAATGGTAAATTAATTGGTTTATATGAAAATCCCTCATTTTTATTTAAATATCTTAAATTATTAAAATTAAACAGTATAATTAATGTTAATACATCTATCTCATGGAATATAAAATCAAACGAATTACATATATTTACGGATTCGGGTAGAATAATTCGGCCAGTATTTTATCTAAAATCTGATTCGGATGGAAACAAATATAATGAATTAATTAATAAAGATTATTCATATATTGAAACATGGAGCAAAGCAATACACGGATTATTATATGAAGTGAAAGATATAAATCCAACTGTTTATGATACTAAATATTATAAAGATGTATTAGAAAAAATAAAAAAAACCCAAGGCGATTATATGAGGTATTTAGAAGATAATGCAGCATGTATTGAATATATTGATTCTATTGAAAGTGAAAATGCATTTATTTCCAAAGATATTTATTCCATTGATAAAAATTATTCACATTCCGAAATTCATTCTTCATTAATATTAAGTGCTTTGTCTGTTAATATTCCATTCTCAAATCATTCACAATATCCTAGAAATGTTTTCTCTTGTCAACAAACTAAACAAGCAGTTGGTGTATATTCAAGTGCTTATAATACAAGGTTTGATGTATTTGGGCATATTTTACATTATCCACAAAAACCTATTATAACAACAAGATTTAAAAAATATACTGATGTAGATAAGTTACCCTATGGAATTAATGCTATTGTGGCGATATGTTCTTATTCTGGATATAATCAAGAAGATGCTGTAATTATTAATAAATCTGCTGTTAATAGAGGATTATTTAAATCAATTTATTATAGAAGTTACGGATCTGAAGAAGAAATAGTTAAAGGGCAGAAAGTCTTTTTTGCTAACCCGTTATTCCTAAAAAATATTGTTAAAAAAGATCTATCTAATTACTCTAAATTAGATGATAATGGTTTTATCAAGGAAGGCGAACATGTAACAGATAAAGATATTATAATAGGAAAATGTACAAGAGTTGTTAATTCGGAAGGGAAGGAAGTAATTAATGTATATGGAGAAACTATTAATAAAGGTACATATGGGGTTGTCGATAAAGTAATTGTTACTAAAAATAATAAGGGTTTGAGGAGTTGTAAAATTAGAATTAAAAAAATAAGACCTGCTACTATTGGAGATAAATTTACATCCAGGTGCGGTCAAAAAGGAATGTGTGGCATGGTTATTGAAGATTATGAAATGCCTGTCACAACTGAAGGAATAATACCAGATATTATTATAAATCCGCATGCCATTCCCAGTAGAATGACAATAAATCAACTATTTGAAGTAGTATTAGGCAAATCTTGCTGCATGGCCGGATTAATGGGGGATTCCACTCCATTTTTAAATAATGATATTTATCAATATTTTGACTTATTACAAAAATATGGTTATGAAAAATATGGAAATGAGATTATGTATTCTGGTATTACAGGTGATCAAATAAAAACAGATATTTTTATAGGTCCAACTTATTATCAAAGACTCAAAATTATGGTTGAAGATAAAGTTCATTCAAGAACAACTGGACCGTTACAACATATGACTAGACAACCGGCAGGCGGACGATCTAATGAGGGCGGCTTTAGAATAGGTGAGATGGAAAGAGACGCTATTATTGGTCATGGCGTAGCTGAATTTTTACAAGAGTCTGTTTCCAAGCGCTCGGACGGATATTTTGAAGGTAAAACATATAAAGTTCAAGTAAATCAAAAAACTGGTTTAATGTCATATGATAAAAATGATGAAAAAGATATATGTAATATTGAAATTCCATATTCTTCTAAATTATTTTTACAAGAATTAGAAACTATGTCTATTGCTCCTCGTTTAATAACAGATGAAACTATTCAAAATAAACCAGTATTCAATTATTTATTAAATAATTTATCTGAACAAAATATAGAATATGAAATTGAAGATGATTATGATGATGAAGATGATGATGGTGGAGAAGAAAAATAAATATAAAAGTATATAAATTAATCCATTTCTTTTAAATTTCCATATTCTAAATCATAATTATAATCTTGATTATTTCCTCCTGATTCTAAAAATTCTATATAGTTTGTCGCTGATTTATAGTTTTCATATCTATCATATGCTTTACTATCTATTCGTTTAGGATTATCTTGATTTAATTCAATTGTTTTATTTAGTCGTTCGCGATTACTTTTCTTTTTAACTATGTATTCTTTATTTTCGAATTTTTCTAGTTTTTCTAAATTAAAATCTATTTCGTCATTTAATTTATCTTCTACTACCCTCTTTATTAAATCTTCTATATTTAAATTTTTGAAATCCTCATCTTTTATTAAATTAATTATCAATTTCCGCTTTAATGAATTTTTTAAAGAAATATAAAAGGTATCATCAGCCATATTAAATATATTTATATTATAATTTCAAATTTTTATACATTAATTAAGTCATCTACAGCTCCTTCTACAACATCATAAACTAAATTATCTATTAATTTTTTAATAGACAAATCAAAAATTAATATGTCCAACTTATTTATAATTATATTATAATCCTCACCTTCAAATTCAAATTTAGGATATTTATCTTTTAATAAACATAATAATTTATCATCTGTTGTGCATATTTTATTAATTTTCTTTTTATCTCTATTAACTTTATATGGATTAACTATTAAATGGTATAAATCGGAATCTTCCATAAAATATTGATATATTTAGAATTAATTTTATATATTTAAATACTCTATTATGAATAATCTTTTCAAAGATTTTAAATATAATAAAGATTTTTTATCTTTAATAAATTATAAAATAGCATATAAATTATATAATATTATATCTAATAATAATCATCCCAATATATTAATACATGGTGTAAATAGTTCAGGCAAAACACTATTAATTAAAACAGTTATGAATGATTTATTTAATATTAATAAATATACAAATAAAGAAAACTTAACAGAAAATATCACATATGAACGTAGTAATTCACATTATTATTTTGATTTGAAATTAGTAAATAATGATATAAAATTTATAAATTTTATTAAAGATATTGTTAAATCACACAACCATTTTAATAATTATAAATATAATTATATTTTATTAGATAATTTTGATAGCTTATCCAATTTAAATCAAAACAGATTAAGAGTTATATTTGAAAAATCATTAAATACAACAAAGATTATTATAATAACTAGTAAACTAAATAAAATTAATGAACCATTATTAAGTAGATTTATAAATTTTAGAATTTCCGATTTTAATTTAACAGATAAATATATATATTTTAAAAATTTAATAAATAATAATTATTATGTTATTTCAGATGATATTTTATTCAATATTTTAAAAAAACATTCAGATATAAATTATAATTTTATAAATATTTTATCATATCTTAAAAAGGGGATAATAAATGATGATATTTATGATGAAATATTTATAAAATACATTAATATTATAAATTCAGGGAAGGATTTGACGAAAAAGGTAACGGATATGAAACAATTAATATATTTATCCAGAACATTAATAGATATAAATACATTTTACAGAAGATTTTTAGAATATTTATTAGGTTTAAATATGTCAAATGATAGAAAAATTAAATTAGTCAAAATATTTAGTGAAAATAATATATTATTAAATAATTCATTCAAAGATTTATTATATTTAGAAGGATTATTAATTGAAGTTTATCAGATATTAACGACGTCTTCTTGATTTTGATTTCCTTTTTGGTTTCCTTTTCGATTTCATTTTAGATTTACTTTTTGGTTTCTTTTTTTTTGATCCGGTACAGTCTACTTTTTCCCATGTGCCTGAATTCTCTACTCCTTTTGGTATTATATCAGTAATAACATGACCACCACCACTCGGAGCACTCATTATCCAATTATCTCTATCATAATTTCTACTTATTGTATAATATGTCGGCATCCCTATTGGCCTTACACAATCACCCACTTTCCAATTATATGTATTACCACCTTTTGTTCGTACTTTAGATTTAAATCTCTTTTTAGATTTCTTTCTAGAATTCTTTTTAGATCCGTGCGACGAGTCTTTGTGTATTATCTCTTTCGCTGCTGTAATCCCGTCCTTAAGTTGGTTATGGAGAGCAAGCGTATTAGGACTGGGTATCATACCGAAGCAGTCTGATTCGATTATGCTGTCGAAAGAACGTTCTAACCGCGCCAGAGTTTTATACATCCTTTCGTGATCAAGGGGTGGAGTATGTGATTTTTTTTGTACAGTTGTCATAATTATTATATAATACCATTTATAAAAATAATAAATTAATTTAAAAAGTAATTAATAAAAATAAATTAGATGAACCTATATGAATTATTAGAAATAGATGAAAATAATTTTGATATGAATATTTTAAAAAAACAATATCATAAAATGTGTTTGAAATATCATCCAGATAAAGGTGGATGTTCAAATAAATTTAAGTTGATTCAAGAAGCATATGAAGTTTTATCAGATGATAATAAACGTATTTTATATAATAATTATAAAAGATTTTCATTCCTAAAAGGTTATGATTTCACTGATGAGGAATTTCAAGAAATAAATTCATATTATGATGAACTTCTTAAAAATGAAAATGTTAAATTAGCAACTGCATTGTATAATACATTACCCGCCCAAGTTAAACAAAGATTAAATTCTATGAAAGATTATATATTTAATTATGATAAAAATAATAAAGATAAAAAAAAAATAGTTGAATCGGCAAGATATATTGACATAACTAAATTGGATGAAGATTTTATTATAGAATTGAACATCAAATTAGAAGATGCATATAATAATACTTTAAAAAGAATAATAATTGTTTCTAAATATGGAATATATTATTTATATTTGAGAGATTATAATAAAAAAATATATTTATACAATAAATATTCATTTATTATTAAATTAAAAACATTAGGAAATGGAGATTATGTAAGGAATAATGATGATTTGATTATGATTTATAAACCCAAATTACATGAATTATTTAAGAATTCAATATTAGATATTGTTTTACCTAATAAAAAACAACTATTATTAAATGTTTATGATCTAAAATCAAAGGAATTACTTATAATTAATAATAAGGGTTTCAATCAAGGAAGATTAATTATTATAAAAAAATAATTAATGATATATATTTTCGCAATCAGCAGGGTTCGAACCTGCGCGGGCAAAGCCCAATAGATTTCAAGTCTATCTCCTTAACCACTCGGACATGATTGCCAATATTTTAGGTCCATTACCTTTTTTAAAAAAACTTTTGAAATACTTTAATATTATAACTCATATAAAAAAACATTTTAATGATCTTATTTATTCTACAATAATGATATTAATGGTTGAATCATGATTACATATATTGTTTTTTTCATGTTATAATTATATATTTACATATTCACACAATTTTTAAATATAAATATAAGGGTTGTGTGCACCACCCATTATATCAAAATATAAATTTTATGAATATTTAACGCATTCATTTTTTATTTTAGTATTTTTTGTAATCTTTTAGTATTCATATTTGTAATATCTTTTTTAACAGGTGACATATATGTAAAGTTTTTTTTATTATATTTATAAATAAATCCATTTTGTTCATCAATCATTTTAGGATAAAAATCCTCAGATACTTGTTTCAATAATTTATTATTTTGTTCATAAAGTGCGTCTCTGAAAATATCCATGGTTATGGAAAATATTAATTATAAAATCAAATTTATTTATGAATATTGAAATTAATATTATAAATGGATAATTTATATCTAATGTCCTAAAATTCCATAGAAATTTATTATATAATGGATGTATCATAAAATGAAATAAACTTTTAAAATTAAATACATTTTTACCTAATGAATTTGATCTAATTAATATTCCTCCGACAGAATATTCTGTATATATTATAAATATTAATGTTATAATTGATATAAATAATATAAATTTTATCATATATTAAATAGTATTTTTAAATCTAAAAAGTCTCGTAGATAAATTTGATTTAAAATTAATTTAATATATAAAATAAATAAAATGGATACGCTCTCAACTCAGAATCAATTCATTAAAATGAGAGATCAAGGTAAATTTTCAACAAAGTTCCTAGGGAAACATAGTTATTTTCTATATTTAGAATTAGATAAAAGTAAAAAAAAAAATTTAGAGGTATATATTAAAGATGAAGAAGATTATAAATCTCCACCACCAGCCCCAAGATATAGGAAAAATAGTACTATTAATAAGTATTTAGGAATAGATAATATTCCAAATAAGTATCATGTCAATATTAATTAAAATAAATTGTTTTATGATTTCTAGGATGATAAAAATGTAATGAATATGAATATTGATTACTATTTTTTATTCTATGATAACCAATATCATCATTCAGATATGAGGTTTCAAATGTGCCATGATAATTAGTAGTTATTAAATTTAATTCTTTTGTATATATTTCTTCTTTTACGATACCTTTTATAATAAACATCCAACAACCATTTTTACTATGATTATGTATTTTAGATAAAGCATTAGGTTTCCATACAATAAAATATATATCAATGAAAGGGAATGGTATCCAATATTTAGTATATGTCATTTAATTATATATAAATAGTATTTTTTTAAATCTTAAAGAATACAATAGTATATCTTTCACCTTTGAATGGAGCAACTTCATGTAAAAATTTAGATCCATTGAATGCATAGTAATTACCTTTGAGATCATTTCTAACTGCTCCTGTAGGTTTTTTATCATTATCATAAACAATTAGTTCTCCTCCCGTATAATCACCTAATCCAATAATATAAGAAGTCCCTACGTTTCTACCATCAACGTGTCTGGCCGCGCGCATATTTTTATTGTATTGAATAGTTGTAAATTCAAATTTGGGATCATGCATTTTCATTAATTTTTTACATTCTTTAAATAGTCTTTTGAAACGAGGATCTTTAGTTCTATTAGATTGTTGTTGTTTTATAACTTTGCCTTTGGAATTTTTTTTCCACATATGAGGAATTAAATTAATTTTACCTAAAACAAATCCTTCATATCTGACCTTATTTTGTTTATGTTCTGTTCTCATTATATTCTTTCTGCTTGTATTTTTAGGAAATGGAGTATCTCTTAATAATTTTAATACTAATTTTTTTTGACAGTCAATATTTTTCGGTTTGCAATCGGCATATCTTTTGATTGATTTTCCTTTTGATTTTTTTTTAAGAGTTTTCATTATATTATATATTATATTTTATTTAAAATTGAATTATGAATAAATGTAAAATAGTTATCAATATCTATATGATAATTAATAGTTTTGTCATTAATTTCTTGTAGGTAATTCCAACCAAATGGTATAATTAATATATCATGTGGTTTTATTAAAACTTTATTAGATAAATCTAGTTTTTCGGAAGAGTTTTTATGTTTTGGATGTAATAAATATATATAAAATTCTTTACTATCTATATTACTTATAATATGATAATTATTTTTACATTCTTTAAAATCTATAACTTTTTTATCATTGAAATATGATAAGGAATATTTAAAATTACAATACAAATTACTATTTAATAATAATTCACTAAAATTTATTTTAGATTTAAGATTCGACGTATTAAATAATTCTATATTTTTATAAGTTGGATTTAGATTTTTAAAAATATCCAAATCAATATTATGTTTAGGGATATTTATTAAAGAAGGATTTGATTTAAATAAAGATAATTTGAGTTCATCCATATTCTTGCATAGTATTAATTCTGAATCATCATTTATTAAATATAATTTAAAAATGTAATAAATATTTAAAATTATTAATAATGTTATAGAAATAAACAATAACATATATAAAGATAAAATAATATTAATAACAAAAATGACCGAGAATACTGAAGTTGGTAAAATTAAGTTCTTTGATCATAAGAAAGGTTACGGATTCATTGAAATAATTAACCCGGAATCTAAACATTTTAATACAGAACATTTTTTACATTTTTCTGAAATTCAATGTGATTCTAGTTTTAAGAAAGTAATTCCTGGTGAAATTGTTTCTCTAACAGTTTCCCCAAAAGAGGATGAAGAAGGTAAGACTGTATGTAAGAATGTTCGTGGCCTTTATGGTACTAGACTTCTAATTGATAATGACCAATATACATACAGAATTCAATCTAAAAATAATGATTTTGATAGCGGCCAATCTAAAAATAAGAATTTTGAAAGAGAACAATAAATTATTAAGATTTTATAATATTAATATCACCATCAACACACGTAAGTAAATATAGATAGGGCATTAATTTAGATTTATTTGTATTTTTTGTATTTATACCTTTATTTTTTAGGAATGTTTTAATTTCATTTACATCCATTTTTTCAAACTTATTTATAATATCTATTATATCTTTCTCTTTGCTAGTATTATTATTTAAATCAACAGATATTACTTTGTTCCTTGCAGATTTTTTACGTCTAGATAGTCGTATCTTATTAGATTTTTTTGATGATTTGCGACGTTTGTTTGTGCCTTCTGGTATTTTAGCTTCCACATTAGGTATTACTGTGTCTTTAACTTTCACATTAGGTTTGGAACTAGTTTTAGGTGCCGCATTAGGTTTTACTAAATCTTCTGGTTTTACAATTTTTTTATTATCATTTATTACATCAGTTTTAACAATGCTTAATTCAATAGGTAAAAATAATTTACTCGGTCGATTTTGAAGTTTTTTATTACTGGATTTTGGAGTTAATTTTATTTTTTTAAATTTAGTTTGTGTATCAATTGATGAATTACCATTGGATACCATTTTCTTTGGTACGGTTTTACTATTCAATTTAGATTTCAAAGAATTTGATAATTTATTAATAGATTTGGGTGATTTTATCATTGGTTTTTTAATTTCAATATTCATATATATTATGTATTATTATTATTTTCTTGAAATAATTTAATTTCATTATAAATACGATTAATATTTAATTCATCATCCTGATAAATGTCAAAAAATATGTTATTAATAACTAAATCACCTGGATATTCTTCAGGACTATCTTTAGTCATTTCTTTCATACATTTTTTTACAAATTCTTTTAATTCAGTCTTATTCGGATAATATAGTTCTGATACTTTCGCTTTTAGATCTTTAATATCAATAGATGTTAAATCACTATCTTCTAAATATTTATTATAATTTTCTTTAATATAAAAAATAACTAGGTCTTTAATAGTTCTTTCTAAATGACTCATTTGTTTAATTTATATTATAATTATATTATTTAAACATATTCTTAATATATTAATAATGGTATTCTTTAATTTAAGTAAATGTGTAATATTATCTTTATTTATAAAATATAATTTTTATAATGACAAAATAGTGAAGATATTATTGAAAAATGTCCATTCATGTGGTGTGATACCAATTAAAATAATACAATGGGGATTACCGATATTAAAATTAATAAATATTGATAAAAAAATATTAGATATATTTGAAAATACATATGAAAACTGCCCAATTCATGAATTAGATTATACTAAAAAATTATATAAAAGTGATTTTTATAATGATATAGATGATGATTATAAAATAATAGAATTAGTAGGATCAGGGAGTATTGCACAAGTTTATAAAATTCAAGATATTAAAACTAACGAATTTTATGCTATGAAGGTTATTCATCCAGATGCCATTAAGAATTTTAATAAAATAAAATTTTATTTGAAAATAATATTTTCTATTTTTAAATTTAGTAATATTGTCCCAACAGATTTAAATAATTTTTTAAAACAATTTAGGCAACAATTGGATTTAGTAAATGAAGCCAATAATATTCTTAAATTTAGTGGATTATACAAAAATGATCAATTATTCTTAATTCCTGAATTATACAAATTTTCTAAAAATATTATTATTATGGATTATATAGAAGGTAGATCTATAGAAACTATAAAGATAAATATACAACATTATAGATATAATATGATTATATCAATATTTATGTATAATAATTTATTTATTAATAAATTTAATCATGGTGATTTACATAATTATAATTGGAAAATAACTGAAGATAATAAAATAATAATATATGATTTTGGATTATGTTGGGAATCAAATAATGATCTAACAGATCCTTTAGATAGATTATTATTAGGTTTCCATAATGATGATAAAGATTTAATATATGGAGCATTTTTATTATATTTTAAAAATGTTGAGGAAATTTATATTAAAGAATATTTTTATGCCATCACAGAAAAAATAGATAAGTTTTATATATTTGCTAAACATATTATATTATGTTCTTTCAAACATAATGTATTATTAGACATAAATATATTATATACAATAATTACTTATCAAAATAGTATGTTAATATATATGAATAATTTTAAAGAAAGTATTTTTGATTTTAATGGTGTATACAAAGAACAATATAGTATATGTGATTATTATAATATTTTACCTGAATATAAAAAATATTTATTAAAACAAATAGCTAAATTTAAAAGAAGAAACGTAATAAATTATTCAGAATTATATAAGTTTATTAAATAATTATTTATTATGTAAATAATATATGATAAATTTTATATTTAACTCATCTAAATTAATAGCATTTTCATTTTATTTAAAAAATAAAGAAAATATTATAAATAAAGATTATGAATTATTAAAAAAATATATAAATAATTGCGGATGTATATGTATTAAATGTTGTCAATGGATAATCCCTTTATTAGAAAAAGAAAATTTGGACACAGTCCTGTTAAATAAATTATCAGATGTATATGAAAATAATTATATTCATGATATAAAATACACAGAATATATATATGAAAAACATTTTTATAAAAAATTATATGAGAACTATAAAATAATAGAAGTATTAGGATCGGGTAGTATTGCACTTGTATATAAGTTACAAGATTTAAATACTGGTGATTATTATGTTATGAAAGTAAAACATCCCAATATAGAAAAACAAATATATCTTTTTAAAAATATATTAAAAATTATTTATAAAATTAAATATTTTAATAAATTTTTTTATAATTATTTTCCATTTAATTTAATAGATTTTGTAGAAGATTTCAATAAACAAACGGATTTAATAAATGAATGTAATAATTTATTGACTTTTTATAATTATTATAAAAATAATGAATATATAATAATACCCAAATTAATAAAATCAAGTGAAGATTTAATCATAATGGAATATATTGAAGGTACATGTATTGATAGTATGGAGATAAGTGAATATGAAAAAGGTAAAATAATATATTTATTATATCTATTTGTCCGTAATAATATGGTAATATTAAATAATAATCATGGTGATTTACATAAATGTAATTGGAAAGTATCAAATGATAAGATTAAAAATATCCATAAAATAATTATATATGATTTTGGATATTGTTTTAAAAATAATAAAGAAGAATATGAAAATGTTTTGAGTGTATGTAATTTATTACAAACTTATGATAAGAATAATTTAGATAAAATAAAACAATATGATTTATTTCTAAAATTTTTATTTAATTTAGATAATATAAAAATCAATTTAGATTTTGATCGTAATATAGTTAAACCAGATATATTATTAAAACATGTATTAGATATATCTAATAATAATAATATTATTATAAATCGATATAAAATATTAAATATATTATTATTAATGTGTTTGATAGATAAGTATATTCAGAAATATAATATAACCGTGGGACCAACTAATAAAATTAAACATAATTTATTAAATACATATACATTTTGTGAATATCATGATATATTTAAAGAATTATCTGAAGAAATATTAATTGAATATAATGAATTACCTCATGCAACAGAGATATTTGAAACTATCAAGTTCAGCGACAAAATAAAATCTTTAATTTAATCGTTTTTTTTAACTTCATCTTCATCTTCTTCTTCTTCTTCATATGTTACATAATCATATATGATTGACCCGAATATAGACCCCATTAAAATTAAGGGGGTATATAATAATACCCTACAAAAATTCGTACCATTAAATAATATTCTACTATAATTCGTTCCATTAAATATATATTCTAACATTTTTTGTATATTTATAATGATATGTTTTTAAATATATAAAGATATATTTACAAATAAATAAATTTGAATTTAAATTTAGGTTAGAAATAAATATCAATATGGACTTAAATATTGATGAGATTATTAAATGTTATTTCAACCAAAAGAATATATTAGTAAATCATCAATTAAAATCATACGACGAGTTCATTGATAAAATTTTACCTAATATAATTTCTAATTATTTTCCTATAAATATGAATTTTGATTCAGAAAATATTAAAAGAATTGTAGTAAATGTTAATAATGTGAATATTGGCAAACCATTTACAACCGAAAATAATGGGTATTCTAATTTAATGACACCAAATGAATCACGATTAAGGAATTATAGTTATTTGGCTTCAATTATTGTAGATTTTGAATCAACTATTTACATTAATGATAATGGTGTAGAAATTGAATTAGAAAAAAAGATTATTAAAAATATTCTCATTGGTAGTATTCCTATATTATTAAGATCTAAATATTGTACATTGAATGATACTTTATATAATGATGAATGCGAATATGATTACGGAGGATATTCTATTATAAATGGTAATGAAAAAGTTATTATTTCACAAGAAAGGAAAGTTTATAATATACCTCAAGTATTTGAAAATAATAAACCATCATGTAAATATTCTTATGTTTGTGAAATTACTACTGTGAAAGAAAATGATTATTATATGCCCCGAATTTCAACTATAAAAATTACCAAAAAACAAAATATTTATGAAAATCATTTGAGAGTATCACTACCACATTTGAAACAAGAAATTCCATTATTTATATTATTCAAAGCATTAGGTAGTTTAAATGATAAAGAAATTATTAATTATATAATTGATAATGATGGTTCTAAATTAGATACACAAATTATTAAAATATTACATTTATCTATTGAAGAAGGCAGTTCTATCGAAACTGAGTTCGAAGCAATTGAATATATTAGTAAATATATTAATAATAGTACATATAATGTGAGTGATGAAAAGAAAATTAAATATGTGAAAGAACATGTATTAAAAGATTATCTAACACATCTGCCTAATGATTTAAGTAAATTGTTCTTTACAGGACATATGGTGAATAAATTATTAAAATGCTATTTGAGAGTAATACCATTTGATGATCGCGATTCATATAAAAATAAAAGAATTGATTGCATTGGTCCATTATTAGGTTCTCTAACTCATCAATGTTTTAATAAAATTACAAAAGATATTAAAAATTTTATCACTAAAGAAATTAATTCAGGAATATGGAATATAAATAAAAATTATAATGAAATTATTAATGATATAAATATTCATAAAATTATTAAATCTAATTATATTGAAAATAGCTTAAAAAGTTCTATGGCGACAGGTAATTGGGGATTAAAAATGAATGTAAATAAACAAGGTGTATCTCAAGTATTAAATAGATTAAGTTATTTGAGTACTTTATCACATATCAGACGCGTTCAAACGCCTAATTCAGATAATGGTAAATTAATCCCTCCTAGAAAGTTACATCCGACTTCATGGGGATATATGTGTCCCAGTGAAACACCCGAAGGTCAAAGTGTAGGCATTGTTAAAAACTTATCAATGATGTGTGAAATTACTAATAAAGTATCCTCACAACCTATTAGAGAATTAATTCAAAAATATATTATTAAATTAGAAGATTTTAATATTTATAATAGTAATAAAAATAATTTCGTCAAAATATTTATAAACGGTGAATGGATAGGATTTTCCAAATATTATAAAAATATAATTAAAGATTTTAAATATTTCAGAAATATGGGTAGTATTCATATTCATAGTTCAATTTATATGGATAATATAAATAAACATATTTCAATATTTACTGATGGCGGACGAGTAATTAGACCATTACTAAAAGTCAAAAATAATAAATTAATATATAATGGATATTTTCAAAATAAATTATTATCAAAAGAATATCAATGGAGAGATTTAGTAGTTAGCGTATTTAATAATAAATTATGTCCTATAGAATATATTGATATATATGAATCTCAAAATATATTATGTGCAACATATCCTAATAAAATTGTAGATAAACCGTATTCTCATTCAGAATTACATCCCTCAATGATTTTAGGATTGTTAACATCTTGTATTCCCTTCCCACACCATAATCAAGCCCCTCGAAATACTTATCAATCGGCTATGGGTAAACAAGCAGTTGGTGTTCCTACTACTAAATTTAACATAAGATATGATACATTTGCAAATATTTTATCATATCCACAAAAACCATTAGTAGATACAAAAGTAGCTAAATATTTAAATCTTAATAAATTACCCAGTGGTGCTAATGTAATTATAGCCATTGCTACTTGGACTGGATATAATCAAGAAGATTCTGTTATATTTAATAGAAACGCGTTGAATAGAGGATTATTCAATTCAACATTCTATAGAACTTATAAAGATGAAGAAAAGAAAAATCAAACAACTGGAGAAGAAGAAAAATTCACTAAATCTGAGAAATCTAATCTACTATTCCCAAAACCATATAATTATGAAAAATTAAATGCTAATGGTTTTATATCTGAAAATACGGAAGTGACTGATAATGATATTATTATTGGAAAAATTATCCCAAATAAAGATAAAGATACTAAATATAAATATATTGATAGCAGCACCTCTATTAGAAAAAACGAAAAAGGATTTATAGATAGTAATTATGTCAACAATAATTCAGAAGGCTATAAAATCTGCAAAGTTAAAATTAGAGAACATAGATATCCTAATATTGGTGATAAAGTATCATCCAGACACGGTCAGAAAGGGACTATTGGTATGATTTATAATGAAGAAGATATGCCATTTAGTAAAGATGGTATTGTACCAGACATTATTATTAATCCTCATGCAATTCCTAGTAGAATGACTATAGCACAACTCTTCGAAACTATTTTGGGCAAAGCAAGTTGTATGACAGGACATCTAGGAAATGGTACGGCATTCGATAAAGTTAATGTCAAAAGTATTGAAAATATATTAATGGAATATAATTTTAATAAAAATGGTAATGAAATATTATATAATGCTATAACAGGTGAACAATTACATACAGATATATTTATGGGTACTGCATATTATCAAAGATTAAAACATATGTCCGGTGATAAAATACACTCCAGAGCAACAGGACCTATTGTATCAGCTACTAGACAACCATCCGAAGGCAGAGCATCATATGGTGGGTTAAGGTTTGGAGAAATGGAAAGAGATTGTATGATTGCTCATGGATCTTCACACTTCTTATATGAAAGAATGATTAAATTATCAGATGATTTCAGTGTATTTATATGTGATAAATGTGGATTGATTGTATCCGCTAATAAACAAAAAAATCAATATGAATGTAAAAATTGTAATAATTATAGTAATATTCATAAAGTTAATATTCCATACTCTTGTAAATTATTAATGCAAGAATTAGAAACAATGTCTATTGCACCTCGTTTCAATATTTAAAGAGAAATATTATAGTTATATATAATTATGTCAGATGATAAATATATTTTTAATATTAAAACTGTCCAAACAGGTGCTATTAGAATCCTAATAGAATCATTAAAAGAAATTCTTAATGATGCTAATTTTACTATAGATATAAATGGTATTAAATTAGTAGCTACTGATTCTACTTGTAATGTTCTTGTACATATGAAACTTATTGCCGAAAAATTCGAATATTTTTTATGTAATAAAAAAATTAATATTGGTTTGAATTTATCTAATTTTTATAAATTAATCAAAACTATGTCTAATAATGATACATTGACATTATTTATGGAAAAAAATGATGAAAATCAATTAGGTATTAAAATTCATAATGATGAAAAAAATTCACAAACTACATACAAACTCAATCTATTAGACATTGAGAATAAAGAATTAAATATACCTGCCGCAGAATTCGATTCAGAATTAACATTCCCATCTAATGATTTCCAAAAAATTATTAGAGATATGATTAATATTTCTGATAAAATAGATGTTAAAAGTATTGGTAATAAATTAGTATTATCTTGTAATGGTGATTTCGCCTCTCAAGAAACTGTTTTAGGTGAAACTGATAATGGTGTTCAATTTAGTTCTTGTAAATCTTCTGAATATCCCATTCAAGGTTTATATTCATTAAAATATTTAATTTTATTCACTAAATGTACTAATTTATGTAATATTATCAATATTTATATCAAAAATGATTATCCATTAATTATTAAATACAATATCGCCTCAATAGGTGACATCAAATTATGCCTCTCCCCATTAACAAATGATGAAGATCAATAACTTAAATCATGTTTCTTATATATACATTTATCTAATTTCATAAATGGTTCATACTCTTTAATTAAAATCCTATAATCTTTTTTATCATCTTTAATCCATACTTTGAAAATATTAAATTCTTTTTTAGGGGATATTGATAATCCATTAATTTCATTATTATATTCTGATAAATCCTCTGTAATACATACTAATAATATTTTTAACCATTCATTTAAAATATTATTATCATATTTAAAAGATATACATCCTCCCATTCTATTTTTAGGATCTTCCCATGTTGGAAATATATCATTTTTCATTAAAAAAAACATTCCATTTTGTAAATGGTTTATCCTCATAATCTCTTCTAGTAGTTTATAATCAAATAGTGATTTTATTTCAATCACTTTTATGTAGGATTTATTATCCCACGATTTATTTTTTAATGAATGATACCAAAGTACCCATTTATTCTTTAGATTATATTCATTCATTTAATGTTTATTAATTAATAAATATTTAAATATTAACTTAAAATAAAATATTTATTTAATATATAATGTTCAAAATTATTACAGTAATTATATTTTCAATATATTTAGGTTTAGTTTATAAATTTAGAAAAGATAATATTATATTATTATTATTAACTCTGATTGCTATATTAGCACTTTGTAATGTAAAAAATCTAGTAATCGAAGGCCAAAACAATACTACCCCATCAGGAAATAATTACACTTCCAAGAATTCTACAAACAATTCCGCTCCCAAGAATTCTACAAGCAATTCTGATGCGAAGGATTCTACAAACAATTCCCCTCCCAAGAATTCTACAAACAATTCTGATGCGAAGGATTCTACAAATGGACCCAAACCTGATGATAGAATGAGATTTGTAGTTTCTGCAGATTATCAAATGGGACCATACGACGGTTTATTACTCACCACCGACAACCCCAACTCTAAACATCTAAAACTTAATGATGTATCTTTAACCAGTAAAAACGATTTGTGCGTTTATCAAGGTGTAGAATCCCCACTGGAATGCAAAAAAACATTATATTCGGGTATGGGTCCATCCATAACTGGTGTTGATGGTGATGATCAAAACATGTTCATGCTTTACAGAAATAAATCTAGTCCAGATTGTTGTCCATCAACATTTTCAACTTCAACCGGTTGCGTTTGTACCACACAACAACAACGTGATTATATATCAAGCAGGGGGATGGTCAGATCTCCCTCGGCCAAATAATTCTAACCAATAAGTCTAGAATGTATTTGTTCATATGCAGCAAATGCTCTATTATCTTGTCTATTTAACCTATTTATTCTATGTTGTTCTTCTTGTTCAATGTTTATTTTAGTCATTTGTTGTTTTCTTAAATCTTGTTCAGACATTTTATATGATATATTTGACCTGGATCTTTCTACTGCTTGAATATTATTATCTCTGCCACCTAAATCCATAGAACCCGTATCTATTAAACAAGAATTAGTAAAAGCATCCCTATAATCTCTAAAATTCAATCCTCCTTCGGATGTACCGCTAAAATCTGATACATTATTCTGCCCTAATAACATTAATGAATCTTTACCTTTCATAGATATATCTTCTTGCGGTGTATCATATGTCGTTATCTGTGTCCCCATTTGCTTTCGTTGCTGTTCTTTATATTTGTCAAATTCGCTATTAAATAAATCTTTATTAAATGATTTATTAAACATTTTAGGTTGTTGTAGAAGTTTATTACCACTATCTTCTTTCATCCAATCACCATATCCTCTATCATATACAGTATCTTCTTTATTATCTTCATAAATTTTATTAAACATATTTACATCAAATTGTTCGGTCATATTTACATTTCTAATATTGTCTGATTGTTGGCCAGACATATATGATTGACTATTATTTCTTAAATCATTATGTTCATGATTATTATTTTTATCTTTTAATTTTTTTAATAGTAATGTATATGCTATAGAAACTTGTTGGAATTCTACAGGAGAACCACCTCTATCCGGATGCGTTATTAATGCTTTCTTTAGATATGCTTTTTTTAATGATTTTTCATCATATTTTTTAGATACACCTAATATTTTATATGGATTTAATTTATCTCTGCTACCCGCCGCGACTGGAGTTTTATTTTCTATTTGGGGGAGTTGTCGTTGCCTCGAATCACCACCATATGTGTTTTGAGCATTGCGTATTGGCATACTTTGAACATATATGTTCGCGGGTATTTTATGTTGATGTTGTACTGAATTATTCTGTAAATTCATTTTTGTTAAATTATTTATTTGTTCTTGTTGAGCAGCAATAATTCTCTTTTGTTCGTTTAAATATTGTTCATATAAACTTTCATGTGAATTACCTGATTGTGTATTACCCATATTAATATTAATAATATATTTTATATTAAAATATAACATATTATATAATAATAATGGTAGTAGCAGCATTATGTATTCCTTGTATGACTGCCGCCGCCAGTACAGGTCCTGTCGCTCCTTTAGTATTAGGTGCAGCTGTTGGATATTATTCCCTTAAAAAAAAGAAAAAAAAGAAGATACCGGGTAAAAAAGTTTTTCCCAAAACTAAAAGTAAAAATAAAAGTAAAAATAAAAGTGAAAATAAAAGTAAACAAAAAGGCGGCGCACGGAGAAGAAAAAAATTTACGATTAAAAAAAAATCAGTCAAAGTGGATAGAGTTATTAATAAAGAATTAAAAAAAAATTGTTGCAGATGTCATTATATAAAATCTAAAAAATCTTTAAGAAGAGTTAAAGGTAATTGGGGACACTGTTCATATGATTTAACTAATTGTTGTAAAGATAAAAAAACTATTATTAATTCTTAGATTTAACTATTTTATTTTATTTTGTATATTTTATTTTATTTTATTTATTTTTTTGTTATTTATTTATCTATCACACGGATGTACATATCCCATACCTATATATTCAAAGATATCTTCTTCTGTACTAAATTTATGATTCACAGGTTTCTTTGTATCTGTATTCTTTAGAGAATGTTCATTCAATGTCATACCTTTTTCAAGTAGATCAGCACGCATTTTCACATTAAATTCCTTTGAACCAGTAAAGTACAATACAGCAAATGGATATTCTTCTGGTTTTGTATACATAATATCAATACGCCTACAAGGATTATTACCATACTTACAAATACCATTATACTTAGTAGAACCTCTTGCTAATTCTTCCACAAGATAATTACTTTCATACAAAGCATCTACAAATTTAACAAACTTTGTTTTATCTTTGCAAGTGAACAATATATCTATATCTCCACTGTCAACTTTTCCTCTGCGATATGAACCAGTAATGCAAAATTTTATGGAACCTGGTGGAATATCATAAATCTTAATAACCTGTTTTAGATATTTCTCATGGTTTTGAATCTCTGCTCTTGGAATACGCATTTGAAGATCTTCATAATATGGCAGCGATTTTATCTGAACATCATTAAAATGTTCTTTAAGATTACCACATTCTCTAAGATCTTCTATTGTCTTAAATCCCTCTTGAACTAATTTCTTAGCTTTAACAGGTCCAACACCATGAATACCCATAAATACTGTTCTTGGATCTTTAATATCTTTTATCTTTTCATAAGCACTACAAGTATTCTTTTCCATAATCTCTTGGATTTTACCAATTAGTTTATCTCCCAGTCCTTTTATTTCTCTAAGGTTCTCTACCGTAATTTCAGAATCATCTGAAAATTTCTTAATACCATTTATACTCTTAAGATATGCTGATGCCTTAAATCCTTGACCATTATTTCGTTCATGATTAGCAATGGCACTAAAGATTTCAATAATTCGTTCTTTCTTATCACTTGAACTAGTAATTTCTTTAATCGTAATATCATCTCTCACTCTGAGATATCTTGGGAAACGAGGTTTACCAGTATCAGTTATACCTGAATACTCATATGTAATAATAGTGCCCTCTGGATGTGTTTCTAAATAATTACTCCTAATTTCATCATCCATTCCTGATAAAGTAAATTCATGTCCTTCGTTTTTATCTATAACTGAATAATTCCCATAATTTATTAATGGCTTGCATACAAATGAACCAAGTAATCCCTCATATTTTCCTTGACCTACTTTATAATCTACAATAATAGATTCAGCATCAAAACAAGGTTTATACTTTAGCATATAATCTGAACGCTTATCCTCATAATAAGAATTGGGGTCCTTAATCATAACACCTTCACCACCATTACTCAAAACATCCTTATAAATTTCTTCAAGATGTTTAAGAGATTTAATCTTTACCTGTTCTGTGAAAACTATTGGACTTTCAATACTATCAAATGGACTGGGGTGGGTATCTTCACTAAATTGAAATGTATCCCATGCTTTTTTAGTTTCATCTACTACATTTTTCAGATTTTTAACTCTGACTTCAAAGACGTTATTATCTTCTGGTAAATCATATACCACATATTTAATATTAATCCATTCTTCATCTATAGGGATTTTCTTTCTGACAACACCCATATCCTGGAAATTTTCCCTACCAGCGAATAATTCCCCATCCAAATTAATATCAGGCATTGCACATTTGAACCAATCAGGAGCATTGAAGACTTTTTGATTTCTTGAAAGAAATACTTGTCTTTCTGGTATCCATCTGGCGCGATAACCATCATACTTTTCAGATAATAACCAACCCACTGGTGGTTTCCAACCTGGATCAACTTTGCGAGGTACTTTCATATCTTTTGTGTATTCTTTCGCGAGCATAAATGAAGTCATCTTATATATATGATAACTATATGTTTTATATTTAAATGTTTTTAAGTTTAAATTTCAAATTTATTAATTCATAAGGGTGTATAACACACTCTTATTAACCTATTTATAGATAAAACGATTAAATATATAAAATATTGATTTAAAAGAATATGAATTATATTTTTTTAAATTTAATTAAAAATATATATAAAATTAGTAAATTACCTTATAAAAGATATACCTGGAATATAGAAATGAAAGTATTAGAGTTAGATTGCGAATTATCTGATTTCATCTCTAATTACAACAAGAGTTTAAAAAATAAATGATAATTCCTTTTCTGTAAAATTTAAATGTTTATTAATAATATAAATGTCTAAAAATATTATTGTATTATTTTTTGCAATTAATGGTTTATTTTGGGCATTGGCAAGTCATTCACAACATTGTTCCATCGCAGCAATGGTCGGGATAAGTTCTTGTCCTCCTCATTACATACATTTGATAATGGGTATTATATCATTTATAATGGCTATTTATATACAACAAAGAGATTACATAAATACACTATTTAAGATTTAAGTCTTATTAATTTTATCATCTATTTTTTCTAACTTTTTTTTAATTTCCTTAATACTGCTATTCATATCATCAAGTTTTTCATCCGATCTACTAATAAATATTCTCAGATTATTTATAGATTTGTCATTCACATCTACTTTACTTTCTTGAGCATATACTTTATTACTTAATAAATCTAATTTCTCAGAATGCTTACCTATTTGAAAAATTAATCCACCTATAGATAATATAGTGGCAGATATTGGGGCGATTGTATTAAAATTTATACTCATTATTATTATCTTAAATGCTTAATATAATATAGAAAAAAAAAATTTGAAATTTGAAATATGTAACTTATAAAAATATATCATATTCAAAGTAATAATGAACAATTACAACAACATTCAGAACAATAACAATAACAACAACATTCAGAACAATAACAACATTAATAATGAACTTCACCTAATTCAGAACAATCTAAATTTAGTGACTAATCAACTACAAGACATTATCAATAATCAATATGTAAATCAAGAAGCACTAAATACTATTATGAATGCTTTCAATGTCATACAACTTAATATTAACAACATCAATAATAATCATCACCAAAATAATATGATTAATAATATCATCAATCAACAGCAGATCCTTATTAATCATTTTATCAACAACAATATCAATAACAATAATAACAACAATAACAATAACAATAACAATAATGATATTGTTGGATAACTTGTTATATGACTTCTAACAACATTCTTATAATAAATTTGAATTAACTTTTAACTTTTTTTATAAAAACAACCGCAACGACAATCGCAACGACAATCAAATGACATCATTTGTTCAAAACACCAAGGAAACGTGCCAGATGGCATTTGTGACGAGGATGATATATTTCATTTTGGATGGAACCCTCTATATGACAAAAATTTCAATGACGAATTTCGTCTTCGACATGAATTACAATAGCACCTATGGTGTGGATTTCGATACAACTTGTTCTTCTGCAGGATATGTGTCTTCCGCACGCGACTATATCAGATTATTAGTATGGTTCATGCTACTATTAGTCTGTGTATGCATGACCATAAAGAACAAAACACTACACAAACCCTCATTACTCATACTGCTATTCTCAATAGCATTTAAAATGACTTCGGGACCTTTGTTCTTTGATCCCACTGGCAAGAATTGTTCTTTAGTATTGAACAAAGCCACGAATACCAATATATTCATTAACATTTTGGTCCTAACATCATCTTTTATGACTATGTCTTTCTTCATATAAAACATTAAATACAAAAACATATCAAAACATTAAATACAAAAAACATATTAAAACATTAAATACAAAAAACATATTAAAACATTAAATACAAAAACATATTAAAACACCAAACACTAAAACACAAAAACATTAATAATATTTTTTTCTATAAAAACAAAGTTCATTAAATAAATTTGATTTTTTTATTTAAACAAATCATACACAAAAACGTTTACTGCTTATATCACAGAACATAAACTTAAAACTTACAACTGAAACTACTTTCAAACTTATCTTTCGACTACTCAACATAATATGACCTTTATGCTTCATTACGAAGGCGGAGACCGCGCCCACCGGAACGAAGATACGCCCGAACTCTTCGTTCCGAGTGTTACTGAGTATGACATGGAGAAGATGCGTGAGATTGGTGTTCTCACACCTCGAACTTTGTTGCCAACAGACTCAATTATCAATCCTCTGGTTAAGAAGAATAATACTAAAACGTGGGCTGACCGCGCAAGAGTTGAGCAGGCCAGTGCTTGTGTCAAATTGTTTACTCATGATACAGAGTTCTTGCTCATGGTCGCTAAACAAGAAGGTGATGCACATGAAGACATGCTTGATGATATAGACGCCCTCTGGCAGAAAGACCTTGACGGGCAAACTGCTAATCCATTCCCCATCTTGTATGGAATCCAGAACACTCCATTGAAATCCACTGAGATTGTGCGTATTACTCATACTTTCAAGAATTATTGCCTGGGAACTGTGACAGACGGTGTATCTGAAGTATATATTCCAAAGGCTATCCCTTCAGCAAGATGGGGTACAGTTGGTCCAGAACTCTACAGTTTCTACCTTATGGATATTGAATGGAATCCACAAGGTCGTAATCTGTGGCGTGCCACCAAAGTATATCCGAAACTAGACACAGCAGGGATGTTGATATCCAAGTCTGTTGTCTCTTGTTCTTTAGAGTCTGGTGGTAACAATATATCCTTGGGAGAAACATATGAGTATGAAATTCCATGCATTCACAAACATATTGGGGTTATCATCGGCAAAAATGGTAAGAACATTCAAAATCTGGTGAAGAAGGTATACGATGATACTTGGGAAACTGACCTGCCCGAAGCAGATATCACACCTTTTGGAATTGATATGGCACGTGTTACTGTCACACTTGGTCCGCAATGTCTATGGAATGACAATCACGTACAAAAGTTTGTATCAAGGCTCCACACATAAACAAAGAGAAAAGACTAAAAAACAACAAAAAAATATAAAAAACAAATAACCGAAAAACAATATAAAAACCATAAATAACACACAAAAATATTTTTTTATAAATTTGAAATAACTATCACTTTAAATAAATAAATTTAAATACAATATGAGTTCTCAAAACTATTTGATGTCACAAATCAATGCCAACATTAAAGGTTCCTATACTCATAATATAGAAAATAACGTTAGTGAAATCCTTAAAGAAATATATTCAAAATGGTTCTTTGAAGAAAATAATTTTAATAATCCTATTACAAAACATGTTTGTCGTAAAATAAAACATATATTACCACAAGATGACGGGGGCGGATTAGTTCAACATATATTTTATTAAATAAAGTAATACATATAATATTTTTTTAAATTTGAATTTAAAAATAATAATAATATAAATATATAATAATGCTTATACCTATTAGATGTTTCACATGCGGTAAAACAGTTTCTGACAAATGGGTTCCTTTTATTGAACAAGTTAATGCTAAAAAGGATAAGGATACTACTGATATTAAAGATTTAGATATTGAATATATAGATCTAGATAAACCAAATAAGTCTATAGAAGGTGAAGTAATGGACGATTTAGGATTACATAGATATTGTTGCCGAAGAATGATATTAGGTAATGTACATTTGATAACAAATATTTAATATATTATTTATATATATATATGAGTACTGAATACGCGAATCTTAAAGATTCACGCCCAGAATTAATGGGCGGATTGAATCAAGTATCAAATGATAACGATAATGAAAATAAACCTCCCGAGAGAATTATAACAGTTAATGAAAATAAATTTATGAATATGTCATTAAGCCAAATATTTAGTAAAATTGTTAATATTTTACCAAATATGTATAATGACTATTACAAAAAACATATAGAGACTAAAGTCAAGATGCGGTCTCAAAATAATAATGCATCAGAATCTAATGTATTTAGAGAAACTATGAGATCATTCATATTTGAAAATGAAAATATGATATATTTGGGCATACTCATATTAATTATAGTATTTTTTTTATATATAATCAATTAAGTGTATGATATTAAATAATGAATTAACAATATTTATTATTATTGTAATATTAATTGGATTAAGTTATTATGATTTAAAATATTCTATAATATTTTGTATAATATTATATTTAGTATATCTATATTTTAATAAATTAACATATGAAAGTAATTATGATGAATATAAACAATATGATGATGAGATAAATTATATTTTAAAAGATATTGAAAAATATAGAAACTATGATAATCAAAATTATAAATTAGGGTCAAAATATCATAATATTATTTTAAAAAATATTAAATTATTAAATAATATATCAGAAAAGTATATATTTAAATCAGTATTAGAAAAAACAAGAGTATTTCTAGAAAAGATGATAGAAAAATTTAGGTCTATTTTATTTTCGATGGACAATATTGAAGAATCCACAAAATTAAATATTTATATTGACAAATTAAATAATAAATTTAATCAATTAATAGAACAATCAATATTTATATATAATAATAAAAACTCTCATAATTCAGATTGTGAGGAGAGCATATTTTGTAATAAAGATTTACTACTAAATTTATATTTAGACACTGATGTAAAAATAGAAGATAGCAAACCTAAATTTAGTCATGATATGTTTGAGAGGGGTACATATATAGGTACATTGGGTAATGAAGTTGATTACAACTATGGAGAGGACTTTAATAGTAATTTGAGAGCAACCATTATGCATAGAATTTTGCATGAGACTTAAACCTTGAGCAAAATGATAGTAAATACGGTATTAATGAGACAATTAAAGAGCTGCAGATTATCCTCACCACAAAAAACATATTAGAGAAGATAACTAAGACCGAAGGAAGATCTAAAAGCATCATCCCCCATATGAAGGTAGAAAGACAAAAGGAACATTGTTCATGTATTAATATATAATTATATATCCAATTATATAAGGTAAATTATTTATTTAAATTTATATGAACATTATATGAATAAATTTGCATTAAATATCGATACTAAACAATTAGAAAAGAAAGTATCATATATTAATAATTTTAATAATGGGTATTTTTTTCTAAATCATATTAAAATAGATAAAATATATGTTTATTATGATATATTAAATAATTTAGAGGATTTTAAATTAAAAAATTTATACAATTTTATCTATAAAAGAATTAACTATTTTGATAAACAAAATAATATTTTACCTATATTAAATATTAAAGATGATATTAATCCTACAAATTTAAATAATTATTTAAATGATTATATAAATGAGAGTAAAACTAACGGAGTTATAATAATGAATTTGATACAATTATATTTACACCCTACAAAATTTTAATCTATATTTAATTTTTTTGTAATATTATTATTATTATTATTTAGCTTATTCTTTCTATATAATTTTAGGTCAGTTATGTTATTATTATTTTTTAAATTATAGTTATTGATATTATAATTAGTAGGAATAATAATTGGTAATTTCAAATCATATAAAATATTATTATTTCTATATTCATCTATACTCATATTTCCACCAAATATATCTAATAATAATCTATTAGGCGCTAATTTTACTTTATTATTATTTTTATTGATTTTATTATTGTATAAATTAATTAATGGTAAAATAGTGTATATATCATTACTCATATTATCAACGGCATATCGAGATATACATTCAATAGAACATAAATCCCCAACAGTATGGAACACCCCTGAATTAAAACTTATAGGGACCCCATGAATTTGATCGGTAAATTCATGACAACAATTCCAACATAATAAACTCTTTTTTTTAAAATTAATTTCTTCATGTTCATCTATAACAAATGATAAACTATTACTATGTTCACTTTTATCATTATTTAATTTAATAATTAAATCTTCCATATTTAAATTATCATCAGCAAATATAGGGTTTTCATTAGTTATAATCTTTTTCTTCGGTTTTCTTCCGCGCTTTTTGGGAGGCGGTTTGACATCGGGTACTTCTTTTTTTGACCCTAATTTTCTACCTCTTTTTTTAGGTTTATCATCCATTTATATAAAATATATTTTATATTTTTAAATATATTTAACAAATTGCTTATAGGCTATAATTAGATGAATTTACGGGAATATTTATTGGTGACTTAATTGATTAATAGGTGCGCTCGATGAATTTATAGGTGTATTAGATGTTTTATTCGGGGCATTATTAGATACTTTTGGCATGACAGATGTAATGGTCGGTGAGATTATTTTAGGTGGAGCTTTAGGTAAATTATCAGGTGTGGCTTTATTCATTGGAGGTGTTGGGGTATAATTATTATCAGTAACTCTTAAATAATCTTCAGATACAAAACTAAATAACTTCCTTATTAATAAATAATATACTATGATACCAAAATTAATAAACACTAATGTTTTAATAAATGTTTCACTAAATAATGATAATGAACTATTATTCATATAAAACATTATTTGTGTTACTAATTGTATAGTTGACATTCGTAATATATCATAAATCATATCTATAAGGTTTGGTTCTAAATCTAATTTAAAATTGTAAAAAGTATTACTCATTATATTATAATATATAGAAAATAAAAAATAAGTTTAAAATAACCTTTTTTTTTAAATTAAATTTAATATATATGCCATCATTTCAATTTCAATCTAATTTACCTATAATTCTATTAATTATTGTTATTGCTTTAATAAGTTTATATTTTTTCTTAGATCTTAAAAAAGTAAAACTTGTAAACGAAGAACTAGAAAAAAAAAATGATATGGTCATCAAGGAAATTGATAATATCCATTTAAGATTACATAAATTTTTTAGTGGTATGCCTAAAGGTATAGTCCCACAAACTAAAATTCCAAGTGCGGCGGCACATGTTAAACCCGTCGAAAATACTGAAGTTAACGAATCTATAGACGCGGTCGCATCAGATAAAGTGCAAAAAACTAATTCTCAACCCATACCAGAAATATCTGAGGATGAATTTAATAATATAAAAAAATCTACTTCGAATAATATTTTTGGCGAAATAATATCTGATAATAATATTACTCAAGAAAATAATATTGTCAGAGTAGAAGGTGACGGAACTGATGATAATATAGTTGTACCAGAATTATTACCCATTTCATATGATTCTGAACACATTATCACAAATCTGGGATTGAGTGATAATGATGAAGATGATGATGAAGATGATGAAGTTGATGATGAAGATGAGGATGAAGATGATGATGAAGATGATGAAGTTGATGATGAAGATGAGGATGATGAAGTTGATGATATTGATTCAGAGGAGGATAATATTAGTGATGATTTAGATGAGGATAAATTAGAAATATACATGAAGTATTCTGTTAAAGAATTAAAAGATAAATGTGTAGAAATGAATCTAAAACATTCCGGCAATAAATCAACTCTAGCTAAAAGAATTGTTGATAATTTAAAATAATTTTATAATCTATATTATATTTAATATTTAATATGCCACCCAACGCATTAATACCTTTTGGCGAATTTGTTCCGGGATTGATATTTGAATATTTTCTTAAAAAAGGATCAGGGGAGCGAGAGCCTTTCCAAAATCCGAGTGATACCCAGGTAAATGTCTATTGGGAGGGAACCGTGGGACAGTACACAGTTGGCGCGGACTATACAATATATATATCTCCCATTTCTCAAGGGGTTGATCATTATAATATATTTAATGACCTGTTGGACGATATTAAAAAAATATATATAGAGACTAATCCCCAACACCAAGCATTATTTGACATTACCGAAGCGGTAATGGAGGTTGACCGGACTATGACGTTTACCGCCACATTCAAGGGTGGTAATTTTGCAGGCTCGGGGGACGAGCCCTGTGTAGTAGACTTTATAATAGGCGTTGGCAGTATAATAGAGGGCGGCGGCGGTGGTGGTGGCGGTGGTGCAGCAATCGCTGATGAGACAATTAGAGCTACTGCTGCCGAGGGTGTCAATGCTACAGCAATCGCTGATGAGACAATTAGAGCTACTGCTGCCGAGGGTGTCAATGCTACAGCAATCGCTGATGAGACAATTAGAGCTACTGCTGCCGAGGGTGTCAATG
>Ga0206127_1000064_pt1 | contig 118663 bp, 104 predicted proteins | sample Helgoland_Spring_6_FD_148646 | JGI IMG/M metagenome (GOLD analysis project Ga0206127, IMG submission 148646) | Pelagic subsurface seawater microbial communities from Kabeltonne, Helgoland, North Sea - Helgoland_Spring_Bloom_20160419_1 | ecosystem: Environmental > Aquatic > Marine > Epipelagic ...
AAATATTTACGACACTTTTTAGAACGTAAAGAGAAATTATTTATCATTTGAAAGATTATGTCTATTGATAACCATTCGTTCATGCATGTCTTTGATCATATTGCTGCCAGTTTTTTCAAAACAAAAAGGCAATAGTCCGTGTATTAAGCAAACAAAAAACCCTTTAATCATTAAAAGTGAAAAGGAAAAAGAAACTAGCATATGTTGGATATAATTTTCACCAACACTGTTTGGGTGCTTAATAAATGATATTTTGCTTAAGAGTGATTTCATACTTTAATAATAAACTGTTATCTTAAAAAAAGTTTCTTTATAGCCAAAGTATTTAGTTACAATTGAAAAATATTTTGCTAATTTACCCTTATGACCGAAATTATTGACAGTATAGATTTAAAAATATTAAGGATTTTACAATCCGATTCCTCACGATCTCTTGAAACAATATCAAATGAGGTTGGTGTTTCATTAAATACGTGTTGGAGAAGAATATCACGTATGGAAAAAAAATCTATAATAGAAGGAAGGGTGGCCTTAATTGATAATGAAAAGGTCGGATTACCTTTAACTGTTTTTGTTTCAATATCGACAGATAATCATTCCCAGGAATGGACTCAAAAGCTGAGTAATGCTGTCATTTCTATTAAAGAAATAGTTGAATTCTATCGACTAGCCGGTGATACTGATTATATTCTAAAAATGATGGTAAAAAATGTAGATCATTATGACAGAGTTTATAAGCAATTAATTAAAAAAGTTAAAATTTCTGATGTTTCTGCAAGTTTTGCTATGGAAAAAATAAAATTTACCACAGAGCTTCCAATATAATAATTTTATTACCAATTTTACTACTTATTATGCATAATATCAGTTAGGTTATTGCAAAGCTTATAACTTTAAACGTGTTGGGGTACTATGAATATTAACTTTGTGGATTTAAAGTCATAGCGCGAAAATTTTAAAGATAGAACAGATAAGGCTATTTCTAATGTTCTCGATCATGGACAATATAAATTGGTATTAAATAGTAAGAATTGTATTATTTAGATAATTTATTTATATTCCAAGATTTAAGTGTTGAAATATTATTTTTAATTTCAACAACTCCAAAAGATGCAGTGTTTAACTTTCTAACTACATCAGTTTCTACCATATGTACTGCTTCATAAATAAACCTTGCAATGCCATTGCTAGTAACTACTAAGATATCGCCCCCATCATTACTTGTATCATTAAAAAATAATTTCCAAGATTGTATTATTTTATGAGGATTTAGTATCCAACCATTCGGGGGTAATGCTTTTTTATCCCATAAATCAAGAGCATTCCTACCTATTCGATTAACTACATCTTGTTCAGATTTATTTTCATCTGGTCCATAATCTATTTCCTTTAAAAAAGGAAGAGTAGTAAGTGTTTTTGCTTTGTGACCTTGACTTAATATATACATTCCAGTTTCTTTAGTTCTTAAAAGAGAAGAACAAAAGGCTAATTTAAAATTAAAACCAGATTTAAATGGTGAAAGTTCTTTAGATAACAGTTTAGATTGATCGATTCCTGAGGAAGATAATTTCAAATCAGTCCTTGAGCCAACGCGAGTTACCAAATCACCTTTATCAAATGTATTGCCATGCCTGCAAATCAATATACGAGTTTTCATTGTTTCTTTCTTTGAGTATGCAATAATCTCTCTGCTATTTTTATGTCATTAGTAGTATCAATACCTGACATGTGTAAATTATTAGAATCTACTGGGATGCATTGAACATTTATTTTATTTTCTAAGAATCTTAATTGTTCTAATCCTTCTAAAATTTCATATTTACTAGGAGTTAATTGAATAAATTTTTTAAGTGCTGATTTTGAATATCCATACAGGCCAATGTGCTGATGAACAGGAGAATTGGAGGAATTATTTCTAAGTTCATTTTCATTCCTAATGGCTGGGATTATATTTTTGGAAAACCATATTGCATTATTATTACTATCCTTTGTGATCGTAGTACCGCTAAATTTTGTTACAGTCTTGTTATATCTAAGTGTGTCGAGTTGATCCCATGTTAGTTGAACTGATGGGGTAACGACATCAGATCCTTTTTTTAAGCCATTTATTAATTTTATAAGGTATTTTTCTGGTGTAAATGGGGCGTCTCCTTGGAGATTTATTATATACGAATAATTTACATTATTGATATCCTCATACTTTTGACAAGCCTCCAATACTCTATCAGTGCCGCTGATATGATTAGTTGAAGTAATTATGCAATTTATTTTTTCAACTTTACAGTGCTCTAGTATACGGTTGTCATCAGTTGCTACTACATAATCACAACTGCTATCTTTGGATGAAACAGATCTAGCCACAGATGCGGTCCGACTTATCATAGAAATACCATTAATTAATTTCAAAGGTTTACCTGGAAGCCGCTTAGATGCATACCTTGCGGGTATTATAATTATAGTATTCATTTTTTGATCTGCATTGTACATTATTTTAAATTTTTTTTAACTGATACTTTTTAAAATGTATCAGAATATGATATATAAATCCTTAATTTGTATTATAATTAGGTTGATAGATTTTTTAAGGGTTTCAAGTATTTATATCCCAAGTTTTTATATTTCTTTCCTTTAGGTTATTCTTTCCCCAGTCTAACTTAGCAGCAATTCTCAGGGAGGCTCCAATTGAATAGGGTTTTCTTTTAAGGCGATCAATAAGAGAATAAGGTATAGACCTAAATGCCTCAAGATAACCACGGCGTCTATGTTTCGATTCTTCATTGTGTAAATTTCTAATATAAATCCAAGCTTGGCTAAAAATATAACCAATTAACATGAACGCCAACAAACCTATAGGCGCACTTTTTATAATCATGCGAAGATTATTTTTAGTTGTATGATATACTTGGAACCCATCTATGGATTTTGTTGAGGCTCCACCGATATGATAACCTAAGGCCTCAGGAATTAGTATGCATTCTCCACCCATAGAATTTATTCTTAGTGCCAGATCAACATCCTCAAGATAGCAAAAAAATTTTTCATCAAATCCGTTTGCTTTTAAAAAATAATCTCTCTTGTATATGGCAGCGGCACCACTCGGCCCAAATACCTCACAGTATTTTATATCTTTTATGTCAGAATATTTTTTAGTGTATCCTCCTCTCCATGCAATTCCATATATCGATAAGACGTCACCTGCACCATCGAGTAAAGATGGATCATCATTTGTTAATAAAATTGGCGAAAACATTGCTGCATGATTAAATTTAATACTTGCCGAGTAAACATTTTGCAAAAAATCTTTTTTTATTGTTACATCTGGATTTAAGGTCATTAGGTAGGGTGAATTTGCACCTGCAGCTCCGAGATTACTACCACCAGAAAACCCTATATTCTTTTCTGATTGTATGACTTCAAATCTATCATCGGGAATAATTAAATTAGAAATGCAATTATCTTGTGTCTTATTATCGATGATATGAACTTTAAAGTCTGTAAATGTTTGTTCGAATATATGATTAACACAATTTTGTAGATCATCACCGCTATTGAATGCTACAACTATTATAGTTACCCAGGGGCCATCCACTTGTTCAACATCTATTTTATTTTTTAATCTCATATTAACAATTCTAACGCCCTAGCACGTTCAATCCGATTAGATTTTATAAAGTTATCTAGATCTTGGGTGTTTATACAGTGGTTAAGGCAATATACTTGGAGAAAATTATTTATCATATTTCTATTAATTTTGAATTTTTTTAGAATTAAGAATTTAAGTTTACTTTCTAACTCTGTTTCATTTCTTACTACTATGGCGACAGAGTTATAATCACTTTTACCACAAGTAATAACTGGCTTGTGATGCAGTAAGGCCTCAAAACCTGCGCCTGAATTTGTTGTAATAACTGCTAAACTTTTTGAGATAACTGCATGTATTGGATCTTTTGTAATGATTAATGTTTCATCAGTCTTTATTGAATTAATAATCTTTAAAAAATGAGTTGATTTATCTTTCGGATGCAATTTTACAACAAGGTTAATATTATTCTCCTTGGTAAACTTATAAACAGTATTTAACCAATTTTTTACCGATAAAAATGACAAAGTTGAAACTGTATCATCTGGTATTTGAAGTATTGCTAGTATATAGTTATTAGGATAATTGCTAACTTTTTTTGATTTATTTATCGGATAATTGTATTTAGTAATTTGTTTTTTTACATATTTATCAAATAACAAAGCATGGAATTTTTCCGCATTGCCATTATTTAAATATTTTGTATCAATTTCTTCAGAACCCAACTTGGACCAACCGCTATAACCAAGTTCATCAAAACAGAAATATTCTGGTAAATAAGACTCCTTATAATGTATATATTTCTGGGGCTTTATATATCGAGTAATCGTATGATAACTAAGTGTATCAAATTCAAAGTTTTGTTCATCTGTAATGTCATAAATTGGTGTCGATATAACCGGGTATATGACTTTGTCTTTACTTAGGTAATGCGTTAATAATTTTTTATGGGCATCTAAAACTGCTCCTGTTACTTCATCGCTTGATTGTGGTTTTACCCAATAGTTTGTCATTAATAACCTTATCTTAATTTTCTGATAATTTGGGTTAAAACTGTCTGCAATACGACTTATTTCTTGATTTTTAGTATCATAAACTAGTTTTTCAGAGTGTAATGCATTGTATGTCGATATATTGAATAATTCCTCAAATCCTTCTGCAGAAATAATCAGATTATCTAATCTTAAGCAGATATCAGGCTTTACTACATATAAACCAAGTTTTTGGAGTTCAACACTCAGTTCGCTTCCTGTATCGAACACTACTAAGTTAGCTTTAAATACCTGATCTGTAATACTATATCTTGTTTTGTTGTTTAATATTATCTCTAGTACTTTTCTGGCATCTATATTGCTATCTAATCCTATAGACTGTGATAAATGATGCAATTTAATGGTTCTATTAAATGTTAAACCTTGAGTTATCCTTGTTTTATTTACTATATTTTTTAATCCTTTCATTTTCATATGTTTGGATGCGAAATAGTAATAACCATCAAATAAAACATCATTAGATAATTTATCGCTTTTACTCTCAATTATTTCATATGAAGTCTTGTAATTCCCTAGATATATATTTCTGAAGTAATCATAATCATCGAAATTAAGGTTATATTTTAATGACAATATTTTAAGACGTTTATAGTTATTTCTATACATTAAGAGTTTTAATATAATAAAGTAATTTAGTTGGTTTTTTAAAATACTTGGAATTAACCAATTAAAAATTGCTGATTGTCCACAGACTCTATTTTCGAAACGTCCGAAAAAAAACCAGTGTAAAATACGGGGCATGATTTTTACATCGGGATTATTAAATGAATACAATTTAGAATTAAATATTCCACTGAAGTAAATAATAATTAGTATAATTATATAGTTAATTTTAATATTCATTACTTATGCTTTTTTAAACTTTGTTAACTAGTATAAAAATATATTACATAATATGGAAATACTTAATTAATATAATATTTGGATTGATTATTTAAAAGGTAGTCTTATGTTTATAGTCCATTTTGGTGAAAATTTATAAATATCACTATCGTAAAATTAGACAGTAAAGCTAATTAAATGAAAATACTTTTAGGTACCTTTGATTTTCGTCCTAGAACTGCTCTTAATGATCTTTTTTTGGGACTAAAGAAATGGAGATTATGTATAAATTGGGCAAAACATGACCTTATTATAAGATATAAAAGATCTTGGATAGGTATAGGTTGGGTTATTCTTGCTTTTTCATCTTTTCTCATTGCAAAAATACTAATTTTTAGTTTTTTAACAGAAGAGCCTCTTGTTTATTTTTCTGTTTATCTTGCATTGGGTTTTTTAATATTCAGATTTATTCAGTCAATAATTGTAGATGGTTGTAACATTTTTGTGATGGCTGAGGGATGGATTAAAAGCGAATCCATGCCTTTTTCTATCTATGCATATAGAATGATTTTGAGAAATTTTACAGTTTTTATTTATTCATGTTTTCCTGTTTTTTTAATGTGTATTTATTATAATAACTTGGAAATAATTTCATTTTTATCATTAGGTGCTGCTCTGTTTTTTTTATTAGTTAATGCAACATGGGTCAGTCTTTTTCTCGGTATTATATGTACACGTTATAGAGATGCTATGCATTTAGTCAGCACCTTCATGTCTATAATGTACTTTTTAACACCTGTTCTCTGGGTGCCTTCTGATCTTGGAAAGATAGGCGATATAGCTATATACAATCCATTCACTCATTTCATAGCTATAATCCGTGAGCCAATTTTAACAGGGCAGATACCATTTGTTAGCTGGGGAGTTGTTTTGATAATTACACTTGTTGGTCTATTAGTTAGTTTGTTGTCACTATCATTATTTCGCTCTAGAATCGTATTTTGGATTTAATTCATGCCCTCAATTGTTGCTAAAAATGTATCTCTAATCTTCCCTATACTTGGCTCGGATAAAAAATTAGCCAATAAGATACCCGATGCTAGTAACTACAAAAGAAATAGAGTAGGGGGTAACATAAATATCATGGAAAATGGCAAACAATTTGTAACTGCCATTGATGATGTTTCATTTAATTTTAATGATGGGGATAGAGTGGGTTTATATGGGCATAATGGTGCTGGCAAGTCCACACTGTTACGGATACTTTCTGGTGTTTATAATCCAACATCTGGTGAATTAAATGTTCAAGGTAAGATTACCTCAATGTTTAATCTGAACTTAGGAATCAATAGGGAGGCATCGGGATTAGAAAATATTTATTTTAAGGGTTTAATATATGGATTTAAAAAAGAAAAAATTGATTTAGTATTGCAAGGTATCATAGAATTTAGTGAGTTAGACGATTATATTTACTTACCTGTAAAAACTTATTCATCAGGAATGATAATGAGATTAATGTTTGCTATAGCGACTTCATTTGAACCGGATATAATGCTGTTAGATGAGTGGATAACAGCGGGTGATTTGGCTTTTCGTAAAAAAGTTGACGACCGTATGAGTCAGATGGTTGAAACTACAAAAATAGTTGTGGTCGCGAGTCACGAAAAAGACAGATTAAGAGATTGGGCTAATAAATTCATAACTATGAAAAGCGGTTGCATTGTTAATATTGAAAAATTATAGACCATAAATAATAATTAATCTTAAAATACAAAGGTAAAGTTTATGAAAGATGCGGTTAAAAAAGTCTACCATAGACCTACTAGTGATCCTAAAAAAATTCCAAATAAAATTGTAGAACATATATTTTCTTCTAACCTGAATTCGGCAATTTTTAGTCACATATTTAGATATTTTAAAATCTATAGTTCCAGGTTTGAGCATAAATCCGATTTTGAGTTAAAGAGTGAATCTGAAGATCTTCTTAACGATATAAATACTATTATCGATGAAGATAATGAAATTGAGGCTACCCAAGAGGAAACTATATTTCGTATTTACCATAGGCCCAATTTAGTTGAAGAGCTCGAAAATCCTTGTGCATGTGTTGTTCATCATGATTTAAATGATCCCTCAGATGCTTTTGATATTGAAAAGTATTTAGATAAGTATTTAGTATCGGATTTAGTAATATGCCTAAATAAAACTCAAGAAAAAATTCTCAACGGGCTTGGTGTATTAAAAACTGTAGTGATACCTCATGGCTATAATAAAAGACTAAAAAACCTTAAGCCAAATCATAAAACTGAAAATTCTAAGTTTGTTCTAGGCATATTTTCAAAAAGATATGGAAGAATGGTAAAGGGTGAGGCATTTATCTATGAACTAGCAATGAATTTATCTCCAGAATCTATAAGTTTTATGCTAATCGGCGATCAACGATCCATTGATGGAGAATGGCTCATTTCGATGGGGTTTGATGTAATATACGGTGAGAGCGTTCCATACCCAGTGTTATGTAAGTCTTATAATGATATTGATGCTATTTTAATTACATCTATATCAGAAGGTGCCCCTGCATCTGTTCCAGAGGCTCTCATTACCAACACTCCTATAATAGGTAGACCAGTTGGTATGATACCTGATGTTTTTGCAAAAGGTTCGTGTGGATTAATTTTAACAGATAACGCAGAAACTGATGCTAAGTTAATCATGTATTTTTTAAAGAACAAATTGGATGAGAGTAAAAAATTCATTAAGAAAAATAAATTAGTTTATTCATGGAAAGAAATTATAAATAAATATGAGGACTCAATTGATAACATTTTGGGAAATGAATAAATGAAGAAAATATTATTAATAGATGATTTAAATATATCTGAAAGAAACTACGGTTCACTATATAAAGTTTTAGGAAATGGTTACGATGTTTTTTGTAGTAAAAACAATAGAATATTAAAGCTAAATAACTTATTGATTGATAATTTTAAAAGGCCACGCACTCATAGTCTTAAAGGGGCTTTTTTAATAGATATTGAAAACTCCATGGATTGGTTAATGAATGGGTCACTTTCAATTGGTAGGTTGAGTATCCCAACAAAAGAAATTTGCTCTCGAATGATTCGTCAGTACTTAGTTGTATATGATGAGGAATTGGCATATCGTCTAGAACCTTTGAGTTATAATGAGCAAGTTAAATTTTTAAAAAAGCATCCGCTTGCTCTTAAAAACTTGATTAAAATTCTCGAATATTGGGAAGAATATTTTAATAATAATTTACATAAAATAAAAAACGCTAGGGCAGTTGTTGTTTTTGGAGGGGTCAATATATTACCAGCCATCATGCTAGCCGTTTGTAAAAGACTTGGTATTTACTCATTAGTTTCCGAGCATTTTGTTACTGGTATAGATAACTTTTTAGAATTTCGTTATTCGCCGATACCTAATAACTCTTACGCTAGAAGACTTTATGATAATGAGGTTAAGTACGATATAAATTCTATACATAAAGTAAGAAATAAATTTCTCTTAAATAAAAATAAAAATGCTGTGAGAAAATTGGAGTATGACCCTAATGTAAATTTGAAGGGCAGATATGTGGTTATTGTTGCCCAGGTTCCAGATGATGCCTCGATGAGTTTATCTGAAACCTTTTTTTCACCAACAGCAAAGCTTATAGAAAGTATCGATTGGCTATTAAATAACACAGATTATAAATTGGCATTAAAATGGCACCCGTGGGAGCATGTTAAGTTAGTAGATGAAAGTTATATATCAAAAGATAAAGTAACAAAACATTTTATAGGTAATAAAGCATTCGCTAAAAGAGTAATATACTTTGATGAATGCAACCTTATCCAATTGTGTGAAAATGCTCATGCGACTTTAACCATATGTTCACAATCAGCCATAGAGATTGCATTATTTTCAGGAAAAAAAACAATTACCCTAATTCAGACTTACTATGATTTTATGGGGATAACTTCATGTTATGACAGCGTAGCTGATGTTGATTGGAATAAATGGGATGACACACTCTCATTGGATGAATATAACAGGTTTTTAAACTCTCTCACTTGGTTTGTTTTAGAGTATCTCTACTGTGTGTACCCATCTGGTACTAGTAGAATCAAAAAATTACTTTCTAAGTTAAATATTAATTCTTTGCCTGGTACATTTGAGTATAATGCAAATATTATCAATCTCAGTGATAATAATAATCAATCCAAATCAATTGCTGAACCAAGACCAGTTACCCGAGCAGAATTTGAAAGGTTACTAATTAAGGATCCTTCAAAAATAAAAATCCCTGATAAATACAAGACCGCACGGTACTTACAAAATAAGTCATGGGCTAGGCCTTTATGGTTGCTAGCGGTACCGCTTAGTCGACTAAATAGGATATTAAAATAGAAAACGATAATGATATGAACGAATTAATTATTCTAACAGGTCAGGCGATGAGAACTGAAGTTGATTTTAAAAGTTTATATAATTCCACTTTCAAGAAAATCATGTATGTGAACTAATCCTGAAGGTATACCTTTGTTATCTGTTACAAATAACGACGTTATCTTGTATTTATTGAGTAAATTCAATCCTTCAGCAGCAAGCTTGTTTTCTTCTATTGATATAGGTCCTTTTGTCATAATTTGGCCAACAAATGAATTTAAACTATTTAATTTAATAGACCTACGAATGTCTCCATCTGTAAGCAACCCAACTAAAACACCATTAGCGTTTATGACGCCCACACACCCAATCCCGGATTTGTCTATAATTTCAATAGCTTCCATAAATTTTGTATCCGATTTACATAACATATTCGGTGTTAATTTTTGCATAATAGCAGAAACGCGCTTTAAGCTAGCGCCAAGTTTTCCACCGGGATGATACTTAAAAAAGTCACTGCTGGTAAATCCTTTTATATTTAATAAAGTCACTGCTAATGCATCACCTAATGCTAGGGCCATGGTTGTAGATGTTGTAGGTGCTTTTGTTATAGAACAAGCTTCAACCGAATGTGGTAATACTAATGAAATAGAAGCCGATTTGTCTAATTCAGAATTCTTACCGGATGTTATCGCTATAAGCTTTATATTATATCTTGTAGTATAACTTATTATATCTGCGAGTTCCGGTGTTCCTCCAGAATTTGAAAGGGCTAAAACAATATCTGATTGAGTAATCATTCCTAAATCGCCATGGCTAGCCTCAGCTGGATGAACAAAACTTGATGGAGTTCCGGTTGATGCGAGTGTTGCTGAAATTTTCTTACCAATATGACCAGATTTTCCCATTCCTGTAACAATTATACGTCCGCTAATTTTTGAGCACATAGATGCAGCTTTTTCAAAGTTTACTGCTAAACTATTTGAGGTGCCTTCGTTAAATTGCTCGCTGAGTTTTTTTAAACCTAATAACTCTATATTTATAACATCTTGTGCTATTTTATATAACGATGGCATATTAAATCCTATTTAAGAAAAATTTTTGTTAATAATAATTGTTTCAAGTATTATTAACAACAGAGTAGATACCTTTAAGTGTAGATAATAAATCGTATGCATCATTTATATCTAGACAAGAGGGTGCATCGCACAATGCTTTGTCAGGATTTGTATGGAATTCAAGAAATACACCCTGAGATCCAGCAGCTATACAAGATTTTGCAATTATTGGAACACCCCATCTGCGTCCACCGGTCGAGGCGCCATCCGTTAGGGGATTAGCACCAGGTAATTGAACTGCATGAGTAGCATCAATTGTCACAGGTACATTTAATTCTTTTAAAATAGTGATGGAAAGGGGGTCAACTATAAGATTGTTGTATCCAAAACTTACGCCTCTCTCACAAAATATAACTTTAGCATCAGAATGAACTTCATATATCTTATTCAAAATATTTTTACAGTCCCAAGGGGCAAGGAATTGAGCTTTCTTTATATGTAGAATTGACCCATATTTTTTTGAGGACTCAGCTGCCTTTATAATCAAGTCTGTTTGACGGCACAAAAATGCAGGAATTTGTATGATGTCTGCTACTTGTGATACTGTATCAGATTGATTTGCTTCATGTATATCAGTACATATTGGAACATTTAGTTCTTCTTTTATTTTAGCTAAGATTTTTAAACCATCAGTTATTCCAGGGCCTCTAAAAGATTTTACAGATGATCTATTAGCTTTGTCAAAACTTGCTTTAAAACAAAAGTTAATATCTAAATCATGACAAATTTCCTTTAAATGTAGTCCTATATTAAGGCATTCATCTAAACTTTCTATTACATTGCATCCCGCTATAACTGCAAGCTTTTTATCGTCACCAATACTCCAGTTAAAATTTTTAGTACGACATATTTTCATTTATAACCCCATAAAATTTAATTATCTGTGTATACCGTGACTTATTTATATATATAGCATAAAATGTATAGCAAAAATAATATATATTATTTCTCATAATATATATTATGCGATTATTACATCAGAATTAATACTATAAAATATTACCTGTGATCTACTAAGATTTCGTTTGCTGCATTATGACCAGGGGCACCCGTTACCCCTCCACCGGGGTGCGTACCTGCCCCACAAAGGTAGAGATTTTTAATTGGGGACCTGTAATTTCCATAACCAATCATTGGTCGAGCACTAAAAATTTGATCTAAACTCATATTTCCATGCATTATGTCACCCTTAACAAGGCCAAAAACTCTTTCAAGATCCAATGGGCTAAGTATTTGTTTACCTAAAATAGAGTTTTTAAAACCAGGCGAATAGATTTCAACTGTATCGATTATAAGATCAGCAACTTCCTCTCGTTTAGAATCCCAGTCAACATTAGGATCAAATTGCTGACAAAATAAACTTGCCACATGCTTTCCCTTAGGTGCTAATGTTTTATCAAGTGTTGTGGGTATCAGCATCTCAACTATTGGCTCTTTTGACCATCCATTTTGCTTCGAATCTAAATATGCTTTATCAATATACTCACAAGTCGGAGCTATAATAATACCACCTGTTAAATAGTCTGAATTTGACCTTATTTGATTGCTGAGGCATGAAAATTCAGGCAGCTTATCCAATGCAACATTCATTCGGAAGGTACCTGAACCGTTTTTATAATTTTTCATTCGCCTAGAAAAATCAAGTGGCAGCTCCCCTTCCCTTATAAGTTGGTTGTATAAAAGGCTTGGGTTGAGGTTAGAAACAATTATTTTAGCCTCTATTCTGTCCCCGTTATCAAGTAATACACCGCAAGCTTTATTATTCTTAATTATAACTCTCTTTACAGAGTTGCTTAGTTGAATTTCTACACCTTTTTCTCGTGCTGACTTACTCATAGCCTCTGTTATTGAGCCCATACCACCAATAGCGTGGCCCCATACGCCTCGTACACCATTAACCTCGCCGAAAGCATGGTGCATAAGCACATATGCTGAGCCGGGGGTTTCTGAACTTGCGTAGTTTCCTACAATACCATCAAATGCAAAAGCGCCCTTTACATATTGATTTTCAAAATAATTATTTAAAAAATCTGAAACACTTTTTGTAAAAATATCCATAACAATACGTTGATCTTCTATAGAAAGCTTACGTAATCTATTACCGAATTTAACTGTTTTGAATATTTCTTTAAATCCGCTACCTACATTTGGAGGAGTCTCTAATAAAAATTCACGTATCAAGTCTGCTACCATATTTATATCGCGGAAATAACGATCAAGAGCTTTAGAGTCCTGTGCCGAAAACTGGGATATTTCGTTTCTTAATTCATTATCACCTATAGGAAAAGCCAAACAATTTCCGTTTTTATGTGGCCAAAAGTTATTTACTTTCCGGTGTACTATTTTAAGCCCGTATTTGTTGAGCTCTAGGTCTTTGATTACTTTTGGATTTAATAGACTGACAGTATAGGAAGCAACTGAATTTCTGAATCCCGGATAAAACTCTTCAGTTACAGCGGCACCGCCAATAATACCCCTCCTCTCGATAATTTTAACCTTTTTTCCAGCCATGGCTAGGTAATTTGCACAAACGAGTCCATTATGACCGCCTCCAATAATTATGACATCAATCATGATAAATCCTATTTGTACAAATTTTTAATAGTCAAAATTTAATTATAGTGCAATATCTTGCTACATGTGTTCAATTATTCACTTAATAGTATGTTAAAAGATAATTATAAATCTGGTTACTCCTTAAACCAACGATACTATAAAGATGAAGGTATCTACAATTTAGAAATTAATAATATCTTTCATAAGCATTGGTTGTTTGCTGGACACATATCACAGGTACCGAATATAGGTGATTATTTTTTATTCGAATTTTCTAATGAATCAATAATAATAGTTCGCAATAAAAACAATAAGTTAAAAGCACATATAAATGTTTGTCGCCATAGAGGGTCAAAAATTTGCTTGGACAAAAAAGGAAATAAAAATTTACTAACTTGTCCCTATCATGCTTGGAGTTATGACTTAGATGGGGTATTAATATCTGCGCGTGAAATGCCAGGTGATTTTAAATTTGAACACAATAGCCTAATTCCCGTTCATTTAGAGTTAATCGGAGGCTTTATATTTATTAGTCTTTCAAAAAACCCGCTATCTTTGAATAACCTTAAACGTGATTTGAACGAAACTTTAGAACTGTTCGGTTTGGATTGTTTGAAACTAGTAAAGCACAAAAGCTACTCAATCCCAGCTAATTGGAAACTGGCTGTAGAAAATTATAACGAATGCTACCATTGCATTCCATCGCACAAAGAATTTTCACGAATTCATTTGATGGGTACGAATGATGAAGTCTTCAAGTTAAAAAAAAGTGAGTACCAACATCTGAACGAAAACAATCCCAAGTATGCGCAATTCAATTGTTATTATAATAATGCCGAGCCTGGTCAGGAGGGGTATCAATACGATAGAAACCCACTCAATCCTGGGATTTTTAGCGGAACTGTTACTGGAGAGGCTGCTGCGCCCTTGCTGGGAAAACTTACCGAATATGATCATGGGGCATCAGAACTAATGATTGGCCCGCTTATGTTTTTCCTAATTTACGACGATCATATTGTGGGATACAGATTTACTCCAATATCTGTAGATAATTGCGTATGTGATATATTTTGGATGGTTCGAGATGATGCAATAGAAAATATTGATTTTAAAATTAATAATTTGATATGGTTATGGGATACCACGACAGTAGCTGACAAAACTATAATTATTAATAACCAAAAAGGTGTAAATTCTAAATTTTATAGTCCAGGACGCTTATCACTTATGGAGAATTTTCAGAAAGAGTTTCTAGATTGGTATATCAAGACAGTACATGGAAATACAGGTCATTACATTGAACGATAATAGTAATATTCATGCAAATAAGAAAAAAATTGGTTTTTGGAAATGTTGGTCCATTTCTGTTGGGGTAATGATAGGTTCTGGTGTATTTTTATTGCCTTCTGTCCTGGCGCCATTCGGTTCGGTAAGCTTTTTGGGTTGGTTAGTGACAGGTTCAGCAGCAATACTTATTTCTCTTATATTAGGAAGACTATCAAGTCGCACTAATCGAAGCGGAGGATTTTATGTATATACACAGGATGCATTTGGAGACCTACCGGCATTTTTAATTGCTTGGGGTTATTGGTTGGCCATAGTATTTTCAATTACAGCCATTAGTACAGCTTTTGTTGGGTATTTAGGCTCTATTATACCTCAAATACGGTCAAGTTCATTAATGCAAGCATTTACTGCATCAGCTTTGATATGGACATTTGCTGCAATCAATATTCGTAGTTTAAATTCTGGCGCAAAAACTCAATTGGTAACTGTCATATTGAAATTAACTCCCTTGATTGTCATAATATTTTTGGGCTTCATTTCGGGATCAGTGAATAATATACCAGAATTCAACCCCCAAGGTAAATCAATTTTTGGAGCAATAGCTTCAACAGCTTTATTAACAATGTGGGCATTTATTGGCTTAGAAGCTGGAACAGTAGCTGCGGCAGATATTAGTAACCCAAAAAAAACAATTCCCAAGGCAATATTAGCAGGAACTATAACAGTTACCTTTGTTTATATCTTTGCTACTGCTTCTGTAATGATGCTTGTTCCTATAGAAGTGCTTAAATATTCAGAAGCCCCATTTTTAGATGCTGCAAGTTCATTGGGCTGGCTTGGGGGTATATTGATTACTTTTGGAGTTTTAATTTCTACAGCAGGCTCGGTGAATGGGAACATTCTCCTTAGCGGTCAAATGCCTATGGCTTTGGCATTAGACGGGCTTGCTCCGAGAATATTCAGTAAAAAAAATAGAGGGGGTTCGCCTTCGGTTTCTATTATTTTCTCATGTATCGTCTCGAGTATATTGCTAATATTTAACTACCAAGAGGGTTTAATTAAGGCCTTTGTTTTTCTTATTTCAATGTCAACACTATGCACTTTACTGCCCTATGCAATTTCAGCGATGGCAGAAATAAAAGCATCAAAAAAATCTTCGAATTTATGGATTTCTCTGTCGTTATTAGCATTAGCATACATTTGTGTTGCTATGTTTGGCTCAGGTTTGAAAGTTATATTATGGGGATTAGCCTTAATATTAGCAGGGTTACCAATATATTACTTAAATAAAAAGTATCTATGAATTAGTCCTTTTGATAATTTTATATTTATGGAATTGATATATCTCTAATGAATATAAAGGAAACATTAAAAATATAATATTTTTTTGGATTAATAAAATCGAATAACTATGTATATAAATATTAATGAGTACTTATGCGTGACCAATTAAAAGGGATTAGAGTTATTGAATTAGCGGGAATTGGCCCTGCCCCTTATGCTGGGCAACTCTTAGCTGAAATGGGTGCGGAAGTGATAGTGATCAATAGACCTGGAATCTCAATTCCAACTATAGATTCAAGAGGTAAAAAATCCATAGTTATAGACTTAAAGAAACCTGATGGATTAAGTATTGTATTAGAACTTTGTAGAACTGCTAGTGTCATTATTGAAGGCCTAAGGCCAGGGGTTACAGAGAAACTGGGGTTAGGACCTAAAGTATGTCATGATATTAATCCAAAAATTATTTATGGACGAATGACGGGATGGGGACAAACAGGTCCTTGGGCAAATATGGCGGGTCATGATATAAATTATATTTCTATTACTGGAATCTTACACGCCATTGGCGTGGACGCACAAGTTCCCTGCCCTCCATTAAACATGATTGGTGATTATGGCGGCGGCTCAATGTTTTTAATCATGGGGATATTAGCAAGCCTTATAAAAGCTGAAAAAACAGGTGTTGGTGAAATAGTAGATGCTGCAATTATTGATGGTACGACATCAATGATGGGTATTGTGCATTCTCTACATTCTCTTGGTCAGTGGACTAATAAAAGGCAATCGAATTTGTTAGATGGCTCTATGCCTTTCTATCGATGTTACGAGACTAAGGATCATAAGTATATGGCGGTTGGTTGTCTTGAGCCTAAATTTTTTAACATAATGTTGAATTTCCTTAACATTGAAAAAGTTTCTTTTGGGTCACAGCATGATAAGAGTTTGTGGGCTAAACAAAACAAAGTACTTGAAGATATATTTTTTATGAAAACTAGAGATGAGTGGTCTACAATATTTAATAATACAGATGCATGTGTAACTCCGGTCCTTAGTTATACCGAAGCAGCTAGCCATCCGCAAAACTTAAACCGTAGTAACCTTATTGATATAGACGGGGTTATTCAAACAGGGCCTGCTCCAAGGTTTGTAAATTCAGATAATAACATTGATTATTCAATTCCTAAAAGCGGTGCGAATACAAGAAGTATTTTAAAAGAGATTGGTTATAATGAAAGCTTGATTAACGATTTAGCCTCTCAATCAATAATTTATCTAGATGAATAACAATCTATGTCTTTACACGTTTTAGTTTCTGGCGCTGGTATAGCAGGACTTACATTAGCTATTTCATTGGCAAAGTCAGGTAATTCTGTAAGTTTATTTGATAAAAGTGCTGAATTTCATGAAATAGGAGCTGGGATACAACAGGCTTCTAACGCAATGCAGATACATACAGCTTTGGGTATAAATAAACAGATAGAGTCTTTATCATTTGAACCAGAAAGTATAGATTTCTATGATTTGCTTACTACAAAAAAACTTTTTACGTCAGACTTATTGAGAGCGCATAAGAAACGTTATGGATATAAGTATCTTCACATTCACAGGTCAGACCTACATAGAACCTTACTCAATGAGGCTAAAAAGCACAATATTAACATACATTTGAAGTCAAAAATTAATTCTTATGTAAATACAAAGAATGGGGTATCAACAGTAATAAATGGAAAGACTTTTCGTGGTGATGTTTTAATCGGTGCAGACGGCATAAGGTCATCTGTAAGGAAACATTTGAAGGGGGTAGAAATGCACAATTATACTGGTTATTCTGCTTGGAGAGGACTTGTTCGAACCAATAAATTACCTCCAAACCTAATACCTCGAGCTACAAATAACTGGCTTGGTGAAAATAAGCATATAGTCTGTTATTACGTAAAAAATGGGGATTATGTTAATTTTGTTGCTGTAACAAAACATAAAAAATGGTTAGGACACGACTGGAAGCACGAAGGCTCACTAAGTCAAATGCGTAATTGTTTCAAGGGTAGTGACAACCGCATACAGATTTTACTAAATAATTGCCATAAATGTTACCTTTGGGGAATTTTCGATATCCCTCCTCTGGATAACTGGACAGATGGCCACGTAACACTTATTGGTGATGCAGCACACCCAATGTTGCCATTTTTAGCCCAGGGCGCCTCAGTAGCGATGGAAGATGCTTGGACTCTGACACATTATTTGAATAAATATAATAAAAACATTGAACTAGGTTTGAAAAAATATCAAGAAACCCGTCTTCCAACAGCAAACCTCATCCAAAAATACTCAAAAGAAAATGCTGATCTATATCACATGAACCCTTCCTTTAAAAAATGGATTAGAGACCTTAAATTCAGTATAGCCACAAAATATCCCGCATTACTAAATCATAAATTTGATAAGGTTTTTGGTAACAATGTAGTTTCGAAATATCCAATAGAATTTATTTAACTTTTATCTTGCAATTCTTATGTCTGTGTGTATTAGCACGATAACACACTAATGCGAGGCATGATGTCAAACAACTTTAAAACTAACCCAAAGGAAGATTTAGCAAAAGTATTGAGTGATATAGAATCATCTCAAGAGATGAATAGTTTCTTGACTGATCTATGTACACCCGCAGAGTTAAGGGCACTTTCGGAGAGATGGCATGTAGCTAAAATATTGGATTCAAATGAAAAAAGCTACAGGCAGATAAATTCAGAAACTGGGGTTTCAACTACAACGATAGCTAGGGTTGCAAGATTTCTGAGGGATGAGCCTCATCAAGGTTACAGAACAGTCCTAAATAGATTAGAAAGAATAAAAAATGACTGAGAGATTAAGGATCGCCCTTCAAAAGAAAGGACGGTTGGCAGAGAATAGTTTCAATCTACTACGTAAATGCGGCCTTAACTTTACAGTTCGTGGTGGGGGTCTATTGGCACGTGTCAAAAATATGCCAATTGATCTATTGCTAGTAAGAGACGATGACATTCCAAGTTTTGTTGCAAACAATGCAGCAGATATTGGTATTGTAGGTGAAAATGTATTAGTTGAGGAACAATTAGTTTCAAATGTTGAATTAGACGCAAATATTATTATGCGACTTGGGTTTTCTAAATGTAAATTGTGCCTTGCTTCACCTGATGGTAAGCCATTTGAAAGTGTTAAAAGTTTAAAAAATACTCGGATTGCAACAACATATCCGGGTGTTCTTAGAAAGTTTTTATTTGAAGAGGATATAAAAGCTACATTGGTAGAAATGAAGGGTGCCGTTGAGCTAGCACCCTCAATAGGTATTGCTGATAGCATTTGCGACCTTGTATCTTCTGGAGCAACGTTAGAGGCAAATGGACTCAAAGTTTTCAAAACTATTCTCGATAGCGAAGCTGTATTAATTCAATCCAACAGATCTCTTACACCAAAAAAGGAATTGTTACTTAAGAAAGTATTGCGACGTATAGATGGGGTTATTAAATCTGCGGAAACAAAATATGTAATGCTTAACGCTCCCCGTGAAAAGGTAGATAAAATAACTGAATTATTACCTGGATCTGACTCTCCTACAATCGTGCCTTTGGCTGGAAGCGATAACTTAGTAGCGCTTCAAGCAGTATGCACAGAAAAAATTCTATGGGAAAATCTTGAGGATTTAAAGTCATTAGGGGCAAGGGCTATATTAGTATTACCCATAGAAAAAATGATGAGCTAATGAATAAATTTATTTGGGAAAATATGAGTCTTGTTGAACGAACTCAGGCTTTAGCAAGACCTTGTGAGCTATCTGACCCAAGCAAAATTGAACTGGTAAAAAATATTTTACTTGAAGTTAAACTAAAGGGAGACGACGCGGTAAAATCTTTTACTTCAATGTACGACAATGTTGACCTAGTAAACTTGAGAGTGGCCAATGAGGATTTAGAGAATGCTTGGCTAAATCTACCTAATAAAGAAAAAAATGCTATTGAAGTAGCTATATCGAATATTCAAAAATTTCACATATCACAATTACCGCAAGATATAGAAATCGAGACAACCAAAGGGGTTTTTTGCAGGCGAGAAACTCGGGCTTTACAAACTGCTGGCCTTTATGTTCCAGGTGGAACTGCACCTTTGGTATCCACGCTTCTAATGTTGGCTGTTCCTGCTAAGGTTGCGGGTGTGAGTCGACGAATAGTGGTTTCACCTCCAGGAGCGAACGGAAAAATACATTCTTCAATATTGGCCGCTGCTTATATTTGTGGCGTAACCGATGTTTTTTCGTGTGGTGGGGCACAAGCTATAGCCGCTCTTTCTTACGGAACAGAAAGTTTACCTAAATGTGACAAGATATTTGGACCAGGAAATGCTTATGTGTCTTTGGCTAAATCTTTAGTAGCGCAAGAAATAGGCGGTCCGGCAATTGATATGCCTGCTGGGCCTTCCGAAGCAATGGTTATAGCTGATAATGAGGCTAACCCCGCGTTTGTAGCCGCTGATCTTTTAAGTCAAGCTGAACATGATGTTCTTGCTCAAGTTATATGTGTTTCAACTGCATCTGAGATTTCAAAAAAAATTAGTGAAGAAATAGATAAACAACTTGAAAAATTACCTCGCAAAGACATTGCCCGGAAAGCAATGAAAAACTCTCGTTTGATAATTGCAAAGTCAAGAGAAATGATAGTAGATATAATTAATAACTATTCACCAGAGCATTTGATTCTGCAAATAAAAAATCCTGACCATTTAGTTCCAGCAATACGAAATGCTGGATCTATATTTCTTGGTCCTTGGTCACCTGAGGCTGTGGGTGACTATGCCAGTGGAACTAACCATACCTTACCGACTAACGGAGCTGCAAAGTCTTATAGCGGTATAACTATAGAAAGTTTTTTAAAATATATAAGCATACAGAAATTATCAAAAAAAGGCTTAGAGCTACTGGCTCCAACTGTTAACTGTTTAGCAGAAATGGAAGGTCTTGAGGCTCATAAACGTTCAGTTACGATAAGATTGGATACCAACAATGGATAACTGGCCAGAACGCATTGTAAGAAAAGCAATATTAGGGTTAGTTCCCTATTCATCGCGTGGTGGGGTTACTAGTGCATTGCATCTTGATGCTAATGAAAGTCCGTTCACACCACCGCCATCTTTATCGCTTAATAAATACAATCGATATCCTGACCAGCAACCACAGTCGCTGCTCGAGCGGTTATCAACACTTTATACAACTGATAAAAAAAACATAATGTTAGGTCGCGGTGCAGATGAAGGTATTGAGGTATTACTCAGAACTTTTTGTGAATCAAATAAAGATAACATACTTATATGTTCTCCTACTTTTGGTTATTACGCTACTTGCGCTCAAATTCAAGAAGCCGGTATCATCGACGTACCGCTCACTTCAAATTTTGAATGGCAAGATGAAAAAATAGTATTAGAAGCAAAGAAGTCAAAAAACCTTAAATTAATTTTTTTATGTTCGCCTAACAACCCGTCTGGGGGCATAATTAAAACTGATTTAGTTGAAAGGCTTTGTCTAGAATGCCCTGATAGCTTAATAGTAGTAGATGAAGCATATCAGGAATTTTCATCAGGCAAAAGTTATATACCTGCGATTAAAAAATACAGAAATTTAGTGGTTTTACGGACTTTATCCAAAGCTTACTCATTAGCAGGGGTAAGGTTCGGAGTTACTATAGCCAACCCTAGTGTTATTGAAATGATGCGCAAAGCTTTGCCCCCATACCCTATAGCGAGGCCAGTGGAGGTCACTGTTCTTGAAACATTGACCCCTGGTGCAATTAGTACGCATAAATTAAGAATTAAAACTATTAAACTCGAAAGGAATCGAATGCTTAAGAAATTAAGAGACTCTCCTTTCATAGAAAATATATGGCCCTCTGAGGGAAATTTTTTGTTAATTAAAGTTACTAACTATGATAAGTTATTGGTTGAATTAAATAAGTTTAATATAAAGATACGTGACTATAGATCATCAACAGGCCATCTACGCATATCAATTGGTTCACCAGAAGATAATAATATAGCCCTTGAAGCCTTTGGTGTAATTATTGAGGATATAAGTACAGATAGAATTGGCGAATTTCATAGAAAAACTAAAGAAACGGATATATCCGTATTAGTGAATCTAGATAACGCTACTGAGGTCAATATTAATACCGGTATTGGTTTCTATGATCACATGCTAGAGAGCTTAGCCAAGCATGGAAATTTTGGCCTTACACTTACTTGTATAGGTGATTTGCAAATAGATGCTCACCATACGATAGAAGATTGCGCATTAGCCTTAGGTTCAGCCATAAAGAGAGCTCTTGGTAATAAGGCAGGCATTGGCCGGTTTGGGTTTGTTATGCCGATGGATGAAACTTTAGCTAATGTTGCAATCGATCTATCCGGTCGGTCTGCATTTAAGTTTAAAGGTAAATTTCCTACAGATCATGTGGGAGAGTTTCCTTCGGAAATGTGTCCGCATGTATTTGAGAGTCTCTCACAAACCCTTGGTGCCTCGATTCACATAACCGTCAATGGAGAGAACACTCACCACATGATTGAGGCATGCTTTAAAGGTGTAGCAAGAGCATTGCGACCCGCTTTCAAACGTTCTGGTAATGAAATAGCATCAACTAAAGGTGTTATCTGATGAATGTTGTCATTGTAGATACTGGGGTAGCGAATATATCGTCAGTTAAATTTGCTTTTGAGCGTTTATCGATAACCCCGTTAGTTTCAAGTAACTCGGAAGTAATAAAGCAAGCGGATAGAGTCGTAATACCAGGGGTAGGATCTGCACCTTATGCCATGAAATTATTGAAACAAAAAAAACTTGTCAGTGTATTAAAAGTATTAAAGCAACCTGTTCTTGGTATTTGCTTAGGAATGCAATTGTTATATGAAACACTTGACGAAGGCGGGTTGCATGTTGAAGGGCTAGGCCTTCTGAAAGGTAAAGTTACCCTATTAAATACGAAAAAAAATCCCTCCCCGCATATGGGGTGGAATAAATTAAGTTTTAATAAAAGTGATGACTTTCTAAATGGTATCAAAGAGGGGTCATATGTATATTTCGTTCACAGTTATGCCGCTGCCATAACAAACTATACTTTAGCTAAAACTAGTTATGGAACTGATTTTTCATCTATAGTTAAAAAAAATAATATTTATGGTTGCCAATTCCATCCGGAAAGAAGCAGTAAAGTCGGCGCGACTATTTTAGAAAATTTCATGAAGATAAAAGAATGATTTTCCCCGCAATAGATATAATGAATGGTGGTTGCGTAAGGTTATTAAAGGGAAACTTTAGTGACCGAATTAATTATGATGTATCCCCGTTTGAAATGGCTAAACAATTTTCTGCAGCAGGCGCCGAATGGATACATATCGTTGACTTAGATGGTGCTAAAGACGGAAAACAAGCTCAAAGTAATTTGATTATAGAAATAGCTCAATCATGTGGAATAAGCATTCAAACTGGTGGTGGCATTAGAGAGTTAAATCATGTTAAAAAATTGATAAAAAATGGAGTTAAAAGGGTGGTAATCGGTTCATTAGCCGTAACAAATCCAGATAAAGTTAAATCGTGGATTAGAGAACTTCCTAACGACAGTATTTGTATTGCACTAGATGTTAATATCAATGAGCGTGGCATCCCCTACCCTGCCATTCGAGGATGGACTGAGCCTAACGAGAAAACACTATGGAATATACTGTGTAATTATATTGATAGTGGATTGGAGACTATATTGGTTACTGACATTGAAAAAGATGGCGCAGAACTTGGTTCGAATTTGTCATTATATGAAAAAATACAGGATAAGTATCCTAACTTGAATTTGATTACATCAGGCGGGGTTGGCTCTATCAAACACATTAAGTCCTTAAAAGCGTTAAATCCATATGGAATAATTATAGGTAAAGCCCTGTATGAAAATAGATTTACTTTAAAACAGGCAATAAATTGTTAGCTAAGCGAGTAATACCCTGCTTGGACGTACTTAACGGGCTAGTAGTAAAAGGTGTGCAATTCAAAAATCATAAAATTGTCGGTGATATTATAGAGCTTGCCTCGCGTTACGCTCAAGAAGGTGCTGATGAACTTGTTTTTTACGATATAGGTGCTTCTGTTAACGATAAATTAGTTAGCAGTGATTGGATTTCGCAAGTGTCTCAATCTATTGATATTCCATTTTGTGTAGCAGGCGGTATAAATTCAGTTAAGTCAGCAGAAGAAAGGCTTGCTGCAGGCGCTGATAAAATTAGCATTAATTCTCCAGCGATCCAACGTCCTGAGTTAATAAATGAACTTACTGACTCTTTCGGAAAGCAATGTGTGGTGATAGGCATTGATACATTTCAAGAAGGAAATAAATATAGGGTTAAATCATTCACTGGAGATCCTAATAAAACAAAAGAAACAGGAAAAATTACAAAAGAATGGGTCCAGGAAGTAATAAGTCGAGGTGCAGGTGAAATTGTGTTAAATTGCATGAATAAAGATGGAGTAAAACAAGGCTATGATATAGACCAGTTAAGCAGTATTCGAGAAATATGCACTGTGCCTTTAATTGCATCTGGAGGGGCTGGAACTATTCAGCACTTCATAGATGTCTTTAAAAAAACCAATGTTGATGGAGCTTTAGCAGCAAGTGTTTTTCACAAATCATTGATAAATATACAGAATTTAAAAGAAGAACTAGATAACTCCAACATAGAAGTACGATTATGAAAATAGATTTTGCCAAGGGCTCTGGTTTGATACCAGCGATCATACAGCATTCCGAAACTAATCAAGTTTTAATGCTTGGATATATGAATGAAGAGGCATTAAATATAACAAATAAAACAGGTCTAGTTACTTTTTTTAGTCGCTCGAGAGATAAAATTTGGACAAAAGGAGAAACAAGCAGTAATTTTTTGCAGCAAGTTACAATGATTATTGACTGTGATAACGATACATTGCTTATTAAAGTTTTACCAAAAGGCCCAGTATGCCATAAAGGTACAGTAAGTTGCTTCGATGAAGATAAATTTACAAATATGAGCTTTTTATCTAAGTTAGAAGAAATAATCAAAAGTCGTAAATCTAAAGATGAAACTGAAAGTTACACTGCTAAACTCTTGAATGGACCATTGAGGCGCATAGCTCAAAAAGTTGGGGAAGAAGGTGTTGAAACTGCTCTTGCATCAGTAACAGAAACTGACGGAAAACTAATAAGTGAATCTGCTGATTTATTATATCATTTACTTGTTCTATTACAGGCAAAAAATCTAGAGTTGTCAGATGTTCTAAATGAGTTGAATAAAAGGCATAAATAGTTTTATTATTTTATTCGATGACTTAAATAAATAATGCATGTGTCAGAAAAATGACTTATAATAGGTACCAGACTATTGTATAAAATCACATAATTGTTAGTTAGCTACGATGCACTATTATTCTCACACAGACATTAATTTAAAAACTACTTTTAAAGATGCTTTATTAGCAAGCTTAGCAGATGATGGCGGTTTATGGATGCCAAGTGTAATGCCATCTTTTACAGACTCTGAATTAATTAATTTGGCTGCAATGAACTTCTCAGATTGCGCTGCTTATTTATCGAAATACTTTGTTGGCGATCAAGTAAATAGTAAAACACTAACTAAAATATGTCATGATGCTTATGACTTCGAATTACCTATTAAAACTATTCTTGGCGATAAACAAAACCCGAGTGTTACAAGTAATAACCAAGATTACATATTAGAGCTTTTCCATGGACCTACACTAGCATTTAAGGATTTTGCTGCTCGTTTTATGGCTAGATGCACCTCAGAAATTCTATCTAAGTCATTGGATACCAGAACTATTTTGGTTGCAACATCAGGCGATACTGGGGGAGCAATTGGCGAGGCCTTTCTGAATCAAAAAAATATAAATGTTATAATTTTATTTCCAAAAAATGGCGTAAGTAAAGTGCAGGAACAGCAGTTATGCACTATCGGTAACTCTCGTTCAAATATACAGGCCGTAAAGGTTGATGGTACATTTGATGATTGCCAGAAATTAGTAAAAGATGCCTTTTCAAATAAATCAATTAGTAAGAAATTTTCTTTAATGTCTGCTAACTCTATCAACGTTGGCAGGGTTATTCCACAAAGTTTTTATTATCTTTGGAGTAGCTTGCAAGTAAAAGCTACTAATCCCAATTTACCAATTGTCTATTCTATACCTTCAGGAAATTTAGGTAATTTAACAGGAGGGTTAATAGCAAAAAAAATGGGAGCTCCTATAGACCGTTTTGTTATTGGCAATAATGCAAATGACCCATTTGTGAGATATTTAAAATCAGGTCATTACGATCCCTTACCCTCAATATCTACTTTATCTAATGCAATGGATATCGGTAGACCAAATAACTTTCCTAGAATATTAGAATTATACTCGAATAATTACGATAATATAACAGACGTATGCAAGGGTTTTTCTTTTTCAGATAGTGAAACAGAAATACATATTAAGAAAATATTCAATGAAACCGGTTATATAATGTGTCCGCATACTGCTGTTGGGCATTTAGCAATGATTGAATATAGGAACAAAAGTAGAGCTGACTTTATAGGAGTTACTGTGGCTACAGCTCACCCTTCGAAGTTCACAGAAAACGTTGATAGGATTATCGGTCATGAAACTGAGATGCCAATCGTTTTAAAGTCCATATATAAGAAAAAGAAAATGTATAAGACAATATTGCCTAGGATTACCGAGTTAGAAGCAATTTTATCAAATAGCATATTATGAACATTAATAGGCATAACTTTTACGAAAGATACCAAAAAGGTGAATTAAAAATTGCACTCATTGGAATGTCAAATGTTGGAAAGAGTTACACTGCCACAAGGCTGGCAGAACATTATGAATTCAGTTTAATCGAAGTCGACAAATTAATTCGTACAGATATGGGCCATGAAAGCATGAAGGACTTTGCTGAATGGCAAGGGCAACCTTTTACGAATGGCTACGCTGAGCGTGAAGAGATATCTATTGAAAAGGAAACAATAGCTACAAAAAGCGCGATTTCATCAAAAAAGAGCAACACTCTTATAGACACAACTGGGAGTGTTATTTATGTCAAGGAAAATGTACTTGAAGAGCTAGTTAATAATTTTTATGTGGTGTATATTCAGGTTCATGAGGATCATATAGAGAGACTAAAAAATGATTATTTTTCCAATCCAAAACCCTTAATTTGGAATAATCATTATCGTAAAATTAATACAAAAAGTCCTATTGAGAGCTTATTTGTATGTTACCCTGAACTATTAGAGGCCAGAAGAAAAGCCTATGAAAAGATAGCGGATAAAATAATTAGCTCATCTAAAATACTTGATAAAAAAACTGATATTAAGGAACTATTTAAGCTGTTACAACCAGCCGACTAATAAGCGTTCTTTTATTAAATTAGTAAGAAAATTGGTATGATGTTTATCATCATTTAAGCAAGGAACCGTTGAAAAGTTTACTCCCCCTGCTTCAACAAACACTTCTCTAGCTTCAATTGAAATTTCCTCAAGTGTCTCTAAACAATCGGCTGAAAAACCAGGCATCATCACTACTATATTTTTAGTGCCATTTTCTGCAAGTTTTTCTAGAGTTTTATCTGTGTAAGGCTTTAGCCATGCTTTAGGTCCAAATCTTGACTGAAATGTTGTCATTATTTTATTACCTAGATTACCCATCTCTTTTTTTAGTAATTCAGTGGTTTGGATGCATTCTTTTTGATACGGATCGCCTTTTTCTACATAACTCTGTGGCAAGCCGTGATAGGAAGTAATTATCACATCAGGCTTCCATGGTAATGATTTTAAGTGCTTTTTTAAGCTACCTGCTAATATTTTTATGAATCTTTCATCATCATAATAATGCCTTACAAAACGTAATTCAGGTATATTTTTTCTTTTGATTAGAGCTTTGGCGACCCCGTCATAAACTGATGCAGTAGTAGCTCCAGCGAATTGTGGGTACATTGGTAACACACCTATTTGTGAACAACCCCTCTCTTCAAGTTTTTTCAAAGCATCATCTATTGATGGATTTCCATAACGCATCGCCACCTCAATTTCTGCAAAATTTTTAATTTGTTCCTCTATTCCTCTAGCTTGCAGTCTTGTTATAGCTACCAAGGGGGCATCATTACCTAGGTCACCCCATACCTTTTTATATGCTCTAGCCGATTTTGCAGGACGTACTCTAAGAATGATCCCATGTAAAATCCAGCACCATATCCAACGACTCGTATCTATGACGCGTTTATCATGCAAAAATTGAAATAAATACTTCCTAACTGATTTAGCAGTGGGTTGATCTGGGGAACCAAGATTTACTATCAATACCCCGGGTTTATTTACCATTATGTATCCTATTGATCAAAAGTTATACTAAACTTAAATATTATCAGTGCTCTTAACTTGACCAGAGCAATAGTATGTTTACGAATAGATTTAATTATTAGTTCTATAGTCTGTGGGGAAAAAATGCGCAAATTATTACTCTCGGCCGCAAGTATTGCAGCACTTAACTTGATAGCTTGTGGTCAAGCACAAAGTTCGACGATTTCGTCCTCTGATAAATCAGCAGTTGCTGTAAAAAGCCTAACAGAAGTTGCTAGCATAGGAATAGATTCTAGTTCGCCAACCATTCAAGAAGCCAAAGAGTTTTTGGAGAAAGCAGAAGAAGAAATAGTGAAATTAAGCGGATATGCTTCTAAAATATATTGGGTTCAGGCAAACTTTATAACAGAAGATACTAATTCATTAGCAGCAATGGCAGGTGCACTAGTAGCAAAGATGTCAACTCGTTTGGCAAATGAAGCAAAGCGTTTTAATAATACTTCTCTACCTTCAGACCTTAGACGAAAAATGGATGGTTTAAAGCGTGGAAGCAACTTCCCTGCGCCAGAGAGAGTAGGTGCAGCTGAAGATTTAGCGCAGATAATGACAAACTTAGAAGCCACATATGGTACTGGAAAGTTCTTACATAAAAATAATATGATAAATCTTGGGGAAGCCTCAGATATAATAGCTTCATCACGTGATGCTTCAGAATTACAGAAAGTATGGGAAGGTTGGAGAACAATATCACCTGTTATGAAGGGTAAGTACTCTGAAATGGTTAAAATAGTGAATGAAGGTTCTCAAGAGCTGGGTTATTCCGATACTGGTGCATTATGGAGAGGCGGCTATGATATGGATGGTGAAGCATTCATAAAAGAAGCTGACAGATTATGGGAGCAAGTAAAACCTCTTTACAATGAACTACATTGCAATACTCGAGCAGCTCTAAATAAAACCTATGGAAGTGATGTGCAACCAATTAGCGCGCCTATAAGAGCAGACCTACTCGGAAATATGTGGGGTCAGAGCTGGGGTAATATATATGATTTAGTAGCTCCAGATAATTCCAGCAAGGGAGTGAATATTACATCTTTACTTAAAGAAAAAGGGCTAAAACAAAAAGAAATGGTTGAAATTGGAGAAGGTTTTTTCACTTCACTTGGTTTCGAACCGCTACCAGATACATTTTGGGAAAGATCTCTTATTACAAAGCCAAAAGATCGTGAAGTTGTATGTCATGCATCAGCATGGGACCTAGATGACCAAGATGATATTAGAATAAAAATGTGCACAAAAATTAATGGTGAAGACTTTGTTACAATACACCATGAATTAGGACATAATATCTATCAAAGAGCCTATAAGAATCAATCTGTATTTTATAAGACTGGAGCTAATGACGGCTTCCATGAGGCTATTGGTGATATGATAGCTCTGTCTATAACACCAGATTATTTAGTAAAAATTGGGCTATTAGATCCGCAAGACTTACCTGGAGAGGACGCCGAAATCTCTCTTTTAATGCAACAAGCAATGGAAAAGGTAGCCTTTCTTCCTTTTGGCTTAATGGTTGATCAATGGCGTTGGAAAGTATTCAGTGGTGAATATAGTCCATCTGAGTACAACTCAGGATGGTGGGAATTAAGAGAGAAATATCAAGGCTTACGTCATCCTGGTGTATCTCGCCCTGATGATGCTTTTGATCCAGGTGCAAAATTCCATATCCCAGGAAATACTCCATACATGCGTTATTTCTTAGCTCATATATTACAGTTTCAATTCCATAAAGCAGCCTGTGACATGGCAGGCTTCGAGGGAGCACTACACGAATGCTCTATTTATCAAAACAAAGAGGTTGGACAACGGTTTAATGAAATGATGGAAATGGGGGCCTCAAAACCATGGCCTGATGCCTTAGAAGCATTTACCGGAACACGTGAAATGGATGGTTCAGCTATATTAGAGTATTTTGATCCATTAATGTCTTATCTAAAGGGTCAGAATAAAAATAGATCATGCGGTTGGTAAAGCTGAATATTAAATAGATCGTAGATCTTATTTATATAATAATCTATTTAAGTTTTTCGTGTAGTGACTGAATGACCTTAAGTGTTTTCACTAAGCGTACTTCTGCTTTTTCGAAATTACCTTTGATTAATATTGTTTGATTTTCTCTTAATCGCCATCCAGGGCTTTTTGTAATAGCGTTAAGTATTTTCGATGGATCTGAAACATCTTTACTTCTTATAGTAATTACTATTCCAAGGGGACCTGCATCTACTTTTTCAACACAAGATATCTTGCATAGCCTTTTGATTTTCATAACCGTTAGCAATGAGTTTAGTTCCACAGGAAGGGAGCCGAAGCGGTCTATCAATTCTGATGATAAAGCATTTCCTTCATCATCCGACGTTATTGCTGATATACGTCTATATATTGATAGCCTTAAATTTAGGTCTTCAATGTACTTTTCAGGAATAAGTATGGCAACGCCAACATTTACCTGTGGTAACCAGCTATTATCTTTGCGGTATTCGTCGTCCTTAAGCTCCAATACTGCCTCTTCTAGCATATGTTGGTATAATTCCACTCCCAGATCCTTTATGTGGCCCGACTGCTCTTGACCCAAGGGATTCCCGCTTCCGCGCATATCAAGATCATGGCTAGCCAGTGTAAAGCCTGCACCCAGAGTATCCAAAGATTGTAATACTTTTAAACGGCTCTGAGCTCCTTTTGTGATGAGTTTATTATCGGGCATTGTAAAATAAGCATATGCCCTCAGCTTAGACCTACCTACACGTCCTCGCATTTGATAGAGTTGAGCTAAACCAAATCTATCTGCCCTATACACAATAATTGTGTTAGCAGTTGGAATATCTATTCCACTTTCAATTATAGATGTAGATATAAGAACATCATACTGACCGTTGTAAAAAGCGGTCATGATTTCTTCTAGGATATTCGGTGACATTTGGCCATGTGCGATAACATATGTAACTTCCGGTACTTGTGCTTGTATGAAATCATCTATTTTTTTAATATCTGAAATTCTTGGCACAACAAAAAAACATTGACCGCCTCTATAACGCTCTCTGAGAATAGCCTTTCTAATTGAAATAATATCAAAAGGAGAAATATAAGTTCTAACGGCAAGCCTATCAACTGGTGGTGTTGCTATGAGCGATAAATCCCTTATACCAGAAAGTGCCATTTGTAATGTTCTCGGTATGGGTGTCGCGGTTAAAGTTAAAACGTGAAGATCTGACCTTAACTGCTTTAACCGTTCCTTGTGTTGAACACCAAACCTTTGTTCTTCATCAACTATAATTAATCCTAGATCCGAAAACATAAGAGACTTGGAGAGCAAGCTGTGTGTTCCGACAACTATGTCGCACTGACCTTTGCTAAGATTATTTTTTGTTAAAATTTGCTCTTTAGAGGAAACCATTCTTGATAGTTGTTTAACTCTCACGGGCAAATCTTTAAATCTCTCGGAAAAGGTTTTAAAGTGTTGCCGTGATAGAATTGTTGTTGGTGCAATTATTGCCACTTGTCTGCCGCTCATCACTACTGCAAACGCAGCTCTTAAGGCCACTTCAGTTTTACCAAATCCAACGTCGCCACAAATCAACCTATCCATCGGTTTTCCACTTTGGAGATCGTCTAAAACTTCATCAATAGAATTTATTTGATCATCAGTTTCAGCGTAAGGAAACTTTGAGCAAAATTCATTATAGATATTTTGATCAATACCTATTGCTTCACAAGTCTTCGTCGCTCTTTTGGCTGCAATTATTATTAATTCACCCGCAATATCAAGGAGACGTTTTTTAGCTTTAGCTTTTCGAGCCTGCCATGCGGCACTGCCTAACTTATCTAAAGTAATGTTTTCTGCTGCTGAACCATAACGTGATAGAAGTTCAATGTTTTCTACAGGTAAATAAAGTGTAGATCCTCCGAAATATTCAAGTTTTAAACAATCATGTGGAGCATCGCGAACACTTATAGTTTCAAGACCAATATATCGGCCCAGCCCATGATCTATATGAATTATTAAGTCATCAGTATTAAGAGATGTAACTTCAGAAATAAAGTTTTTAGTTCTTCTTTTTCTTCCGCTATTTATTAAACGATCACCAAAAATATCTTGCTCAGATATTACAATAAAGTTGTCTATTTCAAAGCCTGTTTCCAGTGGCAATATAATTCTAAAAACATTTGGATTGTTTATTGCTAAAGCTTCAGAGCCTAATTTTATTTCAGGAATAACTAATCCGTGGTCTGCTAATACGCTACCTAATCTTTCTGATGAACCTTCTGTATGTGATGCAATTAATATTTTTTTATTAATAACTTTTAAATCATTAATATACTTAATCACTTCATCAAAAACATTACAATCAGCTTTCTTCCTTTCATTTGAAAAATTCCTACCGAGGCGTCCACCGAAGTCTATCTTATTATCTATATCAGGTGGCGTGAATAATGTATGATTACGTATCTTAAAATTCGATAATGCACTTTTCCATTCATCGGGTTCTATGTAAAGACTCTCTATAGGTAGAGGTCTATACAATCCAGATAGTTTTGCGGGGTCACCTGAACCAGTATCTTGTGAGTTTACGTAATCCATACGTGATGAGTGGTAATCCTCGATCAAGTTTCTTCTTTCAGATAATGACTCTGATATCAAACAATCAAAAGCTATTAATGTCCCAGAAGGCAAATAATCAAAAAAAGTTTCTACTTTATCATAAAATAATGGTAAGTAATGCTCGATCCCCTGCGGTCGAATGCCTTCAACAATAGATGAATAAATAGGGTCCTTAGATACACCACCGCCAAAAGTAGCTATGTAGTTTCTTCGAAAAATACCTGTTGATAATGTTGTAAGCAATACTTCGCTTACTGGAGTAAAAGTAATGGTATTTAATTTTATCTTAGTTCTTTGAGTTTCTGCATCAAAAGACCGTATTGATTCTATATCATCCCCAAAAAAATCCAGTCTGACAGGACTTTCTAAACCTATTGGGAATATGTCGATTATACCCCCCCTTATTGAATAATCGCCCGGATCTCGAACAATAGTCTCACGAATATAACCATTTTCAATTAAGTATTTTTGGAGATGGCTTCTTTTTAATTCTGAACCAGTTTTAATCGTTAATCCAGAGCTAGATAATATCTTTTGAGGAATCAGTTTTTGAGTTACAGCACTGATAGTTGATATTATTATCAACGGCTTATCATTCATATATGATAATATATTGAATAAAGTTGATGCACGTTTTGCTGCTAGATCTCTACTTGGTGATACTCGATCATAAGGAAGACAATCCCACGCTGGAAGCATTAGCACCTCGATATCCGGGGCATAAAACTGACAAGCAGCAAAGAAAGAAGCTGCTCGTCTGTCATCACGTGCTATGAATACAGAGATACTATTGAACTTACGTGCTGCTTTTGTAAAAATCAAAGCATCAGCGCCATCAGGAAGACCCGCTGCTACGATACTTGGTTCATTTCCCGCATATCTATTAAACTGTATTTGCATCTATTTCAGTGGTTTAAAATTCTTAATTCTTTTAAAGAGATCAGTATCGTATTCTTCCGGAGTAACTGTATTACCAGTTATCCACCCATAAATATCATGATCCTTACAGTTTAGTAATTTCTCGAATAAATCTATATCACTGTCACTTAATTCACTCATATGTTCTTTTGCAAAACCTCCCAGGATGAGGTCTGCTTCTTTAAAGCCTCTATAGTTTGATCTATATATTAATTTTTTTCGTTTAATGTCCATCATAATTGAAATCTATTATATAAAATCTTATGCTATGTCACTTGCGATTAGTAGAAAAATTCGTTTTACTAACAAAATGCGTCCCGAACCATTATTTTCTTATTTTTCTTCAACATCGACGTTAAATGGTGTGGGGCCTAAAACTTGTGATATTCTATCACGTGCCATGGGTCCAAGGTTATTAGATCTTTTATTTACTCCACCATCAAGTTTTATTGATAGAAGTTATACTCCTAAAATTTTCGAAATTACGGATAATGTTGTAGTCACTTTAGTTGTTACTGTTGGGTCTCACTCTATAAATAAAAATAAAAATCAACCCATAAAGGTAAGAGTTTTTGATGAAACAGGCGACCTAACTTTATGCTTTTTTAAAGCTAAAAAAGAATATTTAGATAAAATACTCCCTGTAGGGTCAAAACGAATAATTTCTGGGAAAGCACAATTTTATAATTCAGAAATTAACATTGTTCACCCTGATTATGTTTTATCAATATCGGAAAAAAATAAATTACCACTTATTGAGACAATCTATCCGCTCACAGATGGCCTAACACAAAAAGTTGTACGTAAGTCAATATTGAATGCATTAGATAAGATAACTGCTCTTCCAGAATGGATAGAAAAGTCTATTTTAGATCAATATAGCTGGCCAAAGTTCAATGAGGCATTAATTAAAATCCATTCACCAATCCATCCATCAGATATAAAGTTAACATCTCCTCCAAGGCTACGGCTGGCATACGATGAACTATTAGCTAAGCAAGTAGCAATAGCTTTAGTCCGAAATAATAACCAAAAAAAAGTAGGAATTGCACATAATTCTATAGGTAATTATATAGATGAATTATTGAATGAGGTAGAATTTGAACCAACAAGTTCACAATATAGTGTTTTCGAAGAAATAAAAAAGGATATGAGCTCCCCAAATCGCATGACGCGATTGCTGCAAGGAGACGTAGGTTCAGGTAAAACTTTTGTCGCAGCAATGGCTTGTGCATATGCTGTGGAGTCAGGATCACAAGTAGCTTTAATGGCTCCTACTGAAATTTTAGCTCGACAACATCTCGTAACTTTAAAGTCATTATTAGAACCACTAGGACTTACAGTTGAAGCGATTACAGGTCGAGATAAAGGTATTCAAAGAAAGGCATTGGAGACAGGCTTAAAAGAAGGATACATAGATGTGGTTATTGGAACACATGCACTATTCCAAGATAACACAATCTTCAAAAAACTTGGTTTAGTAATTATTGATGAACAACATAGATTCGGAGTTCATGATAGGTTTAAACTTACAGAAAAAGGTGACAGCCCTGACCTCCTCGTGATGACTGCTACACCCATTCCTAGAACATTAGCATTATCATCTTATGGTGATCTGGATATATCTACAATTACAGAAAAACCTGTTGGACGAAAACCAATAGGAACACATATATTACCGATGCAAAAACTGGATGAAGTAATTGAAGGCATAAAACGTGCAATAAAAAGCAATAAACAAGTTTATTGGGTTTGTCCGCTAGTTGAAGATAGCGAATTAATAGAATTAAGTTCAGTTTTAGATAGGTACAATCAACTTAAGTTGCTTTTTGGTGAACGTGTTGGCATGTTGCATGGACGCTTAAAGCCCCTTGAGAAGGAAACTATATCTAAGGAATTCAAATCTGGAAAATATGATATTTTAGTTGCAACAACAGTTATTGAGGTGGGAATTGATGTTCCTAATGCATCGATCATAGTCATTGAGCATGCAGAAAGGTTTGGGCTTGCACAGTTGCACCAATTGCGTGGCCGTGTAGGCAGAGGTAGCTCAGCCTCCTCATGCTTACTTTTATACAAAAGCCCATTATCTAATAATAGTAAATCAAGATTAGAAATAATGCGAGCAACAGAGGATGGATTTTTAATAGCAGAAAAAGACTTGGAATTGCGAGGTTCTGGTGACTTAATTGGCTCCAAACAAAGTGGCCTTCCAGCACACAGGTTAGTGGAACTTGATAAACATAAATCACTTTTATTGGCTGCTGATGAAGATGCAAAAAGTATAATAAAAAATGATCCCATGCTTATTAGTAAAAGGGGAAAATCAATTAGGGTTTTACTATACCTCTTTGAACAAGACTTTGGAATAGCGCTTATGGGTGCTGGATAGATTAGTTCCTATTTTTTTATATTCTTATCTGAATTGTCGCTTGATGAAACCATGCCTCCAGAAATTATCATTTTTGCCCCCTCTTCTGGAGTCATATCTAAGATTTCAGCATCTTTTTCTTTTATAAATAATAAAAACCCGGAAGTTGGATTTGGAGTTGTAGGAACAAAAACACAAACATAGCCATCTGGAAGAATCTCGGCTGGGGCCCCTGAGAGATCTGCTGTAATAAAACCGATAGCATACAGTCCCTTGCGTGGATATTCAATCAAGCAAACATCCCTAAACGCTCTCTCTTTTTGTTTGGCAACTGTATTTATAATCTGCTTAAGCGAATTATAAACCGGACTAACTACAGGAACCTTGGTTAATAAGTACTCCCCTGCTTTTATTGCTGATTTTCCTATAAAATTTGAGGCGAGCAACCCAAGTATAAAAAATAAAAATAGAGAAATAATTAGCCCAAGACCAGGGATATTAAAACCAAGGTAAGTATTGGGGTTTATAGACCGTGGCAAAATTTTCAGTACGTTATTGTCAATTAACTGAACTATCCAAGATATACCGGCAATTGTGGCTATCAAAGGGAGAGCTATAATAATCCCAGTAAATATTCTGTTTCTAAGCCATCTAACTAAATTAAACTTCGCACCTTTAATTCCATCTTTAATGTTCATTTGCTTATCCATTAAAAAAGCATAATAATAATTTAAACTCTATCAGAGTAATTACAAAATGATACAAAAACTTATAAACTACTTAATGAGTCCATATGAATAAAAAGATAACATTAATAATAACAATATTAATTTTTTCGGTGCTTTCAATTTTTTATATGAGTAGCGATGTAATATTTCAAAATATTCAAGATCCACGTCAACCTTTTCAAACATATTTGAAGCCACCAGCACCAAACTATAATTATGAAAGCTCTTGGCTATCTTTACCAGATCTAAGTAATAAATCGATACCATCAGATACAAAAGGAGATGTATTTGTTGTTGTCCCAAGTGTTTATCGAGGAGGAAAACATTGGTTACTAAGGGATGAGGATTTACGAAGAAAGAATAAATTAAAAAGAATAGTTAGACCTAATTATGTTGCTCCTTATGGTGATGCAGGAAGGCTTTTTGCGCCATATTATAGACAAGCCTCAATATATAGTTTTTATACAGATAGTGAAGATGCGCTTAAGGCCCAGGACTTTGCATACAAAGATGTTAGGAGAGCTTTTGAGTATTTCTTAAAAAAATCGCCTCCGGAAAGACCAATTGTTTTAGTGGGGCATAATCAGGGCGCAAGTCATATTCAGCGATTATTGGCAGAAGCAATCGATGATAAAACGCTTAAAAGGTTAGCTGTTGCATACATCATCGATTACCCAACGCCTTATGATTTGTTTAATACCACCTTAAGTTCTTATTCACCATGCGTATTGAAGTCCTCAACAAAATGTATTGTTTCATTTGGAGCCTTCATGCCAGGGGATAAAAAAATAGCAAAGACATATGTTAAATCTTTAATGGTTCATGACGGTAAAGAATATTTACCCGCTAATAATCGACCATTATTGTGCACGAACCCCCTATCATGGACATTATCTGAGTCGTATGTTCCTGCAAGTTTTCATAAAGGAGGCGTTGCCGCTGAGGGTTTAGATCCAGACGTTAAACCTGCTGCAATTACGAAAGAGGTCGGCGCCATATGCAAAGATGGAATTCTTTATGTTGATAAACCTAACAGCCGTTCGTTAAGAAGACCTTTTATATTTGGAAGTAAATTTAGAACATTGCCTTCAAACCTTTTCTACGAGGATTTAAGGGTCAATGCTAAGCTAAGGGTGGAAGCTACTATAGATGCTGAATCCTTACCCGTAAGGGCTCCAAGTTTTCTTATTGATAACATACAAGAAATTAAAGAGAGTCCTATAAATTCTATAATTCGGTGATTGGATTGATTTTTGCAAGACTGTCAAATTTCAGCAAGTCATCAATAAGGTTATCGAATTTGCTTAATGGAACCATATTTGGTCCATCAGATGGTGCACTCTTTGGATCTTGATGAGTTTCGATGAATACACCAGCTACACCTATGGATACAGCTGCCCTTGCCAATGTAGGAACAAACTTTTTTTGTCCAGAACTTGTTTTGCCTAAACCACCTGGTTGTTGAACAGAATGAGTTGCATCGAAAATAACTGGTCCATATTTTTTCATAGTAGTTAAACCACGAAAATCAGTTATCAGTGTATTATAGCCAAATGATGTACCCCTTTCACAAAGAAGAACATTAGGGTTATCACTTTCTACAACTTTTTGAACGACATTTGACATATCACTGGGTGCCAAAAATTGACCTTTTTTGATATTTATGATTTTACCTGTTTTAGCAGCTGCAATAAGTAAATCTGTTTGTCGACAAAGAAATGCTGGAATTTGTAATATATCAATTACCTCTGATACGCGAGAGGCTTGATCGGGGCTGTGAACATCAGTTAAACATGCCATGTTATACGTTTGTCTTATCTCATCGAATATTGGTAAAGCCTTATCAAGGCCGATCCCTCTATCAGAGGATATACTTGTACGATTTGCTTTATCAAAAGAAGATTTATAAATAATATTAACATCAAGGTTATCACTCAATTTTTTTAGTTTTTCCGCAATCATTAATGCATGATCTCAGCTTTCCATTGCGCACGGTCCTGCAATAATAGTTAATCTTTCGGTATTGCCAATTCGGCACTCACCTCCTGTTGGTAGAACTAATCTAATTATATTATTTGCATTTTTCATTATTATACAGTCTATAATACTTTATATCTATCTGTACAGAATATGTTTACGTTTTTAATATATAAATCATGAGAAGTTATTTGTTTTACAAAGGTAATTATTCATTTGGAGCATGTTAATATGTCATCAAAATCGCTTATTGACTTAATAGGAAACACCCCTCTAATACGCCTAAGAGGTGCATCTGATAAAACAGGTTGTGAAATATTAGGTAAAGCTGAATTCATGAACCCTGGTCAATCTATAAAAGACAGAGCGGCGCTAAACATAATAAAAAGGGCTGAGTTAAATGGGGACCTTTGTCCTGGCGGAACTGTTGTTGAGGGTACCGCTGGCAATACGGGTATAGGGCTTGCTATGATATGCTCTATACTTGGATATAAGTGTAAGATTGTAATGCCTAATACACAGAGCGAAGAAAAAAAAGCAGCGATAAAATTGTACGGAGCTGAGCTTATTGAAGTTGATGCAGTTCCTTATTCAAACCCACATAATTATATCCACATTTCGCAAGAAATTTCAAAAAGAAGCCCTAATACAATCTGGGCTAACCAATTTGATAATATAGCAAACCGTGAAGCGCATATCATTGGAACAGGTCCAGAAATTTACAACCAAACGTCTGGAAATATAGATGGGTTTATTTGTTCTATCGGCTCAGGTGGTACCCTTGGAGGTGTTTCATTATCATTGAAGAAACTCAATTCTAAGATAAAGATAGCACTGGCAGACCCGTTTGGTTCAAAGATGTTTAGCTATTACAAAACAGGTGATTTATTATCGGAAGGCTCTTCAATTACAGAAGGAATTGGTCAAGGTCGAATAACAAGAAACCTAGATGGCGTAATTATCGATGATGCCTACAGAATATCAGATAAGGAGGCGCTAAATATAATATTTGATATAAATAAAGAGGAAGGAATATGTTTGGGCGGTTCATCAGGAATTAATATTGCAGGGGCAATTCGGATGGCTGAAGACATGGGTCGAGGAAATACGATAGTTACTATTTTATGTGATCATGGACAGCGGTATCAGTCTAAAATATACAACCCTAATTTCTTGCGTAAAAAAGGTTTACCTGTCCCAGTTTGGATGCAAAGCTAATAATATATTTCTATAAATATAGAGTAAAAATATTATTATAAAACAAGAAAACATTATGAAAAAAGAAACTCAATTTTCCCACATATCAAGACCTAGAATAGGTATCACAACTCCTGTCAATCATAACATAACAAAAGCATCAACTTTACTTTTTAATAACTCAAAGAATCTTTATAGATCCGATGTTAGAGGTTATGGTAGGCATGGGAGTGAGATACATGATGCATTAGCGCATGCATTTAATGTTTTAGAAGACGGTGTAGCAACCACAATATTTCCCTCAGGCTTAGCTGCATGCACTATCGCTATTCTGTCTTTAGTGAAAACAGGTGATCATGTACTGCTTACAGACTCATCCTATGGACCAATTAAAAACTTCTGTATGCAATTTTTATTAAACTTAGGAATTGAAACTGAATTATATAATCCACGCATTGGGTGTGATATTGAAAAACAGATTAAAAAATCGACTAAATTAATTATTATGGAAAGTCCTGGCTCTTTATCTTTTGAAGTTCAAGATGTTCCTGCAATAGTAAAGGTTGCCAAAAAGAATAATATTTTTACATTAATAGATAACACTTGGTCAGCAGGATTAAGCTTTAATCCTTTAAACCACGGCGTAGATATAAGCTGCCATGCAGCGACAAAGTATTTCGGAGGTCATAGTGACATAATGTGCGGAGTTGCCATTAGCCGAACAAAAGAAATAGCTAAAAAAGTAAAGCAAACAGCCAAGAATCTAGGAAACTCTATATCCCCAGATGATGTATATGGTATATTGAGGGGCTTCCGGACTTTGATTACAAGATTTAAGCAACAGGAAGAAACGAGCTTATATCTGGCTACATGGCTTAATAAGCAAAGTAAGATTTCCCGAGTTATACACCCTGCACATGTAAGTCATCCGGATCATGAATTATGGAAAAGAGATTTCACTGGAGGAGGATGCATTTTTAGCGCTGTATTGAAGCCTTGCTCAGAAAATGAAGTCGATAATTTCATTGATAGGCTTGAATTATTTGGAATTGGTTTTTCATATGGCGGTTATGAAAGCTTATGTATAAATTGTGATCCTCAACTTGTTAGAGAAAAATCTGATAAATTACCTGGACCTTTGATAAGATTCGCATGCGGCTTAGAAAATCTAGAAGACCTTAAAAATGATATTGAAAAATCGTTATTAAAATTAAGACTTGATTAAAATTATTATTCGTTATGGCGGGCCCGGCAGGACTCGAACCTGCAACCTGCCGCTTAGAAGGCGGCTGCTCTATCCAGTTGAGCTACGGACCCCTTAAATTCAATGTGTCCAAGGGACTTTTCTATCAAAGGAAAAGTTATCTGCATATGACCTTTTTATACGATTTACTTCTTGTCTTTCGATTACCCGATGAGGAATATTGTTCATTTTTGCGTAAGTTATAGCTTCATCGCGAGACTTAAACTCTAAATTGACTTGAGCCATAACATTTTTACTTCGTTTCGTTCCAGTAAGTGGATCTATAGTAGCAGATAGGCTTTTATCAAACTCTAATATCCAATTTTGTTTGCTACGACCTGATGTCATTGCCGACGGAACGGGTTTGTATATTTTAGCTAACAATTTTAACTCCAGAATACAAATAACAAAAACTAAATAGTTAGAAACTCAGTTTCATAATGGTCGGGGCGGCAAGATTCGAACTTGCGACCCCCTGTTCCCAAAACAGGTGCGCTACCAGGCTGCGCTACGCCCCGACTAATTTCGGTGTCTTAACCTAGTAGAAATAAAAGGCAAGCCTGTTAATCGGATTCTGTGTTAAAAAAATCATGGACAACTATATCCCCGGATGAAATACCTAGTTCATTTGCTCGCCCACCCATTATTTCGAGTACTGCAGCTACGGGAGCCTCTGATGAGGCACTACGTAAAGTAAAAGGTTTGGTTCTATGCTCTATTTTAATAATTTTACCATCCCCTTTAATGAATATAATGTCCAATGAGAGCTGTGTATTTTTCATCCACATTGAAGCAATTTTAGGCTCTTTAAATTCAAATAACATGCCAGAGTTCTTATTCATCACCTCTCTAAACATCATTCCTCGCGCTTGCTGTGCTTTAGTGATTGCGCGCTCAACTTCAAAAGTATGTTTTTCTTGACCGGAGGAAATATAAATAGTTACCGGTGCACTAAAATTTACAACATCATTTTTAGCTGTTTGAGCGCTAACTGCAAAAAAAGAAGCTATAGCTAGGAAGATATATAAGAAATATTTTTTCATGAATTATGGATAGAGAACACAAACTAATTTATCAATGGAAAATTAATTATAAGCTTTGGCAGTCCCTAGGGGAATCGAACCCCTCTTTCCTGGTTGAAAACCAGACGTCCTAACCGATAGACGAAGGGACCGCACAGCTGTGAGCCGCGATATATATATCAGTGCTACTGCTTGCAAGAATAATTTACATATTTTGCACTTTTTTTTATAAATTTAGCAATTTGATACATCAATTACTTGTAAATCTATACTAGTATGCCCCTTCCACGTATTTATTTTCAATGTTCCAACTATATGTAAATATCTATTCCTTTCATTTAGAAGAATCTCGTCAAAGCCCATTTCTTCTGCTCGAAAACAAATACCCTTGATTCTTTGTCCATTTTTATCTTCAAAATTACAACGAATATGACCGCCTTTAACTCTATTGGCATAAGCTACGCGTAACTCTGCAAACGCAAATGTAGGAGTTGGATTACCAGAACCATAAGGACCTATTTGGTTTATTGAATTCATCAGGTCCATATTTACTGCTGAAATATTCAAAAGAGCATCAATTTTGATAGAAAATTTACTTCTTATACTATTGATCTTGTCTCTTAAATTGCTTTCCAAAATTTCATGAAAAGTTTTTATATATTTACTTTCTATTGTGAGGCCACATGCCATTTCATGGCCACCGCCTGAAATCAATAAACCTTTTTCATGTAATTTTTTTATTTCATTACCAAGGTCAATCCCCTGAATTGATCTGCCAGACCCCTTTCCTATTCCATTTTCATCTATACCAATAACAATAACAGGTTTATTAAATCTTTCCTTTAGGCGACCAGCTACGATACCAATAACTCCAGGATGCCAACCCTCCATACTTACTACTATAACTGAATTAGTTTTATGTATACTGTAGGCCTTTAGCAAAGCCTCATCTAAAATCTTATCCTGAAGAATTCTACGCTCTATGTTTACTCTATCTAATTCTTGCGCATATTTAATTGCCAATTTATGATTCTCTGTACTTAGTAATGCCGCACCAATATTCGCTTTTCCTATTCTTCCCCCAGCATTGATTCTTGGCCCTAGAACAAATCCGCAATGATAAGGGGTAATCGGTGAATTAGTATTTGTTTCAAACATTAATGATTTTAATCCAATATTACTTTCTCTTGAAAAGACTTTAAGACCCTGTTTTACAATTGCTCTATTTAGTCCCTTAAGAGGCACTACATCACATATGGTTCCTAATGCTGTTAAATCTAAATAATCAAATAGATCTGGAATATTACTAAAGTTCTGAACTCTGGCCTCTCTGTTCAAAGCCACTAAAAGCATGAATGTGACACCAGCTGCAGCTAAATAATTTAGTTTTGAGGTATCATCGATACGATTTGGATTTACCAGGGCCTCGGCTGGCGGCATATCAGCATCCATTAAATGGTGATCTATAACTACTATCGATAGGTCTAATGCTTGAGCTGCTACTAATGCCGAATAGGCAGCTGCGCCGCAGTCGACAGTTATGACTAGATCACTCCCATTTTTCTTTAAATGATCAAATGCTTCAATTGATGGGCCATAACCCTCTTTTATACGATCAGGAACATAAATCTCTAATTCAGATTCAAAGTTTCTTGCCCATTTTACTAGCTGAGCTGCCGATGTAGCACCATCAACATCATAATCAGCAAAAATAGTAATTTTTTTATTGCTCTTTATTGCATTAAATATAATTTTAGCAGCCTTATCCATGTCTTGCATTGACGATGGATCTGGTAATAATTTTCTTAAACTTGGGTTCAAGAAATCTTGAACATCTGCTAGGCTTATTTCCCTACCGGCTATAATTCTTGCAGTGATGTAGCTTATTTGATTGTCTTTCTGGATAGCGGATATCAGTTCCTCATCATTTGACCTCAAAGACCATTTATTTCCAGAGTATGAATTATTTACATCTAGTAAGATATCATCAATCATATAGGTCTATGAGACCTTAAATTTTGCACTGAAGCATCAATAGAATTCATAATTAATGTATGAGTGCTTACGTAATTTTTATCAAATCTTACCCCGTCTAATAAACTCCCTGCAGTGACACCCGTCGCTGCAAATATTGCAGGTCCTGATGCCAGACCATCGAGATTATATTTTTTATCAAGATCATCAATTCCTACTTTTCTGGCCCTTTCAATTTCCACATCTTTTCTGAAATGCAATCGACCCTCCATTTGACCACCTACACATCTCAATGCTGCTGCTGCTAGAACACCCTCAGGTGCACCTCCCCTTCCGATATAAATATCTATATTAGTGGATGGGTTGGTAGTGGCTATGATACCTTGGACATCTCCATCAGTGATTAAAGAAATTTTGACATCTAGATTCCTTAATTCATTGATCAAATCCTTGTGACGCTCTCTATCCATTACACAAACAGAAATTTCAGAAGGTTTAACGCCTTTAGCGGAGGATATTGCTAAAATATTATCTGTAGGTGAATTATCAAGGTTTATAATGCCGGGAGCATATCCTGGGCCTATGGCAATTTTATCCATGTATGTATCTGGAGCATTTAGCATTCTACCACGTGGCGAAAAAGCCATTACAGCCAGTGCATTGGCCATATTCTTTGCAGTTAATGTTGTACCTTCAAGAGGGTCAAGAGCTATGTCAACTTTTGGTCCATCACCAGTTCCTACCTTTTCACCAATAAATAGCATTGGAGCTTCATCACGCTCCCCCTCACCTATAACTATTTCGCCATCGATATTCATTTTATTTAATTCATTACGCATAGCATCAACTGCAGCCTTGTCAGCAGATTTTTCATTTCCTCGACCAATCCAATGATATGATGCAATAGCTGCACTTTCAGTGACAAATGCTGCTTGTAAGGCCAACATTTTATTAAAACCCAATATCGACATAGTTTTTCCTTCGTGGTTACGAAATTTTTGTAGACCTTTGAGGACTTTTATTTAAATTTTCGTTTCTAAGATCAATCAAAAATTGTTTTATATTTCGAGCCGCTTGCCGAATGCGTTGATCATTCTCAACTAATCCAATTCGCACATAACCCTCACCGTTACTACCAAAACCCACACCCGGAGATACCGCTACGGAGGCTTCTTCCATTAAGCGTTTAGAGAATTCTAGTGAGTTTGTTTCGCCTATTCCCTCTGGTAAAGGCGCCCATATAAACATACCTGCGCTAGGCGCTTGGATTGCCCAACCCGCCCGTTCAAAACTTTCTATGAGAACATCTCTTCTTTCTTTATAAAGGTTCCGGAATTCTACTACGCAGTCTTGCGGACCATCAAGAGCAGCGCATGCAGCTACTTGTATGGGAGTAAATGCACCATAATCGAGGTACGATTTAACACGCGCAAGTGCAGATATAAGATGTTTAGCCCCAACTACAAAACCCATTCTCCAGCCAGCCATGGCATAAGTTTTAGATAGAGAAATGGTTTCTATGGCTACTTTTTTAGCCCCTTCTACTTCGAATATGGACGGCGGCGGGCTATCAAAATATATTTCGGAATAAGCTAAATCAGAAAGTATTATAATATTGTTGTCCATAGCAATCTTCACAATTTCTTTATAAAAATCTAAAGATGCTGTGTGACCGGTGGGGTTTGAGGGAAAACAGACTACTATCGCAAGTGGTGGTTTATCTGCATTAAGCAATGCCACTTTAAGTCCAGCTAGATACTCGTCTGATGAAATAGCCTCGATAGGTTGTATAATACCGCCACATATTATAAATCCATATGCATGTAATGGGTAAGAAGGATTGGGTGCATATATTATATCCCCAGGTGCTGTTATAGCCTGAGCTAAATTAGCAAAGCCTTCTTTGGATCCTATTGTCGCAATTATTTCACTTTCGGGACACAAAGTTACATTAAACCGTCTTTTATAATATCGTGCAGCTGATTTTCTGAGTCCAGAAATACCCTTGGATACTGAATAACCAGTCGTCCGCGGCTTTTGGACAGTTTCAATAAGTTTGGCTATTATATGATCAGGCGTGGGACTATCAGGATTACCAAATCCAAAATCTATGATATCTTTTCCTTCTTTTCGTAATTTAGCCTTAAGCCTATTTACCTCTGCAAAAACATAGGGAGGCAATCTCTTAATTCTATAAAATTCTTCAGAAGGATTATTCATTATTTGTCGTGCTGTCTGATGGGTCGTCGGATTTGTAAGAACTAACTAAAGACTTAAGAATAACGATTTCATCTAATATATTATCTGTTGCAGTTTGCTCTTCTTTAATCTCTTTAATATTATTATTGACTATTTTCCGATCATTAATTATTTTTTTTACTTGAGTATTCCACTTCTTTGCGGGACGAAGATTTTCTGGTAAGTTAGGTAAATCAGATAGTTTAGGATATTTACCTAAATCTTCTTTTTTATTGTCAAAAAAATCCAAGTTAGGTACCCTCACGGAGGTACAGCCATTTATAAATAATAATATTAGGCAAAGAGTTATTATTTTAAAAAATTGAATCATGCTGCATCTTTTTTACACTTAATGCTTTATTTATTACACAAGTATATAAAGAAATAAATCTATATATTACTAAGGAAACATAGATATATTTATGAGTCCTAATGTTTCAGCCCACCCCTGAGTAAGATTATAGTTTTGTATGGCTTGTCCAGCAGATCCTTTTGTAAGATTGTCTATTACACTAATTATAATAACCCAGCCAGGCCGTCTATCCTCAAATAGAGCAATTTTGCAAATATTACTGCCTTTTATGTGACGGCTTTGCGGGGAAATACCTTGATTTTCTAAAACAACAAATGGTTCATTTTTGAATCGATCCTGATAAATCTGGCGCAAGTCTTGGTAAGTTACTCCATCAGCTAATTTAACATAGCTTGTAGCGACCATACCTCGATTCATCGGAATTAAGTGAGGAGTAAAGCTAACCTTTACTTTTCTACCTGTTATGTTTTCTATAGTCTGTTCTATTTCAGGGGCATGTCTGTGATTTGCAACACTATATGCATGGCACCCATCAGAAATTTCAGAAAAATGCAATGATTTGCTTGCCTTACGACCAGTTCCTGATGCTCCAGATTTAGCATCTATTATTATATAATCCAGATCGATCGAAGAACTTTCAAGGGCTGGCAAAAGCCCAAGTAGCGAACAGGTTGGATAGCACCCTGGACACGCTACAAGCTTGGCTCCGGGCAATTTTTTTCTATTAAACTCTGTCAGTCCATATATTGATTTTTTAAGATAGTCAGGAAAAATATGTTTTTCTCCGTAAAGGCACTGATAAAGGTCGGGATCTTTTAAGCGAAAATCAGCAGATAAATCTATTATGGTGTCAACTGAATCATAGATACTAGATATGACTTCTTGGCTTGCCCCATGGGGTAAGCACGAGAAAATAACATCAACATTTGTCCAATCAATATCCTTAATTGATGAAATAATAGGTAAATCCATATTATGGAAGTTTGGATATAAACTATCATATGTGACCCCAGTACTGGTATTTCCGACTAAACCTATGATGTTTATTTTAGGGTGACCAGAAATTAATCTAACTGCCTCAGCACCTGTATATCCCGTAGCGCCAAGTATTACTGCATTTTTCATAATTTTATCCAAAAAAAAAGGCGCCTGATAAATCAAAGCGCCAAATTATTAATATTATATTAAAATAATTAACGCTTAGAGAATTGGAAGCTCTTACGGGCTTTAGCTCTACCGTATTTCTTTCTCTCAACGACGCGTGAGTCTCGAGTTATAAAACCAGCAGCCTTCAAAGATCTCCGTAATGAAGGTTCGTAATATGTTAATGCTTTTGTAATACCGTGACGAACAGCACCAGCTTGCCCAGACAGCCCCCCCCCTTTAACAGTTGCAACAACATCATATGAGTCTACGCGTTCAGCAACTTGAAATGCTTGGGCAATAATTAATCTTAGTACTGGTCTAGCGAAATAAATGCCCTGATCTCTTCCATTTACGGTAATCTTTCCATTCCCAGGCTTAATCCATACGCGCGCGATTGAATTTTTCCTTTTTCCAGTGGCATAAGCTCTGCCTAAATCGTCAATTTTAGGTTCAGGTAAGACAGTACTATCAGTAATTGTAGAGACTGTGTCAGTGCCTTCAATTACGTTTTTTAAATCTTCTAAAGTTTTAGTGTCAGCCATGGTCTAGTTTACCTTCACATTTTTGGGACTCATTGACTTGAAGTCAATTATTTTAGGCTCTTGAGCAGAATGAGGGTGATCTGCACCTGAATATATACGTAAATTCGAAAGCTGCTTTCTAGCTAACGGAGATTCTTTTGGCAACATACGCTGCACGGCTTTCTTCATCACTCTTTCCGGGAATCGGCCATCAAGAATCTTATCAGCAGTCCTTTCTTTGAGACCGCCAGGGTAACCAGTGTGCCAGTAGTAAACCTTATCGTTACGTTTCTTACCTGTGAATGATACTTTTTCTGCATTTATGATAATTACATTATCACCATGGTCGATATGCGGGGTATAAGTTGGTAGATGTTTGCCGCGCAACCTCATTGCTACAAATGTAGCTAAACGGCCAACAACAATGTTTTCAGCGTCAATCAATATCCATTTTTTATCAGATTCCGCTGTTTTTACGAATTTAGTAGTCTTCATAATTTTCTCTAGTGTTGGGGTACATAGCTAAATGCTAATAACCTCTTATAATGCATGCCAAATACAATTAACTTGCAAGCTATGTCAACTCAATTTTTTTCCAAGCTATTAATATTTAAATAACAAAATCAGTGACTTAACTATACGGTAAAATTATACCGTATATTTTATGCATTATTTTTAATAAAATAATGGAATAAGTTAGAATTTAATACATATTATGTACATGCGAACAAAATATATTAAAATCATAATAACAGCTATCTTCTTAGCCTCTTGCCAGAATACAATGGATACCACAAAAACCCAAAAATTATTGGAAGTATCTTCAACCAGCGAGATTTATTCAACTAAGCCTATTGAAGAAATATCATTCGTCCCCAATAATGTCGCAAGCTGGTTAGGTCATTTAATAATGATTGACAAAACAGGTTCTATTCTCAGAGCCAATGCATCAGATAGAACAACAAAATTAGTAGCGACCGGTAGCTATAAGGATGTAATAGGCACTTCCTTAAAAAATAAGTCTGGGTTATTTTTTGCTATCAATAACCAAGGAGTAATTGAGGCCTTCACTGAAACAACAAATAGCGGTGACTTTACTTTTCTCGAAAACATAAATGCACTCGATGGTTTTATAAAATTCTGTGAGACCACTAGGTCGAATAATAAAATAATTGCGATCAAAAATAATAGAAAAATATTTAATATAACTTACAGAATCAATGAAAAAGAAAAGTCTATAATAACTACTGAAACAGAAATAAAATTTCCAGCAAGCAGTTGTCTGACATCGAAAAGCGTGAATTTACTAGGCAAGTATAATTTGACATTGAACGATAAACTACTGGAACTAAATGGCGATCAGAATGGCAGAATTATATTAAAGATTACAAATGGATTAAGCATAAAAGGAACAAATTATCCAAGCGGAATTCACCTAACCAACCAAAACATGGGTAGTGTGTTTAATAAAGGTTTAATCGCAGTAACATTAGAAGAAGAAAGCAGAATAATATTACTATCACTTAAACACATCGAAAATGAAGCCCTTGAGTTAATTAAACCTAGCTAAACGAGTCACATTCACTATGGACAACCATAGTATTATAGCAGAAAATTGATGTGTCAGCGCCAACCAGAGCGCATCACCAGTTATAAGCACAAGGATACCCAGTAAAACTTGCACCACCAAAAGTATTTTAAATCCTAATAGCGCTCGCCTTAAACGCTGGTTATTTCTTGCAGCGATAAATACACAAATTGTGAAAAATATAATTATATAAGCCAAAGTTCTATGGTTAAATTGAACTGCACCAATATTTTCAAAAATATTTCTCCAGTATGGATTTAAACTCATGTACCCCTTTGGTATAAAATCACCGTCCATTAATGGCCAAGTGTTGTAAGTTCGGCCAGCTTTCAATCCAGCTACAAAAGCTCCTAAAATAATTTGCAAATATACAAGAAGTGACAAGATGCTTGTAAGCCAAATCAAGTTTTTATTTCCTGAATTATCTGGCCAGCTTTCTCTTTGATTTCTCCACAACCAAAAAAGACAAGCAAGGATTACAAAGGCTACGCCCAAATGCGTAGCTAACCTGTACTGACTAACATCGACTCTATCGTTTATTAAGCCGCTTGAAACCATCCACCAACCGATAAAGCCTTGAGTACAAATAAGAAATAAAATAGCTAGAAAATTAATTAATTTCCCCTTTTGTATTTTATTTGAAATAATGAAATATAAAAGAGGAATAGCATACACTAATCCAATTATGCGCCCTAGTTGTCGATGACTCCACTCCCAAAAATATATTACCTTAAACCCAGCTAGATCCATATCTGAATTTTCAGCTAAAAATTCTGGTATTAATTTGTATTTCTCAAACTCAATTAACCAGGCTTGGTTATTGAGTGGCGGTAGCATTCCCTTGATGGGTGCCCATTCAGTTATGGATAAGCCTGAGTTTGTCAATCGGGTGGCCCCACCCAAGACAATCATAGTTGCCACAAGCATCATGGAAACAAATAACCACAACTCAACTTTATCAACATTCGGTTTCAAAATTTTTTCTCTCATACCTAGTTATACGAGGGTCATGAATATTGTTGCTGTGACATATTTGCTTAAATGAAATGGTCGGAGTAACAGGATTCGAACCTGTGACCCCTAAGCCCCCAGCTTAGTGCGCTACCAGACTGCGCTATACTCCGAAAATACATTCAATTGTGCAGGGCATCATATAGTCATCAAAGCTATCTGGAGCAACAATATTATCAATTTTTTAGATACTACTCCTGAAGTCTAACCACCTCCTACGTAAGGTTACTAGCCCTTCTAGTGCAGCCTGCATGTCAGCATTATCACTAATATCAGAAATAGTTTCATGTCTGGCTGTATCATTATAATTTTTTACAGTGACGGGCTCTATTTTATCAGCTGATAAAATAGTAGAGGACTGTTCTGCAAATTTTATTCTTTCCGGAATAAGTGTAGTATCAGTAATTTCTTTTTGCCTAGAGGCTTTTGCTATTGATTGACCAAGCTTTATTACCTTTTTTATACCATCAGATTTAATACGCTTCTGAACTTCTCGTATTGGTTGCTTTTCCTCATGAAGCAATACCTTTATTCCTCTGATAAATTCAATATCCTCAGGTCTATAGAATCTTCGTCCCCCACCTCGCTTAATTGGTTTAATATCTTGGAACTTAGATTCCCAAAACCTTAGAACGTGCGGTTGCAAGCCAAGTTCATCGCCTGCTTCACTTATGGTCCTAAAAGCTCGTGTGGTCTTGCCTTGCATTTCGTACCCCCGTTTACGAATCGCATTGTAGCACTAATCAGAGGATAAAGACGAATCTACTCTCTCTTTAAGTATCTGCGAGGCCTTAAAAACCAAAACTCTTCGTGAAGTAATAGGAACTTCAACCCCAGTTTTAGGGTTACGTCCTACTCGTTCCTTTTTATCTCGCAAGGAAAATGTACCAAAACCCGCCAGCTTTACTTGCTCCCCACTAAGAAGCGCATCGCTTATGTGATGAATAACTGTTTCTACTAGCTCTGAACTTTCTGATCTAGACAATCCGATCTCTCGGTAGACTGCTTCAGCTAAATCTGCCCGCGTTACAGTTTGAGTGTTCATAAGCAAGGATCCCTTAATAGTGATCTCATTAAAGCAAATTGATATGGGTAAGAGCAAGTCAAATATTTAAAAACTATTAAAAAATAGTAATGTTTATTGTTTTTTTTGCTTTTAAGAAACCAAATATTTAAAAATAAATGAAAAAAGTTATTATAAAGAAAATATATTTTTAAAATAATACTTTACGACAGCAGACTTGATCGTTAGTAAGCACTTCATTAAATGGGCTATAAAATAATTTATACTCAAACAACAGAGAAAAGAGTTGATACCAAATGGTTGAAATTTATGTACGACAAAATAATGTTGACCAAGCGCTTAGAGCTTTGAAGAAAAAACTTCAGAACGAAGGTGTTTTGCGTGAAATGAAAGCTCGTAAACATTTCGAGAAACCTTCAGAGAAACGTGTTCGTGAAAAGGCTGAAGCTGTCAGAAGAGTCAGAAAATTAGCCAGGAAACGTGCTCAAATCGAAGGTTTGATACCTACCAAAAAACGACCTCCACGAAATTAAAGAAACTTATTATTTTAAAACCGCCTAACGGCGGTTTTTTTATTTGAAACTAAAAACGCGACTTAAAACCCCTATTAATCATAGACTCTGCTATTTGAACCGTATTTAGTGCAGCACCTTTCCTGAGATTATCAGAAACACACCAAATATTTAATGTATTATCTTGTGTGGAGTCTTCGCGTATTCGTGAAACAAAAGTCGCATACTCACCAACACATTCAATTGGTGTTATGTAGCCGTCTTCTTCAGGCTTATCCACAACCATTAATCCAGGACTTTCCCGCAATATTGATCTAGCTTTATCCGCTGATATCTCTCCATTAAATTCAATATTAAGACTTTCTGCATGCCCCACAAAAGTTGGAACTCTTACGCATGTTGCCGACACTTTAACTGATGAATCAAGTATTTTCATTGTCTCTGCCTTCATCTTCCATTCTTCTTTTGTATCTCCTCCATCCATAAAAACATCAATATGAGGTATTACATTGAAAGCTATTTGCTTCGTAAAATTAACTGGTGGAAAAGTTGATTGCGGATGGAATACGGACTTTGTTTGCTCCCACAGTTCATCCATATTCTTTTTTCCTCCACCAGAAACAGATTGGTATGTCGATACCACGACACGTTTAATCTTAGCAAAGTCATGCAAAGGCTTTAAAGCAACTACCATTTGAATCGTAGAGCAATTAGGGTTAGCAATAATTCCTTTCTTGATATTATCAACTTCTGATGCATTTACCTCAGGTACAACGAGCGGTACATCGGGATCCATTCGCCAAGCACTAGAATTATCTATCACAATCGCACCTGTGGCCGCTATTACTGGAGACCATTTTTTTGATATATCACCACCAGCTGACATTAGGGCAATATCACATTTGTTAAAATCAAATGTTTCCAAATCAACGCACTTTAAATCTTTTTCACCAAAACTGACTATGCGGCCAATCGATTTCCTGCTAGCTACCGCAAATACCTCATCTACCTCTATATCAGACTCAGATAAAATCTCCAGCATTTCGGTTCCTACATTGCCTGTGGCACCAACAACCGCAAAACGATATCCCATGAGTTTCTCCTATTTGACCTTGTGTTATTAAGAGCCAACTAAGACAAAGAAAGAAACCCTGCAAGTTATAAACTAAAATTTTTATATCATTTATTTTTTTTATTAAACCGCAGAAAGAACACTAAAAATAATAAAATAAATAAACAAATTACTATGCATTCAATTTTTGATAAACCCAAAAGCCATGGCTCAAGTAACGAACTGTACCCTATTGATCTATATTTTGAATTAGTCCCAAAAATTGCTAATGAAGCAATAAGTATAGAAAAAAGAGTCAAAAAGCTGACTAAAGAAAAAAGGGCTTTGTAATATCTTTTATCATTTAAATTTTGCTTAGACCTATTTTCCATGTGTTTTTGGTATCGGCTTATTCTTTTTGTTCTTTTAGAATAATTATTCATAAATCCATTATCAGTAAAAAGCTTGGTGTCCTGTTTGAGCTCGGCCCAAAATTAATGCATGGATATCATGAGTTCCCTCATAAGTGTTTACTGTTTCTAGGTTCATACTATGACGCATTATGTGGTAATCTGAACTAATACCGTTACCGCCGTGAATATCCCTTGATACGCGAGCTATGTCTAATGCTTTACCACAGTTATTTCTTTTCATTAAAGAAATAGACTCAGGACTCCAAGCACCATCATCTAATGCTCTACCCAAAGATAATGATCCAAGAAGGCCTAAAGAAATCTCAGTTTGCATATCTACAAGTTTTTTTTGAACTAATTGTGTGGCCGCTATTGGTTTACCAAACACCATTCTTTCCTGCGCATAACTCCTGGCTGAATGCCAACAAAACTCAGCAGAACCCATAACTCCCCAAGAAATTCCGTACCTAGCCTTATTTAAGCAACTAAAGGGACCTCGCAAACCTTTAACATTTGGCAATAGATTTTCAGTAGGCACGAAGGTATCATTAAAACATAACTCTCCAGTTATTGATGTACGAAGTGATAATTTTCCTTTAATTTCAGGTGCTGTGAAACCTTTCATTCCTTTTTCGAGAATGAACCCACGAATAACTCCTTCTAATTTAGCCCAAACCACCGCTATGTCACAGACTGGAGAGTTAGTAATCCACATTTTTGAACCATTAAGGATATATCCATCTCGGACGGGTTCAGCCTTGGTACGCATAGACCCCGGATCAGACCCTCCATCAGACTCAGTAAGACCAAAACAACCAATTAATTCACCCCTAGCAAGCTTAGGCAAAAATCTCATTTTTTGTTCTTCTGAACCAAATGCTTCAATTGGGTACATAACTAAAGAGCTTTGTACAGACATCATCGATCTATATCCACTATCAACTCGTTCCACTTCACGTGCCACTAAGCCATATATTACATGACTAGCACTAATTCCGCCGTAACGTTCGCTCACCATAGAACCAAGCAGTCCTAACTCACCCATCTCAGTAAATATTTCCTTGTCGAAACGCTCTTCACTATAAGCAGATTTAACTCTTGGCATTAATTTTTCAGTGCAATAATTTCTTGCCATATTCCTAACTATTACCTCATCTTCAGAAAGGCATCTATCAAAGAATAATGGGTCTTCCCAGTTGTGTCTTAACTTGTTGTCAGAAGTCATAAATACCTCATTTTATCAATACCTACTTTATAGTTCAGGAAATATTTAAATAGCGCAAATGCCAAATCTTATCCATTTTTTTAACTTTACCAGTGAAACATCTAGGTGTGCTCAAATGCTTTATGACTTATATGATTGGATTGCTCAAATTCGAACTGATTTTTTTCATTTGTTTGCCAATATCTTACGGTATTATTATTTTTTAATGATAAAAAGTCAAAAGCCTCAAAAGAAATATTCAAATTATCACCAATTAATTTCGTTTTGCTTATAATTGCTCTAAAGTTTTTTAAAGTACCTGAAGTAACTAAACCGTAAGTACCCCCTTTTATTCCGTCTTGCCTGTTCGCTTTCAGTAATTTTGAATTCATTATAGTTCTGATGGTATCTCTATGTACTGACATAATTGGACCCCCATCAAATAAGTCTACAGTTCCTGTAAAAATAAAACCCTCACTTTGCAAGAGCCGCATTGCAGCAAGGCCTGACGCATTTGGCTGACCAAGTGAAGCTCTGACATTGATTGGCATATCACAAGTATTAAGCTTACCAATTGGCACTATATCACCCAAAGATTTTGGATTTCTGTCAAAATATTCTGTATCGGCTTCTATGAAATTTTTTTCGAGTTTATCTTTAAAAATGTGATCATAGAGAGGACTTCCATTTATACCGCAGATACCCCGAAGCTCTGCTATTACACAATCATCAAATCTCCAAGGCTCAGTCGCCATTAATAAATACCGAACTCTTGCAAGATAACTACCTAAACCTAATGAGCGATAATCAGGATCTAAATATAGTGACCCAACTTCAGTTGATCCCTTAAATCTACTCGAAGCCTTTAAATGCTGATTATCCCCTTCACCTATTATGTCAAAGTTTATAAAGGGTGTATTTATACCAGTTTTAGTTTTTACAGCTGCGCAACCTATTAACTTCCCACCTATACCATCATACAGGCCTAGTAAATATTTATAAGGCTGATCTGAATAATTTTTCTGAGAAAAGCTTTTTTCTGATGCCTTAATATAGTCTTTTAAAAAATTTAGCCTAGGCTGAAGACTTGACAGACCACCACTAGACTTAATCACAAGAGACAATAATGATTTTGCATCTTTTGTCTCGATGGGTCGGATGACATATAAATCTTTTTTACGACTCAAAATAAAATCTTCCCAATTTTTACTGATAATAATCAAATGTTTCTAAAATCATTTAAAACATAAACTTTTATTTGTTTACAGTAGCATATTGATCAATTTAATGTAATAATTGTATCAATATGGAAGGTAAATATGCCAATTAGATTAACTCATAAGGACAAACAGCTACTTCATATATTAAGAGGTAATGCACGAGCGAGTATAACTGAGATCTCAAAGTTACTCGATGTTTCTAGATCAACAATACAAAAAAGGCTGGAGCGTCTTGAAAGCGGGGGAGTTATTTCAGGGTATACAGTGCAATTGCACTCTAATTATCTAGACCAAGAAATTAAAGCGCAAGTAATGATTACTGTTAGCCCTAGAATGACTTCTTCTATAATAAACTCAATGGAGTTAATTGAGGGCGTACGTAATATCTATTCAGTATCGGGCCCCTATGACTTAATTACTGAAGTAGCAGCTTTAAATATGGCCGAACTCGATGCAATGATAGATAGAATTATTGAAATTGATGGAGTAGAAAGAACTGTGTCCTCTGTAATACTATCAACAAGGCTAAAACGATAAATTACAATGAAAATTAAAAAGAATGATAGAAAAACAACTGTTGGTTTGGCATTGGGCGGAGGTGTTGCAAGGGGTTGGGCGCATATAGGTGCAATAAAGGCTTTAATGGAAGCAAATATAGAAATTGATATAATTTCTGGCACCTCTATTGGCGCATTAGTTGGCGGATACTATGTAACAGGAAATATTCATTCATTAGAGAAGTGGGTTCTTACCCTTAATAAAAATAAAATTGTTAATTACTTAGATATTCAGTGGGGTGGTACGAGTATCATTAAAGGACAGAGATTATCACGTATTTTGAAGCCGCATTTCAGAAACGTAAATATTGAAGATATATCGCAAAGATTTATTGCTGTCAGTTGCGACTTAGAAACGGGTGAAGAAATATGGGTCCAAAGTGGATCGATGTTAAAAGCTATCCAGGCGTCATACGCCCTACCCGGTATTTTTGAACCAGTTAAGATAAATGGAAAATACATGATCGATGGCGCTCTGGCTAACCCAGTTCCTGTAGCAGCATGCAGATCTTTGGGTGCTAATATTGTAATAGGAATAGGATTAAATGATTACGGCGGCAGCGCAATATCATCAAATAATGTGCTTTCTAATTCTATAACAATAAAAAAAAGAAATCGAAAATTTATTGAAAAATTAATGCAAAAAATTTACAATTATAGACCCGAAAAAATATTAATGGATACATTCTTCAAGAAAAATCCGAAAAATAAAAAGCCTAAATTAGGTATGGTTATGATAGATGCTCTTGACATAACCATGGATCGCTTAGCTAGGAACTGTTTGGCAAAAAATCCAGCTGATATATATATTACACCAAGTATTAGCCATATTGGTATGCTTGAGTTTACTAAAGCAGAAGAATTAATTAACCTGGGATACGAAGCAGTTAAAAAAGAGATACCCAATATTTTAAAAGTGATCAACAATTAGGCAGTAATTCAATTAATATATTTTTTTATTAATAGCGAAGTAGTGAAGCCCCCCAAGTAAAGCCACCACCAAATGCCTCTAACATTATTAAATCCCCACGTTTAATTCTTCCATCTTTAATTGCAAAGTCCATAGCAAGTGGAACTGATGCCGCAGATGTATTTGCGTGAATGGAAACAGTAGAGATTACTTGCTCATCATTTAGGCTTAGCCTCTTAGCTACACCATTTAATATCCTTTGATTAGCCTGATGCGGCACAAACCAGTCAATATCTGAGATAGTTACCCCATAGGACTCTGCACACTCCTTCATAATAGACGCTATATCCTTGACTGCATGCTTAAACACTTGGTTACCAATCATACGTAGTTTTCCTACATACTCTGACTTAGAGGGTCCTCCATCAACATATAATAACTCTCTATGCTCTCCATTAGATCTTATTAATGTGTTTAGTATCCCTGAGTCTGTTACATTATCCGAAGACAGAATAAAGGCCCCTGCTCCGTCGCCAAAAAGAACACATGTCGATCTATCATTCCAATCTAAAATCCTCGAGAATGTTTCTGCGCCAATCAATAATACATTTTGGGCTGACCTAGACTTGAGCATAGAGTCAGCAATACTCATTCCATAAATAAAACCCGAACAGACTGCCTGTATATCAAAAGCAGCACCATGTTTAATTCCAAGTTTCTTTTGAACAATAGTTGCCGTAGACGGAAAGGTGTAATCAGGTGTAGTGGTTGCTACTATTATAAGATCTATGTCTTGTATGGACATTTCAGCATTCTTAAGTGCTTTCTTGGCGGCAACTACTGCTAAATCAGATGTATACTCATTCTCGGCGGCGACATGTCTTTGGCTTATGCCCGTACGTTCTTTTATCCACTCATCAGTTGTATCAATATTTTCTTCTAAGTCTTTATTAGTTAATACCTTTTCAGGTAAATAACTACCAACTCCTCTTAAAATGGACTGTGTCATTTATTAGAGCCTTCCACACCATTTTTATGAAGCATATTTAAAGAAATATCAATTTCAGACATAAAAGAGCTCTCGGCGAGATCTAACGCAACCCTAACGGCATTCGCAAACCCAATATGATCTGTTCCGCCATGACTTTTAATTATAATGCCATTTAAGCCAAGGAAAACTCCACCGTTGGCTCGTCTAGGATCTATTTGCCTTTTTAATCTCAAAAGTGAGTAGCTATTGGCAAATGTAGTAATTTTTGACCACAGATTACCAAACAAAGCCTGATTAAAGAAATAACCAATTAATTTCGCAGTACCTTCAGCTGTTTTGAGTGCAATATTACCAGTAAATCCATCTGTAACAACTACATCGATGTCACCATTAGATATATCAGTACCCTCTACATAGCCCTTGTAATTGAGATTAAGGTAACCACTCGACAATCGTTCATGAGCAGATTTTATAACTGCATTACCTTTTAATTCCTCCGTTCCTACATTAAGTAAACCCACTGATGGCTTGTTTTTTTTATGAAGGGCTCTGTAAAAGGCTTCCCCTAAAATAGCAAATTCTGTTAGCTGCATCGCATCACATTCGATATTTGCTCCTACATCCAAAACAACACACCAATTATTTTTTTGCGGCCAGGTAGCAACTATAGCGGGACGAGTTACCCCAACTTTCATTCTTAATTGCAATTTTGAAATCGCCATTAGTGCGCCGGTGTTTCCAGCTGATACAGCTACACTTGCGACTCCAGCTTTAACAGACGCTATTGAATTCCACATGCTAGAATCTTTACCACGCCTCAATGCTTGCGAAGGTTTTGCATCCATTTCAATTAACTTTTCCGTATGAATAATATCCGAACAATTTCTTGTAAGCTGTGCTTTTTTTAAAAGTCTTGACAAAATACCTTTGTCGCCATGTAGCAAAAATCTAACATTGCGGTTTTTGCCCTCATGTCTCAGATAGTATTCCACACCTTTAATGACTATTTCTGGCGCGTTATCACCACCCATAGCATCTATCGATATAGTTAAGTCTGCACGCATAAAATTTCTCAATTACAAAGGCTTGGGTTATCTATACAGTATACAACTCTTGAATCTATCGATAATTAAAAGTCTGTAAAAACAAATTTAGCTTGTGCAATTTCTCCTAAACTTAGGCTGGCACAGTTTGAATTAAATGCAAATGCATATTCAGATATTTTGTTTGGAAATTTACCTTTATCTATTGAATAGTTTTTTTTAAAAATATCCAGGAGTAATTTAGGGTCATCTGCCTCTATAGCTTCTACATATGCTTTTACCCTTGTGTAAAAAAGTTGCATCATGGGTTTTATCCTTCTTTTGATACCTGTATCAGAAAGGCCCTCTTCTCGCATTGCAATTTCAAAATCATCGCGCATAACATCAAACAATGCTTGCGACAGTAATTTACCGTTTATATCATAGCCTCTTAATGCATTTAAAACTATAGCCATATGCAATGTAAGAACGTCTATTCTACCATCATAATTATCTTTTGCTTTTCCAGATCCATAAAACATTTTTTTGCGTGATTGCTTCATTAATAATGAATATATGAGTTTTGCATCTGTTATTGCAGAGTTATTACGAAAGAATAGTTTTTTAATTACATTTAACACTTATAAATCCACCCTATATCCATATAGTCTATTGCATGACCATAAACCATTCGCTATTTCATAGAGGATTATCAACAAAATTAAAGATATATATGTATAGTAACAATGCCAAAACTGTCGCAGTTATAATTATTTCTTTATTGGCTGTTGCATGCAACCCAATTCTTAGGACTCATGGGTATATTCCAACCAAAGATGCAAAACCTCAGGAGGTTAATGCCGATACCGATACAAAAGCAACTATTTTAGCTCGCCTTGGAAATCCTTCAGTTAAATCAACATTTGATGAGGAGATAGATAATGACACATGGTTTTATATGAATTCAGTAAGGCAAAGGTACGCGTACTTACGCCCCCAAATTGAAGAAAGAACAATTACTGCAATAAGCTTTAATCTCGATGGTCAGGTAATAAAAGTTGGTAGATATGGTATAGAGGATGGCCGGTATGTAAACTACGTAGACCGCAAGACTCCAACTCGTGGTCGTGAACTATCAGTATTAGAGCAGATATTTGGCACGATAGGAAGAATACCAACTGAACAGATTGGTGGACAGCAAGATATACCTGGTGGTGGTGGTGGACCAGGCGGAAGATAATAATTACAACATTTTATTATTTGCGAACATATGTTTGTGACCTGTCTTATCAAAACTAATTAACTTTTTAGCTTTTAGTACATTGACTCCCTCGCCTTTACGTACTTTTCCTATTTTTGTTAACCTTAAACCAAGTTCAGAGGAAACCCTCTTAAACAAATCGTCATTATTGCTATTAGAGGTGAATAATAGCTCATAATCATCTCCCCAATTTAAAAATTTCTTTAAGGCTTCGTCATAATCTGACTGAAATAACAACCACCTCTGTGATTGATCAGAAATAGGTATATCATCAATATTTATAGTAAGATTCACATTGCTCGCTTGTGATAAGTGTAAAGCATCAGCAACAAGACCATCAGATATATCGATACATGCGGTAGCATATTTACGCAATTGCTCTGCAACTAGCAATCTAGGTACAGGACTGTAGTAAGCTGACCTGAAGTGCTTTATGTCGTTTTGATTAATATTTAGGTTCGAGTTTGCTTCAAAAATTGTTTTTAGACCTAGATATGCATCACCAAGAGTCCCAGATACCCAAATACTATTTCCGACTTTGGCTCCATCCCGTTTTACCATACTACCTGACGGCACTTCACCAATCAGAGTAGCAGTTATAACAATTTTTCCTTCAGTAACTACTGTGTCTCCTCCCAGGAGGTTTAAGTCAAATAGTTTTTGGACTTCATTTAAACCGTCGCTGAAATCTTTAAAAAATTTATTTCCTACTGTCTTGGGCAATGCAACTGACAATAAATAACCAATAGGAATTGCACCTTTTGCTGCTAAATCGGATAAATTTACTCTTAATAATTTACTTGATAACGAAGTTCCGTAGTTACCGGTAGGGAAATGCAAACCCTCAACCATGGTATCTTTGGTTAATATAAGGTCCATACCTTTACGCGGTTTTAAAATTGCGGCATCATCCTTAAGACCCAAACCTCCAGGGCCTGCAAGGGGAGCAAGATATCCACTTATAAAGTCAAATTCATTCACCAACCAAACCAAATTCTGCTTTTCTTATTTCCTTTGCTATGGAGTCTAATGTGCCATTAATAAAACCTATTTCTTTACCCGCAAAAAAATCAGAGGAAATAGAGACATACTGGTCAATAATAACTAATGCAGGAACATCAGGCCTAAAAATAATTTCAAAGCAAGCAGACCTTAATATAGCTCTCACAGTAGAGTCTATTAAGTAGAGTGGCCATCCCTTTGAAAGTTTATCAGATAAATGCTTGTCTATAGACTCTTGATTTTTAACTACACCCTCCACTAAATCCGTAAAAAAAAGCTCATCGACTTTAGACTTACTCGCAATGTCAACTACGCCAAATCTATGATCAATAAACTCTTTCACTACAGATGTTGACAGCCCGCCGCCGATATCCATCTGATACAACGCCTGTATAGATGCGAGCCGCGAAGCACGCCGGGTCAGAGAATGTACTGGTTTAGACATTGTTTGCTTTCATTTCATCTTTTATAGATATCATTCGCAAAACTGTTTCAGCAGCAAAACCACCCTTATTTTTCCTATTTAAATCAGCTCTGGCCCATGCTTGGTCAGAATTCTCAACTGTTATTATACCATTACCTATAGCTAACTGATTACCTATAGCCAAATCCATTAAAGCCCGAGCACTCTCAGTGCACACGTAATCATAGTGAGTAGTTTCACCCCGTATAACACAACCTAGAGCAATATATCCATCGTATCCCGCAGCTTCTTTTTCAGCGATTGAAATTACATGAGGTATTTCCAATGCCCCTGGTACAGTAATAGTTATGATTTCAAGACCTTGGTATTTCTTTAATGCATCCATAGCCCCATCAAGGAGCGCATTAGATATATCCTCGTAGTAACGTGCCTCAATAATAAGTACTCGCATATCAGCGTCCATTACTCAATAATGGTGTTATTCCAGCCAATTCAATATCATATGCCTCTAAGCCAATAAGTTTTGGCAATGTGTTTGTTATCAATCTCATTTTACGCACTCCTTGATCCACTAAAATTTGTGCACCAACACCATATTCACGTATATTCTGTTCTTTTGAATCAATCTTACTGTTACGAGCACCAAGACGCTCAAGCAAAGTATCTATTGAGCCCTCACGGATCAAAACCAAAACTGAATGACCATTATTTGCCGCTAACTGTTTCATTGCATCCCATATTAATCCAGACCTATCGCTTTCTTCATATAATATATCACCTGCAAAATCGACTTTATGAACGCGCACTAAACTTTCTTTTCCTTTTTCTGCTGAACCCTTAGATAAAGCGACATGCTCTTTCCCATCTAAAAAATTTCTATAAACATGGATTTTAAAATTATCGCCATTTTGGGAAGTAAAGTTCGAAGTAGCAACATGTCTAATGAAGTGATCTTTTTTCATTCTATATGCGATAAGATCTTCAATAGTACCAATTTTTAATCCATGCAGCTTGGCAAACAAAACAAGATCATCCAAACGAGCCATTGTGCCATCATCGTTCATTATTTCACATATTACAGCCGATGGATTTAAACCAGCTATGCGAGAGATATCTACTGAAGCTTCTGTATGACCAGTGCGAACTAATACACCACCATCCTTGGCAATGATAGGAAACATATGACCAGGCGAAACTATATCATCCTCTCGGCTTTGCGGATCTATTGCTGTTTGAATAGTATGAGAGCGGTCACCCGCGCTTATTCCAGTAGTCACACCTTCCCTGGCTTCGATTGACTGAGTAAAAGCAGTTTCAAACCTAGATCTATTATCAGCTGACATATTTGAAAGCCCTAAAACCTCGGCTTTATCGTTATCAATTGCTAGGCAAATTAACCCACGTCCATATTTAGCCATAAAATTTATAGCGTCGGGTGTAGCGAATTGGGCGGGTATAATAAGATCACCTTCATTTTCTCTGTCTTCTGCATCAACTAATATATACATTCGTCCATTACGCGCATCATCAATTATCTCTTCAGGTGAAGCAAGATTGTATGATATTTTAGGCTTGATTTTCTTTGATATCAAATTTGACATTTTAGGCCTTCTTGTTTTCGAAATAACGAGCTAAATACCTCGCTATAAGGTCTATTTCTATATTTACCTTCATACCTAACTGCAAATCTTTAATTGTGGTAACATTCCATGTATGCGGAATAATATTAACATCAAAAATATTATTTTGAACATTATTAATTGTTAGTGATATTCCATCGATAGTAATTGAGCCCTTTGGAGCAATTCCAAAAGATATTTCATCAGGCACTATAAAACTTATTTTGTGGGACCCTGCAATTTCACTTATGGATGCAACAGACGCTACAGCATCAACATGGCCTGTAACCAAGTGCCCGCCCATTTCTGAACTACCTGTTAGAGGTCTCTCTAAATTAACTCTGGTACCCTTAGACCACTGACCCATCGTAGATTTTGAAATACTTTCATCTGAAACATCGATTGAATACCAGTTTTTTCCTTTTTCAATTACTGTCATACATGCACCTGAATGTGCAATTGAAGCGCCAATATTTATTGTAGAGGTGTCGTAGTGAGTTGTAACAACCATTCGTGTATCACCCCACTCACCACCAACTCCTCGGGTTATGTTTTTTATTACACCCACGTCTGTTATGATTCCTGTAAACATTATATTATTCTTTCATATGTTTCGTGAGTATCTTCCCCCAACTCATTAATTTGGATGCGATTAAAACGTTTCACAAAATCCATACTAATGAGTCCTAAATCAGAAATAGAGTCTCTTGAGTCTCCCCCCAGTATTAAAGGGGCCCTGAACCATTCTATAACATCTACTGCATCTATTTTAAGAAAACTAGAAGCCAAAACCCCTCCGCCTTCAAGTAAAAGAGACTTGACCCCCTTCTCGCTTAATAATTGCATGGCTGAAGTTAAATTTATATTTGAAGATGAACTGTTTCTAATGATTCTTACTCCATGATCGCTTAATTCTTCAAATTTATTGCCGGATATTACATTACTAAAAATCCATACAGGAACTTTTTTTGCGGTAAGAACTAAATTTGATTTTTCAGAGATACGCAGATTTGTATCAAAAACTATACGTATTGGATCATTCTCACCGTCAATCCTTGTAGTTAGCTGAGGGTTATCAAGCACCGCTGTATTCGATCCAATCAATATAGCATCATATTTAGACCTTAACTTCCTACCATACTCCCTTGATTTGCTACTAGTAATCCATTCTGACATACCATTTTTAAGCGCAATTTTTCCATCTAAGGAAGTCGCAAGTTTAAGAGTAATTTGTGGACGTGCCAAGATTAATTATTCCTTCTGAGCAGTTTCAGAGTCGAGTTTTTCCTCTTCTATGAAAGTCTCGAAATCAGCTGTAGCCCTAAAATCCTTATATACTGAGGCATACCTAACGTAAGCCACTTTATCCAGACCTGCTAACCCCTCCATGGCTAGAGCGCCAATTTGGTCTGATGTAATATCGGAATTACCTGAACTTTCGAGCTGCCTGATGACACCGCTTATCATCTGATCCACTCTTTCAGGTTCGACTGGTCTTTTTTGCATTGCAATCATTATAGACCTTGTCATCTTGTCTCTATCGAAAGGAGTTCTCCTTCCCGATTTCTTTACAACAATTAATTCGCGTAACTGAACCCGTTCAAAGGTTGTAAAACGTCCAGCACAATTACCACATAATCTTCTGCGTCTAACCGCAGTGTTGTCCTCTGCCTGACGACTATCTTTGACTTGTGTGTCTTCTGAACTACAAAATGGGCAACGCATATAACTTATATACCACGATTATTTAAAGGAGCAAATGGGTTATATGATAAGCTATGAGGGCTAATAGATCGGAAATCTCTCTGTCAATGCCTTAACTCTTTCTCGCACTGATCTCTCTATTCCTTCATTACCATGTGGGTCATTTACAAGTGAGTCCAATACCTCTGCCATCAACTCGCCTATTTCTTTAAATTCTTTAACACCAAAACCCCTAGTAGTTCCAGCGGGAGAACCAATCCTTATACCCGAGGTAACCGTGAACTTTTCTTTATCAAATGGAATACCATTTTTATTACATGTTATATATGCTCTTCCTAGTGCTTTTTCAGCTAAATTTCCTTTAACTCCCTTTGGTGATAGGTCGATCAAGGCTAAGTGCGTGTCTGTACCACCAGTAACAACTGCATAACCAGCTTTTTCCAAAGCACCTGCCATAGCTTTACAATTTTCTATCACTTTTTTTGTGTAGTCCTTAAATTCAGGTTGAAGAGCATCTCTAAAAGCAACAGCCTTCCCTGCGATTACGTGCATTAAGGGACCACCTTGTAACCCCGGAAAAATTGCAGAGTTGAATTTTTTTGCTAACTTAGGATCATTGGTGAGTATTATACCTCCGCGAGGACCCCGCAAAGTTTTGTGAGTAGTGGATGTTACAACATCCGCATAAGGGAATGGTGATGGATGAGCACCGCCGGCAACCAATCCAGAAAAATGAGCCATATCTACGTGAAGATATGCACCCACTTTATCAGCAATAGAACGAAATTTATTAAAATCTACTTGGCGCGAATATGCTGAACCGCCACAAATAATAATTTTGGGTTTATGTTTAATAGCAAGTGCCTCTACCTGATCATAGTCAATTAAATTAGTATCCGCAGTGACCCCGTATGATACAGCATTAAACCATTTACCAGATAGATTGGGTGGTGCTCCGTGTGTGAGGTGACCACCCGAGGCTAGGTCCATACCAAGTATGGTATCACCAGGCGATAACAGTGCTAGGAATACGCCTTGGTTGGCCTGAGAACCCGAATTTGGTTGAACGTTTGCATATTTACAATTAAATAGCTCACAGACACGATCAATGGCTAATTGCTCGGTTATATCTACATGATGACAACCACCATAATAGCGCTTTCCCGGGTAACCTTCAGCATATTTATTAGTTAAAACAGATCCTTGAGCTTCCAGAACAGCTTGGGAAACAATATTTTCTGAAGCGATTAATTCTATTTCATGCTTTTGCCGCTCCAGTTCATCAAACATAGATGCGTAAACCTCAGGGTCTCTGATGCTTAGTTTCTCCGCAAAATATTTTTCAGTGTAAGTATTTCTCTGACCGCTCATTTTGAGACTCCAATAAAAGAAAATTTTTTATGTCATTAAAAATTTAATTCAACAAAAAAAGATTGTTATGCAACCTTTTTTTTATCTAAGCCAAACTCTTTCCAGACCGAATCAAGGGCAACCATTAATTCATCCATCATTAAATCATCGTGGAACGGACTAGGTGTAAATCTAAGCCTTTCTGTACCACGCGGAACAGTAGGATAATTTATCGGCTGAGCGTAAATACCAAAATTCTCAATCAAGCTGTCAGATATAGCCTGGCATTTTACTGGGTCACCGACCATTAGAGGAACTATGTGCGTTTCACCATCAATAAAATCATAATTTGCTAATCTAAAACGCTGTTTTAAAGCTTCAGCTCTCTCTTGGTGTTTAAACCGTTTTTCTGGTTTTACTTTTAAAATTTTTACAGATCTCAAGGCCCCGGCAGCAGTGCTAGGTGGAATTGAAGTGGTAAAAATAAATCCAGAGGCCATAGACCTTACTGCATCAATAATGACTTCATCTGCTGCTATATAACCACCAACCATGCCATAAGCTTTAGCTAAAGTTCCCTGAATAATGTCTATCCTATCGGACAAACCTAATTCCTCGCAAATACCTCCACCCGTGTGCCCGTACATTCCTACAGCATGTACTTCATCAATATAAGTTAAAGCATTGTATTTATCCGCTAAATCACATATTTTTTCAACTGGGGCAATATCTGCGTCCATTGAGTAGACAGACTCGAAAGCGATGATTTTTGGGGTGTCCAAAGGAAGTGTTTTTAATTTAGATTCAAGATCATAAAGATCGTTATGATTGAAAATAATCTTGTCGCATCTAGCTCGCTGAATTCCTGAAATCATTGATGCATGATTTTTTTCATCAGATAGTATCACCAAACCAGGAAGTATCTTGCTCATAACCCCTAATGTAGCTTCATTGGCTACGTAACCAGAAGTTAAAACAAGAGCTCTGTCTTTATTGTGTAGATCAGCTAACTCAGTCTCTAACTGAACGTGGTATCGCGTAGTTCCAGAAATATTTCGCGTGCCACCTGAGCCAGTTCCCGCACTCTCGACAGCGGATTTAACAGCTTCAATAACACACTCATTTTGACCCATACCTAAGTAGTCATTAGAGCACCAAACAACTATATCCTTTTCACTATCTTCTCTAAACCATGTTGCGTGAGGAAAAGATCCTGATTTTCTTCGGATATCCCTAAATATTCGGTACCTACCCTCTTCACGAACGGAATTTACAGCAGTGTCGAATTCTTTTCTGAATTTTTTGTGTATCAATTACTCGCCTTAAATGAGAACATTTCATATTTTTTAGAAGATATATATAAAAAACTGTATATTACTACTGCACAATCGTCGCAATCATTTAATTTTAGATGCAAAATCGTCGCATATGAACAATTAGATATAATGTTATAATTAGTAAAGTGAGGTTTTTTAGTGTCGACATATCCATTCACAAGGTTGCGCAGAACAAGAGCTTCTGACTGGTCCCGTAGATTAGTGAGTGAAAGCGTAATTATGCGGAACGACCTCATCTGGACAATAATAATAACTGATGCAAAAGAAAAAAGAACCTCCATACCATCAATGCCAGGAGTCGATCGTGTGAATCTTGATGAAGTTGTATCTGAAGCGAAAAAAGCACGCGATTTAGGTATTCCAGCAATCGCCTTATTTCCAAATATAAATCCAAAATACAAATCAGATTGCGCTTCCGAAGCATTGAATCCAAACGGCCTTATACCAAAAGCGGTTAGTGCTATAAAAGCTGCAGTCCCTGACCTTGGCATCATAGTTGATGTGGCCCTAGACCCGTACACAACTCATGGTCATGATGGATTAATAGAAGATAATAAAGTCCTAAATGATGCTTCAGTAGAAATATTAGCTCAAAGCGCGGTCATTCTGGGTAAAGCTGGAGCTGATATCGTTGCTCCATCGGACATGATGGATGGACGGGTAGCAAGTATAAGGGAATCACTGGAAAGAGCCCAACTTAACGATGTAATGATAATGTCCTATGCCGCCAAATACGCTTCATCATTCTACGGGCCATACAGGGATGCCATAGGAACATCGTCAAGCCTTGTTGGTGATAAAAGAACGTATCAAATGGACCCTGCCAATAGCGATGAGGCTCTCAGAGAGGTTGAACAAGATATTATTGAAGGTGCAGATATGATAATGATTAAACCGGGAATGCCTTATCTAGACATAATCAAAAGAATAAAAGACGAATTTAGAATGCCAACTTATGCTTTTCAGGTTAGCGGTGAGTATTCCATGTTAAAAGCAGTATCACAAAATAAATGGCTCGATGAGAAAAAAATTGTGATGGAAAGCTTAACAAGCTTTAAGCGGGCTGGTTGTGATGGTATACTAACATATTTTGCACCTCAAGTTGCCGATTGGTTAAACCACTAATACAATATCAATAAATTAAGAATTTATTTGAGCCGCTTAAGAAGACTAGATGTATCTAATCGACCGCCCCCAGATCTTTGAAGCTCAGCATAAAATTCATCCACCATTTCCACCATTGATAAACTAATATTTAATTTTTGTGATGTCTTTAAAACTATATCAAGGTCTTTACGCATGTGATCAACAGCAAACCCAAAATTATACTCGCCTTTATCCATTGTAAGCGCTCTGTTATCCATTTGCCAACTTTGAGCCGCGCCTTTGCCAATAGCTTCAATAACTTTTTCAATATCTAAATCTGCTTTTTGAGCAAAATAAACCCCTTCCGCTAAACCTTGTAAGACGCCCGCTATGCAGATTTGATTTACCATTTTTGTTAATTGCCCCGAACCTGAACCGCCCATAAGGCTAATGGATTTACAATAATGGGAAATTACAGCAAGTGATCTAGAAAATACTTCTTCATCCCCTCCACACATTGCTGTTAGTGTTCCATTAATTGCGCCTGTTTCCCCGCCTGATATCGGAGCATCAATAAAACCACATGAATTTTTCAGAGCGGTATCATAGCAATATTTTGCACACTTTTCCGAAGTTGTAGTATGGTCTATTATTATAGAACCTGGTCCAATGTATTCCATAACCTGATCAAAGACTGAATAAACATCATTATCATCACCTACACACATAACAACATATCCAGCACCAGCAACTGCACCTTGAATACTTGACGACACAATGCCTCTATGTGTCTTTCCCCACGCATCTCTTTTTTCAGGACTTCTATTCCAAACCCGCAATTCATCAACAGCTACATCTAAATGACCCGCCATATGGTAACCCATAACACCTAAACCTAAAAAAGCACACTTAGTCATACAGAATCCCCAGAAAACTCTTGATTTATATACATCTATTCAATCAAAAGGAATTATGAAAGAATTATCCAAAAAAATAAATATCTAGATATGGAATTGGTTTCAATATCATCAAGCTGGCAAATGTGGATGACTATGCTGTTTGTATTGGTAGCTGTGTATCTATACGTTACAGAAAAATACTCAATAGAATCAATATCTGTTGGAATTGTTACAACATTGATGATATTTTTTCATTTCTTTAAACCTGAGATTTCTGCTAATTTTGACAGCACATCTTTATTGTCAGGATTTGCTGCCCCAGCACTAATAACAATAATGGCATTGTTGGTTGTCGGACAAGGGTTATTCCAAACCGGTGCATTTGAGGGTCCTATACTCAGAATAAATAATGCATTAGATAATTCCCCAAGACGCACCTTATCAATTGTTTTCATATTAGCATTCTCAGTTTCTATGTTCATGAACAATACTCCAGTTGTGGTAATGTTTATTCCAATAATATCTGCTATGGCTCTTCGTTTAAGACATTCGACATCCATTTACATGATGCCTCTAAGTTTTGTTTGTATACTAGCGGGTATGACAACCCTTATAGGTTCATCCACTAACATGTTAGTTAATGATGTTTTAGTTCGTTCTACAGATTTATCTTTAAAATTTTTTACTCAATTTCCATTTGGTATAATTTTGGCCACAATTGGATCCATTTATATCATAATAGCTGCCCCAATTTTATTACCTAACAAGAGAAAACAAAAAAATAAAAACCAAACCTCGGGTCAACAGTACATTGCGCAGATAAGAATTACAGAACACCACCCATTAAATACCTCAGTACCAATAGCTGGATTATACCCAAAACTTAAAGATGTAACTGTTAGAATGGTACAACGGGGAGAAAAAGTGTTGTTACCTCCTTTTGAACACGCATTAAAAGAAAATGATATATTGATTGTTGCAGCCACAAGAAAGTCATTATCAAATTTATTAACCTCAAGTCCTGAGTACCTTAAAGGTATGCTCAATATAACCGGCTTTCAAAAAAATCAAAAAGATGGTGATTACAATCAGTCAATAGTTATCAGCGAAGCAGTGATTGCTCCTAGCTCGCGAATGATAGGCAGAAATATTGAACAGATAGGGTTTCGCCGCCAAACTGGTTGCTTAGTTTTAGGAATTCAAAGACGGTCGAGAATGATCAGAAAAAGTATGCTTGATATAAGACTAGAGGCAGGTGATATATTGCTGCTATTTGGATATGAGTCAGAAATAATAGAACTTCGTGACAATAGAGATTTATTACTTTTAGATTGGTCTACGAAAGAACTTCCAGATATAAGAAAATCAATATTAGCACAACTAATATTCATAGGAACAGTCGCTTGTGCTGCTACAAGCTTTTTACCCATTGAAATAGCAGCTTTATCAGGTGCAATCGCAATGATAGCTTCAGGTTGCTTGAATATACGCCAAGCTGTAAGGGCACTGGATATGCGAATATTTCTGTTGATCGGCGCGGCATTCGCTATGGGTCTCGCGTTAGAGAAAACAGGAGGAGCTGAGTATATTGGGTTGACTGTAGTAAATACATTTCAACCCTATGGAGATCAAATACTTTTAAGTTCTGTATTTTTTATTATAGCTATTTTAACAAACATTATCTCCAATAGCGCTGCCGCATTATTGTTTGCTCCAATTGGATTAGCAATTAGCCAGCAAACAGGTATTGATCCAATATCTATAGTTTTAACTGTAATATTCGCAACAAATTGCTCTTTTGCTACACCAATTGCTTATCAGACAAATTTATTAGTTATGGGCCCTGGTCATTATAAATTTTCTGATTTTGCCCTTTTCGGTATCCCATTAATATTCATTCTGTGGCTAAGTTTTAGCCTACTTTCACCTTATTTTTTTAATGTATAGTTAGTTATTGTAGTGTCACATCCGTTCGATCCAAATAAAATTCAATTTTACTTAACCGTGCCAGCCCCTTGCCCATATTTACCTAACTTAATGGAAAGGAAAGTTTTCACTCAACTTGACCCTATAGATGGCCCGATACTTAACAACCATTTTACTCAGTTAGGCTTTAGAAGGTCCCAAAATGTGATATATAGGCCTGCTTGCGAAAATTGTAATTCATGTGAGTCACTGCGAATAAGAGTTACTGATTTTATCACCAGAAAAAGCTTCCGAAGGGTAAATGGTATAAATGCTGATATCAGAGTGTCAATTATGCCTTCTGTGGCAACCTATGAACAATTTGAATTACTTCAACAATATTTAATAGCTCGGCATAATGGCGGTGGAATGTCAGATATGGATTTTTCTCGCTATCAAATGATGGTTGAGGAATGTGCATCAGAAACTGATGTTATTGAATTCAGGGATACTGATAATAATCTACTGGGTGTTACATTAATCGATAACCTTTTTGATGGTTACTCCATGGTTTATAGTTTTTTCGATACAAGGCTAAATTCGAGAAGTTTAGGAACTTTCATGATACTAAATCAAATAAACCGTTGTAAAAATGATGGTTTACCGTACCTATATCTGGGGTACTGGGTAAAAGGTAGCAAGAAAATGCAATATAAATCTCGGTTTCAACCTCATGAATTACTTAGTAAAAATGGATGGCATGAAGGAGGAACTTAAATGAAAAGACGCCAAATTTTAGGGGCTGTTGCCGCTGTGGCGACTGGAACCACTGTTACAGGAATACTGGGCAGTAAGAATAATAAAAAACAAGTTATCAAAAAAGACACTAAAGTATGTATGCCAAATATATCAAAAGGCATTAAACGCTTTAGAATGGTTACAACTTGGCCAAAAGATTTTCCCGGCTTAGGTCAAATGCCTTCCCGCTTTGCTAAAGCATTAAAAGATATGACTTCAGGCTTAATGGAGGTGAAAGTTTATTCAGCTGGTGAACTGGTTGGTGCAATGGAAAGTTTTGATGCTACAGCTACGGGTGCTGCAGACATGTATCATGGTGCCGAGTACTATTGGCAAGGTAAGTCTAAAGGCTTTTCATTTTTTACATCCGTTCCAATGGGGATGACGGCGGCGGAGATAATGGGTTGGATAGATCATGGTGGTGGTCAAAAGCTGTGGGACAACCTCTCAGCTAATTTTAATATCAAACCATTTCAAGCAGGAAATACAGGTCATCAAACAGGCGGATGGTTTAAGAAAAAAATAAATACTTTAGATGACTTCAAGGGACTCAAGATGCGCATGCCAGGTTTAGGTGGTGAGGTAATAAGGCGCCTAGGTGGGGCTGCAGTGCAACTGTCAGGTGGAGAAATCTACCAAGCCTTACAATCAGGCTCTATAGATGCAACAGAATGGGTTGGACCCTGGAATGATTATGCTTTTGGTTTCTATCGTGAAGCTCCTTATTATTATGCGCCAGGTTTTCATGAGCCAGGTGCATCTTTAGCAGTGGGTATCAATCTGGACATATGGAATAACTTATCAAATTCTGAACAGTCTATTATTAAGTATGCTTGCAAATCTGCTAATGATACTAGTCTTGGTGAATATACTCACGAGAATGCAAAAGCATTAGAAATACTAAAAATAAATCATGGTATTTACCCGCGTTACTTTACGGATGAAATCATGAAAGAAATAGGAAAAATAAGTAATGATGTAGTATTTGAATTAGGAAATTCAGATTCCCAAACAGCTACGATCTATGAATCATACATAAAAGCGCGTAATTCATATAATAAATGGACTGAAATGAGTGATGGTCTTTATATCAACGCAAGAAAAATCTCAGCTGAATAATATGATAGGGAATACTGATCTAATTTTTATTTTATCCCATATATTTCAATTACTTGGATGGGTTTTCTCGCCCTTTCTTGTGCTTCCAATTATGTATTTTTTATTTTCTAAAAACCAATTCCTTAAGAGTTTATCATTTGGTATAGTCAGCACTATAGATACTTTCAATTATTACATAGGCGAAATAGTCAAATGGCTTCTACCATTAATGGTTTTGACCATATCATTCTCAATATTTGCATTATCGATATTCGGTAAAAGCTGGACTAAACTTTTCGAAACTAGTGAGTATTTTCACGCATCTGTAATAATGTTAGGCGCAGCTTCCACTTTATTAGCCGGTAAGCATGTAAGAGTTGATATTTTCTATAGTAAAATGAATAACATAAGCCGGTCGCTCGTAGAAATTATCGGTTTTTATTCACTCTTACTACCCGTCTGTATAATAATTTTATGGAATTCTCAATCATTTGTTAGGTCGTCATGGATGATACTAGAGGGATCTTCTGAAATTGATGGTATCAAAGGTGAGTTTCTACTCAAAACTCTAATACCGATCTTCTCAGTGCTTATGATTATCCAAGGGTTATCTATATCATTGAGGGCAGTTATGTATATTCTCCGACATGAAAAGCCATTATTACCATTAAATTTTGATGACACCTTCATCAATGAAAATAGTTTTAAGTAATGGCTGATATTTTAGCCATATCTATGTTTGCTATAACCTGCATTGCACTAATGGGGGGTTATAATGTTGCTTTTACATTAAGTGGAATGTCACTTTTGTTTGCATCCATAGGGGTGATAACAGGTTCATTTGAAGTGGAATTCTTACTGTCTTTACCTGGAAGAATTTACCCTCTCATAACTAAAGAAATACTGATGGCAGTACCATTGTTTGTTTTTATGGGGGTGATGTTAGAAAAATCACGAATTGCAGAAGAGCTTCTTGAAGCTATGGGCAACCTATTTGGTCCGTTAAGTGGAGGTTTAGGAATTTCTGTTATTTTTGTTGGCGCATTATTAGCTGCATCAACAGGAATAGTTGGAGCAACAGTTGTGACTATGGGATTATTATCGTTACCAACAATGTTGAAAAGAAACTACTCACCCGCATTATCATCTGGAGCTATAGCTGCATCAGGGACATTAGGCCAAATAATACCCCCTTCTATAGTTTTGGTGATACTCGGTGACCAGATGAGCAATGCATATCAAGAAGCACAACGCTCTTTAGGCCTAGAGGAAACTGGTGTTATATCTGTTGGTGATTTATTTGCTGGTGCCTTAGTTCCGGGCCTCATATTAGTTTTTCTATATGCCACCTATATATTTATAACAGCATATTTTAAACCTAATTTAGCGCCATCGCAATCATGGCCTGAAGGTCCATCGCCATGGGTATTTATAAAAAAGACAGTTATAGCGATGCTGCCGCCAATATTATTAATAATAGCTGTTCTAGGCTCAATACTCTCGGGCTATGCAACTCCTACACGTGGAGCTGCTTTGGGCGCCTTAGGGGCCATATATCTAGCATCGTATAAAACATCTGAATATTGGTTATATAAACTTTCTTCTATTTGTGCAGCAACAAGCTTGGTTTTTTTAATAATTATAGATTTAACAGGAATAGATATCAGGTTTAATCAGACACTTTGGAGCAAAACTGAAAGTTTTACTCATTTAATTGCTCTTTCATTTGCCAGTATTGCAATTTCAGCAACATTTTTATCTTTAGCTTCACTCGTAAAACGAAAACATCTGCATGATGTTTCAAGGTCTACAATGCAAATAACCTGTATGGTGTTTGTGATATTAATAGGCGCAACAGTATTTAGCTTAGTTTTTCGTGGCTTAGGTGGCGACGAATTAGTAAATAATCTTTTAGAGGCAGCGCCATTTGGAAAATGGGGTGCATTAAGTTTGGTAATGCTAGTAATGTTTGTATTAGGTTTTTTTCTTGATTTTATCGAAATAACTTTTGTAGTTGTTCCTCTTGTAGCACCCCCACTACTGGCAACGGGCATGGATCCAATATGGTTAGGAGTATTAATGGCATTAAACCTACAAACTAGTTTTCTTACTCCACCCTTTGGATTCGCTTTGTTTTACTTAAGAGGGGTTGCACCAAAAGAAGTTCGCACTGGCGATATTTACAGAGGAGTTATTCCATTCATAATTATTCAAATTATTGTGATTTTACTAGTGGTTAGCGTCCCAAGCATTGCAACATGGTTGCCATCAGCTACATTAAAGTAGACATTGAGAAGCCCGATGTATAAGAATACGGAATTACTTTAAATCCCTTACATAAACTTAATAATTTTAAAAAGATTGAAAATGCGAACTATAATTAAATTACTATTACCCGCCTTGATAGTTGGATGTCAGGGAGAAAATACAGATATTCTAAGTGAATTACCAGAAGGCATTAAATTAATTGATAGTGTAACAGCTAAAAGCGATGAAATTATAATACCATTTAATAAGTACGAATTAGATAATGGCTTAACAATAGTGCTTCACAAAGACAACTCTGATCCATTAGTGCACGTGGATGTAACATATCATGTAGGATCAGGCAGAGAAGAAATTGGTAAATCAGGGTTTGCACATTTTTTTGAACATATGTTATTTCAAGGGTCAAAAAATGTTGAAGATGAACAGCACTTTTCTTTAATAACAGAATCTGGTGGCACTCTCAATGGTAGTACAAATTCTGATAGAACTAATTATTATGAAACAGTTCCTGCAAATCAGCTAGAGAAGATGTTATGGCTTGAATCAGATCGAATGGGATATCTACTAAATGGACCCGCTGTAACAGATAAGGCATTCGAAGTTCAGAGAGAAACAGTAAAGAACGAACGTGGTCAACGCGTTGATAATCGACCTTATGGATTGTTAAGCGAAAGAATGGACGAGGCAATGTATCCGGAAGGTCATCCGTATAGCTGGTCTACAATAGGTTATCTGGAAGATTTAGATCGTGCTCAACTTGATGATTTAAAGCGTTTCTTTTTGAGATGGTACGGACCAAACAATGCAACTTTAACAATTGGCGGTGATATTAATGAAATCGAAACCTTGGAATGGATTAAAAAATACTTTAGCCCAATCCCAAGTGGTCCTGAAGTAACAAAACCCGTGTATAATCAAGTAACCATCGATAAAAATAGATATATATCACTGGAAGACAAGAATGCACGAATTCCATTAATTTTTATGTCCTGGCCTACTGTACACGGCAACCACCCTGATGAAGCACCTCTTGACGTACTGCAAGATATAATAGGAGGCGGAGAAACATCGTTATTGTATAAAAACTTACAAAAACCTGGGATTGCTATTCAGTCATCTGCCGGTCATCCATGCGGTGAAATATCATGTACCTTCAATATATTTGCACTAGCTAATCCACAACGTAATTTAAACTTAAAAGAAATAGAGATAAATATTCGAAACTCATTAGAAGAGTTTGAATCACGCGGCGTTAATGAGGATGACTTAATACGCGTCAAATCTAGTATAGTTGCAGGGATAGTCTATGGATTAGAAAGCGTGAGTGGTAAAGTTACACAATTAGCAGCATATGAGACTTATCGTTCTGACCCTAACGGTATAACTGAAGATATACAAAGATATGAAAATGTAACAAAAAAAGACGTAATAAGAGTTTACAATGAGTATATAAAAAATAAGCCTTCCGTTATCATGTCGATTGTTCCTGAAGGACAAAAGGATAAAGCTGCAGGTAGTGACACATGGAAACGATATACAAGAAATATTCCTGAGGATATGAAATCAGAGGAATTCAATTGGTCCCCTCCTGAAGATAATTTTGATAGATCAGTAGTTCCAAGTGCAGGCCCAAACCCGAAAGTTAAGACCCCAACTGTTTATACAAGTGACATAAATGGCATACCCCTCTTAGGTTCAATTAACAGCGAGGTTCCAACAACCACCATTAGTGTTAGAATTAAATCAGGTCAGTCTAATGAAAGCTTGGACAAACTCGGACTTGCATCACTGACAGCGACCATGATGAATGAGTCTACTAAACAATTAAGTATCGAAAATATATCAAATGAACTAGCAAAATTAGGAGCAAGCTACAGCTGGTCATCTGGCGATACATATACAATTCTTAATATTAGAAGCTTATCTAAAAATGCTGATCAAACTATAAAATTAGCAATTAACTCACTACTTGAACCTAAGTTCGACGAAAAAGATTTTTTAAGAAATAAGAACAATGTTATTCAAAATTTAAAACAGTCTAAGAAACAACCGAGCACAACGGCTAGCGAGGTATTTAACAAACTATTGTACGGTACTAATAACAGCTTTTCTTACAGTTCCTCAGGTACTGAGAAAACAGTTCCAAGCATAACATTAGATGATGTTGTAAATTTTTACACCGCAAATTATTCACCGAAGATTGCAAGTATAATTGCAGTTAGTGATCTTGAAAAAACAGAACTAGTAAAATTACTAGCCCCGCTTAATCAATGGGTTGGGGGTGATGTACCCAAGCCTGAAATTAAACCTTTTCCAACAATCAAAGGAAAAGCAGTTTATTTCGTTGATCAACCTGGTGCACCACAATCAGAAATTCGTATAGGGCAACGTGCTTTAGCCTATGATGCTAAAGGTGAGTACTTCAGGTCAGGTATAATGAACTATATGCTAGGAGGAGCTTTTAACTCACGAATTAACTTAAACTTGAGAGAGGATAAAGGCTATACCTATGGCGCTCGTTCTTTTTTTAATGGTAATGAGCATTATGGTTATTACCGAGCAGGAGCAGGCGTAAGAGCTGATTCAACTGCCGCTTCACTTAATGAATTCATGAAAGAAATGAATGAATACCGAAATAACGGCATAACGGATAGTGAGTTAAAATTTACTAAATCTGCTATAGGTCAAAGTGATGCTAGGGCCTATGAAACACCAAGTCAGAAACTAGGTTTCTTAAGCAGAATGATGACATACGACTTAGACCCTTCTTTTGTCGATGAACAAGCCAATATTTTGAAAAAAATAGATGTTGTTGAAATAAATGATCTAGCAAGGAAATATCTGAATACAGATGAAATGATCACAGTAATAGTTGGAGATAAGAAGAAGTATATGAGTGAAATAAAAAACTTAGGTTATTCAGTTATAGAAATTGATGCGGATGGAGCAGCAATCGATATTAATAAAACTAACTAATCTAAAAAAGCCTTTTATCTGGAGAAAAAAGACCCTGCCTAGAAAAACCTCGTGGTGCTAAGCGACCGGCTCCAGCCCGCTTTCCTTGAAGCACTGTCCAATCTGAAACCGCATTAGTTCTCCCGGCGCTATCAATAAAGCTTAGGCCTTCAATATCTTTAAATGTAGTTAAATCAGCAAGCCCACCATCCTTAAACTTTTGAAGCCTTACACCCTTCCCCCGTGTCATTTCAGGGAGCTCATCGATATCAAAGATTAATATTTTACGGTTTTCTCCAATAGTTGCAATTTTCTCCCCCACTACTTCAACACAGCGAATGGCTTCAGAGTCACCTTTTACATTTAATGTTTTTCTACCCCCTTTGGTAGATGCAACAACATCAGATTCTTTTACCTTAAAACCATATCCTTCAGAGCTTGCTACTAAGAGGTTTCTATTCGGATTATGAACAAACATCCCAACAGGCTCATGATCATTCTCTAAATCAATAAGAAGCCTTATCGGATCACCATTACCCCTACCACCAGGTAATTTATCAGCTCCAATCGTATAAAATTTTCCATTTGATGCAAAAATAATTAACTTATCAGTAGTAACACATGTCAGAACGAAAGCCTCTTTGTCTTCATCCTTATATTTTATGGAACTTGCGTCATGGTTATGACCTTTCAGGGCTCTTATCCAACCTTTCTCGGACATAACGACAGTGATAGGTTCTTTCTGGATAAAAGCTCGACTTAAATCTACTTTAATTTCAGGAAGCGATGCAAATGAAGTTCGCCTGGCACCTAAAACAGATTTTAAATTATACTCACTTTTAATTGCTTTAACCTGATCAGATATTCTGCTCCATTGTCCGTCAGGCGATGAAAGTAAGGTTTCAATGGTTTTTTTCTCTGAAATTAAAAGATTATTCTCATTACTTATTTCAATTTCCTGCAGTTTATTTAAAGCACGTAACCGCATATTTAAAATAGCATCAGCTTGCCTTTCAGTGAGTTGAAAGCTATTTATTAGTTCGGCTTTAGGCTTATCCTCATATCTTATAATTCTTATGACTTCATCAAGATTTAGAAATGCTTTCATATAACCATCTAAAACTTCTAAACGGTCATTAATTTTTTCTAAACGTTGCTTAGACCTTCTGAGTAAAACTTCGCGTAGATGATCTAAATAGCTTTGAATAACCTCCTTGAGATTCATAACTCGAGGTGTTCGTGTAGAATCTAGTACATTCATATTAAGTGAGGTTCGACTCTCAAGCTCAGTAACCTTAAATAAGCTTTCCATTAATAATTTAGGATCAATATTTTTACTCTTAGGCTCAAGAACAATGCGTACATCTTCAGTAGACTCATCTCTTACATCTTCTAACCACGGGGCCTTTTTAGACTCAATAACTTCTGCTAATTTCTCTATTAAACGTGATTTTTGAACTTGATATGGTATCTCAGTTACAACAATTTGATACATGCCACGGCCTAGCTCTTCAGTTGACCACTTGGATCTTACTTTAAAGCCACCCTTACCTGTTTTATAGGTTTCCAACATAGATTCTTTCGTTTCTACAATAATACCACCTGTTGGCAGATCTGGCCCTTTTATGTATTCCATCAGTGTAGATACCCGCGCATTAGGTGTCTTAATTAAATGCAAAGCTGCGGAACAAAGTTCTGATACATTATGTGGGGGTATAGAAGTTGCCATGCCAACTGCTATACCATGAGATCCGTTTGCTAAAAGGTTTGGAAATCCAGCAGGTAATACATCAGGTTCTTCATCTTCTTCATTATAAGTAGATGAAAAATTAACTGAGTTTTCATCGAGGCCATCTAACAATGCGACACCAGCAGAAGTCATTTTAGCTTCTGTATACCGCATTGCAGCAGGACTATCACCATCAATATTTCCAAAGTTTCCTTGCCCATCAACTAACGGGTACCGCGTTGAAAAACTTTGACTAAGTTTTACAAGAGCATCATATATAGATGCATCACCATGTGGGTGATATTGCCCCATAACATCGCCAACTATCCTTGCTGATTTTTTATAGCCATTTTCTGGGTTAAGTTTTAGTTGACGCATTGCATATAAAATACGCCTATGGACAGGCTTTAGGCCATCTCTAACATCTGGCAATGCGCGTTGAGTGATAGTAGATAATGCGTATGCAAGATATCGTGAAGAGAGTGCATCATCGATATGCTCATCAATAATCATAGTTTGTTCACTATTTTTATTATCAACCATTTTAATTTAACCTAATTCATCTATCATTATAATTAATAAAATTACGAAATTTGTAGACGAAATGAATAAAGCAAAAATTAATATTTATCATATAACTCGCCGCAATCTATATTTTTAGTGACTGCTCCAGAGGAGCTCTGATTTGTTCTAAATTAAAGCCTGCTTCGTTTAATGCTTTCATTACCTCATCTACTCCTAAAAATTTGACATTTGCGAAGGCCCACAGAACAGAACTTCTCATACCACTGGCACAGAACGCTACTATGGGTCTGGGGCATTCAGAAAATACAGTTTTAGAAGCTTCTATTAAGCCCTCTGTTACGCCGCCAGTCATGGGTATATGGTGATAGTCAACCCCCCGGTCTATAGCAATCTTCTCTAATTCTTCAGATAATGGCTGTAATGGCACTTCCATATCCGGCCTATTATTTACGAATGTCATAACACCCTGATCAATTAAAGCTGCCATCTGTGTTGCCAGAAGTTGACCCGTTATAAAAACATCTCCAGGAAGCTCCTTCATTATAGGTCTAACATTTTTCTAGCTTTCCTGATAATTTCATCAGTTGTAATATCAAAATGATTAAATAATTCGTTTCCAGGAGCTGAAGCACCAAAACTATTCATACCCACAAAACTATCCCCACGATTAATTAACCCTTCCCAGCCCTGTCTTATACCTGCCTCTACAGCCACTTTTGGCAAATTATGACCTATAACTTCGTTAATATAGGTTTCATCTTGCTCAAGGAATAAGTCAAGGCAAGGCACAGATACTACTTTAGAGGAAATACCAAGTAAATTTAACTTATCGTACGCCTCAACAGCTAAGTGGACCTCTGAACCACTAGCTAAAAGAGTTATCTGACATTGTCCTTTACTCTGCCTTATGACATATGCACCTAATTTGGACTTATTTTCATCAACTGAATTACGAACTGGAGGAAGACTTTGACGCGTTAGAGCGTGCAGTGATGGACCCGATGTTCTTTCTACTGAAATTTCCCAACATTCGGCTGTTTCGATAGCATCAGCAGGACGAAAAACATAAAGGTTGGGTATTGCGCGTAAAGAAGCAACGTGTTCAACAGGTTGATGTGTAGGACCATCCTCACCCACACCTATAGAGTCATGCGTCATCACATAAATAACTCTAATACCCATCAGTGCTGATAATCGAATTGCGGGTCGACAATAGTCTGCAAAAACAAGAAAGGTCCCCGAATAAGGTATTATACCTCCATGCAGTGCCATTCCATTCATGGCCGCGCCCATTACATGCTCTCTGATACCATAATTAATATACCTACCACCGTAATTGTCATGTTGAATTTCTGATGATGTAGCCGGAGTTTTTGTTTTATTAGATCCTTCCAGATCAGCAGATCCAGAAATCATATCAGTTAATGAAGAAGTCAATACTTTCAATGCATTACCTGAAGATGCTCTAGTTGCTAATGTTGGTGAACTATTAAGTAGCTGCGTTTTGTATTCCAGCATGTCTTTTTTCCAGCCCTCATTAAGCTTTCCGCTAATAGCCCTATTAAATTCGCTCTCGTTTACAGAACCCTTAAGTCTTTTTTCCCAAGCATTTTGAGCCGAGCTACCTTTTCTTCCTGGTCTTTTCCAAAGCTTATAAACCTCATCAGGAATAACAAAAGAATCGTAGTCCCATCCAATAGCTTTTCTCGTTTCAATTATTTCTTCAGTACCGAGAGGAGCGCCGTGAACTTTTGATGTACCAGATTTTGCTGGTGATCCCTTTCCTATAATGGTCTTACAAGCAATCAATGTTGGTTTTATTGATTTTTTAGCCCTTCTGATAGCGCTAGCAACCTTTTTAGCATCATGACCGTCGACTTTAATTACATTCCAATTACAGGCTTCAAACCTCTTTTTTTGATCAGTACTATCAGATATACCAACAGTACCGTCTATTGTTATGTTGTTATCGTCCCAAAGCACGATAAGTTTATTCAGTTTTAGATGCCCAGCTAATGAAATTGCTTCCTGGGAAATTCCTTCCATAAGACAACCGTCGCCAGCTATAACGTAAGTGTGATGATCAACTATCTGATCACCAAATCGTGCATTCATTTGTCTTTCTGCGACAGCAAAGCCCACAGCATTAGATATGCCCTGCCCTAAAGGTCCTGTGGTGGTTTCAACTCCTGGAACATGTCCATATTCAGGATGACCAGCGGTTATAGAGCCTAATTGCCTAAAATTTTTAATCTGTTCCATATCAACAGCTTTATATCCTGTTAAATGGAGCAAACTATATATAAGCATCGATCCATGGCCAGCTGATAGAATAAAACGGTCACGATCAGGCCAATTAGGGTCTTTAGGGTTAAATTTGAGAAACTTTGCGAAGAGTACAGTTGCCGCATCGGCCATACCCATTGGCATGCCTGGATGACCTGAATTTGCAGCCTGGACAGCATCCATTGATAGTGCCGTAATTGCATTACTCATTAATTTGTGTTCAAACTCAGATTTTGATATTTCAGCCATAAATTTACCTGCATAAGTAATGATTCTATAAATTAAGGATTACATGATACCCAATCCAAGGCTAGCTTTAAGGGAATAGAATTTGTGGATTAGACTAAAATTATAATCCTAAATTAACGGCAATTTGGTATGTAATACCAGCCATTAGATAAGCTAAAACAAATAAATAGAAAAAAGCAAAAAGAGGCCACTTCCAACTGTTAGTTTCTTTTCTCATTATTGCTAATGTTGAGAGACATTGAGGAGCAAAAACGAACCAAACCAAAAATGACAGTGCTGTAGGTAAAGACCAACTGTTTTGTAGAGTTTCTTTTAATGGGCCGTCTATAGCTTCACTATTAAGCGAATAAATAGTAGCCAATGCTCCAACAACAACCTCACGGGCTGCCATTCCTGGTATTAAACTTATCGCTATTTCTAAATTAAATCCTATTGGCCTTAAAATGGGTTCTATAAAACTCCCAATTTTTCCTGCAAAAGTACCAATTATTCCATTTGATTTCGTAGGGTAGCTTGCAAGAAACCAAATAATAATTGATGCAGGTAAAATAATACGACCAGCACGGTTAATAAAAATTAATGCTCTATCCAATAATCCTATAAAGTAATCTTTTATGACAGGTAATTTATAACTAGGAAGCTCGATTAACAAGATTGATTTTGAATTGTTCATCAAGGTTTTTTTAAAAATATAAGCCATTATCATAGCAAATATAATACCACCTAGAACCAAACCAAAAGCTACTAACCCTTGGAGACCTAAAAGCCCAATATTTATATCTGGTATAAAGGCACCTATAATCATAATATATACTGGCCAGCGTGCTGAACATGTCATCAAAGGTGCTATAAGTATTGTTGTAAGCCTATCCTTTTCTTGCTCTATGGTTCTTGCTGCCATAATTCCAGGTATAGCGCAGGCAAAGCTTGATAGAAGCGGTATAAATGCTCTACCATTCAAGCCAACTTTAGCCATTAGTGAGTCCACAAGAAATGCTGCACGTGTCATGTAACCGGATGCTTCCAATAACAAAATAAAAGCAAATAATATAATAATTTGAGGTAAGAAAATAATTACACTACCGACCCCAGCAATGATACCATCTGATATGAGAGACTTAAGCCAAGTGTCAGATAAATTTGAGTCCACCATTAGTTGAAGTCTTGAAAAAATAAAGTCTATTCCATCCATAAAAGGCGCTGCCCACCAATAGACGGCTTGAAACATGAATATCAACAATCCAGCGAGAATAATAACTCCAAAAAATGGATGCAAAACTATGTTATCTATTTTTTGAGTAAGACTTACGGTTTTATTTATCTGGCTAACTGCGCTACTAGTAATAAGTCTAGCCTTTGACTGTAAGTCTTTGAGGCTATTTTTCTCAATCGCTGGTATTGAAGCTGAATCATTTAATATGTCAGACGTCCATTCGTTTAAAAACCCTACTAAATGTGATCTTCCGGTATTTCTAACAGCTACGCATTTTATAACTGGTATATCCAAGAGAGACTCAAGCTCTGCTATATCGATATCAATTCCATCTCTGGCTGCCATATCCATCATATTTAATACTAAAATTATGGGCAAACCATAACTCTTTGCCTGAAGAATATTATGTAGATGAGTTGTAATATGCGAAGCGTCCATCATAAAGATCAAGCCATCTGGCGCTCTCTCTCCAGCTAGATTGCCTTTTATAGCATCTATCGCCACTCTTTCATCCATCGAATGGCCGCAGTCACCGTAGACCCCTGGTAAGTCTAGCAATTCAATCGACTTTAAGCTTGAAAGAGAAAAGTTCCCTTTTCTGAACTCTACAGTAACTCCTGGGTAATTAGCCACTTTAGCCCTACCACCGGTTAAAGCATTAAAAAGAGATGTTTTACCGCAATTAGGCGCGCCAAGAAGAGCTAATCGAATATTTCTGTCCTTAATTATCGACATTATATTATCTCAACTATAATAGCTTGGGCTTCACGTCTTCTAAGCGCAATAAGGGCGCCATTCAATTTTAATGACATAGGGTTTTTACCGAATGGTCCAAAATGAAGTATTGTTACTTGATCGCCCTCAGCAAAACCAATTTCTCTCAGTCGTGTTTCAAGAACTGAATCATACGAATCAAAATCTATAATTCTGGCTTTTTGATTTAAAGAAAGTTCACTCAAGGTCATCACGAGTACTTAATGCGAATAGTTCGCAAAAGCAAAGACTATATTTATCTGTTATTATATAAATTAGATTAAAAAACAGGATAGACAGTTACAAATGCTTTCACTATAACGCCGTCTGTTGACGATCTATGAATCGTATTGAATGCCCGAATAGCTCAGTTGGTAGAGCAACGGACTGAAAATCCGTGTGTCCCTGGTTCAAATCCAGGTTCGGGCACCATTTCCCTAAAAATTAAATTTTTCAAGCCTCCAAAGCTATATTACCTATTAATAAAAAAACTTTAACTAAAATCAAAGAAACAGAGCTTATTACCATCCGGGTCTTTAACGTAGGCCCCGTAAAAAACACCTTCTATTCGCTGACCTGGCGCACCATCACAAAAAGCACCCAGTTCTATAGCTTTGTTATAAAACTCGACCACCCCTTCTCTTGAACCTCCAGGAAACGCCACCATAACTCCATTACCGGGGCTTGGGTCATTGTCATCAAACGGAAGGCATACCGCTATCTTGGGCTGTGCCATGTCTTTTCCTATCATGACTAGGCGCCCAACATCCACTAAGACTTTAGAATTTAATAATGCTGTATAAAATTTCTTTGAGACCTCTAGATCTCGAACCCCTAAAGTTACATATCCAATCATATATTTCTTCCTTTATAAAAGTTTATTTCATTAATCCATCAACGTTATAATCATTTAATAGCTGTAAGCTAATATGGAAACTATTCTTTATTCTAATTGTTTCATTTAAATCTTACTAATCCAATATAAGAATGATTGAGGCTTTGCTTTTTTAGTCTAAATGTGTGTACGAAAGATAATTGCATGACTTACTCGGCACTGAAAATATTTAAAGAGGCTTTGACAGGTCACAAAGGCTGGAAACCAGTATGGCGAAAATCTATTGCTCAAAATAGCTATGACATAATCATAATTGGTGGTGGAGGTCATGGATTAGCAACAGCCTTTTATTTAGCTAAACAGTTCAAACAAAAAAAAATTGCCGTGTTAGAAAAAGGATGGATCGGCGGAGGAAATGTTGGCCGAAACACAACAATTATAAGATCTAACTATATGCTTAATAAGAACCAAGCTTTTTATGAATTTTCCTTGAAGCTATGGGAACGCATCGAAAAAGACATAAATTATAATGCAATGGTAAGCCAGCGAGGTATTATTAATTTATTTCATTCAGATGCACAAAGGGACTCCTATATTCGCCGAGGAAACACCATGAGAATTCACGGAGCGGGTGCTATCTTGTTGAACCAAGAAGAAGTAAAAAAGAAATATCCCTTCCTTAATTATGATAATGCAAGATTTCCTATTAAAGGAGGGTTATGGCAACCACGTGGAGGAACAGTAAGGCATGATGCTGTTGCATGGGGTTACGCGCATGCAGCAGATAAATATGGTGTTGATATTATTGAGAATTGTGAAGTAGTCGGCTTTGACATCGCCAATGGTAAATGTCTCGGCGTTAAAACAAATAAAGGCAATATAAAAGCGAATAAGATAGGCGTAGCAGTGGCGGGAAACAGTTCCAAAGTTATGAATATGGCTGGAATGAGGCTCCCAATAGAAAGTCATGTTCTTCAAGCATTTGTTAGTGAAGGATTGAAACCCATACTACCTGGCGTGATAACATATGGCGCCGGACATTTTTACGTTAGTCAGTCTGATAAGGGCGGGCTTGTTTTTGGTGGTGATATCGATGGCTATAATAGTTATGCGCAAAGGGGGAACCTACCCGTAGTCGAAGATGTATGTGAAGGAGGGGTTTCCCTTATGCCCATGATTGGAAAGGCTAGGCTGCTAAGGATGTGGGGAGGAATAATGGATATGTCTATGGATGGATCACCAATAATAGATAAAACACATATATCTGGTTTATATTTTAATGGTGGTTGGTGCTACGGCGGATTTAAAGCGACTCCTGCAAGTGGATATAGCTTCGCTCATTTACTGGCAACCGACACGCATCACGAAGTTGCGAAAAACTATACGCTAGATAGATTTAAATCTGGCCTTACGATAGATGAAAAAGGACAAGGCGCTCAGCCTAATTTACATTAATGATAATAAATCACCCACTACTAGGACCAAGAGACTCCTCTGAATTCACATACCGTGGTGATGCAGTTTTATTAAATCGGCCAGATCCAAAATCTGAATCATTATTGAATGATTATTATGAGTATCAGTACATTCGTAATAATACACACGGCTTTATGAAAGAACTTTGGTTTCATGAACAAGGAGATAGATCTTGGCTTGTAGTTACGAGAAATACCTTAACTCATGAAATAATAAAGGTAGAGCTAGCTTCAGAATATAAACGAGAAAACAAATGATTCTTGTTAATTATAATAAAATATTGAAGTTTCAATTCAATGGTAAGCATTATGAAGGTTACGAGGGTGACACTCTTGCATCAGCGCTATTAAGAGAAAATGTAAAAGTAGTTGGCCGAAGTTTTAAGTATCATAGACCTAGAGGTATTTTCGGATCTGGTTCAGAAGAGCCAAATGCCCTTATAAAACTTGAGGGCTCAAACACACATGAGCCAAATAGAAGGGCTACCTCTATTAAATTATATGATGGGCTTAAGGCTAATTCACAGAATTACATAGGTAATGTTAAGTTTGATATTCTTTCATTAAACGATTTTATACACCCATTTATTTCAGCTGGATTTTATTACAAAACATTTATGTGGCCAAAATCATTTTGGGAAAAAGTCTATGAACCAATAATTAGACGTGCAGCAGGTCTCGGAACACTATCCACGGAACCCGATCCAGATCGATATGATAAAGGTTACCTTCATTGTGAGTTGTTAATTATTGGGTCTGGCCCAGCAGGTTTGAAAATGGCCCTTGACGCATCAAGGAATGGCAAAAAAGTAATCCTTGTCGATGAAGATTTCATTATGGGCGGACAGCTTCTATCAAATGAAATAGAGATAAATGGAAGTTCATCCCTACAGTGGGTAGAGCAGACACTTAGTGAACTCAGAAATTCTTCGAATGTTAGAATTATGACACGCACATCAGTTTATGGAGTTTACGATCACGGTATCTATGGTGCATTAGAAACTGTTACCGACGAAATTGAAAGACCAGGAGCTAGACAAATATTATGGCGTATATATGCAAATAAAAGTGTCTTAGCGACAGGAGCCACGGAACGGCCCATTGCGTTCCCAAATAATGACAGGCCTGGGGTTATGCTTGCTAGTGCAGTTCAAACATATAACAAAAGGTTTGATGTTAAGTGTGGAGATAATATATCATTATTTACTAACAATAGCGGCGCTAATTTAAGTAAAATATCAAACCTTATCGATACCAGAGACGGCTTACACATAGTCGATGTCCATGGAAGAAATCAGATCAAAAGCATTACGCTTAATTCTGGCAAGAAAATAAATTCAGATTGCTTGGCAGTATCAGGAGGGTGGAACCCCAACTTGCAATTAACATGCCACAAAAGAGGTAGACCGAAATGGAATGAAAAGCTTTCCTGCTTTATTCCAGACAACTCAAATTTACCAAATAATATGCATGTGATTGGATCAGCAAATGGTTCTTTTTCAACACAAAGTGTTTTCAACGATGTATCAGATTTAACTAAGCAACTAGGTTATCGAATTACAGAAAAAATTAAAACAGAGGACAACCCCCTTAACTTAAAACCCTTTTGGTTCGTAAAAAGTAAAAAAAGAAGTTGGGTAGATTTTCAAAATGATGTCACAGTTAAGGATATAACTTTGGCTCATCAAGAAGGATTTTCATCAGTTGAGCATGTAAAACGATATACAACACTAGGTATGGCGACCGATCAGGGCAAAACCTCCAATGTAATAGGCCTCGCTGTGCTTGCTGATGCAACAAATAAAACTATTCCTGAAACTGGAACAACTATTTTCCGACCACCTTATACTCCCGTATCTATTGGAGCTTTTGCTGGCGCCCATAAAGGTAAACACTTCAAACCTATACGCCTGACACCAAGCCATGAGTTTGCAAGTGAAATTGGAGCAACTTTTGTTGATACAGGCTACTGGAAGAGAGCTCAGTGGTTTTCTCACGATAAAGATGTCACATGGCGTGACTCAGTGGACAGAGAAGTTTTAATGACTAGAAATTCTGTTGGAATTTGTGACGTATCAACATTAGGAAAAATAGACGTCCAAGGTAAAGATGCAGGTAAGTTCTTAAATAAAATATATATCAATACATTTAGTACATTAAAAGTAGGTAAATGTAGATATGGTTTAATGTTACGCGAAGATGGTATTGCTATGGACGATGGCACATCAGCAAGATTATCAGAAACCCATTATATTATGACAACAACAACAGCAAAAGCTGGTAGTGTCTATTCACATTTAGAATTTTGTCGTCAAGTTTTGTTTCCAAACATGGATGTACACATTATATCAACTACAGACCAATGGGCACAATTTTCAATTGCAGGACCAAACGCTCGAAACCTTTTAAGTAAAATAATTGACCCAAGTTTCAACATATCCAATGAAACATTTCCCTATATGGCGTGTGCAGAAATAACTATTTGTTCCGGAGTCAGAGCGAGAATATTTCGTCTCTCATTCTCTGGAGAACTTGCCTATGAAATATCTGTTCCTTCACGTTATGGCGATGCATTAATACGAAAGCTAATATCAGCCGGTAAAGAATTTAGCGTTACTATGTACGGAACAGAAGCTTTAGGAGTAATGCGTATTGAAAAAGGGCATGCAGCGGGTAATGAATTAGATGGGCGTAACACACCAGCAAACCTTGGGCTTAGCGGACTAATGGCAAAGAAAAAAGATTATATTGGAAAAACGCTTTCATCTCGGGAAAAACTTTCTGGAAATAAAACTATGGTAGGTTTTTTATCAGTTAATCCATCAGAAAAACTCACTAGTGGTTCCCATTTCATGAATATAGATGATAAAATATTGCCTGAAAATGATCAGGGGCATATGAGCAGTGTAGCTTATTCTCCTATTCTTGAGAGATATATTGGAATTGGTTTTTTAAAAAATGGGAAAGATAGATATGACGAAACCTTGAAAGCGATTGACTTTTTACAAAATAATCATGTTGAAGTTAAAGTAGTAAGTCCCCACTTCATAGATCCAAATGGAGACCGTCTACGTGCCTAATTTAAATAAAAAAACTGCAATTAATAAATATAGAAAAAAATTTAAAAATATTGAAATATATGAGGGACCCCCAGAAGAAATTATATCTTTATCAAGCTCATTGAATGATGTTGAGGCATTTAAGATAAAATTTAAAAGTATATTTGGTATATATCCCCCAAAACCAAACGAGATGAAAGACTTTAAAGATGGCCAAGTTTTATGGTCAGGACAAGGTCAATATTTTTTATTTATGAATACTGATGATCAATATCTGGATACACGCATAGCAAAAGAATTTGATGGAACCGCCTATTCCACTCTTCAATCCGATGCGTGGGCAACAATTATAATTGAAGGGTCAGAAATTTTTAAATTACTAGAACGAACTATATCATTGGACCTATTTAATGCAGAAGATTATTATGCATCAAGAACAATTAGTTTTCACGTTTCAGTTATAGTCATCAAACTTAATAAAAATAAAGTAAAAATAATTACTCCAAGGACCTCGTCAAATTCGTTTCTGGAAGCATTAATGCAAACCGCGACAAATGTATCACTCCCCTGCCCCAAGTCTGGAAGCATCAGTTGATGGTACCAAAATACGATCAGCGATTAAATTTAGTTTTTCATAATTTAACGTTGAAATACTGAGACCATTTTTTAATGCCAACTCATAAAATGATTTTTGCTTACTCTCATCAATCTCGGGGTCAAGGCCCTCAATAAAAGACATATCAATTAGACTCTTAGTTTTAGAGCATGTTAATTCAATTTTCTTACAACTTGAAGCGCTATATATTAGTGGATAACGACTTCCAGGTGAAATAAAGGCTGAAAGTTTATCAGTTAGCAAATATGATGAAAGGCTCTTATTACAAGCGCTTCCCAAGTAACCAAGGAGTGCATAAGAATCTTTTGCATTAGTAATGATCACTTTTGCTATGCCATTATTTTCAGCCTCCGAAAAAGCTAAATCACAAATCAAGGACGCATTAGCAAATAAACTGGCACCCAAGCAATCAATAGTAATTACTTCTTTCATTATGCTAGGCGCAGGTAAATATATATTTTTAATTGCTTCAAGTTCAGGGAGTTTTTCAATTAATTTATTAGTTCCAGAGTGACCATGAGACTCAAGCCAAAATACAGTTTGAGCCATTTCTTGAAAATCATGCTCATGACCATATATCGCTTCAAAAACTCGAGAAAGTAACGAGAGAAGTTCGTTAAATGATATATTAATTAGGTTTTTCACTGCACTTAGGCCTAATAGGAAAACACCAAGTATCATTGTATTCATTGCCAATATCAGAAACTAAAGGCGCTCCTTGAAACATTGTGTTCCTGACCCATTTCTTCGAACGGGGGTCAAATTTTCCAACCCCAAAAAAAGAAAGTTTGCAACGCAGTAAGTGGATTGGTAAAACGTCAGCATCAAGTAGGTTAGCTACAATCTCCCCATATTGGGTTAACCCCATCGTCTGAATTCTTCGAATAATATAACGTAAATGAGGCCGAGAAAAGGCAAAATGCGCAACTGTGATTGATGTATTACTGTCCTCAATATCGCATATCTCGTCAAAACAACTTCTTACATCCCTAGCAATACACATCATCATTTCTTTTTCAATGCCAGTATCTATAGACTTTTTACCAAGACGTGGTTCTTGTTTTTCTTCTGATCTGTACCAAAAAGTTTCTGTAGATGAGCTTTTGGTGAAATCATACTTTAAAGCCCATTTGTAATTTTTTTCAATTAAGGATTTCAGCTTATTAAGCTTCATCATTGGCTGCATCCGATAATTCTCATCGATATTTAATTCACTTTCTAAGTCCAAAATAAATTTTGCATAAACTTCTGTCAAAATTGCGTTTATCAGCTCTTGTGTCTCAACACGATAGTTATGGGATGCATGATTGATGAGTTCCTGCCAGTTAACAAGTGTTTCACTTTTAGCTTTAATCCACTTTAAACATTCGTTTACTTCATGGACTGCACGTTTATTGAGCTCATTTTGCTCAAGATTGTCCGTTGATATTTCGTCTAAATGTTGAGCTGCTTTCATGATTAGGCATTCTAATTTACCTAAACTATCGTTATCAGGTGATTTATATTGTATTATTCGAGCTAGAGATGTCTCCCTAACTTCTATCCAATTAGCGATTAGCATAGGATGCTTTATGAGATATGGAGCCATACCTAAACCAGTGGCATTACCTATACCTATATAACGTTTAATTCCATCATCAAGTTCTACAGAAGTATCGGGCGATCTTCCTTTAGCAACCCAGTTGGCTAATTCGAGACTAAAATGCCTTATCATAAAACAAGAAAACATCTCTGCGGAAAAAGGTTTTGCAAAATCAATACACTTATTTCGCAAATTATCCCAATCAGACATCCCAAATTTACCGCTTCCATAAACAGCAGTTGTTCTAAATATGTAGCCAACCTTTGCTATTCTATCTAAATCTGGTTGTTTACCATTGGATAAACAATCAATTACATATTCAAAATTACGCATACTTTTATTTGCACGCGATAGTACTAGACATTTACTGTCAACTCGTCCCTTTTCTTGCAAAGGGACATTACTTCTAAGAAATTCCAACCTATTCTGATCAATTTGACCTTCACATAATGTGACTGTCATGTCCCAATCTTCCGCAATTACCCTATCACTTCTCTTACTATCATGTAGTTTCTTCGAAAATATAACATAGCTATAAACAGCATTTGGCGTTGTAATTTCATAAACAACCTCCCCAAAACCTTCTTCATCTAAATTGAAAATAGTACCATTAATTTTCCACATTTCATTCATTACTCGCCTAAGCAAACATCGCATAAAACTCAGTGGATATGGATAAAGGGAGCCAAGTCTAGGTAAATCCATAACAATGTTAGGGCTTCGCATGGGTAAATTAGTATCGTTAGTTAAGGGTTTAAATTCAGCCATTTTTTATAGCTCCAAAACTATTGTCAAAAAAGTTTAACCAATTTAAGCCCATAATTTTCTCAACATCAGCATAAGATATACCCTTAGAAATCAATCCCTCTGAAATATTACTAAAATCACGACTGCTTTTAAACCATTCTGGTTGCTCAGGCCAATCAGAATTCTCAGAACTACCTTCACCAAAATCTGGTTTAAATGTCCACGTTCCACTGCGCATCCACTCAAGTGTATCATAACCCCAGTTTTGGCAGAGATCAGAACCAATACCAATATTATCAATTCCCATTAATTCAGCAGTATCTAAAATCATTCCGCAGAAATCATCTAACGTACAACTTGAATTATTGTTTAGGTGAAATGGATACATTGAAAATCCGAGCATCCCTTTAGACTCTCCAAGAGCTTTGAGAACATCATTAGATTTATTTCTTAATGCATGATGCCATTGAGATGGGTTGGCATGGGTAATAGCTATAGGTCGCTCGGAAAGATCAATTGCCTGCAAAGTTGATTTCTCTGCACTATGGGACATATCGATAACCATGCCCACACGATTCATTTCCTTAATAACCTCTCTTCCAAACCGTGTAACTCCGCTATCATCATTTTCATAGCAGCCGGTAGCCAATAAACTTTGATTATTATAGGAAAGCTGCATAATACGAACGCCTTGCTCATGAAGCATTTCTACTTTTCTTAAATCATCCTCTATAGGAGAACAGTTTTGAAACCCTAATATAATCCCAACTTTGTTTGAAGTTTCTGCTTTGCGGATATCATCGCCTGTGCGAACGGGCATAATTAAATCTGAATTCTCTCGAAAGCGACGTCGCCAGTCACCGATGTTAGCTAATGTAGACTCAGTATTTTCCCAATAACTAATTGTAACATGTATAGCATTCACACCCCCGTCGCGTGCCTGAGCAAATAAATCACGATTCCAGTTTACGTATTGCAGTGCATCTATAATCAACATAAATTAACCTGGGTTCGTATAAGAGGTTTTCATAATTGTATAAAAGTCTTTCGCATGTTCACCTTGTTCACGAGGACCATAACTTGACGCATTTCTACCGCCAAACGGTACGTGATAATCCAAACCTGCCGTAGCTAGGTTGACCAAAACACTCCCGAATTTAGCATTGCGTTTATAGTGTTGCGCCTCTTTTACAGAGTTTGTAATGATAGATGCAGATAAACCAAATTCTGTGTCATTTGCTAGTGAAAGGCCCTCTTCATAACTATTTACACGCATTATGCAGGTCATTGGTCCAAAAACCTCTTCTTTATTAACACGCATTTGATTATTGGTATCAGTGAAAACAGTAGGCGCTAAGTAATATCCTTCATGTTCAGATTCAGCTCTTCCACCACCGGTTAAAAGTGTTCCGCCTTCAGATTTAGCTAAGTCCATGTAAGATAGAATCTTATCCATTTGTCCTTCTGATACTACTGGTCCGAGTTCAGTACCCTCGGCTAGAGCATGCCCAACCTTTTTAAGTTCAGAGGCTTTCACAAATTTTTCAACAAACTCATCATGTATTGTATCTTCTACAATCAAACGTGAAGAGGCCGTACATTTTTGACCAGATGCACCAAAAGCGCCGTGTAAAGATTGAGCCACAGCCAAGTCTATATCTGCATTTTTTGTTATTACTATTGGGTTTTTACTTCCCATCTCACATTGAACGCGGGCCATATTTTTAATAGCTGCTAAAGCAATTTTTTTACCGGTAGGAACTGATCCTGTAAATGATATGGCATCTACCTTTGAGGCAGATAAAGCCGCGCCTACATCACCAGCACCTTGTACCATGTTAAAAACACCCTTGGGCAAATGCTTATCAAGTACTTCAGCTAACAAATGTGCTGTTGCTGGAGTTAATTCAGAGGGCTTTAATACAACTGTGTTTCCATACGCTAATGCTGGTCCCATTTTCCAAGCTGCTATGGCTATCGGAAAATTCCATGGAGTAATCAATCCAGCTACTCCAATCGGCTCTCTAGATATCTCAATATCAATATTAGGACGTACTGATGCTGCACTCTCTCCAATTTGACGCAAACATTCAGCCGCATAGTATTGGTAAAATTCACCCGCACGAAAGACTTCGCCCCTACCCTCGGCGAATGGCTTTCCTTCTTCCGAAGATAGTATCTTTCCTATCTCGTCCGAGCGGTCCATAAGTTCTTGCCCTATAGAATAAAGAATATTTTTTTTATCCTCAAGCTTAACAGCGCTCCATAGTGGCTGTGCGTGACGGGCAGCTGATACAGCATCATCTATTTGGCGGGCATTAGCACTTATTAGGTGACCTAGCACTTGTGACGATTCTGATGGGTTTATGTTAGCTATTTCATTCCCAACATTACACCATTCTCCGTTGATGAGACTTCCATATATATTTGTCATAAATTTTCCTTATTGCACATTCTAACTGTGTATAATGTAATACTCTAGGTTAAAGAGAGCTTATCTTATCAAGAAGTATATCTGCCACCATAACACCGGATCTATTGCTATCGATTCTATTCTTATGTCTTCTATCACTTGGTAATCTTGCATCTTTTTGTTCTTTAATTTTATGAAACAATTTTTCTGAGTGATCGGACCAGTTATCTGCATCACCAAGTAAACTTGGATCTATTGCGATCATAAGCTCACCGCCTTGCGGAGGTCCACCGTCAGCATTGTCGCGGACTGCCGCTTCAAAGCTAAAACTTTCCCCAATCAATCCGCCAGCTAATAACTCAACCATCATGGCAATGGATGATCCTTTGTGTCCACCAAAAGCTAATAATGCACCCTTTAAGACTTCATTAGGGTCGTTTGAAGGTGTTCCGTTTATATCAACACCTACACCATCAGGAAGCGTGTGACCTTCACGGGCCGCCAACATAACTTCTCCTCGCGCCATTACAGAACTAGCTTGATCAAAAACCATAGGAGGATTATCCTTTCTGGGCCATCCGAATGCTATTGGGTTTGTGCCGTAGAGAGCTTTAGTACCACCCGCTGGAATCACTGCCGGCTTGTAAGATGTACAAGCAAATCCCACTAAGCCAGCATTCGCAATTGGCTCTACTTCAGTCCAAAGAGCCGCAAAATGATGAATACCAACTAATGACATCACGGCAATTCCGCATTTATTAGCAGCCGCAATTAAGTGGCTACGGCCTTGCTGCAAAGCATAAGGTGCGAAACCATTATGGCCATTAACTTTGACAACTGCAGGTGCTAAATTTTCTATAGTAGGCCTTGCCTTACCATTTACTTTACCAGATTTAAGTGTTGCCACATAACCCGGTAGCCTCATCAATCCATGCGAATGGCAACCAGCCGCTTCAGCAGCTTCAATTACATTAGCGACAGCCGATGCATTTTCATTATCACAACCATATTTTAGTAGAATTTTTGTTGCCAACTCATTGATTTCATTTAATTTTAAATTTGTATCAGACATATTTTTTCCTTATAATGAACCATAATTTTTTAATATATTTTTACCCAAGGCTACTTCAAGTGGCTTCAAAAAGTTCTCATAGTTACGCCACTGATCAACACCGCTGCTATAAATAGGCTGCCTAACTTGTTCGGAGCTCGCCGTACGAACAGATCGTTTAGTTTTATAAAAGTCCAAACATTCTTTTTCAAAAGGTAATTCGAGAAACTTAAATAACTTTCTTACCTCAGCTTCTGTATTAGAGACTACATCCTCATATTGAACTTTATAAATCTTATCTGGTAGGACCTTATTCCAGTGACTCATTAAATTTATATAATCTTTATAATAAGTACCGATTTCGTCGAGACCATAAGTGAACTCCTGACCACTAGCAAATAATTGTTTAAATCCAGAAAAACAACATGCCATAGGGTTCCTACGCGCATCAATTATCTTAGCATTTGGTAATATTAAACTTATGAGGCCTATGTGACGAAAATTATTAGGCATCTTATCAATAAAATAAGGAAGTGATTTACGGTGCACCTTAGTGTCAGATATATAGGATTCACCAAATCTTTTCAGTTGGTCACTTGATAATTTACCCAAACAAGCAGGGTATTTTGGTTCCTCATTCTTTTTTCGTCGACCACCAAGCTCATAAGCAAGCGCAGCTATATTTGGTAATTCATATGTTCCTTCAATTTTTGAGTGTGATGCAAGAATTTGTTCTATTAAGGTAGAACCTGCTCTTGGCAATCCTACTATAAATATAGGGTCTTTTGCTGCAGAGCCCATGCCACCTTTGGAATGAAATAATTTCTTATCACAAACCGTTTTTTGAGCTTCAAACCTTTGACTCATTAAAGCTGGCGTATAATCTAACTGACTTTTTCTAAGATCGTTACCTCTCTTAAAGCAATTAAAGGCATCCTCATATAAACTATTATCTTCATAGTGCTTACCAAGCGCAAAGCAAAAATGAGCCTGGTCATCGACACTAGTGTTAGGGTCATCCATATAGTTCTTCATTGAATTAACTTCAGTATCTAGAAATTTGTAAGTTTTCAGATTTGCTAAACTCCAATATGCGTCACCAAAATTATTTCTCGCTGCATAAGAGTTACGGTAAGATATTATAGCATCGTCAGTCTTACCAATAGTTTTTAAGGCATGCCCGTAGACTAAGAAAAGATCTGATCTATTTTTAACTTTAGAGAGTGCTTCTTCGTAGATCAATAATGCCTGATCATAATCACCTACTGCTACTGATTGATTTGCAAAGCCAATCTTATAATCAAGGTTATTGGGTTCACTTCTTAGTAAAAGAGTTGCTTGATTTAATGCCTCCCTGTACTTTTGTCGACGGTAAAGAACATTCATATAATCAAATCTTGCTAAATTATTCTCAGGCTCAAATTCTACAGCGCTTTCTAAAATAAATTCAGCATCATCTAGTACATTGGTTTTAACACCCAAGTCAGCTAATAATCTCATCCCCTCTACATGAGTTGGATTATCTATCATGAATGAACGGCATACATTTTCCGCTTTTAGGTAACGTTTTTCCGCCATCATGTTTCGAACCGTTAATAACTCAGATGGAAGTTTAGATAATCTTTTATACGATTCTAGTGCAGAGTTTGCTTCAATCAGATCACCTCGTTTACCAAGTAGTCCAGCTAATGTTCTTAAGCTCGTAATTAGCGAATTATTATGAATTAGAGCCTTACGGTATTCAATTATTGCTTTATCATTTTCGCCTAAATGAAAGTATATATTACCTTTTTCCTGATAAGCACGTCCAAAGTCTGGCCTAATTTTTATAATTTTCTCAAGGTTTTCTAGAGATAAATCAAAATTTTCATTGATACGTTGAGTGACTGCTAAAGCATACAATGCGTCGCTATTCTCAGGGTCTTTCTTTACGAGATCTTCAGCGATTTCTTTAGCTTTTGTAATTTCCCGTGACTGCACTAATTGCATTATATCGTCGACAGAAACCATTATTGCTTCACTCATAGTTACAATTCCATATATGACTGTTTTAAAACACTATTTCTCAAAACAAACAAGGCAGACCTAGGTCTGCCTTGTAAAATTGATATGATTTAAATGTTAATTAAAATCATAACGTACTCTAACACCGACTGTTCTTGGTCGGTTAGTAGTTGTACGCTGAATAAAGTCTTGCCTGTTAATATTTAACTGAGCTCGAGTATTAGTAATGTTAGTAGCAAATAGTTCTGCCTTCCATCCCATATCCGAGTCACCAATACCAATAGCTCCATCCAGTATGAAGTATTTTTTCTGGTCCAATTGAGGCTCTGTAACGGTGTCTACAAGTGAATTCACTGACTTACCTGCATACTTACCACCTAACTGCCAGAAAGCATCATAATCATTTATAGCCCACTCATACCTAGCCCTACTACTTAGTTGGACTTTTGGTGTTAATGGTAGTGATGAACCAGCATCAGCTAAAAGGAAGTCAAGAGCTGGGTCGATTCTAACAAGTTCAGTATCATTAAATGATCCAGCCGCATAAAGTGTAAGATTATCTGTTGGAGCATAAGCTATATCCCCCTCAAATCCTTTGATCTCAGCATCACCTCCGTTAACGATAAATGTTAATACACTTACATTTTGAGAGTCAAACTGGGAAACCTGTATGTCTTTCCAGTCAGTTTTATAGAATGAACCATTGAAACGCATTCTTCCGTCTAGAAGAGTTGCTTTCCAACCTAACTCCATACTTTCAAACGTGTCTGAGTTGAAAGCAAATGGAAGGCAAAATCCTGGGAAACCATTTCCGCGCGGGTTAATTGCTACGGATTCACCGCATTCAAGTCCTGCACTATTGGTGTTATTTGCTCCAGGAACATATAAGCCCTCTCCTGCTTGACTACCGATAGCGGTAGCCGCTGCTCGGTTAACTCCAGGCGGACGATATCCATCAGACCAAGAAGCGAATACTAGTAAGTCATCATTTGGAGTCCAAGAACCTGTGAACTTCAATAGAACATCATCGCGCTTCAGAGGCGTTAAGTCATTATAAACACCATCATATGATCTACCGCCTGTAACACTTGGTCTTATATCATTTGTTGGGTCATTATCATCCACGAATAAAGGACGGTTACCATATCTCCAAGCACCTATTCCTGTAAAATCGTATTCCAAATCATAGTAACGAGCACCTGCTTCAAGGTTAAACTGGTCTGTAACATCCCAATTTACTGAACCATAAAGAGCCATTTGCTTTTCAGACCGGTCATTATCATTACGGAACTGAGTAGCGTCATTTAATTCAAAAGTGTTTAACGTCTCTTGAGGAAAATCTGAGCGTGTAGTCACATCAATTGCCGCAAAGCCTAGGTCTGCAGGCGCCTGGTAATTAAAACGTCCGATATGTTCGATTTTGAAATCTTCATAATAACCACCAACAGTGAAGTTAACAGGACCATCAAAATCTGATACTACGCGAAACTCTTGTGTAAATCGCGTGTTCTTATTTGTGATATGCGCACTATTAGATGGATCCCCACACTCAATAACTTCTGGGTCTCCGCCAATTGTCGGGTCCAAACCATATACAGTTGAAGCGTTACTTCCTACACCGTTATAGTAAGAACCAACTAAATATTCACATGCATATCCTGGAATAAATCCACCAATATTTGTATAACCGGTATAATCAATTTTAGCTTCAACATCACGGTCTAAATAAGCACCTGTGTATACTAAGTCTAACTGACCCATACGGCCGTTAACAGTCCAAGCTGTCTGATTAAAAGCATCATTATTGGAATCTTCCTGAAAACGAGATACGTTTAAATCGCCTTTGGTTGGATCAAAATCCCAAACACCAGTTGTATCCAAAGTCTGACGCGAATGCTGCAATAATACATCCCAATCATCATTTATGTTATATTTTGCACCAATTCTCATACCCTGATAAGTCGCATCATTGAAATCATCTTCAATAAGTGCAGAGTTATTAGCTGTTGCAAAGTTAACTGGCACAGTTACTCCGCCAGCTGGAACTACAGTTCCGTTAACAAATGTGGTGCCCTCAGCATAAGTAACACTACTTCCAGGGAAAGCTGGGTTTACATCGCCACTTGCTGTAAATGTTCCTGCAACATTATCAATGTAACCGCCTTTTTTATCAGTGTAGAATACACCTCGTAAAGCTAGCTTATCTTCAATTACAGGTACGTTAAGAACCGCTTCTAAAGCCGTACTATCCTCGCCGCCCTTAGTGAATGCATAGCTAGCAGATGCGCTAGCAGAATATTCATTCATAACTGGCTTATTTGTAATAAGGCGAACTGTACCAGCCATTGAGCTGGCGCCGTATAGTGTTCCTTGAGGCCCAGGAAGTACTTCAATACGTTCCATATCGGCAATATAAACATCTAAGTTACGGCCACCTTGAGTTACAGGCTGCTCATCAAGATAAAGAGAAACGTTAGGTGCTGAACCCTGTGATTCAGCAACTGTTATGTTAATCGCATCAATAGCTGCTCCGCGAATATATAATTCGTTTTGACCTGGTCCTCTACCACCTGCATTTACACTGGGAAGGTATTTCACATAATCTTCAAAGCTATCAATATTTTGCTCTTCTAGTTGTTCCGCATTAAAAGCCTGAACTGCTATAGCAACGTCCTGCATACTTTGTGTTCTTTTGGTTGCTGTAACAACAACTTCATCATCAAGCTGAGCAAAAGCTGGTGACGACAATCCGACAGCAGCAATGGCACCGATAGCAGTGCAGCTTAGTAGATTTAGTTTTTTCATATTATTCCCCTTTAGTGAAATACAGTTTGATTCATGGATCTACCATAAGAAAAGTTTCAATAACATCAATACTAATGTAGTATTTGTATCTCTAATATTATGATCTTAATACGGTTGTGTGACATTATCACAACAAAATAGCTTTATCAGTATGATAATTAATCAATTTTTCTGAAAATCAATGATTTAATCAATGCTACGGACATAAGTGCCATTACAAGTGAAAAAGGTAGGGCACCAATTATCATAACAGATTTTAACGCCTCCATACCACCACTAGCCAAAAGAGCGCCAGTTGTAGATGTCAAAATTAAACCCCAAATAACTATATGCTTAATATGTTTTTTTTCCGAGCTACCAGCTGATGATATAGTGTTTATGATGAGTATAGCTGAATCAGCGGAGGTGACTAAGTATGTAAGAAGAAGCACTACTATCAAAATAGACATTAAAACAGAAAAACTGGGTGATAGTATTAAATTTATTGTTTCATAAAGTTGTGCGGATATATCTGCATTAACTATCGCTCCTTTTGCAATGCCAACAAGCTCTAAATTTATAGCGGTGCCCCCAACAAGAGCAAACCAAGTAAGAGCCATTAATGTTGGGACCAACATTGCTCCAAAAATATACTCCCTTACAGTCCTTCCTCTAGAGACTCTGGCCAAAAACAAACCAACAAACGGCGCAAACCCAATCCACCATGCCCAGTAAAACACAGACCAAGAAGACTGCCAAGAAGCTAATGCTTGCTCAGTTTCATTACCATTGGCATTCCAAACCGATAACGACATGGCAGGAAGAGCAAGTAAGTAATCCCATATAGTTATAAAAAAAGACTTAAATGCAAAAAGAGTAGCACCAAAAAAAACAAAGAAAGATAATAATAAAATTGAAAATATCATATTTATATTTGATAGCCACTTAATACCTCTCTTAACACCAGAGGCCGCAGAAAGTGTTGACGCAAGCATAATAATTACAAGTGCAATTAATTGAGCATTCAAAGTTGGCTTTCCACTAGTATCACTTATCCATTCAGCTCCAGAGATATTGAATATGCCAGCTGCAAACTGAGAAACCCCAAAGCCAATAGTAACACCAACACCAGAAATTGTAGCTATAATAGCCACTATATCAACAATATGTCCAAAAGTTCCATTTAGGCGATTTCCAAAAACAGGAAATAATCCAGAACGTATCGTTAATGGCAACCCCTTATTGTAAGCAAAGTAGCCCAGCGATAAACCCACAACACCGTAGCATGCCCAAGGCGTTAGTGCGTAGTGAAACGCTGCCCACTTATATGCATATCTAACATTTTCTGCTGATTGCCCCTCAACCAGACCCTTTATAACATCTGGATTATTTGCAAAATGAAAAATTGGTTCCGCAGTTGAGTAAGTCATCATACCTACCCCGATGCCCGCTCCAAACATCATTGAAAACCAAGAAAAGTTTGAAAACTCTGGCTTTTCTTTAGTGTGACCCAACCTGACAGTTCCTGATTTTGGTATTATTGCAAGGCTCAAACAGACTATTACAAAAAAGAAAGTTATATACATATACCAAGCACTAAAATAGTGTACTGTATCAGTCTGAATTACAGATAAAATTTCGCTAGCATTTTGTGGCCTCAAAACGACCCAAATTGTAAATATGATTAAAGCAATCATCGCACCAAATGTAACCACTTTGTTAAAACCTGAATAGTATCCAGAATTAGCTACTTTAATTTCCAATTGTTTTGGTTTCAGCATATATTCATATCCGTTTACGAGAAATTGGTAAGTAGCTTACTTAGCAGTATTAATTTGAGCTGGCTTCATCCAACATGCATGAAAACCAACAGGAATTGCATGTGGCAAACTAATTCTCGCAACTGGTCCTATAGATATGTTTTGGGCGTCAAAAATTTGAAGCTCCTGTTTTTGTAATTTATCGTTCCACATAAAACAAATAACATAACCGTGGTCTTCCGATGCTTGATTATCCGCTGGTGCAAACCAAGGTTCACTGTACCAGCAATGCGCAGGTCCATCACTCCAGCTGCCTAAACTCTCACCAGAATCTGTGTCAAACTTCCTTAAACCTGTCCAGTGTAAAGTCTTCGGGTTATGGTCAACCAGATAGGCATATTGACTATGCATACCCGTTAGCTGCGTGTCGTAACTTGGAAACTCACAATTATAATCAGTATTTAAACACTCTTCTTGGCATTCACCCGATTTTAAGTTCATCCTGTATCTCCAAAGACGTGCTTCCATACCTAGGTTAGCAATCATCTTTGCGGTTTTTATCTCATCAATTTCCCCGTTAGCGTCTTTCGTTGGCATGAAGCGACAAGCCGTCATTACAATTTCATCTCCTTCCTCCCAACAATTAATAACGTGATAAAGAAAACAAGGAGTAAATTCGAACCATTTAATTTCTTCAGATTTTCCATATCTGGGAATGACACCAAATCGGGAATTCATGGATGAGTTAAATCTAATCTTATGCCTGCCGGCCGCTAGAGCGTCTTCATCGTGGTATACAGGCAAATCATGCAAAATAGAATAATTTTGCGTTATTCCCATATCATGCGGCAATCTATTTCCAGGCAACATAATGGGAACATGATGAATGAGCTTCCCTTCTTTGTCGATTACACCATAAGCCATAAAAGGAGCATAATCGAAATAATCAAAAAACATCATTTCCCCAGTAACCTCGTCAACTTTCGGGTGGGCTGACATACCTTGCCCGGGAGAACGTGAGTAATCTTTTGATCCAATTGTATCCAAAGTTACCGGGTCCAAAAAATAAGATTTTCCTGCGAGGTACCAAGTTGCAACAGCATTTCCCGCATGCCCAATAACATCTGTATTAGCTGCATCTGCCATAGGCCTATCTTTTCTACCTTTAAGTGAATTCATTATTCCCCAGTGCGACTCTTGACCTTGACGATCATTCTCCAGCCACCCCTCAGTCCGAATCCATTTATTGCGGTAAGTAAGTTTCCCATTTTCGAAGTGAGCAGAATGTATCATTCCATCGCCATCAAAAGGATGATAAGAACCTTTTGGTTTAAAACGCGGATTTGGTCCATTTCGCAAGTAGACGCCATTAAGATCATTGGGAATTTTTCCTTCTACTGGAAGGTCAGCTAAGCACTCTTCACTCAAAACCGGAGCAAATACACCGGTTAGCATTGGCCCATGTGAATTCCCGAATGGAGCTTTATCATGATTAAAAGGTGAGTTCATAGTTTTCCCTAACATAATTAGCTGATTTGAACTAATAGTCTCAGATTAGTTTTTTAAACTAATCAAGTAAAATTTATTTGCAAGCTACTTCATATTCCAATTTTAAATTGTCTATAATAGTGGATACACTTTCAATTGATTTCACTGAACCCACACCGTGCCCTGCAGACCAAATATCACGCCAAGCTTTTATTTTTTTATCAGAACCACTTAGATCCATACCGGAGCCTGAACCTATATTGTTAAGATCAAAACCCATTTTTAATAATGACTGTCTTAAATATAAAGCATTTGCTCCAGTTAATTTATCAGATAAAATAAGATCATCAAAGGTAGCCTGAGTAATCATTTTTTTATATTCAGTAGTCGCTATACTTTCCTCTGATGCAATAAAACTAGTCCCCATATAGCAACAATTAGCTCCAGCTATTTGCGCAGCTCTGATAGATGCCCCAGAACTTATACCTCCAGCTAATATCACAAAACCATCATAAAAACTGCGAACTTCACTTACAAATGAATACCCATTCATATGCCCTGTATGCCCACCTGCCCCAAAACTGACTAAAGCAAGACCGTCTACGCCTGCAGATATAGCTTTTTTTGCAAGTTCAATCGAATTAACATCGGCAATTACAAAACCTCCATAACTATGGACAATATCTATAACTGGAATAGGAGACCCTAATGCAGTTATCACAATCTTAGGTTTGTATTTTTTTAAAAGAATTAACTCCTCCTCCAATCTATCATATGTTTTATGAGTAGTAAGGTTTACTGCATATGGAACGTTGCTGTCTGAAAGGTTTTTATTTATGTTAAATAACCACTTATCGAGAGTGGTCAATTTTCGAGCATTTGGAAAAGGAAAGGAACCTACTACACCGGACCTGCAGCACGCAGTAACCAATTCAGGACCTGAAACCAAAAACATCGGTGCAACTATAACCGGTAAGGACAATTCATTCAAAAAACCTAAACTTTTAATCATTATATCAATTACCTCAAGTATTTTACTATACTATAGCTTGAAGTGATGCTTTTCAATGGATAGTATAAATCAGGGGATTTGTATGAATAAAAAAATATATATACTAGGTGGTTCGCAAACAGACTTTGCAGTTAACTGGAGCCGTTCAGAAAAAACTTTATATGACCTATTTTCGAAGGTGGTTCTGGACGGGCTTGAAAGTGCTAAGATGGAGGCGAAAGATATCGATGTTGGTCACGTTGGGAATTTCGTTGCAGAGCTATTCACCGGTCAGGGCATGTTAGGTGGATATTTTGGTCATGTTCATAAAGATTTTTCAGGAATGCCTTCCTCTCGCCATGAAGGAGCTTGCGCTTCAGGATCCTTAGCAATTTTGGCTGCGATGTCAGACCTTGAAAGTGGAAGATATGAAACGGCTTGTGTGGTTGGAATTGAATTAATGAAAAACGTCCCCGGAACCATAGCTGCTAAAAACCTAGGTGCTGCCGCATGGGTTGGCCGCGAAGCAGTCGGTGCTAAATATTTATGGCCAGCGATGTTTTCAGACCTATGTGATGTTTATAATGATAGGTATGGCTTAAATTACGAACACCTTAACAAAATATCGAAAATAAATTTTTCTAACGCAAAAAATAATCCAAATGCTCAAACAAGAAATTGGTCATTTTCGGATAAAAGTTTTTCAACAAATGATGAATTCAATCCTGTCATTGAGGGATGGATGCGAAAACAAGATTGCGGACAGGTAACAGATGGAGGAGCAGTTATTATATTAGCGACTGAAACATATGCGCATGATTACGCTTTAAAAAATAATATCAATATTGATAGCCTTCCCTATATCAAAGGCTGGGGCCACACCACAGCGCCATTATTGATGAGTACAAAACTTACAGAAAATTCGGTGTCTGACTACGTATTCCCATGGACACGTAAAGCAATAACAGATGCTTACAAACGAGCAGGAATCAGGGGACCAAAAGATCTAGACGCCATAGAAACGCATGATTGTTTTTCTATAACTGAATACATGGCAATCGAACATTTTGGCATAACCAAACCGGGAGAGGCCTGGAAAGCGATTGAGGAGGGAATTATAGAAAAAAGTGGAGCACTGCCGATTAATCCTTCCGGTGGCTTAATCGGTCTGGGTCACCCTGTTGGCGCAACCGGAATACGAATGGTTTTAGATGGGGCAAAACAAACAACTGACAATGCCGAAGACATGCAGATCAATGGAGCCAAAACTATAGCTACCTATAATGTTGGAGGCTCAGGAACTACGAATGTATCTTTTATAGTAAGTACTAAATAATGTTATCAAAAAATATTTATATTTATGATGCAGTGAGAACACCAAGAGCAAAAGGCAAAGCAGGAAGTTTAAAGAAACCAGGAGGGGCGCTCTCAAAAGTATTACCGCATGACCTAATAAAGTATCTGATAGAGGCGATTGAACAACGCAACCCTAATTCTGCAACAAATATAAATAGGTTGGCTCTAGGGTGCGTAGGCCAAATAGGGCCCCAAGGCGGACACATTGCTCTTGTAAGCCGCTTAGCATCATCATTGTTAAAGAATGACATAACAGTGCGCACTCTTAATAACTACTGTGTATCAGGATTGAGTGCCGTATTTGACGCTGCTTTATGGGCCCAAAATAGTTTTCAAGGTTTAAGCTTAGCTGGCGGAGTAGAAAGTTTGTCTCAAGTTGGCTTTCTAGAAGATAAGGCTTCGTATTATAACGATCCTGATTTAATTAAAAAATTAAACTGGGCACCCCCAGTAATGGGAGCAGAACTGATTGCTACAATTGATGGGTTAAAGAAATCTGATTTAGATGATATAACTTTACTATCACATCAAAGAGCAGAAAATGCTTGGAATAAAGGTTTTTACGATAAATGTGTTATCCCAATTCCTTACAATAACGGCGAGAAAATTCTAAAAAAAGATGCTCTCATAAAGCCTGATCTTACAATTGAGAAATTGACACAGTTTAAGCCATTTTTTGAAGCACAAGGTAAACTTGGTTATGATGCTATGATGCTAAATCACCACCCTTACTTAGATAAAATAAAACATTTACACTCAATAGCAAATTGTCCGGGAATGGCAGATGGAGCATCGCTAATATTATTGGGAACAAAAGAGGCAGGTGATAAAATAGGATTAAAACCACGGGCTAAAATAGTTGACTTTACTGAAACTGCCGATAGCCCAGTAATACAGTTGAGCGCTGGTTTTAAAGCAATGGAAAAACTTTTATATAATCAAAAAATGAATGTAAATGATATTGATAGATATGAATTTATGGAAGCCTTTGCCGCACTCCCAGTGAAATTTTTAAATACCTATAATGTCGATAATAACAAAGTTAACGTTAATGGGGGGCATCTAGCTATGGGCCACCCGATGGGCGCAACTGGCGCTATACTAATTACTACGTTACTAAATGAATTAGAATATTCTAATACTCAAAGAGGAATGGTTGTAGCACAAGCTGGCGGAGGCATTGGTGCGGCAATGATAATTGAGCGCTTTAATTAAGGGAAGATTTCATATGCATGCAATTTTGATATTACTCATATCTTTTTTTGTGATTTTTAATAATCAGGTGAATGAAATTAAACAATCAGTTACTCTCACAATAAAAACCTCATGCATAAACCTTGATGACGGCGATCTTAGTACTACTGCAATAAATTTAAAGTCTACAATTATCGAAAAAAATGATGGACTGCCTGAATATTGTAAAGTCACGGGTACAATATTACCGAGTATAGGTTTCGAGGCGCGGTACCCAATTGCAAACTGGAATAAAAAATATTTCCAAGCAGGCTGCGGAGGGTTTTGCGGAGTTGTTTTACCTGATAAAAAAACAAGATCAAATTCAATAAATCATGCTCTTATAAAAGGATATGCAACTATCACAGCAGACTCTGGACATCAATCACCTCATATCGGTGATGCTAGCTGGGCAAAAAACAATCCTGAGGGCCAAGAAATTTATGCTCATAAAAATTTACCACTAACCTATAATTTTGGGCAACATCTCGTCGATGTTATTTACAGTGAGAAAGCTACTTTTTCATATTTCTCAGGTTGCTCCAATGGAGGAAGAATGGGAGCTATTGCAGCTCAACGTTACCCAGAACTTTTTGATGGTATAATAAGTGGTTGTCCTATCGTCAATTTATCCATGAATGGCGGGGTTTTTGGAGCATGGGTATTACAATCAATGACAAGAAAAGATGGAAGCTTGAAAATAAATCATGAATTTACGTCAAAATTAAGATTGCTCGAAGATAATGCATTGTACGAATGCGATGGTATTGACGGAAATAAAGATGGAATAATTGCTGAACCAGAAAATTGCAAGCTTACATTAGAAAGAATAAACTCATGTTCTCAGACTGATACGGAGGATTGCTTAACTCCTGAAGAGTTAAGTGTTGTAAAAAAATGGTACAAGGGGCCAACAGACAATAAAGGGAAACAATTATTTCCTGGGATGCCCCCAGGAAGCGAACGCTATTGGGGATATTGGTACCTAGGCACTAGCAAAAGTCCAGGGCCCGGAACATTATTAGCGGATGGTTATGGAAAATATCTTGCGTATCCATCTATTAATGATGATTTCAACGCATTAACTTTTAACTTCAGTAATGATGTGAACTTGTTGAATGAACGGGGAAAACTCTATAATGCATTAGATCCAGATTTAGAAAAATTCAAAAAATCGGGCGGAAAAATGATAATGTGGCATGGCTCGGCCGACCCCCTTGTCATTCCCAAACAAAGCATGAATTATTATAACTCCGTAGTAGATAAAATGGGAAGCCACCAAAACGTTAATTCATTCTTTCGTTATTATATGGCACCAGGAATGGGGCATTGCTGGGAAAAACCAGCAAATGCCCCTGATACATTAAACATGCTTGAGGCTCTCGAAAACTGGGTTGAACATAATAAAGCCCCTGATGTCATCATCGCAACACAATATGACGATAATGAAATTGCAGTCAGAACAGCTCAGCTAAGACCCTACCCCTTAAAACCTATCTATTAAACAAAAAAAACCGAGGTAAACCTCGGTTTTTCAATAGTTTAGAACTGTAATTTAAATTAGAAATTATAATCTAATTTGAATGTAATATTTCTAGGGCGTGCATAAATAGCATCGTAACCAATCCCATCCAATGCTCCTCCAGATGCCAATTGAACAAATGTTCGGGCCAACGGTAAAGTACCGCCAATTACCTTTATTCTTTCATTCGTGAGGTTATCTGCAATAACTGATAAACGCCAGTTCCCTTCTTTACTTGCCAGACCAAGTACGCCACTAAGCTTAGTAAAACCATCTTCAACTAAGTTATTATCTAAATTAGTTACAAGGAAATAGCTTGAAGACGTATCTACATTCACATTGAAGTCCATTTCTAAACCATCAGAAATATCACGTGTATAATCTAAACCAAAATTAGTTGAAAACTCTGGCGCGTAAGGAACCGTAAATCCGCTTCTATCACAAAAAGTACCATTTGTTGGCGTTTCTTGATAAGCACACTGACTATCTGGGAAATTAGTATATTCATAATCGAGATATGCAGCAGAGCCATAAAACTCAAGATTGTCACTTATTAAGAACCTTGCGTCAGCTTCGATGCCTTTTACTTTAGCAGCAGATGCATTTTGGACAAGGAAACCTAACACTCCATCAAAAATATTTGTTTGTAAGTCATCATAATCAGTTTGAAATAAGCTAACATTCATTCTAGCTCGATCTGAATTAAACTTCATACCTAATTCGTAGTTTGTAGCTTTTTCACCATCAAACTCAAAGGTTCCAGGATTGCCAATACCCGGTGTCCCAGGAATAGAGTTACTACGAATATCAAATCCGCCAGCTTTAGAACCTTGTGTATATGAAGCGTGTAACATCATATTATCAGAAGCCTTATATTGCAATCTTACTAGAGGGTCAAAACTATCCTCTTTACGTTTGCCTGAAATCTCATGAGCACCGACATTTAAGACACCTGCCCATAAAGCGGCTAATGTAGGCGCATTCGGTGCTGGGTTACTTGGTAATGCCTCGATATCAAGATCACGTGCACCAGATTTGCTTTCATGAGAAAATCTAGCACCGGCCGTTAAAGTTAATTTATCAGATATATTGTAATCACCCTGGGCAAACGCAGAGAATAAGTCTGAAGATTGCTCATATTCACGATCCCAATATGAATCAACTAGTAAGGATACCGGAGGACCTGCGAGGTTAAGAAAACTACCTAAAAAGACTTGGTCAGTAACATCTACTTTGCCATTTTGATAGAAAACACCAGCAATGTAATCAAAAGTTTCTCCTCCCGGAGAAGCAATTCTGAATTCTTGAGAAAACTGACTATATTTTTCAGTCTGATTAGTGCCATCAAGAATTTCCAACCCTACATAATCAACATCGACTACTTCTTTCGTGTCATACTCAACGTATCCAGTAACAGATGTTAATGTGTGATCTCCGTAGTCATAATTAGCCGTTAAAACACCATTATACATTTCGTTGATACTCTCAACATCACCGCTAGATCTGACCCAATCTTCATCTGTTTCAACTGCTATAGGACCAGCAAATACAAGGCCATAGCCATCTTGAGGGTTCAGCGCTTCCATTGCATAACCAAAGCTATCAAAAGATGCATATTCAGCTTTAAAGTGAACATCTAAAGGGCCACCATCATCATATGCAAGTTGACCGCGAAGATAAAACTCTTCTCTTGCAGGTTCATTTCTTTGCAAGCGAGTATTTTCTATCCAGCCATCCATATCTCGATAAGACGCAGTTAAACGTCCATTAAGGTTTTCGGATAAAGGTCCAGATACAACCCCTAATATTTGAGTTTCTTCTTGTTCAATTTCATAGGAAGCCGATAGCTTTCCTTCAAACTCATCAGTAGGCTTTGCAGAAACAACATTAACTGCTCCAGCAATAGCATTTTTACCAAACAATGTAGGCTGCGGACCTCTCAATACTTCAACTCTTTCTAAGTCAACCAAAGGTGTTCTGATTAATTGACTGCGACCATAAGAAATGCCGTCGAAATATAGTCCAACAGACTGCTCAAAACCCTTATTATTACCTGTCGTAACACCGCGTATCATTAATGTACTGTCAATTTGATTTTCCTGAATGTTAAAATTCGGAACAGAGGCAGATAAATCCATCATGCTATCTATGCTTCTATTTTCGATAGTAGCTCCGGTTACAGCCGAAATAGAAATAGGCACTTCTTGAAGACCCTGCTCTCGCTTTTGAGATGTTACAATAATTTCATCAAGTGTTTGTGCAAATACCGTTTGAGATGGAACTGCTATTGTAAGCGCTAATATGGATGCACTAATTAAATTGGATTTTGTCATAAATTTCCCCCTTAGAATCTTTGACATATATATATCACAAAAAGCTATTTCAGATCTTCCGTTCATGCAAGTAAGAAGTAACAATTTAATAATGACTGTTATATTATTGTCACAATAATTATGATTGAGTTTAAACCTTTATTAATTTTGCTAATTCACTTCGAACTACCTTATTCATGGCATTTCGTGGTAATGCTTTTATGGTAAGTAATTTTTCTGGCCATTTAAATTTAGCAACTTTTAACTCTTCTAAAAATGAGCAAATATCTAACAATGTTATCACTTGACCTTCATGTGGTACAATAACTGCACATACCTTTTCGCCCATTATATCATCGGGATATGCAACCACAACCGCTTCAGAAATTTGCTCATGCGAAGAAATTAATTCATCGAGCTCCTCAGGAGAAATATTTACTCCGCCGCGAACTATAAGCGACTTACATCTACCTACGAACTTATAGAACTGATTATTTTCACCGCTTATCTCAAAAAGATCACCACTCCTGAAGTATCCATCTGAACTAAACGCTTCTTTGTTGTCCAATGGGGAATTATAATACCCATCAAAAACGGTAGCACCTGATATAAGCAATTCCCCTGAAACAGATGGATCAACTATTTCAACTCCTGTTTCAGGATCAATTAGCTTTGTTTTTATCTGTTGAGATATTCTATTATCCCATTCAAATTCATCTCGACCAAACCTTGGGAAAAAAGAAGCTCTTAAACCTGGATCGAGCACATCACTTGGGCTACTTAAAATTGCCATCCCCTCATTTGAACCAAAGATATTTATTATACTAACATCAAATTCATTTTCAAAACCTTGCACCATCTCCTTACTTAACGGAGCACTACCTGATCCAATGACACGCAAAGAGGATAAATCAAAATTCGCCTTAATTTGATCTTTAGTTTGTAACAATCGCGTAAGAACAGCAGGTGGAGCAATCGTATATTCAACCTTTTCATTTTGAATTTGTGATAAATAAACATTTGGATCAAATGGATGATGTAGAATTAACCTACCTCTTACTTTTAACCAATAAAATAAAAACCCTCCTATGGCTGCCATATTAATGAAAGGAAAAGGGTTTAGCATTACAGCGCCAGTTTTTAGTTTGATTGCATCTTCACTTGCAAGGGTTGATGACAACCAGTGATTATGACTACGGGGAACACCCTTAGACCTACCTGTGGTACCCGAGGTCCAGCAAATAGTCATAATGTCATTAGCATTTACTTTAATAGATTCCTTGTATTTTAAGTAGTCAGTTAATTCTTCATTTTTATTTTCAAATACACCCCCAATACCAAAAAAAAGCTTTTTACAGCTCTTATCAAATATTGCGCCTTGAACAGCCCCAAACTCTGAATTTTTAAATTCTCTGAAAGCAATATATGCTTTTGGCTTTATAGTATCTCCAATGAACTTTAATTCATGGTGACCATATTCCATTGCCACTGGGCTTATTATTAAGCCAAGCCTTGATGCAGCTAAATAAACCAATACAATTTCGACCACATTGGGCATTTGTAAAATTATCTTATCATTTCTTCGCAAACCATTAACGTATAAGCAATGCGCCACATGCTCAACGTGTGACTCCAATTCCGAAAAGGATAAACGCAACATATTGCCTGAGACCATTTTATCTCGATTAATCGGGTCACATATTGCTAATGATTTTGGGTTATCTTTAACAGCAGAAGCAAATATGGAGTTTAGAGTAACCTCGCCCCACCATCCAGCCTTAACATATTTTGATATAATATCGGGAGATGTTGTTTGCATTTATTATACCCATAGTTAGTTTAAATTTTGATTAGCTATATACGCAAAAATTATATTAAATAATTTTTATAAATTTAAATCAACAATATAATTATACCCTGCCTCATACGAGAATTTGGCAGTTTTTCCAACGACATCTATATCGCCAGAAAGAAATTTTAACATTTTATGGTTATTAGTCTTTATCTTAGCGAGTATTCTTCCCTTATCATTTTTAGCAATAACATAGCCTGATTGCGGAATATCTCTGTCATACTTAAGGCAGAAACCTTCAATTTCGGCTTTGCAGTCTTCGTTAAGTAAATTAACGGAAGGTCTGTTATCAACAAAACGTTGATCATCTTTATTGTCAATTACAGACCAATCATCGGGAGCTTTTGTGGAGTAGATACCGGATGATTCTTTACTCATAAACCCACCATTTGCTAAAACTAATCCATAAGCACCTCTGTCCTTACGCAAACTTTCAACTAAAGCAGCTATTCCATGCGAAGAATAATTATTTCCTGGTCCACCAAAAAAAGGAAGGCCCCCCGTCACAGTTAAGCACTCTTGAGTTGGATCAACCCCTAACACCTCAGCAGCTAAAATTAATACTATTGGAAAACAGCTATAAATTTCTTTATAATCAATATCGGTTGAATTCAGTTTTGAGGTTTTCAAAGCCTTATTAATAACTAAACTTATTGCATCAGATTTAGAAATGTCAGGTCGATGTGTTACAAATGTATCCTCAATATTAGAATATCCATGCAAATACACCCATTTCTCCTGAGGTATAGATAGTTTTTTCGCTTTTCTGACAGTAGTTATTATAATTGCTGCAGATTGATTTACTGCGTCTTGCGCCATACTCCATTTTAAATAATTATTATATAACCTATAGTTACTCCTTGAGGGGATTGAGAGAAATGATGAGGACAAATGTTTTGGAAATTGAGCGTATTCATTTTTCGAAGCAACTTCAGATAAATTTGAAAGAATTTTGCTTGTATATTCTGCGTAGTCAGCAACAGACATCTTGAGCCTAGCTCGCAAACCATCTTCCATACTTGCGTATGTTTGTGGTGGCAGGCCCAAACCATTTTTCAACTCGTATTCAGTTATGAAGTCTGTTTTTGGCCCATTATCAGTTATACTGAAGTCTTCATTTGATGCCCAATCTAGCTTTGCTCCTAACTTAACGGCTCTTTTAAGTGCACCGTTTACTTCCCCTCCTGCTATAATAGCGAACTCTATTTCACTATTATAAAGCTTTTCTGAAATGCTTGAGACTTGAAATTGGGGCTGTTCTCCGCCTGCACTTGTATACAATACATTTTTAGGCTTTATTTTTAAACCCTGCAAAACAGCAGCAGGCAAATTAATAATTTTCCCAAAGGGATTATAAGGCATGGGTAGAGAGTCTGGAAATGTTCGTATTATAGCAGCATAATCTATCTCTTCTTTTAAACCGACATCAGAAGCATCACATAGCGCCACTTCAATTGCTTCTTTTATAATGTCCACTGGGTTTGGAGCTTGATTTAATTCTAAACCGTTCCATTGCTTAACAACTTGTCCCACACCAACAATAATTGGAAGATTATCATTAATATCAAAATTTTCTTTCAATTTTAATCTTTTGCTAATTTAATAGCGCGACCCCGAAGAGATTTTTTTTGAATTTTACCTGTTGCAGTAAGTGGCAGCACACCAAAAATAACTTTCTTAGGGCGCTTAAAACGAGCCATTTTATCCAAACAAAAGTCAATAATTTCAATTTCTGTAGCACCCCCCTCTGTCGTTAACTCAACAAATGCGCAGGGAACCTCACCCCATTTCTTATCAGGCATTGCAACAACTGCTACTTCATTTACAGAGGGGTGCTGGTAGATCACTTTTTCTATCTCTACAGATGAAATATTTTCTCCCCCTGAGATAATTATATCTTTCGCCCTATCCTTCAGTTCAATATATCCATCTGAGTGAATTACGCCTAGATCACCTGATCCAAAATATCCTGACTTAAACGCTTGCTCAGTTGCTTCTCTATCTTTTAGATAGCCCTTCATAACTGTATTTCCACGTATGAATATCTCACCCATAGTTTTTCCATCTTGCGGTACCGGTAAACCAAAATCATCAATCACCATAACTTCTTCTGTCATGCTAAATCGAACGCCTTGACGAGATTTTAAACTCGCTTGTTCGGTTATGGTCTTTTCAGACCAATCATCCTGTTGAGCAGACAGAAGAATATGACCATATGTTTCTGTTAATCCATAAACGTGACTAACATTAAAATTAAATTTAGACATCTCCTCAAGAACACTGGCGGGAGGCGGGGCTCCTGCTGTCATTACTTCAACAGTATTATTAAATATAATTTGTTGTTCTTTAGGCGCATTAGCCAACATATTTAATACAATAGGCGCTCCTCCAAAATGAGTGACATTATGCTTTTCTATAAGTTTAAAAACTTTCTCAGGTGAAAAAGCCCGCAAACAAATAGTAGTTCCCGCCATTAATGTAATAGTCCAAACATGCCCCCAACCATTACAATGAAACATAGGTACAGTATATAAATATTGAGGGTGCATAGGAAGACCCCATGAAGCTGCAGTACCCATGCTCATAAGAAAAGAGCCACGATGGTGATATACTACTCCCTTAGGGCGACCTGTTGTGCCTGAGGTGTAATTTAATGAAAGTGCTTGCCACTCATCATCTACAGTGAAACAAGATTTATCCTCATAATTACAGTCGAGAAGATCAGCATATGGAGTAAATACTTTAGGTAATTCAGGTTTATTTAGAGCTGCTGGATCATCAATTATAACAATTTCAGGCTTAGTCTTACAAATCAACAAAGCTT